>Ga0136597_1000582_pt1 | contig 15017 bp, 14 predicted proteins | sample AntRauTorcE11898_FD_101385 | JGI IMG/M metagenome (GOLD analysis project Ga0136597, IMG submission 101385) | Saline lake microbial communities from Rauer Islands, Antarctica - Metagenome Torckler E11 #898 | ecosystem: Environmental > Aquatic > Non-marine Saline and Alkaline > Saline | place... | reverse complement strand
TTGGAGCCCATCGACGAGGTCATCGCCTCGAGGCTCGGCAGGTGACCACCCGGGAAGATGTAGCGCTGGATGAAGTCCGGACGGCGCAGGTACGCGTCGTAGCGCTGCTCCGGGATCGTGATCACCTGGACGGACGCGAGCCCGTCGGGCGCCAGCAGCCGGTCGACCTGCTCGAAGTAGGTGTCGAGGTAGCGGTGGCCGACGGCCTCGAGCATCTCGATCGAGACGATCTTGTCGAACTGGCCCTCGACCTCGCGGTAGTCGACGATGCGGATGTCGACCAGGTGGTCGATGCCTTCGTCGATCATGCGTTGGCGGGCGTAGGCGGCCTGTTCCTCCGACAGCGTGATACCGGTGACACAGGCGTCGAGAATCTGTGTCAGCACGTAAGGGATCGGACCCTCGTCCTTCTCGACGATGAATTCCATATTCGCCCCCTGACCCAGATTGGTCAGTGTTCGCGCTCGATCAAGCCTTTGATGTTGCGCACGGTTTTGTCGGTGCCGTCCTGGATGGCATGCCGGATCAGTTTCTCGAACGGACGCATGAAAAAATCAAGCTGCTTGAGCTCGAAGTCCAGATGCAGCGTGGATGCCTGCGGTCCGTTCGGCTCGAAGCGATATCGGATGGCGAAACGCGCCTGCCGGTCGCCATCGAAATCCACTGCCCGCTCGGGTTCGAGTCGGGTTACCTCGAAGGTCGTCTCACTGCGCCGGCCATGATCGACGCGTACCTGACGCCCACGGGTACCGATGCGCACGGGGCCGTCCTTGATGGGCTGCAGTTCGCGCACCTCGGGTGACCAGCGCGGGTAATTCTCGAAGAAGCGCACCACGACGAAATCGTATACCGTCGCCACGGGTCGCGCGATCTCGATACGGGAACGGCCGTTGATCAAATCGGGTACCTCCTCTTCGAACATTCGCGCCCCGTGCGGCATCGGTTGCACCGGGGCCTGCTGCCCGTGAGCCCGGCCAACCGTTACAATCCGCGCAGGCAGCCCTCGCCCGCAGAGAATTCGGAGTCCCGATGAAACAAGTTGAGCTCCCCGACGGCAAACGCGTACCCGCACTGGGCCAGGGAACCTGGCATATGGGCGACAAGCGCCGCGAACGCGAGCGCGAGATCGCGGCCGTGCGCGCGGGCATCGACGCCGGACTGACGCTGATCGACACCGCGGAGATGTACGGCGACGGCGAGGCCGAGCGCGTCGTCGGCGAGGCGATAGCGGGCAGGCGCGAGGAGCTCTTCCTCGTCAGCAAGGTTTTCCCCCACAACGCCTCGCGCGCCGGCATCCGCGCGGCCTGCGAGGCGAGTCTCGACCGCCTCGGCACCGACCGGATTGACCTCTACCTGCTGCACTGGCGCGGCGGCGCCGACCTCGCGGAGGCGGTCGCCGGCTTCGAGGACCTGCAGCGCGACGGACGGATCCGCTACTGGGGCGTAAGCAACTTCGACGCGGCCGACCTGGCCGATCTCTGGCAAGTGCCCGGCGGCGACGCCTGCAGCGCCAACCAGCTCCTGTACCACCTCGGCGAGCGCGCCATCGAGCACGATCCGTTGCCGTGGATGCGCGAGCACCACCTCCCCGCCATGGCCTACTGCCCGCTCGGCCAGGGTCGGCTGCTGAAACAGCGCGCCCTGCGCGACTTTGCTGAGCGCAATGGCATCACGCCCGCCCAGGCGGCGCTCGCCTGGCTGCAGGCGCAGGACGATGTCATCGCCATCCCGAAGACAAGCAACCCCGACCGGCAGGCCGAGAACCGCGCCGCGGCCGAGGTCACGCTGGCCCCGGAGCAGCTCGCAGAGCTGGATCGGCTGTTTCCGCCGCCCCGCGCTTCCGGACCTCTGCCGATCGTCTGACGCCACCCGCGACGGCGGTAACGAGCGCCACCGGTTCGCTGTCAGCGGCATCCCACACCACGACCCGTTAATGAATACCCCGTAATGGGGGCACACGGATGAGTTCATACCGTGTATGTCAGCATGCGGTCGTGAGCGTGGTTAGACGGTATCCCAGGATATATCACCACGATGACGAGGGGCGGCATGTAATATCGACTCCCATGAGCCCGCGTCATCCTGAACGCAACCGGCGTGGGTCGAGCTGAACAGGCCGAATATCGCTGTTTTTACGGCCGGTACGGTGGCGGATGATAGCTCGACGTCTATACGTATATTTGCGCGTACCCGGGATCGATTATGCCGGACGGATGGATCAAATGAACCTCAGCCGGAAGCCTCACGCCCTCGATGCGGCCATTGAACAGTCGGACCATGCGGTAATTATCACGACTGCCGATCTGGACCCTCCAGGGCCGACGATTGTGCATGTCAATGCTGCCATGCTGAGCATGACCGGCTACACACACGAGGAACTGCTCGGCGCCACGCCACGTATCCTGCAAGGTCCAGACACCGAACGTGCGGTCCTGGATCGGCTCGTGGCGAACCTGCGCGCCAACGATTCGTTTGAAGGCTGCACTTGGAACTACCAAAAGGATGGCACCCCGTACCTGGTGGAGTTGTCCATCACGCGCATGCACGTGAAAGATGTCGACTATTTCCTATCCGTGCAGCGCAGCGTCACGGAGCGGCATCCGCGCCAAGAGCAAATACATCGTCAAATTCGGCAGCTAAACGCCCTACTGAACTCGGCAGCGAGCAACCACGACCCGTCTACTGGCGCCCTGAACCATCGCGGACTGTTGTTGCGGCTACAACGTTTGATCGATGTCGCGACACCCACGGATTCTTTGACCGGTCTTGTGACGTTGCAATTCAAGCGCCTCGACCGGGTCGATCAGGCCTTCGGTTTCGAGGCCGTCAACAAACTCATGGCCGATATCGTTGAGAATCTCGAAAACGGTCTCGAGGCGGGCGAGTCGCTCGCGCGAACCCACGAGCACACCCTGTCAATTATCATCCCGGTGGATGCCGATGTGGCTGACGACCCGGACCTCCATATGATGACGCGGGCACAGACATTCGCCGCCGCTGTCCGCGACGAAGACTTCGATATTGATGGTAATGCTGTCCGAGTTGAAGTCAGCGCGGGAATTTCGCGCGCGCCCACCAATAGCAACTACGCACACGAGCTCGTGACGCTCAGCGACGAGGCGGCCCAACGCGCACCAAAGGAGGACGCGTTTCCCATCCGATGGGCAGATCACTCCATCAAAGACGCGAAGCGCCTGGAGATCCAGTTCGAAGGAGAACTGGATCGTGCTTTAACTGACAGGTCTCTTGTGCTCTTCTATCAACCCATTCTGGATCTGAGTTGCGACGAGGTGCTGGGCGCGGAAGCACTGTTGCGTTGGCCTCAACCCGACGGTCACGATCCTGTCGAGCCCGATCAATTCATCCCCGTGGCCGAGGAGCTGGGAGTCATGGACCGCCTTGGCATGCAGGTCTTCGAGGATGCCTGCCAGCAACTGAAACGGTGGCAAGACCTTGCGGGCAATGCGGCGTTCTGGGTGTCGGTCAATGTCGCCCCTGTTCAGCTCCGCGATCGGGGCCTGGCCGCGCGATTTCTGGCCATTACACAGGCAGCGGGCGTGACACCCGCGTGCGTGAAGCTTGAGATTACCGAGAGCGCGCTGGAACAGGACGTCGACACGACCATTCTCATTCTCAACAAGCTTACGGCTGCCGGCTTTCCTCTGGCCCTGGACGATTTCGGAACGGGCTATTCGTCGATGGGGCGGATGATCGATATTCCGTTTAATATCATCAAGGTCGATCGAACCTTCGTGTGGCAAACGCCTAACCGGCGCGGCGCCGGTGTCGTGGCCAGCCTGTCGCACTTGAGCCGCTATCTCGAAGTTCACGCCCTTGGCGAGGGCGTGGAGACGGTCGCTCAAGAGACCTGCCTGCGGGATTGCCAGTACCGCTACGCCCAAGGCTTTTATTACGCCAAACCCATGGCCGCGGTCGACTTTGCGGTCTGGATGGGGTGGCCGGCGGAATAAGCATAGCCCCAATCGAAAGGCCCGTGTGAAGAAATCAGCAGGAACGCAGGGATACACGCTCACGCAGAGCCGCGGCTGCTATCGTTCGGTAATATGCCACCCTGACCGCCCGGATGTCCGGAAGAATGGCCCGAGCCCAATTCCGCTTCTACGAGGAACTCAACGATTTCCTGCCGCCGGAGCAGCGGCGGGTGACGACCGAACACGACTTCGATCGGCGCACCTCGATCAAGGACATGATCGAGGCCCTCGGTGTGCCGCATCCGGAGATCGAGCTGATCGTGGTCAACGGCGAATCCGTCGGCTTCGACTACATCGTCCGCGACGGCGATCGCGTGGCCGTCTATCCCGTGTTCGAGGCGCTGGACGTGTCCGCCGCCCTGCGCATCCGACGCGAGCCGCTGCGCGACCCGCGCTTCATCCTTGACGCAAACCTCGGCACCCTCGCCCGCTACCTGCGCCTATGCGGCTTCGACAGCAGCTACCGCAACGACATCGACGACACCACCCTCGCCCGTGAAGCGGCCGAGAATGGGCGCATCCTGCTGACCCGCGACCGTGACGTACTCAAGCGAAGCATCGTGACCCACGGCTACTTCGTGCGCCCCGACGATCCGCAGACCCAGCTCGCCGACGTCTTCCGGCGCTTCGATCTGCACGATGCCGCCCGGCCGTTCACTCGCTGTTCCGCCTGCAACGGCGAATTGGTCAATGTGGACAAAGAGAGCATCCGCCATCGCCTCGAACCCCTGACCGAACAGCACTACGAGCACTTCCGCCGGTGCACCGGCTGTGACCGGATCTATTGGCGCGGCAGCCACGTCCGCGGCATTGAGCGGCTGCTCGAACAACTGCGTTCCGGGAACGATCCCACGCGCTGAGTGCCGGCGCGGTCCCGACCGCCGTCTTTGGCCACGTACAACGCCCGATCGGCGCGATGGACAAGCGTCTCGCGGGAGTCGCCGCGCTGGAAACGCGCGATGCCCGCCGAGCAGGTCTCTCCGTCGGGCATCAGCGCGCGCAGGCGTTCCAGCACCTCGCGGCATTCCTCGAGATCCGTATCCGAAAATACCGTGACAAATTCTTCCCCGCCAGTACGCGCCAGCACATCCGTCGGCCGCAGAACCGAGCGCCAGGCCCCTGAGTGTCAACATCCTGTCCGACAGTCGCCTTTTCGTTTCGTGTATCACAAAAGGGCGCACTACTGGAGCGGACCAGGAGCGACTCCAACCAGGTCGATCCGCAACCGAAACTCGAACGCCACACCCATCGGCGTTTTCCCTATACCAAGAAGAAGCACCTCAGCCAGAAAATCAACCGCCCTACCGCGCGGACTCACCGACGAGCGGCGTCGCCAGGATCTGGAACTCGTCAGCAGCGAAGCGCATCAGGATGCCAGCGTCCGCTTGATCTATGCGCCCGAACCGAGCGCCGTGCGCCGCAGCGCCGCGCCGTGGCACCACTCACGGCCCACACAGCCAACGAGGCCGGGAGTCGGGATATCACCAAGTGCACACCCAGTAACCGCGGCATTCCCGGAATTTCTACCTGCTTCTGGAACTGTTCAGCCCCTTGCCCACCCCATTGACGATCAGCACGACGGAGAAACCGCCCGTCGCACTGCATCTGTTCGCTCACGGGTCCTGCGAGTCCCTGGACGCCTTTGGCGTGCGCCACAGCCACTCGCGGCCGAGCCCCGGCAATAACGATCGGTTCAGCGAATCCTGCTTCAAGGCGACGAAGTGAACTCCCACTTGCCGCGGGATGTTTCGCCGATACCGACGAGGCCCGCTGTCTGGGTCGTCGGCTTCAGCGACGAACACAGCTTTCGCCCGCACCAAGGGGTGCACTTCCATACGCCGGCGCACGTAAACCTTCGTGCGATCGCATGACCTCTGCGCAATTCATCAGAGCCAAAAGTTTCAACTGTAGCAGGACCCTCGGAGGCTCGATCCACTCCATGTATTTGCGAGCTTGGTGCGAAGGCCAGGGTCCATGCTTGATCATGATCGCGTCGACACCGATATGCATGACCGCATTGGCGTTCGACGGAAAACCAGCCCATGTGCAAACTGACCGGATATTCTGGTCCAGGAAGTCGATCGAGACGTCCGACGGAGTATGCCATCCGTAAAACCGGAGGACGCGGTGAGCCGGTGGAACGGTTTGTTACAATCGGGACCCGGCCGATTCAAGTCAAGCAGTAACTAGTGCGCAGCCATCGTCAAACCGGAGTTGCGGTCATGTCTGATCGGTGCACGTAAGCTTCTCCGCGCTCCATCCTTTCGTACCCGGTTGTACCCGGTCCAGAATCGACATTCTCCGTGAGTCGACGCACAGCAGCGGCTTCCAGTTTCGACTTTAAGGTCTCGCCGTAGCGCGTAACCAACTGCATGCTCACCTGCAAATCGATTGCAGCGACCTGGATGGCAGGGAGTCCAAGACGTTCTCCGACTTCTTCTTGCCCAGCCGGGATCCTTCGGCGCGGCATAACCGTGATGCCGAGGCCCTGCATAAGCAACGGGTTGATGACAGCCAGACTGCCTCCCGTATACACGATATTCCACGAGATCCCCGCACTGTCGAGCGTGGCGAGTGCACGGGCCCTGAAAGGACACCCTTCTGATGACAGGATAAGCGGAATGCTCTGGCACGGGGGGAATTCGTATCCCTGCGCGCCAACCCAAGCCAGTTCCTCGATGCACACAGTCTGCCCCGTCGTACAATCCCGACACCGTGCGGCGACCGCGATATCGAGTCCTCCCGAGGAAAATCGCTCAAGCAACCGTGCGCTATCGTCACAAGAAACCACTGGCGCGACCTGATCATCAAGCGCTCTCAACAGTTCGATGAACTCCGGCAAGACCGCCTCGGCATAGATATCCGGTATTCCCACATGCACCGTATATTTCATGGTTCCGTTTACGGCGTTCGTTGCCTGTTTATTCAACTGCAGGATCTGTCTCGCGTAGGGGAGCAGTGCTTTACCGGCACTCGTTAGTTCGACGTTCCGCGTATTACGCACGAATAGATCACAACCGACGAGCGACTCTAGCCGCTTGATCTGTTGACTGACCGTAGTCTGGGTTCGGTTCAGCCGTTCAACGGCCGCCGTGAATCCCCGCATTTCGGCCACCGCCACGAATGCGTCATACAAGTCCGTTCCAATATGTCGCGCCATATGTATTAACCCCCGGTCCTCTTGTCGCGCCGACATTGTTCCGTCATTTCCAATTTCTCTTCGTCGGTCCTGCATCGTCTCCGCGCCTACCCATGGGCCATTGACACGAAATCACCCGACGCCACCAATCCGGCCTCGACTCATCCCGTACGCTCCACCAGAGTCCCACCACGAAACTCTAATACGCGGTCGGCCATATGAATTGTATCGGGCCGGTGCGCAACGATAAGTCGGGTAATACCGAGGCTGCCGATCGCTTGGTTCACCGCCTTTTCCGTCTCTACATCGAGATGGGACGTTCCTTCATCGACGAACAGGATTTTCGGCTGTCGATACAGCGCTCGCGCAAGGAGTACACGCTGCAGCTGGCCCCCAGACAACGCCGCCCCCATATCGCCTACGAGCGTCTCGTAGCCCATCGCCATCTCCCTGATCTCGTCATCGATCGACGCGAGCCGCGCGCAGTCACGGACCCGATCCATGTCGACGTCCAGATCAAAGAACGAGATATTCTCTGCAAGGCTTCCGGCAAACAAATGGTCATCCTGCATCACTGCTGCGACCTGACGGCGATAGAATGCCGGATCGGCCTTGCGTAGCGACGCTCCATCCACGAACACCTCACCCCGGTCCGGAACAATCAATCCCATTGCCATTTTTAATAAGGTTGTCTTGCCGCAACCTGATGGTCCGACCAGCGCCACGCTCTCGCCCGCTTCGATTCGAAGTGAAACGCCCTCGAAGACCGGCGGCAGCTCCCTACCAAACGAAAACGAAAGGTTCTTGGCCTCAATCTCGCCCCGCTCAACCGTGATCCGCTCGCCACCACGCTCTTCCGGCTCAGCCATCGCGATGTCCGAAATACGTTCGAGGTGCAGATCGAGCATCCTGAACTCGATGACCAATTCGACCAAGTTCTGCGAATTCTCCACAAACTGTCGCCGATAAGCAGTGAAAGCGAAAATCATTCCCACCGAGAAGCCCCCGGCCAGGACCATCGACGCCGCAAGGTAGATCAAAATCACGTGTTCGACCCCCCTGATGAGGCGCGCCGCCGCATCGAACACGATCGTCAGTCGTTGTACGCGTACCTCCTGATTGACACTGTCCGCGAGCAGATTCTGCCAGCGCTGTAGCCGCTGTTCTTCCCGCGCGAACGCCTTGACCGTCAGTATGCCCCGAACGGTCTCCATGAAGTTACTCTGCTCGGTTGCCTCCGTGATGATTTTCTCCTCGGACGCCCTGCGGAACGCGCGAAACATCGCCAGTCGCAATCCGAGGTAGAACAAAAATCCCGCGAGCGACACAAGGGCCAGCTGAACGCTGTAGAGAAACATGATTACCAGAGTCAGAATCACCAGCAGACCATCGATGATGCCCGCGGCTACTCCCTGGGTCAGGAAATCTTTAATCGGTCCCACGGACGTGAACCGTGAGACGATGTCGCCGATATGTCGCCTTTCGAAGAAGGGCAACGGCAACCGGCTTAAATGCGAGAAGAGATTAATGGCGACCTGATAGGCCATCGAACTACCCGCGTACAGGATCACGAGACCCCGCAGGATCGTGGCACCCACACTCACGAGCACGAACAGTCCAAAACCTATGGCCAGAGTCACCAGAAGATTCAGATCTTGACTGGGCAATACGGTATCAATGACGACCTGGAGGTATTGCGGCGCAGCCAGCGTATATGCCTGCATCACGATTGACAGCAGGAGTATCTGCACAATCGAAGAGCGCAGCCCGGTAATTCGACTCCACAAGCTGCTGAACTTGAGCTTTTCGCGTTCGTCGGCGGGTTCGAATTCGCCTGTAGGCGTCAACTCGAGCAGGACGCCGGTAAAGTGCTGGCCGAACTCTTCGTAATCCATCTCCCGCGCCCCCGTCGCAGGATCATGGACAACGACCTTCTTGCTTGTCAGGCTTTTAAGGACAACGAAATGGTTGAAATCCCAGTGCAGTATTGCTGGCAATCGGACCTTGTCCAGATCCTCGGTTTCCGCCTTCAGTGCCCGGGTCGCAAAGCCGAGGCGGCCCGCGGTATCGACGAGCATCCGTACCGTCATGCCCTGCGCCGATACGGGAAAGCGCCGTCGCAGGGTCGCAATATCCGTCTCGAATCCGTAAAAACCGGCTACCATTGCCAGGCAGGCATTGCCACACTCCGTGGCTTCGTTCTGACGGATAAGCGGCAAGCGTGCACGCCCCGTAAAATTCAGCTTGCTCAATCGGTGGTCGCGCATCAACTTCTCCGGAGAACGGCGTACACCGGCTGAAGGATCCAGGAGAGGATCGAACGTTCCTCGAGAATGATGTTCGCGCTGAGTAGCATTCCCGGTCGCATCGGCAAAGAGCGGTCATTTGCCTCTACGCGCGTGTTGGCGAGCGACACAGTGACCTTATATACGGGTTGGTTTACCGCCTGAGGACGTGGAGACAGGAAGTCCTGATCACTGGGCAGAATCACGGAATCAGTAATTGCCCTGACGACTCCTTTTTGGGCACCGAACCGTTCATAAGGGAACGCGTCAAGGAGCAGCCGAACATCCTGGCCCTCCTCGACGAAACCAATTGCCTTGCTCGGCACGTACAGCTCAGCCTCGAGTCGGCTGCCCTCGGGCAGGATGGAGAATATCGGCCGCGATCCATCGATATTGGATCCCTCCGACATCAAAACCGCGGTTACGCGGCCGCTGGTGGGCACCGTCACGCTGAAGGCCTTCTCGCGCCTGAGAATCCGACGTTCGCTTTCGAGGTTTTCACGTTTGCTCTCGAGTTCGAGTCGCTTGAGACGATGCTCCATGCGCGATTCCTCCTGTTGGAATTCGCGTCGACCGAGCTCCTCTTCCAGCGATGCGATTTCGGATTCCAGCCGCTGCAGATCCTTTTCCGCCCTGATCATGCGAACGCTGCTCGTGGTCAATGCGTCGGCCCTGATGATCTTCATCCCCGACGCGCGCTTCGTCCGCTCGAAGGCCTTGCGGGTCTCGGCGAGCATCCGTTCCTGAAGGCGTTTGAGTTCCACCTTGCGGTCGATCTGCCCACTGAGATCACGGATCCGTCGCTCGATTCCCTCGGCGATCAACTCACTGAGCCGCTCGGTCTGTTGGATGCGATGTTCGAGGTTCGCCAACTTTCTCTCGATTGCATCAAGGCGTGCGCCGCGCTCGCTGTTCTCGTCCATCGCGACCGGGTTGGCCACGATACGACCCACCACCTGGCTGCTCTCTACCTGCTGACCCTCCTCGAGGTCCAACTCAGTCAGGACGCCCGCACTCGACACGCGTACGTTCACAATCCCCCGGGACGGCACTACGGCCCCTGGAACACGCTCAACCCGCGCGAACGATGTCAGAGAGACGAATGCCAGAGCTCCAGCGATCAAGGCCACGAAAAATGCGGCGAGAATCTTGAACGCCAGCGGCGTCGCGATCAGGACCTCCCCATAAAGCTCGTTGCGCTTTGCCTCAAGCGCCTGGCGTCGAAAAAGCATCTATTCACCCGCGGTTGGAATGCCTGATGCGAATCCGAGGGTCATGTCTCCGCCCAGCCCTGCTTCCGCCGGCGCCATCGAGGAACGCGGCCGTGAACCGATCTTTCATGTACCCATCTGACGCGCACTTGCCGATAGCTTCGCTCTCATCCGCGTCGACACGCATCGGCGACGAGTGCTGTCGACTGCATTCGATCTACTCATGAGTGCAGATGCGTTGCGCTCACATGCCCGCAACCTTCCGATACCGATCAGCTCGTGTTTTCGGCACAAGACGCATAGCCGGGCAGGTCGGACGGGAAAGACCTTACCTGGTGATCGACTGAATTTTGTTTCAAAAAATTGACGTCATAGTTCGAATTACAGGGGCTTATTCGCCTATTTCTCTATTCGTCGCTCCGGGATCGCATGCCAAGTCTTTGTAAATCCCGCACTTGATTCCGATACGCAGGAGTACACCTTGCGCGCAATTTCGCGCAATATCATTCTCCGTTTCCGTATCGAGACTCCTCAGTAATTGTATCCTGCGTACCGCCTCCGTCTCCCTTACGTTGCTAGCGACCACCTGAATACTCGTCGTGTAACCGCTCGCTTTTCGCTCAAACTCGCTTGTCACACATGGCCGTGCGTAGCCCCGGGAAAGTGGCGTCTCGCATATGGTGGCGGGATCACGCGATGTTCTACGGCTGTAGCTGCCACTGACAAAGATCGAAACAGATTTATCGACGTGTTAGGCGAAGCCTTCACGACGGCACGTCGATTCCACATCAATGAAACGGAGAAGCAGCACATTTTTCTTATTGCCTGATAATTTTGGCGTCTTTTGATCACACAAAGACATTAACTAATCCAAAATTATCATCGGGAATTGTTAAAAACAGGAAGACGCGCCTCCGTCTCGGTTACTCGGTTTATTGCAAGTCTTTGTTTTCCCGTACAATAATTACCTGTCCCTCGGATCTGTTTCGTACGGGTAGCACCTTGTCGGAATCGACTTTGCAGGGTCCCGTGGGACGCGGTCGCGCATCTTCTGGACAGGATATGTGTCAGATATCTTCTTGTTTTTACGCTGCACTTTTCAATCATCTCTGCAGTCCGAGAACGAACGCTTCGATCGTTTGACAAGATCCACCCGCTGGGTATTCTGGACCTCGCGGTTCGCACTCGAATTGTGCGGTATCGCGAATACCAGCAACTCAACTCGAGAAAAAAAGGAGGACACAATGCGCGAACTTACGCAGAAAGAGACCGAGCAGATCGCAGGCGGTGGCCTGTTCTTCGCCCTCGTGACGGGCGCGATCTACGCGGCCAGCGCCATTACTACGCACTACAAGAACAACAACTGACGCGTAGTCGTATCGGAGCGCGTCCCGGTAGAGGTGTTGCGTATAAAGGCATCAGAGCATCGCGCTGCGGAATGTATGAGCCTGTATCCGGAATTCCGCCGTATACAGATTCCGAAATCTTCCGCTGACGCTCTGGCTACCGAGACACGTTCCGAAATTACGGCAGCGCCTGTACTGCAGGCGCTGCCGTTTTCTGTTCGTGCACCATGACCCGGTACTGCTCCATCGACTGTGGCGAGGTGCTTGGCGATCCGGTGATGGCCACCGCCATCCTCGATCGGCCGCTGCATCAGGCGACCACGGTCAACATCAAGGGCGAGTTCTACCGGCTCAAGGAAACACGAAAGGCCGGACTGCTCGGAAAATCTCGTCCAACGACCACACTGATTGCATCCCTGTCGTGGAACACCGTTGGATAAGCGTCACAATCCGTGGCCGACTACGCCATTACGGTCCTTCGCAGTTTTGATCGGTTTAACTCGCAACCAAGAAAGGGGAGGTCATTATTATGATACGAAAAACCATCCGCCGGCAGGTTCTGACAGCGATTGTTGCTGTTACTGCATCTGCGCCGACGATAGCTGATGATTTTCCAAAGCTGGATGGCGCAGGACCGCAATCCATTGATGCGGCATGGGAAATCTTAACCACCAGCCCACGTTTCGATTATGGGGACAATAGCTGCCTCCCAGGAACGGGTATCAGCCGGGATGGACAACAAAACCGTGGACTGAAAATCGCTGGAGACATCACGGGAGAGTGCCGCGACAACTGGCAGGCGACCTCCAACACATTCCACCGGTTTGTATGCAAGGATTCCGGCGGCGACAGATACTGCGCTCACGCATACGCGCTCTACTTTGAGAAAGACCAGGTTACATGGAACACCGGCGGTCACAAGCACGACTGGGAACATGCGATCGTGTACACCAAGAATGGAAACATGACTCATACGGCGGTCAGTGCCCACGGCGATATGTACACATATCATAAAAATGATTTTAAACAGGATTATTACGGCCATCCTTTGATTGTTTATCGAAAAGATTGCAGGGGCGCGTTTACAACCCACGCGTTCGTGCATCACGAAGAATTTGATGGTCTTTGCACCACCGTTCCTGGTGGCGTGGGCTGGAACATCCCAACGCTCGTTAGTTGGTGGACAATGACGGGAGATACTGTCACTAACAATGTTATGCGTGGCCGATTCAACCAATGGGGCTGGGGTAGCGCGAATATGCCCATAAACGACTACAATTTCCTGGGCAATGTTCTGGACGATCTTCCTGGTGGCTACCCGACTTTCAACAATTGGGATGTGTACGTATCTCGGTAAAATCGCGGTCGATACTCGCTCTAGAGACAACAATCACCTGCGATAGGAAGGAAATGAATAGGACGGAACGTAACCCGCACAGCGATCTTGTTTGATAATCGATCTCCGCCTGCCAGCCAGTGGGTGCAACTTAAGATGAATGTCCAACCCCAGTTCTGCGCAGCGACCGGAATAACTGCAGGTTATGTTGTTAACATTTCGTCGTCTTCTTTTGCTTGAACTGAGATCGTCCTTCCACATCTGGTAATCCGGCGAGGCAGCCATTCATCATGATGACTGCCTCGCCGTTGTTTAGGTCCTTCGCGGATTAGAGGGATAGGACTTTGCAGGTCGGCTCAGGTCGAGATGGCGACCCGATGGGGATGGTCGGTTGGGCAAGACTTCACCGAAGCCCCAAAGGGCGTGGTAGTCCCCCCGTTTTTAGGTGACGCCTGAAGTGGAACTCAGGCGGCCATGGCGGTCTTCATCTTCGGGGTGATTCCGCCCAAGGCCATGTTCGGCCTTTCGTTGTTGTACGTCCACAGCCATTCGGTCGCGAAGTCACGGACCTCGGCGATGCTGGCGAAGATGAACTGCACCAGCCAGTCGTATCGTACCGTCCGGTTGTAGCGCTCGATATAGGTGTTCCCCTGAGTGTCAACATCGATCCCAACAGTACCTGATCGGTTTTATCTGTAGCATTCAGGGCGCTGACGGAGTGAGCAGATGGCTGATTCTGCGCTGCTCTACGGCCAGTCTGGCCATCTTGCGTCAGCGAGACGACCTCACAATTTTTTTGCGAGCGCCTCCTGCACGATCTCCGCCTTCAGGCGCTCCTCGGCGTACATCTTTTTCAGCCGCCGGTTTTCGACCTCGAGCTCCTTCATCCGGGCCATCGTGGACGCGTCCATACCGCCGTACTTGCTGCGCCAGTTCTAGAAGGTGGCACTGCTCATGCCGTGCTCCCGGCACAGCTCCGGAACCGGTGTACCAGCCTCCGCCTGCTTCAGGATGTCCAGGATCTGGTGCTCGCTGAATCGGGACTTCTTCATGTGAATCTCCGCATTACGCATTATGAGAAAATTCCACTTCTCGGCGCAACTCTTTCTCTGGGAGATTACCAAAAGATCCCGGATTCGCGCTTTTTCGGGTGTCATTATCACCTCGCATGAGTGACATCGAAACACACCGGACCGATGCGCGGCAAAAGCCACCAGGCGTGGATGGAAACAGTCACAGGCGAAGGCATCCGCGCCCGAGCATCGGCGACTTCGCGCTCATGCCATCGTTATGTGTCGTCTTCGAGGTACATGTTGCCATACCCTCACCGGCGAACAGCTAAAGTGGTCATGAAGTCGTTCAGCTCATCACCATCGATTGTATCCGGCGTGCCCGCCGTTACGGACGCGACCATCGTCGAGTCAATGACACGCCGCTCCGATTCGTCCGGTACCGGAATCGTCGCCGTATGCAGGGTGCCCTGCCACGCAGGCCGCGACTCCGACCAGGGTGAACACGAGTTGTTGATACAGATGATTTGATAGTCGGTTCTGGAGAAACAGGCCAGGCGAGTGGTATACGGTCGCAGGATTTCGTATCCGGACCTGAACATCGGATTGTATTCCGCCATGAAATCCTTGGGCGAGAGTCCGAGGTCGAACGCACATTTCGCGTAGTCGGCGATCTCGATTTCGGAATCGATCGCGGA
>Ga0136597_1000575_pt1 | contig 15114 bp, 11 predicted proteins | sample AntRauTorcE11898_FD_101385 | JGI IMG/M metagenome (GOLD analysis project Ga0136597, IMG submission 101385) | Saline lake microbial communities from Rauer Islands, Antarctica - Metagenome Torckler E11 #898 | ecosystem: Environmental > Aquatic > Non-marine Saline and Alkaline > Saline | place... | reverse complement strand
TTCATGAGTTTTCAACAGAACGGAGGAAGGTATGAGTAATAAATCTGTTAAACGAGGGTGTCGCTCCGCCAAGCGGAGAAGACCGGATTACCGGCGAAACTACAGCTATGGCAAAAAACTGGGCGAGGCTATTCATAAGGCGTTGGACCAACACTACGGTCGAGACAGCCACTTCAACACCAGATCGACCCATAAGCGCCGCTCGGCTTTGTTTGTGCGCTACTGCAAACGCTGTGGGATGAACGATGCGCGGAAAATCGACCGTGAATTCATCCTTCAGTTCGGTGCCTACATCAAAGCCAGACTGAATGCTGATTACGAGTGGCCTGATGGGGATGTCGATGAGCAAATCAGTGTGGCATACGCGCACAACGCTATCAGCACGACAAATACCATAATGCGCGCATTTCGTGGTGATGACGCTCTGAAAGTATCGGCGCGGGAAGTTCTGGGGGTTTGCAGGAAATCGGTTCGGACCAAAGAAATCAAGGCAGATGTGGTGGATGCAAAGTACGCAGTCAACGTGGCAATCGCTGCTGGATTTGAGCGTGGCGCTGCTTTGATTCTGTTGGCTCGTGCCTGGGGTATGCGGGTCAGGGAATGCATCCTTCAGGATCTTGATCGTATGAAGTGCGAAATCGAAGTTTCTGGAGAGGCGGCCATTCTTGAGGGTTGCAAAGGCGGCAGAAAATCGAAAGACCGCACCATCAAAGCGAATGAATTTCGTATGGAGGCGCTGGAGTTCGCAATCGAGGTTCGACCGGCTGGGTCCCGGAACTTATTGTCGAAAACCGACACGGTAAAGTCTTTTTTGAAGACAGAGGTTAATCCATGCCGGCAATTTTTGTTGTTGTCCGGAATTCCTCATTTTATGGAGCTCAGGGCAGGTTTTGCCCAGGATATCTATGAGGAGGTGATGGGTGGGCCGTCACCGTTAAAAGGACCGATCCGCGACAAAGTCATGGATCGGATAGCCAGAGCGGAGGTTTCACGGCAGCTGGGCCACAACCGCGTTTCAGTCGCAAGTTCATACGTGGGAGGCATGCGCAATGCAGCTTGACCAAATGTTCAGGCGATTGGATTTCAGCTCATTAAGTGAAACGGAGCATAAGCGTTACATTAACCGGATTAATCGCATTGTCGCGGTTATTGAAGGGCAATTCCCCCACGTAACCCGGCCAGACCAGATTAAGCTGAAACATTGCCAGTATTTCCGGAATGTCTGGCTGCCAGCCCGCTCGCAGTCCGAATCGACTCAACGAGAGTATATACGGGCACTTGGATTATTTGTTCGAGCGTCGGGTCGCCCCGAAACCTGGTTGGGCGCTCTTGGTATCAAAGCCTCAACAGGGCAAGGTGGCCGTCCCGGAGAGGTCGGTATAAAACGCTCCAAAAAATACTGGCGAGAGCAAACGGCCCCGACCACTAGGATGTGATCGGGACTGTCTATCGGCGCTCAATGCAGCGTGGTTGATTCGTTCATCATCAAACCCACGTCAGCATCGCAATTGACAGACGCCAATAGGCGACCCGGTTCGCTGGCGTTCTGGTACATATCGATGTTCATCCAGTCTTCGCCACGTTCCATCTGGACATTGATATGCAAGTCGCCGCAGCCGAATTCGGCCGCAAGTGCGGCGGCCAAACGTTTTGCTTCGAACATTGATTTCATAGTTAGTTCTCCTCAGAACCAGGTGTTCGTTTTGATGTCGCCCAGCTGATCCGCCAATGATTTTTGGGGCGGCGTTTGCGTGATTGAGGATCCGGTGTTGTCCGTGTCGTCGCCAGGGTTGTTGATTGTCTCTGTAATTGTCGCGGTGCTGCCGTCGAAACAAGACAGGTTCAATGACGCGGTGGCGCCTTTGAAGGGATCGATAGTTTCTGCGACTGCAAGCGCCTCTTGCAGCAGTGAGCGGATCTCGATAAGTGCATTCTTCATATATAAAACTCCTGTGAAATTAGATTTTCGACCGGTCTGATTCCACAATACATGAAGTCGCGGTTTGACCAAGCAATTGGTCTGGGGAGCGTCTTGGGAAGGGATTTAGGGTGTGAGTCAGGCTAAACGATGGGTGACGGGAGTGACTGATTTGAATGAAGAGGAAGTCGTAGCTGAACTGAGGGAGCGGGTTTATCGCGAGGTTGTTGCGCTTTGGGAGGCGATAAAGCTAATGCTGATCGATGGCTATCATCACCGATTCGCGCTCTTGGCGATCGCACACCGATTTCGATGATGGAAACTAAGCCAGGGCTGCAAAAAATACGAAGCCTGATAGACAAATGGCAACGAGGCGCAGTTTCATAATAGGTTGTCGTAGACCACGCCCGATCTGTACCGGGCCGGTGCCACCTTCTCAAAAGCCGAAGTTTGTTCCCCGGCCAAGATCAACACTCTCACACATTACCGTCGCTGTATGCGGAAGACCGAGTCGGCGAAGATGACTCGGAAGTCAGTCACTTGGTCGATCAAGCAAGCTTAAGATGTTGATGCAACACGTGAAGGTCGTTCGCAACTCCGACTAACCATCCCTTTCTGGGGACTTTATTTCTGCTAATCGCACGTTTATCTTAACTGCCGTTATCGCGACCGACTCAGACTTTACATGCCATACGAGATTTTTAAAAAAGGATTTAAGGTGAAAAAGCTTGCTCTAACGCTCATGTGTATCCTCACGCTCTTTGGTTGCTCCAGCACCCCTGGCAGCCAACCACAAAATCTTTCGAAATCTGACAAGACCTCTCGAACCCCTATCTCAAAAAACAATCCGCCAGAGGCTGCAGTGACGTCGGCTCAACGCTCGGAACCCAAGCAAGCCTACGAAGCTCCACCAGAAAAAGCTAAGCCAGCGCTATCCCTAGTTGAGACATTTTTGAAGGATAAAGAAGATAAAGTAAGTGGTGCTTACCGACGAATGTTCATCTCCAAAGATTTTATGCAAAAAAACGGTATTGATTCGAGCGAAGCGGTGATCAACGGTCACTCATTGCTGGATTTTGCATACGCGGGTTCTTCGGGCAATTTCGTTGATGTGCGAATCTGTAACTCCTGCGATCAAACGGAATCAAGGTGGGGCGGCACTCACCAGTACTACCGATTTAAAGTGGCTGAGGAGGCCGGTCATTTTGTTCTGGTGCCACGTAACAGGAGCAGCAAGACATGGATAGATCCCTGGCAGCAAATCTTGGTCGGGAGTCCAGAGCCTCACCAAATATCCGGAGCGCAATCACCAGATCGCGAGGCATTTGCTTCCAAATTCATGATGACGCAGCTTGAAACAACTGTGAATGTGGTTCCAGAAGAAAAACAGCTCGGCTACATCTCTGACGCTTTCTTTGAGCAATGGGAGATTGATCCCGCTGACGTCCAAATGAACAGCTTTTCAAGCATTGATGAGTTTAAAATACTGAAAAGCGCCGGAGAGTTCGTTGATGTGGAGCTGATCAGCGATAATCTTCGGAAAAAACCCGAACAACTAGTGGTGCGCCTTAAAGTTGTCGGCGAAAACGGAGCTTATGCGCTTCAGCCTTTTTCAGCAGAGGGATCCAATGGAAAGTACATTTCCTATTGGTGGACCAGCATGCGAGGTGCTTACTAGCCTTGAGCGTTCTGGGGTGAGGTTGAAATAAAGTTGGTAACTAATTCGCTACGTTTTCAATCGGCAAAAATGGCCGCCAGAAGCTGGGAAAAGTTACCATCTTTATTTTGCGCTTTGAGCGTGCAGCTTGGCTTCCATGCCAATTTTACTACCAGCTCTTGTCTGACCAAGACTTCTGTCCTAAGCCCGCAATCTATATGTAGAAGGCGAGGGGGTAGCTCCATCAGGTTTTCTGCTGATGAGCCTCTGCTTTAGATGCTAATGAACGACCCAGCAAATCCCAAGCAACCCGCATCTGATCCATACTATGCCCATGTTGATATCGACGACGGACACCTAGGGCACGGTGATTCTGGCAAGCATCAATGATATCCGGTGTCACTTCGAGCATTTGCATTTGAGTTGCCGCCGTACGCCTCAGATCATGCACTGTCCAATGACCATCAGGAAGGATCAAAGTCGAGTGGTTCCTTGTCCGGCCTTTTTTCTGTGGTGCATCCGGGTGACGTTGTCGCTCACATATTGCCTTGCTCAACACCTTCGGGATCATATGAGGCCGTTTTTTCGATTTTCCGGGCATCATCCAGTTCGTGTGGCCGGTAAGCTTATAAAGCTCGGAGAACCATTTCTTTGAATACTCAGATAAATAGATGATGATCGGATCTTCATTTTTCGAATTTTCACCGGGAATAAGCCACATGTTGTTGTCAAAATTCAGATGGTCCCACCTTCCTTTGAACAGTTCAATGCCCCGACAACCCGTTCCTAGAAGGATGTGAACAGCGCATTGCAGATTCAGTGATAGACCGGACTCTGGCAATATTCTGTATAGGTCTTCCAACTCATCCGCTTTTGTCCAAGTCGCACAGAGGACTCTGCTTCTTATTGGGTCTTTCCCGCCGACGTCTGCTTTGTCGAGGCAATCTAAAACGGAGTACTCAATGAACTCCCTTTTGACGGCCAACTTAAACATCGCTTTTGTGTAGGACATCACCGTGTTGGCCATTGAGTTGTGCCCAGCTTCGAGTACAGGATCAATCGCGGCAAAGAAATCTTGGCGCGTAAACTCCTGGATGGGTATCGTGCCAAAGCGATCAAGCAAATGATTATGCAGGATCGTCATAGCGTGCGTTCCGCCATCCTTATGTCCTTTCTTCTTATTGGCGAGCTGTGCAGCATAAACAGTGGCAACATCATTCAAGGTCCGCAATGCCTGCTTCCGTTCTATTTCCAGCAGATGCTCAGCCTCGCGCTGTTCCGCTTGTTTCTTTTTCTCCGCTAGGGGATCTTCTCCCTGTCGAATACGGACCCGCCATGTCTCGGCCTGCTCCCTCGCAGAACGCGTTCTCAGTCCTTCGCAAAAAGCACCAAGTGAATACTTTCGCCCGACCCACTGACCGGAACCAATCTGAACGGTATACCTCAGGTGCCAGAGCTTTTTTCCGCTTGGCGTTACACGCAACACCAAGCCGGTGACAGTCGAATCTTGAATGTATGTGTCTTTCTGACTGGGTGTCAGTGTCCGGATCAATTTATCCGCTGAATCGGCGCTCCTCGGAATGAGCTCCCTGTTTTTTACTGCCATTTTCTGACTCCGTTAAGACTAATTTTAAAGAATTTTGGGTACTGGCTGGGGACAGATTCTGGCTTGGGTACATGCTGGGTACCTGTAAAACGTCTTGCCACAACCTGAACCGACTCAACACACAAAAATTCTATAAAAAACTATATAAATCATATAGTTGTTACGAATTAACGGAAACGAAATGAACCTGAATGAACCGAAATGAAACACTAGACTACTGCCTTCGGGACGAAGGGGTCGCAGGTTCGAATCCTGCCACGCCGACCACTTTCCCGTATCCCCCCCTGAAAACATTCCTGTTTTCGTTCCATTGCAATAAAGCCTTCATCTGCATGCTGTATCAAAGAGCTCTAATGCCAACGGAGCAACAGTCACGTCAGACCAAACATCCTTCCTGGTTGAAAAACTGTGGCAGCTGAAACGTCGTGTCGATAAAGGCCAGTGTCCCACGGTCGATTTTGTTCACCTTAACGTTTTGCTCAGAGAGCCCGCCTACCGTTCGGATGTTCTTAGACGAGTGGCAGCCAACGGTCAGAAATATCAAGGCGCCACACTTCCGTTTCCGCGGCTTGCCCGCGAATGTGGTCTCCGGGCAGCCACCCAAAAGTGAGTTTTTTGACGAATCGGCGGATTGCCCCGGAGCCATCAACCCGCGAGCCAACAGTACCTCGCTTGATGGCTGGACCGCTTACCCGGAGGCCCGAGCCGACAAACAGAGAATGCGATCAAAACACCCCACGACCAACTTACAGACCATGCCATCAAGGTCAGGATCCGTCATTTACGCCCTGGCCTTCGGTCGTTAACGACATGATTGGCCATAGAGTCCGTTGACACCAAGGTTAGTCCCGGGACGGGCTGTTTTGATCGATTAACCGTTCCAGGGGTTGGTAGTCCTGGTGCTTCACACGGGTAATATCCGTGGCCTGCTGGCTTTTCAGGAATAGTCGACGCCGGCTTGAGGACTCGGTCATCAAATGGCCAATCGAGTGCCGCAAAGAGGCACACAGTCCACTTCTGAACACAAACGGGTCATAGTGCAGGGGAGAAGACCGCCAGATTACCCGGAAACGGTCGTGGCCAATAATGCCGCGCGCCAGATATTCGTCCACCCGCGAACTTGATACAAACGCGGCATCCACATCGCCGGCCAGCAACGCATCCATCGCCTTGTCGTGGCTGCCGGCATAGACCTGCCGGGCAAAGAAATCACCCAGCGCTTGCCGGGTGACATCGGAAAATTCGGTTTTAGGAATCAGGGCCCCAGAGGTGCTTGCCGGGTCGGTCAAGGCGACGCGTGTTCCCTGGAGGTCGCCGGGTTGGCGGGCATGACTGTCCCGGTTTACCAGCAACAGCGAATAGTAATAGCTGCCCGCTGGCGTATAACTCCCCGGCTGGACCGCCAGCGAGGCAAACGCCTCAATGCCCGAGTCCCGGGATCTGGCGAGAACGTAGGCCGCAGGTCCCAGGACCGCAATATCGACGGCACCCGACACCAGCGAATCCATCACGCTTTGATAGGAGCTGGCACGCACCATATCCACGGGTATTCCCAGCCCATCGCTGAGCAATGCCATTAAGGGTTCATACTCACTCAGCTGCTCATCGATGTCTTTCTTCGGAATCATCGAGAAAACCAGGCGATCAACTGAACACTTGTGCTCACTCTGGCGAGCATCTGCTGCCGATATCAGTGGTGTGCACAATAGACACCATAGCCACACCCACCGCATCAGCCGGTCTCCTGCATTTGATTAAACGATGTATGGAAGCCCGGCACAGCCTCCGCCGGCATGGGGCGGCTGAGATGATAACCCTGGGCAATATCGCAACCGGCTACTTTCAGATGCACTAATTGCTCCGGCGTTTCCACGCCTTCCGCCACCACTTTCAGGTTCATCCGCTTGGCCAGAATGATGGTAGAAGATACCACCGGGCTGTCGTCGTGACTGTTGCAGATTTTATTGATCAGGCTGCGATCAATTTTCAACTTGTCGACCGGCACGGCTTCCAGGTGCGCAAGACCGGAATAGCCAGTACCGAAATCGTCCAGGCTCAGGTGAATACCGGCCTCATTCAGGCAGTGCAGGTTGTCCATCGCTTGCGTATCCAGAACTGCGGTTTCGGTGATTTCCAGTTCCAGCATGTCCTGCGCCAAGTCATGACGATCAATCTCCGCCCGCACCTGCTCGCAAAAACCAGGCTCGCTCAGTTGAATCGGCGAGACATTCACCGCCAAGGGTTGCGCAGACAGGCCCTGACGTTGCCAGTCCACCAGCTGTTCACAAGCCAGGCGGATAACTTCCATGCCCAGAGGCACCACAAACCCGCTGCGCTCGGCCATCGGGATGAAACGATCCGGGAACAATAGGCCATACTCAGGGTGCTGCCAGCGCACCAGAGTTTCGTATCCGACAATTTTCATGGAGTCGAGGCAGACCTGGGGCTGATAGTGCAGTACAAACTGTCGGTCACGAAGTGCCTCGGCAAACGCCTGCTCCAGGTGAAATTCTTCAATGTCGTTGTTGGGATTCAGCGATTGATCGAAAAACCGGTACTGGCCCCGGCCGGCTCGCTTTGCCGAATACATGGCGGCATCGGCACCCCGCAATAGGTCATCAATGCTCTGTCCGTCTCTGGGCGATATGGCAATGCCAACCGAGGGGCTGCTGTTCAATTCACTGCCATCGAGCTCGTAAGTCGCGGACAAATGACTGACCAGCTCCGATACCCACTGTTCAATATCGGATTCAGTCCGGTCACCGCCGAGGAAAACAACAAACTCATCACCGCCGAAACGGCCTGCCATGTCGCGTGTATCCAGCCGATGCTGAATCCGGCCAGCCACCGCTTGCAGAAGAAGATCACCCACATGGTGTCCCAGGCTGTCGTTGATGGATTTGAAACGATCCAGGTCAATAAACAACAAGGCCGAGAGCCGTCGCCGCCGTCGCTGGCTGGCCAGTGCATCTGCTGCCACATCCAGGAACTGCCGACGATTATACAAACCACTCAGGTGATCAATGGCGGCCGCCCGGGTCGTGCGAGCGTGTTCGCCTTCAAGGCGTTCAATCAACGTCTGATTGTTCTGTTCAGAACTTTGCAATGCTTTCAAAGCCTTCTGCTGCTGCCCCAGCACACTAAGCAACCAGAACACGATGCCAATCACTGACAGAGTCATCAGGATGTTCAACACCAATTGCTGGTTTCGGTCGCTACGCGCCGCTGCAAGTATTTGATGCTCGGGTTGGGCCACCAGCACGGTGAAACCGTTATGGCTGCGGTTGGCATACACATACTGGTAATCAGTGGCGGACAGAGTGATGGTGCCCGATCCCGTGCTGACCCGGTCGTCACCCGCGAACTCAAGCCCGGATACTCGTTCACCACCGGCAATCACCCCACGGGTATCGGCACGCATCCATTCGTGTCCGTTGCCATCCAGGATCTGCAGGAAACCTCCCTCTCCCAGAGTCACGTGCTGTAACAGGCTGGATAAGTAGCCAATATCCAGTTCCACCAGAATCCACCGGGCTACCTGGACATTTCCCGGCTTTCCTTCGGGCACCAAAAAAGGAAGACGCCAGGGTGTCTGGTTCAGCGAAAGCGAAGGATCGGAATAGCGGAGGGGAAGAGTCGGCGTAAAGCCTTGCTGAGCCGTGTGCTCTGATAGTTCGTCCAGCCAGGTCCGAATATCCGATCGGGCAGATTCTGGATGGGAAGCATAACGCCGCTCGCCCGATGGCGCATAAATACTCAATCGATTGAACACCGGGTCTTCCGCCAGTAGCGTTAACAGCCGCCCGGAACGCGGCTCATTCGCCGTCAGATCATGATCAGCCAGACTGGCCATGGCCCGCGCGCGATCGGTCATCTGCTTGAGACTCTCTGAGATGATCAGCGCCAAATTCTGACTCTCGGACCGCTGGGCCCGCAAGGCGTCCTCTCGGGAAGCGGTGGTCTGGAACAGGAATAAGGTCCAGATAAACGCCAACATCACGCCTCCCAAAAAGACCATGATCGGTGGGACAACATTCGCGGAAGTTTCAGGACTGCACTGCATCAGAGGTACTCTTGCCATTACCCCTGCAAGCTAACAATCGCTTATGGCAATTCAATGACAACAGGCACTTAGCGCTATTGATCGGCCATTACAAACCGGTATTCGTTCATCCCGGATACTTATTCTGTGCTAACGTCATAACTGAAGGTTAGGGAGTCCTCCCATCAGCCATAAACCGAGCAGGAGGCGGCAATGCCTGATCAATCCAGCACTCCCGAGCAGAATCATTTACTGGCGGCTCTGCCGGGCTCTGCCAAGAAGCGAATTTTTCCAAGGCTCAAACTGGTTGAACTGAACCTGGGTGACGTGATTCACGAATCCGGCCAGGCCATCCACTTTGTCTACTTTCCCACCAACAGCATTATTTCCATGCTCTCGGTGATGCAGAACGGCGCTTCGGCGGAAATCTCGGTAGTAGGCAACGAAGGTATCGCCGGCATCTCGGTATTCATGGGTGGAGAAAGCACTCCCAGCAGAACCATTGTGCAAAGCAGGGGGTTCGCCTACCGGATGCCGGCTCCGGAACTCCAGCTAGAATTCAACAACCATGCAGAAATACGAGGGCTGATGCTGCGTTACACTCAGGCGCTGATCACCCAGATGTCCCAGACTGCCGTTTGTAACCGCCACCACAGGATTGAACAGCAATTATGCCGTTGGCTACTACTGTCGCTGGACCGACTTCCGGACAATCGGGTGAACATGACTCAGGAGCTGATTGCCAACATGCTGGGCGTCCGCCGAGAGGGCGTCACCGAAGCGGCGAGCAAACAGCAGAAAAAAGGGGTCATCGAATACCATCGCGGCCACATCACGGTGCTTGATCGCGCCAAGCTGGAGACGCTCTGCTGTGAATGCTACGCCGTGGTTAAGCGGGAAACCGATCGGCTCTCCTCTGATTACACCCGGTATTAACTTCGTCGCTGCAGGCCGATAGAAGCACTCGCCATGCCTGTAGACATAGGACGGCGCAATGCCTTGACCCGATACATGGCGCAGTCCGCGCTTTTCAGGAGCTTATCGGCGGTCTCTCCGTTGTCCGGGTACACGCTCACACCAATACTCAGCTGAAGGGACATATCGTGCCCATCAATCAGCATCGGCTTTGCAGCCGCTTCGCGTATTTTATCGGCAACGGCATAGGCGTGACCCGGCTCAGCCACTTCCGCCAGCAACACCACAAATTCATCGCCCCCATAGCGGCAAACCGTATCCGCCGCCCGAACACAGTTCTTCAATCTTTCAGCCAGGGCGGCCAGGATCCGGTCGCCGCTGTTGTGACCAAGAGCGTCATTGATAACCTTGAAGTTATCAAGGTCAATAAATAACACCCCCATTTGGTTACCGTGGCGCCGGGCCAATGACAAAGACTGGTCGAATCGCTCATAAAAAGCGTTGCGGTTGTGGAGGCCCGTCAGGGCATCATGCTGTGCAAGATGTGCCATACGAGCGGTGTTTTCCCGGGAAAAGCGGGCGTCGTGAAATACAATCACCGCGCCGATCACCAAACCATAACGGTTATGGATGGGCGCTGCGGAGTCTTCAATAGCCAGCTCTTCGCCGTTTTTGTCGACCAGCAGTGCGTTCGCTTCCAGTGCAACAATGCTGTTTGACTCAATGGCTCGCCGGGCAGGATCAGACGCCGGCTTGTGAGTCGCCGCATCCACCACATGAAAAATCTCGTTCAAGGGCTTTCCGATGGCCTCCTCACGACTGAAGCCGGTCAGCATTTCGGCCACCACATTCATGTATGAGACCCGCCCGTCGATATCCGTACTCAATACCGCATCGCCAATGGAGTCGAGGGTCACCTTTGCCCGTTCCTTTTCTTCGAACAACTGTTCCTCGACTCTTCTCCGGGCCTGTTTATTGGCCTTGTAGGCTCTCCAGAGATCACGATATCCCAGCATACTCAGCACTCCCACTGCTCTGTGAAGCGTATGATGGAACGGCCAATGGCCCGACGAATCCTGTGTACACTCATAGCATCTCTCCTTATGCCATGGAGCGCCCCGAGCCTCTGCAACCAGCCCGGGACTGCCGGCCTGTATCCACCGACAATGCTCCGTATGGCCCACACTAAAGGCACCATCCGTCGCTCGTCCGTTCGCTAGCGCACATAGAAGCATTCTATTTGCCTGAATACCAATAGGCGCTGTCCGATTGAAACCTGTTTCAACCGTTAGGAAACCACCAGCGCGGCAAAAGCCGAGTGACTGACGGCTGAAGAAACCGGTCATCAATCAGCCAGATTACGCCCCGATCTTCCGGTGTGCGGACCACCCGGCCCGCCGCCTGGGCCACTTTCTGCAGACCGGGAATCAGGTAAGTATAACGATAGCCTTCACCGAACCGCTGTTGCAGACGCGCTTTCAGGATCTCATGCCAGGGGTCGAAAGGCGGCAGGCCCAGCGTGGCCACGAAGGCACCGATCAATTGATCCCCGGGAAGGTCGATACCTTCGCTGAACACACCACCCAGTACCGCAAAGGCCACACTGCCCTGGGGCTCCTGAAACCCCGCCAGAAATTCCCGGCGCTGCTCCGGAGTCATACCGGGTTGCTGGGAACGTCGGGGAATGTCCGGCGCTTGTTCGGCGAGGGTTTCGTTGACCTCCCTGGCGTATTTAAAACTGCTGAAAAAGGCCAGGTAATGGCCCGGGCGCTCCCAGTATTGCCGGGCGATGAGATCGGCAATGGGTTGCAGGGAGGCTTGCCGATGCGTCTGCCGGGTGCTGATGCCGGGCGTAAACTGCATCTGTAGCTGGTTGGCGCTGAACGGGCCGGGCAGGGAGGTGAAACGGGTGTCTTCAGGCAGACCCAGCAAATCCCGGTAGTAAACGCCAGGGCTGAGTGTGGCGGAAAACAGCAGCACGGATTGCGCCGCAGCAAAGCGGTCTTTCAGGAAGTCCGCCGGGATCAGGTTCTGGATACTCACGCTGGCCCGGCCCCGCCCACTACGCTGAAATTCGCACAAAGAGTGGTCGCCGAAGGTGTCTGCCAGCTTCATGAAGGCCACGCTTTCGAACATCACCTCCTGCAGGGCCAGGTCCGGCGGGTGATCGGCCAGATAATCGGTGATGGTGGAGACCATTCCGTGAAGGGCTCCCAGCAGCTGGGCGGGCAGGCTTGCCAGAAACACCGACTGATCGTTATCCGCGTTCTGGTCCCGGATCAGGCTTTGCCAGGCACGGGCCGTACGATCCAGCGCCGACTTCACTGGTTTGGGTGCGATCTTCTTTACTTTCAGTAGCTGCTGCTGCTCCAGGCGCACCGAATACATGCCCCGGCCCCGGTCCACCAGATTGTGGGCTTCGTCCACCAGCACACTGGTTTTCCAGTTGTTCTGGCGAATCAGGCCATGGAGCAGGGCAGACTGGTCGAACAATCGATTCACATCACCAATCACCAGATCGCTCCAGCGGGCCATTTCCTGCGCCAGGAAATAAGGACATAGTCCGTGACCAGCCGCGATCGTTGCCAATTTTTCCTGATTCAGAATGCCTCTGGTCTGGGCTGCTTCGGCCCGGGCGTCCGGCAGCCGATCGAAAAAGCCTTTGGCCAACGGGCAGGAATCGCCGTGGCAGGCCTTGTCCGGATGTTCGCAGGCGTGGTCTTTTGAGACCAGTTCCAGGGTTCGCAATGGCCAGGGTTGAAGCTCATTCTGTGCCGAGCGCAGTCTATCCACCGCATCCAAAGCCAGCTGCCGGGCGGTGTTGCGGCAGGTGAGGTAGAACAGCCGGTCCTGTTTCGCCGCGGACATCGCCATCAGAGCCGGGAACAGGGTGCCCAGGGTTTTGCCCAGACCGGTGGGGGCTTCCAGCAGCAGGGTTCCGGACTTCATGGAATTCTTGTAGACGGTTTCCGCCAGTTGCCGTTGCCGGGGGCGAAAGTCCGGAAAGGGAAAGGTCAGGTTCGAGAGCAGCGCATCCCGCTGTTCCCGGTGATGCGCTTCCTGTTCGGCCCAGGCTTTGTAGATGCCGCACAGGGTTTCCAGCTCCTGCCAGAGCTCATCGGCGGAGGCGGATTCCACCACCGCTGTCTCCTTGTCCTTGCCGGTGTCGTAGTAGATCAGCGCCAGTTCCAGCTTTTTTCGGCTTTCCTGCCGGCAAAGCAAGGCACCATAGGCCCGCAACTGCGCCCGGTGCAGAGCGCGCTGGTGAGGCCGAACGCGGGCGAGATCCCCCCGGTGAGTCTTGATTTCTTCCAGCCGTCCCTTGTGCGGATCGTAGCCATCGGCGCGACCGGACAGCTCCAGCCCCAAGCAGTTCCCGGTCAGTGAATACTCGCTTTTGTAGCCGTATCCCCGGCGGCTCTGTATGGCCTGATGGCCGGCAATGCCCTCTTCGGCGCTGGGCGCCGGGGTATAGCGGAAGTCCAGATCACCCTTGCGGGCGCCGAATTCGCATAATGTTCGGACCGCAACCCTCACTCGGGCACCTCGCTGTCCTGCCAACGCACATAGCAGACGCTGGCCGGGATCCCTTCCCGGGCAAAGAAGGCCAGCCAGCGGTGCTGGTGATCCTGCAGGCGGTCGCCGGGGCCTTTCACTTCAATCATTTCGTAGCGCTGTTCCGGCACTTCAGCACCAGGCACAAACCGGATCAGGTCCGGGAAGCCACTGCGGTGTTCTTTCAGATTGTTCAACAGCCGCCGGAACAGCGCATCCAGATGGATCACCGGAATGCAATCCATAGCCAGGCCCAGCAACTCTTCAGACACCACCGGCCAGATCACGAAGGGATTGGCGATGCCCTGTTTTTCCCGGAAGGTTTCAAGAATTCGCGCCCGATAGCGGCCATCCTGAAGCAAGGCAAAATACTGATCGAATTCCTCCTGCCGCCGGCGCACGAAATCTTCCCGGGTCAGGTCGGCGGGGCCAATGTGGAAAGGGTGGAAGAAGGCACCGGGAATGGGCTTGAAGATCACCGGCCAGCACAACAACCCGAACAGCGCGTTGATCAGGGTGTTTTCCACATAGAATACCGGGGCATCTTCTGTCGTCAGATGCCGTAACGCCGCCAGCTCCACACTGCCGACGGCGGGTTGAGGCAGCGTGACGGTGAATTCCCGGATCTCCGGTGCCGGCGCTGCGGCAGGTTTCTGCTCGCCAACTTTCGGTGCCAGCCGTTTAAGAAGGCGGGCCAGACCCTGGGCTTCGGAATCACTCAACTCGCGGGTTTGCCAATGGCAGGCAATGTCCCAGGCCTGATCAAACCGTTTCATTCGTTCCAGCAGCCGTAACTGTTTCAAGCGTGCTTCCCGGTGATGACTTTCGGCAAGCACCTGCACCGCCAGCTCTTTATCCCCCTGCCGTTCAGCCTGCTTGCCCAGTTCCAGCAGCAGGCGATCCCGGCGGCTGGCGAGCCACGGATTATCCACAGGTCCCGGCACGCTTTGCCAGACCCCGGCCGCTGGTTCGCCATTGTCGAGTCGCTCCCGGCACTGATGCATCTGCAGGTAACAATCCACATCCGCCCGCTGGTGAAAAGCACGGGACTCGGGCGTGAAAGGTACCGGTTCGAATTGCTGTATACCCAGTTCCACCAGCACGAAATCGGTCCAGCTCTGGCGCAGGTTGCCAAAGAACATCAAGCGGATGCGGTCAAACAGGGCCATGTCCTGCAGGCGCACCACAGTAACGGCGGCGCCCAGAGCATTCTCGCCCGCTGTACTCTCGCCTAGAGTACTCGCGCCCAGCCAGGCCCCCAGGTGTCGCGGCTCCTGAAACGCCTCGGCCAGCTCTTCACGCATCTGCGCCTTGCCCAGGGTTTTCGGCTGGCCCTGTTGCTGCAGCCATGGGCCAAATACCGGTCGCAATTCACTCAGGGTGAACAGCCGGAACACGTCATCCAGCGCCAGTTCCGGGTC
>Ga0136597_1000567_pt1 | contig 15342 bp, 13 predicted proteins | sample AntRauTorcE11898_FD_101385 | JGI IMG/M metagenome (GOLD analysis project Ga0136597, IMG submission 101385) | Saline lake microbial communities from Rauer Islands, Antarctica - Metagenome Torckler E11 #898 | ecosystem: Environmental > Aquatic > Non-marine Saline and Alkaline > Saline | place... | reverse complement strand
GCTCAAGGCACATTGCAGGACATTACTGCAAAGGCAGAGCACCGGGAAGAGCTGCGGCGCCAGGCATTTGAAGACTCGTTAACCGGGTTGCCGAATCGGCGCGCTCTGGAAGACATCCTGCTTCAGCAAATCGCGCACTGCTCGGAACAAAAACAACGGCTGGTGCTCGGGCTGCTGGATCTGGACAACTTCCGGGAGGCAAACGAGCAATATGGTCCTGCGATTGGCGATGCGGTTCTTGTGGCGCTCAGTCAGCGCATGCGACTGCTGTTTGATCAGTCGGTTGTGATCGCCCGTGTCGGCGGTGATGAGTTCGTGGTTCTGTTTACCGGCCTGGATGACGACGAAGACTGTTTTCCGCAGATTAACCGGGTACTGGCCACGATCAGCGAACCTCTGACCATTGAGGGTGTTGAGCTTGTGATAACCGCAAGCGTCGGGGTAACCGAATACCCGCAAATCATCAAGGTGTCGGCCGAGCAATTGCTGCGACAGGCTCAACAAGCGTTGTTTGAAGCCAAGTTGCAGGGCAAAGGGCGTTTTCTGAAATATAACGTGGCCTGGGAGCAGGATACACGCGCCATGACCGGCCGCCTTCAGGAGATTGAAAGGGCGCTGCACGCGGATGAATTCGTGTTGTATTACCAGCCCAAGGTCCACATGTCGAATGGCAATGTGTTTGGTGCTGAAGCCCTGATCCGTTGGCAGAAGCCCTCGGGTAAGCTGGTTTTGCCGGGTGATTTTCTGCCGGATCTGCTGGACCATCCCCTGGAAATCGAGCTTGGCGACTGGGTGTTGCACTCAGCATTGGCTCAGATGCGGTTATGGCAAGCGCAAGGGCTTCAGTTGCAGGTCAGTGTGAACGTCAGCAGCCAGCAATTGCTGGAAGAAGCTTTTGTCGACAAGTTATCTGCCGCTCTGGATGAATATCCGGAGATAGCCCCGGCTGCGTTGCAGATAGAGATCCTGGAAAGCAGCGCACTGCATGACCTGGAAAAGGTTTCACGGGTTATCCAGCGGTGTCGTCAGCTCGGGGTGCGATTTGCCCTGGATGATTTTGGCACCGGCTTTTCTTCGTTGGCGTATCTCAAGCATCTGCCTGCCAGCGTGTTGAAAATCGATCAGAGCTTTGTTCGCGGGATGCTGGAAAGCGCCGACGACCTTTCCATTATTTCCGGCGTTGTTGGTATGGCACAAGCGTTCGGATTACAGGTGATTGCGGAAGGTGTGGAGACTGCTGATCATGCCGAATTGCTGCTGCAATTGGGGTGTGAACAGGCCCAGGGCTACGGCATTGCCCGGCCCATGCCTGCCGAGAATCTGCCTGAATGGATCGGCAGCTGGAAACCTGAGCCATCATGGCGCCAGCAGGTTCCCGTGAAATCCTATAACCTGCCCCTGCTTTACGCAGAGGTAGAGCATCGGCGTTGGGTGAAAGACATCCAGCAGTGGCTGACGGGGGCGAAAGATACCTTGCCCGTTATGGATTATCACCAGTGCCGGGTGGGCCTGTGGATTGACAATGAAGCCCGTTCGCGTTTTGCTCTGCGTCCTGAGGTCCATCAGCTGGACAAGCTTCACCGGGATTTACACCAGCTGGGACGAGACACAGTGGCAGCTCATACCAAAGGTAATGCCGATCAGGCACTGGCCATGCTGTCTGACGTCCGGGAGCTCCGCGACCAGTTTCTGCAGGAGTTGAGGGCGTTGATCGGTGAACGTTTCCGGGAATAAGTCTGACCCCGGGCCATAACGGCCCGGAGGCTCAGGGCTGCTTGAGCTTGTCGATGCCCAGGGTTTTCATCACGTAGCGTTCGTATATGGGCTCACCGGTACCGGCGCGTACCTTGTGCATGAAGTATTTCTCGAAGGCAACTTTGCCGTAGTGCACCCATTTCCCCTTCTTCATCCAGTTCACGTTGCGTGGTGGAATCTGCGGGATAGCCACGAAAGCAATACCGGTGTCGCCCATGTCGGCCAGGCACACGGCATTCCAGCTGGCTTGGCTCGCCGGCTCCTGCTCATCCAGAACCGCGCGGATGTTCAGGGCAGTGGCTGTTACCATGCTTTCAATCATGAAGCCGGTTTTGGGAACGCCGACCGGTAGCGGTGTTTTCCCCGGGGGCGCGATGGCCACGGCGACACCGATCCCCCATATGTCGGGATAGGTGGGGTTGCGCTGGTGGTCGTCGATGATAATGAAGCCCCGGGGATTGACCAGCCCTTCGATGCCCCGCACGGCATCGATGCCGGTAAAGGCCGGCAGCATCATGGAGTAGTCGAAAGGCAACTCATGGCGGGTTTTCTCGCTGCCGTCTTCATTAACCTCCAGCACATGCATGGTGCCGTCTTCAATTTTCTCCACCTTGGCGTTGCATATCCAGTTGATGTGATGCTGGCGGAGTTCCGATTCCAGCATGCTTTTGCTGTCGCCCACGCCGCCCAGCCCCAGGTGGCCGATATAGGGTTCCGGGGTGATAAAGGTCATGGGAACCTTGTCGCGGATCTTCCGGGTACGCAGATCCCGGTCCAGAATGAAGGCGTACTCATACGCAGGCCCGAAACAGGATGCGCCCTGTACCGCGCCAACGACCACTGGCCCCGGATTTTCTGTGAATTGCTGCCAGTGATCCCGAGCCTTCTCGGCGTGGTCAACATGGCAGATGGACTGGGTAAAGCCTTCGTCCGGCCCGAGGCCCTCCACTTCGTCAAACGCCAGTCGCGGTCCTGTCGAAAGAATCAGGTGGTCGTATTCAACGCTGGAATCATCAGCCAGGACCACTTTTCGGGCTTCGGGATCCACCCGCGTAACTGCGCTGACAACCAGCTCGACGTTTTTCTTTTTCAGTACGCCGGCCAGGGGGATCTTGATGTCTTCGGGCTGACGCCAGTCCACTGCCACCCAAGGGTTGGAGGGGACAAAATGGAAATAGTCCTTGTCGGATATCATCACGATGCGATCGGTTTTTCGCGCCTGTTCGCGCATCTCGAATGCCATGGGCATACCGCCCAGGCCGGCGCCGACTATTACGATAGTGGCCATAATCTACCCTCTTCCGGTTTTTGTTATTACATCTATTAATAAAGTTAGAACAATATTGATGGATGCGCTACTGACTCAGGTCAAAACGGGTGGTCGAAATCGAAAGGTGAGACCGGGTGATCAACCTGGTAGAAAAGCGGCCTGATCGTCATACTCGGATTCACAGACGATGACTCAGGAGAGGAGCCGTATGGGTGAAAACAAAAGCCTGTTAAGTGATGCGCAATCCCGGATGGCGGGCTCAATATGACCAAAGCCGTGGGCCCGGCAAGGGCGGGGTTCGCTTCCACCCCAAGGTGAATGTCGACGAAGTTACCACGCTGGGCTTCTGGATGGTGCTCAAATGCGCCGTGGTTAATCTGCCGTTCGGAGGAGCCAAAGGGGGTGTTCAGGTAGACCCTAAGTCATTGTCGAGGATGGAGGTCGAGCGCATTGCCGAGGCCATCGCCAGCCACGGCACCCAGCGGTATTTTTGCGATGAGTGAGAACGCGCCACTAGCGTAACTTATGGCAAATCTGCCGCAACGGGCGGGGCCACTACGTGGCGGTCCCGACCACCATCCTTGGCAGCGTAGAGTGCATCGTCGGCTCGTTGGAGTAGCCGGGTGCGGTCCTCCGATTTATCTTCCAGCACAGCAATGCCAATGCTGGTGCTGAAACTGACTTCCTCACCCCCCGGCACCTTGAGCCTGGTGTTGTGGCATCCTTCGCGCACGGCATCTGCTATTTTGACGGCTGCTGCCTGATCCATGCCCGGCAGAATCATCAGAAACTCTTCGCCCCCGAAACGCCCGGCCAGATCCACCTTGCGGTTGGCACCATTCTTGAGGATTTTGGCGAATTCTTTAAGTACCAGATCTCCTGCCGCATGGCCATGGTTGTCGTTGAAGCTTTTGAACTTGTCCAGATCAAACAGCAATACCGCCAGTGGCGTGCCATGCTCGTGTGCATCCTTGATATCACCATCTAACTGGTCCATTACCTGGCGGCGATTGGCGAGGCCAGTCAGTGGGTCGCGGGTGGCCTGACGATAAAGTACCAGCAGCATACTGAGCTGGTTCACGGACGCCCACCCTGCAATGCAGCCCAGCACTGCCAGCAGCCACAAATCATTCAGGCCCGCCACCAGGCCGAACTTGCCACTCCAAAGCTGACTGACCAGCTCGACCAGGATGACAAATACGGCAAATCCGGCGGCCTCCAGGATGGTCAGAGGAAAAATGGCCAGCATGGTAATGATCATGAAGGGGAAGAAGGCGTAGCCGGCCAGCACTTCCGATTCGAAGCCCTGCCCAATCAGTATCCAGTTGCTCCAGGTCTGAAACAGCGTGAGCACCAATACCAGCAACAGCAAACGAATCAATGAAACATCAAGCCGATAGGGATGACTGAACCAGACTCCCAGTGCCAGGCAGCAGAGGCTGGCGGCGACACGGCCATAAGCGATGGTACTGCTGACGCCTTCTGGAAGCAGTAGCCAGTCCACCAGAATCCAGACTGTCTGCAGCACCACCAGAATCCAGGCAATCATGCGGACCCGAGAAAAGAGGCTGTAGCTTCGCGTGTGGTTGAAATAGCGCGAATGTCGACCCGCACTGAAGAGGTCATTCATAACTTCAAACATGCATCGTCCCAAGTGATGTCTGTAACAGGATATAAAAGGCTGCCCTATGCCGCCGGCCATGACGCAGTGCTGCTCCGCGATGGTCCACGGCTGCATACCATGGCAGAAGAATTGAACGGCCGCCAGCGAGCTGTGCGCTCTTGAACAGTACCATTGATCGTGGTCAGTTTACGGGTGGTCCCTTTGCCGTTGGGCGGGGTGTTGGAGGGCAGGCCGCAGTTGGGTACATCTCAAGATCCTGTGCTAGGCTTTGGTTGCTTCCACAGATAGGTCGTTGAGTTTAATAGTCGTGGAGGCACTCTCTATTTCCGAACATGCCAGACTGACAGTAAATCTGTTGTTTAAGGAGGCACAAAATGGAATCGAAATCTGCACAGGACGATTACACACAGGTAAAGCAGGATCTTCAGTCGCTCCGCGAGGATATGGCCAAACTGACCAAGACAGTTTCGGAAGGCCAGAAGAGCAGCATCAATAGCCTGCGTGATGAAATTCGTCGTGAAAGCCTCGACGCCCTGGGTCAGGTCCGACAAAAAGGTGACGAAGCACTGGGTCGCGCGAAGGATGCCGGCGACAGGGCCGTCCATGACGTTGAGAACAGGATTGAGGAACGGCCATTCCTGAGCATTATTCTCATGTTTCTGGCCGGTGTCCTGGTGGGCAAGCTGTTTGACCGCTGATCATGCTTGATTCCGCTCAGGTAAAGGGTGCGTTGCGTAAGGCTGCCGCCGCCATTATTGGTTTCGGGTTGGCGATGGTCTTGCTCACCGCCCTGTTACTTACCGGATTCTATCTGTTGGTTCAGGCTGCGGTCCTGTCGCTCACGCCATGGCTTGGCGAAGCTGGAGCGATGGGGCTGATCGGCGCCGTGTGTGTGCTTTTGCTGGCGCTGTTTTTCCAGCGACTGACCCGCCCCAAACCCTCAAAAACATCCCATAAATCCGATAAAACAGCCGATGACAAATCCGCGTCGGGCATAAACGTGCTCCGGGATCTGATTCGGGAGAATCCATGGGAGGCGGTTCTGATGGCCTTCGCCGTGGGGGTTGCCGAACACGGAGACCCGCGGCTCAGATCACTGTTGCTGCAGGGTGGCACGATACTGATGAGGCGTGCAGAGTCCGGAGAACCGGACGAAGACGGTCCAGATAGTGCTTCGGCCCCTGAGGACCAGGTTCCGCCGGGTGAAGAGCCGGCTCCGTGAATATGGCCCCGTCAGGATAGACTCGCAACGCTTTGGGCGCGTTGCTCGGGGCTGCGCCACCATAGCCTGAGAGCCCCCTTTGAGCTCTCAGGCTACGTGTCCTTTTCAGAAGGGGGCGATTTAGTTAGAAAGGTACGATGGCAATAATCTGGGCGTAGACGTTGGTGTCGTCGTTACCTTGATTGCTCGATGACGAGTCCGGTGTGTAGAAACCCACCAGCGGACTGATGATCAGGTGATCCATTGCCACCCACTCGGCCCAGATATCGATTTCGTCTGCATCGTTACTGCCAGTACCACCGTTGGTATCGCCGAATCTGAAGTAAGAGGCGCCCACTGTCAGCCGTTCGGTCGGAGCGGCTTTTATGCCCAGATAGTGGATGTCCGTGTCCGTGCCGAATGGACCGGCATAGTTTGCAGCCACCTCACCCTGAAACCAGGTGCCGTAACCGCGATTGAAGCCGAAAAACAGCGGGTCGTATCCGTTGTCGTAGCTTGTGTAGCGGTAATTGATGCTCGGTGACCAGGGCATGTCGGTGAATGTCCATCCAGCCTCGGCATGCCAGGCATTGGCATCCGGCGTGTTGTTGCCTTGAGACTGATCCACGTACTCTGCCGCCAGGAACAAGTCCTCGACGCCGGCATTACCCTGATAGCGGATACTAGTGGTTTTCTGCCCGTCGCGTCCGCTCAGTTCCATGAAAGCGGCTTCGTCGTCGTCAACATCAAGGCCCTTAAGGTGCATCAGGCCGACGGTTCCCGCAGTCGTCACATACTCGACATTGATGCCGGTCATCTCGACACTGGCTTGCCCCGGGTTGTCCGATTCGAACCAGAAAAGGTCGGAGCGCAGACCCTCGTCGCCACCCACTCGCAGTACTGCCGTTTGATCAAACGCTTTCCGTGCCGCCAGCCAGTATGCGCCGCCCCGGTCCGCACTGAAGCCCGGAGCGATACCATCAAGGCCTTTACCCAGATTCAGCGCATCGCCGTTAAGTATGAAACCGTCACCTATAGTGAGGCTTTGGCGGCCAGCTGAAAATTCGAATTGACTGGTCCGATAGCCAAGGTAAAGGTCTTCTATGTCGGTCTCGCGTTCGTCGCCCGTTGTCAGGCCCGCAGCATCGCCGTCACCCCATGTGCCAGAGCTTAATGCGTTCACGGATCCGAACAGTTTTCCGGTCCCGACCGCTGTACTGCCGGAAAAGCCATACTTGGCATAGCCTTCGGTCCAGGATGGACTGGAAGACGGGTTCCCATAGGTCTCTTCGCTACTGAAATGACCAAGCACCAGCTCAACATCCAGACTCAGTTCAGAGCCTTCTTTGTCAACGAGTTGATAGGCTGAAGCAAGACCGGGAAGAGCTGTGGCCGTTGCGCCCAGCATCACGCTCACGAGTGTCGACGTTGCTATTCTGTTCATCAGATCGTTCCTCAATGGGACAGTGGTGTAGTAATGAATGGCTCATTAACCGGCATCGGGTTCAAACAAACCGCGCTTCATATAAAGCTTCACCCAGAGTGCCGAGATCACACCGAGAATCAGCAGGATGATTCCGGTAATGCTGTAGACCGTTGTCGTCATTTCGGGGGTGGGCGAGTTGTTCAAGGCGACATAAACCATGGCGGCAATACCGAATAGTTGCGGAAGTGGGTAGAAGGGGGTTCGGTAAGGCCGTTCATGGTCCGGCATGCGCTTGCGCAAAACCATCACGTTAATGTGAGCAACCATGTAGGCGATCAGGTAACTGGTTGTTGCCGCAATGACCAGGGTGATCAGAGAGTCAATGCCCACGAGCATGTAGGGAATGGTGGTCAGGAGCGCGAGCATCACGGTTGCCACCCAGGGCACGTTGAAGCGGTTGGTGGCTTTTAGCTGAGGGAATGCCTGTTTCTGCATGGCCATGCCATGGAGCATTCTGGGAATGGCAGCGAGCAGAGTGTTGACGGTGCTGCAGGTGGCTGCCAGCGCCATGACCGTGGCAATCAGAAGACCGCCTTTACCAAAAACGGCGTTGGCATAGTCCAGGTAAGGAATGGGAGATCCGATCAGAGTCTCGGTGTCCAGATAAAAACCGGCGCCAATGACAAAGGCCAGGAAGATCGAAAAAATGGCGAACAGGGACAGGTGCATTGCCCGGGGAATATTTTTCTTTGGATCTTTTACTTCATTAATCATGGGACAAATGAATTCGACGCCTACCACCAGCCACATGGCGAGGGCCACCAGGCTGATAAAGCTGCCGTCCATGACGCCCCCGAAACTCCAGTCGACCGTTGTTCCTGTCAGTACCGGATGCGGTTCACTCAACCCGGTGATGGCAATCAGTCCCAGCAAGGTCAGGGCACTCACGAGAATAAATGCAAGTATATTCTGAACGCGGGCGAAAACGTCCGTGCCCACCAGGTTGGTGATCATCAGCGCGCCCAGAATCAACAGCGGTGCGACCTTTTCGGGGAAGAGTCCGGGCAATAGTTCGCCCAGCATGACATCAACCAGAAACAGCTCTACAGGAATGGCGAGAATTGCCACCATCATGTAGCCCGAAAAGACCACAAGAATCGCGGGGAAGTGCCCGATGGCTTTTTGCGTGTAAGTCGCCAGTGTTCCCTCTTCGGGAAACATCAGGGATAGCTCTGCGAAACTCATGGCATTGAACTGGGCTATGATCAGAGCCATGACCATGGCGGCGATAAATGCCATGCCCCCGAGACCTATTCCCTGAGTGGCCGAAATCATCGCGCCCTGAACAATAACCAGCCCAATTGCGATGGCCATCATGGTTGGCAAGCCGATTTTTCTCGGTTTTGAGAGTGTGTCCGGTGATGCGCTTGATGTGACTATAGTGTCCAGAGAGCTCATGTTATTTCCTCTTGATAGACATATTTCAGGCGATGTCAGAATCGATCCAGCCGATAGGGCGCCGGGTCGATGATGGGTGTGCTCTGAGCGATAAGATCTGCCGCTAACTGGCCAGCAGCGGGACCGGTCCCAAATCCGTGACCAGAGAAACCGGTCGCAACCGTGAGCCCGGGAATGGAATCAATCTGGTCGATGACCGGTATGGAGTCCGGCGTTACATCAATCAGCCCGGCCCATGCTTCCTCTACTTGTGCCTGGGCAAAGGCCGGCCAGGCGGCTGAAAGGTTATCGAGTGCTTCCTGGTTCAGCGCCAGGTTGGCTCCGGGGTTCGTGGTGCGGATTCGTTCAAACGGCGATTTTCGGCTTGCGCCCCAGCGACGAGGCAAAGCAAGATCTTTAAAGAAGGCCTGGCCAAAGCGGATCTTCAGGGCGTTTCGCTGGGTGCGCAGTTGGTCGAGATAGCGCCAGCCAATGAGTAAATGGTCCAGTGTGATCGGGGCATCCAACTTGCCCCGCTGGGTAATGACATAACCGCCGTTCTGGTGTTTACGGAAAGAGAAATCCGGCCCTCCGACTGCAATGTCTGTCGGCCCATCCATAGGTTGGGTCCGGAGTACGGAACAGATCAGAGGCAGGGTCGGTAATGAGACGCCCGCGTTTTTCAAGAACCGGCCTGACCAGGCACCGCCAGCCAGTAACACCTGATCGCACCGAATCTCGCCCGCTTCGGTGACGACCCCGGTCACTTTGCCTCCAGATCGCGACAAGGTGCGCACTGCGCAGTTCTGGATCAGTTTGGCCCCTTTCTTGACGGCGGCTTTTGCCATGGCGCTTGTGGCGATAGCGGGCTCCGCCCGGCCATCGGACGGTGTATAGACGCCCCCTTGCCAGTCGGCTTTGCCACCGGGAACGTGCCGGTCGATATCGCTCGGTGTGAGCAGACGAGAGTCCAGCTCCAGAGACCTGACCGATTGATGCCAGGTCTCGTACATGGCCATTTGTTCTCGTGTGCGGGCCAGAAACATGATGCCTGCTTGCCGGTATCCGACATCGATCCCTATACGCTCGGACATTTGCGCCCAGAGGTTGTCCGCCGCCTGGGCCAGAGGGACATCCTCGGCGTGCCGGCTGGTTTTACGTATCCATCCGAGATTACGGGACGACTGCTCACCGGCGATGTGGCCTTTTTCCAGCAGTACCACCGGGATATTTCGCTCTGCCAAAGCCAGGGCGGCGCTCACACCAACGATGCCTCCGCCGATAATGACTACACTCGTTGAGGACGGCAGCTCGTCAGAAGTGTTTACAGGTTGTAGTGTTTTCGTCATAACGGAATCCTGAAACTGATAAGACTGAGCGGGACAGCGCGGTGGTAGAGGGCCGCGTGGTTTTTATCCGTTCATTGGGTAATCGTGATTTCTTCCACTTGCGCCTGGGCCGCGCCTCGATAGGCCGTGACTTCCAGTTCAACTTTGTAAGAAGGAGAGCCCAGAGGAGGGCAAGTCACGGTGGTCGCCGGCTCAATGCCACGAAAATGCTTGCCTATAAGCGCCATGACGTCGGAAGTGTCCTGAGGGTTCTGGATGAAAACCCTGGACATCACAACGTCTGCCAATGTTGCATCGACCGCTGCCAGTGCCCGTTCGACGTTTTTGATGACCTGCTCGGTCTGATCAATGATGTTTTCCGGAATTTCCTGGGTGTCTGGATTGCGGCCCGCCGTGTTGGATACATGTATCCAGTTGTCGATTGCCACGAGGCGTGAATAGCTGGCGATCTCTTCGAACCTGGATCCGGTTTTGACTTTTATGATTTTGGTCATGGGGCGATACCTATCGATTAAGGAAAAGGGGATGCAGACAGTGCTCAGCGCATTTCCGGGGTGTCCCAGAGATTGAGCTTGACGCCTATGCCCTTCTCGATAGCGTTTTGGTAGACCCTGGTGGCCCAGGCCACGTCTTCGACGGGCATGCCACCTACCGACATGATGATGATTTCGTCATCGTTCTGGCGCCCCGGGCTATCGCCGGAAACGATGGCTCCTAGGTCTTCCAGCTCCGCCTTGTCCATTTGGCCCTCAGCAATCATGTCCATGAAGCGCATACCGACCAGTGGGATGTGGCAATGGCTTGGTTTAGGCACTTCCTCGTACCAGGTTTCATAAAGACCAATGCTGTCCATCACCTTGCGAACATCCGGGCCGCTCATGTCTTCGCAAAGATTGCAGCTTGCGGGCATGGCGAGATAAGCGCCTGGCTTGAGCCATTCGCGTTTGATGATCGGGTAGGTCGTGGGGTCACCGATTTCCCCGGAATTGCAGTAAGAAATGATGTCGGAGCCCTTCGCCACAGCTTCGATAGAGTCAACGACGTCAATGTTTGTGATTTGTGGATAGGTTGCTTTCAGCCACCCGGTAAAGTCGTCCAGACTTTTCTGACTGCGCCCTTTGATTTTGATGGTGTTGATTTCCGGGCAAGCTGCGATAAAGGCCGCTACGGAGGTTTTACCCATAACGCCGGGCCCCAGAAGGCCGATGACTTTGGAGTCCTTGCGGGCCAGGTAGCGAGCTCCGACGCCCGGAATGGCGCCCGTGCGGTAGGCCGAAAGCAGGTTGGCCGACATATAGGCCAGCGGGGCGCCCGTATCAATGTCACTCAAGGTCATCATCAGGATGGAGCGTGGCAGCCCTTTTTCCCGGTTCTCGATGTTAGAGCCATACCATTTGACGCCGCAGGTCTTGAATTTGCCGCCCAGGTACGCCGGCATGGCCATCAGCCGGCGATCTGCTGTATTGGTCGGCATATTCGGGAAGGTGGGCTCTTCCGGGAAAGTGATCATGGCCCCGTGTGAGTCATTATTTGGACCCGCCATCCGGTAGTCACCCTCATGTAAAAGCATGAAAACCTCTTCCATGGCATCCACACACGAAGGCATGTCGGTAACACCCGCCTTGATCATGTCCGGCTCGGACAGATAAATGAAATCGATACGTGTTTGCTCAGACATAACATCCCCTGGAGACATAAATTGCTGGATAACACCCCTGGAGATAGCCGTAAGCGTTTTACGGTGGTCCAGTTTGGGCATGGTTGATGCGATTCCAGAACGATATTAGGGAGCGGAATTCAGGGCGTATTGAATTTTCGCGACATGAAGTGTCAGGCCGGTCGCCGTTTCATGAATGGCGTAGACATTGCAGGGGTGGTGACTCCAGTTCAGAGGGCAAAGCCCATGTCTATGGTCTCGTTACACAGCAGAATCGCCAATATTCATTCCAAACAGCCATGGTTTGTCTTGAGTGCAGCCAACCATTACGACCTCGTGTTGTCAGATGAACCCGCCATTTCTCATTTCTATAGCTTCAAGACGAAACCGCTAAGTGATACGACCTTTGCGGTTCCAGATGGCTGTGTCGATATTCTGTTTGATCTGGACTCGACAAATCCCGGTGCCAGGGTGTGCGGCACAACGCTTGAAGCCCGTCGTGCCGGACTTAAATCCGATCATCACTATTTTGGTGTGAGGTTTGCGCCTGGTGTGACGCCGGACTTCTTGTGCGTGTCGGCGGATGATCTCGTTGATCAGGAGCTGGACTTCATGGGCGTAATAAACGGGGCGGAGTCAGTGTTTGAGCAAGTCGTTCAGGAGCAGGAATTTGCCGGGAAAGTGAGGGTGTTGGAGGCGTTTCTCCGAGGTAAGGCAGCCCGCAGAGTGTCCCGGCTGACCCTGAGTGCGGTGCATGAAATCTGTGAGGAAAAAGGCCATATCAGCTTGAGTGAACTGGAAGAGCGGACGGGGTACTGTAAGCGTACCCTGCAACGATATTTCAACAGTGACCTGGGTATGTCGCCGAAAGCATTCAGTCGAATCATCCGCTGCCAAGCCGCAATCTATGATATTAATCATCAGGATAACGTTACATTTTCAGATTTGGCATGTGATTTGGGATTCAGTGATCAGCCCCATTTCTTGCGGGAATTCAAGAAGCTTGTATCGGTGACGCCCGTTGAATACCGGCAGCAAGTAAAGCATGTAACCTACTTGCAGCGCATCCGGTATCGTCGACCCATAATGGCGCAATAAAGGATGGTTGCGCACTCTTTCGGGGAGATTTTATTGACTAAAACGTGTGACCAGCCCCTGACTTCCTAATCCATCGTTATCTTGGAGATGTCGTTCAGTTATAGTGGGCGCTTTTCGTCGCGCTTATCCTTTCTGCTGGAGCCCGAAGTATGGATTCAGTCGGGCTACTTATAGTCCTTGCTGTTGGCATTGTCGTGCTTTTCGATTTTACCAATGGCTTTCATGACGCCTCCAACATGATTGCCCCCGTGATTGCATCCCGCGCCATGACGCCGATCCAGTCGGTGATGATCGTGGGCGGCTTTACCTTTCTGGGCCCGGTGCTGGGTGGCACGGCTGTGGCTAATACCATCGGAAAGTTTGTCACCCTGGAGAGTTTGCCCAAAACCCTCTCTCTGATGGTTGTTCTTTGCGGTATTCTGGCGGCAACAGCCTGGAACTTACTGACCTGGTGGCGGGGCCTGCCCTCGTCGTCGTCTCACGCGCTGGTTGGTGGTATGTGTGGCGCGGTTGTCGTCTCCGCCGGTCCGGAGCAGGTGGTATGGGGACTTGAGGCGCTCACTCATGGTGAAGTGACCGGCGTCACCAAGGTGTTACTGGCTCTGATTCTGTCCCCGATTGCTGGTTTCTGGGTGGGTTTTGTACTGCAGCGTATTACGGTTTTTCTGCTGCGTGCCGCCAGTCCACTGGTCAACCGGGAATTGCGCGGGGCGCAGTGGCTGACAACAGCCGGCCTTGCTTTCTCCCATGGTGCCAACGATGCCCAGAAAAGCATGGGCATCCTCACCCTGTGCCTGTTGCTCAGTGGCGAGATTGACAGCTTCCATGTGCCGGCCTGGGTTATTGTCATCTGTGCCTCGGCGATCACACTGGGCACCGTTCTGGGTGGCTGGAAAATTGTTCGTACCCTGGCCTTTTCCATTTACAAGATCCGCCCCCTTCATGCGCTGAATTCCCAACTGACGTCGGCCAGTGTGGTGTTTGCCGCTTCTGTCATGGGGGCTCCGGTTTCTACAACGCACGTGGTTTCTTCCTCAATCATGGGCGTTGGCGCGTCAGAGCGCCCCAAGGCGGTACGCTGGGCAAAAGCGCGTGAGATTGGTACAACCTGGCTAATCACCATCCCGGGCGCGGGTATTCTGGCAATTCTGGCTTTTCAGGCGGCGCAGTTGTTGCGCTGGTTTTTTTAAGACAATAATGCCGAAAAGGCCCAAAGGAATCGTATTAATGAATGAAAAAGCAGGGTTTTTTAGCCGGCTTGTGGCAAAAGTTATTCCCGAATCACCGGATTTTTTTGGCCTGCTGGCTGAGCAGAGCGCTCAGGTCCGGGTCACCATGGCAAAGCTGCATGCGTATATGCGCGAGCCGACGGAACTTTTGTCGGATCAGCTTTGTGAGGACGAGCACGCCGCCGATACCCTGAAAATTCGAAACCTGCACGAGCTCAATCGGGCTTTTTCGACGCCGATTGACCGCGAGGATATTTATCGTGCCATCGAATCACTGGACTGGATCGTCACCCACAGTAAAAGCACGATTAACGAGATCCTGGATTTTGGCGTAGTGCCGGACAAGCACATGCAGGCCGTACTCGACGAATTGTTGCAGGGGTGTGAAGCACTGGAGCGCGGTTTCGCCGAGTTGGCGTCTTACCCCGCAGGGGCGGAGAAAGAGGCACATACCGCGCGCCATGCCCATCGTCGTATCGAGCGCCTGTACCGCCACAGCCTGGCGGAATTGTTTCAGGGTGAGGTGACCGTGGATATGCTGAAAAAACGGGAAATTTATCACCACCTGATGGACAGTTCCCGCCGACTGCATTCTGCCGCCAATGTCTTGCACGACATTCTGGTCAAGCTGGTCTGAGCGCTTAGTGATAGGTTTCCAGTGCCGTGGAATGGGGCAGAACATCCTGGCAAACGTCTGAGCCCTGGCAGAGTGTGCTCAACTTCTTAATGGCCGACTTTTCAATCTGACGGACACGCTCACGGCTGATGCCCAGCCGTTCAGACACGATCTGCAGCGTTTCCTCGGACGGAAGGTTGATGCCGAAACGTCTCGTCAGCACCTCCCGTTCCCGAGACGTGAGCCCGCTCAGGAACAACTTTACGATGCGTTGCATATCCCGGCCAAGCATCTGATATTCCGGAGTGAGGTTGTCGTTCGCTTGCAGGTTGTCTCCCAGAGTTGTTGAGCCTTCCGTGATTACAGACTTGTCAATCGATGTGGGGCTGACCTGGTAGGCGCGCAGGCTGTGGATTCTGGAAATGTCGACATCCATGAAGGCTGCTATTTCCGAAGCTGCCGGCTCCCGTCCCAGATCCTGAGTGAGGCTACGAGTGGCCTGCCTGTACCGACGTATATCGCCACGGATGTTCTCAGGCAGCCGGACTGAACGGATGCCTCGCTGGGCGCACTCTTTGACTTCCTGAGTGATCCACCAGTGGGCGTACGTTGAAAACCTGAAACCTTTTGACGGATCAAAGCGATCAACGGCTCTGATCAGCCCGACGTTACCTTCCTGT
>Ga0136597_1000547_pt1 | contig 15756 bp, 14 predicted proteins | sample AntRauTorcE11898_FD_101385 | JGI IMG/M metagenome (GOLD analysis project Ga0136597, IMG submission 101385) | Saline lake microbial communities from Rauer Islands, Antarctica - Metagenome Torckler E11 #898 | ecosystem: Environmental > Aquatic > Non-marine Saline and Alkaline > Saline | place... | reverse complement strand
TAGGGCCACTAAAAACTCAATCTTCGGTTCGAACGGTCGTAGACTAGTTTAGTGAAGACGGCTATGAGCTATTTTAACCAAGAATAACAGACATTTTCAATCTTCTTTGAGTTCATCTGGATTGAGTTCTCCGCTAAGATATGCCTGACCACAATCCGAGATTGTGTAGTATCCACGCTTCGGACGATCTACGAGACCGTGATCTAGCAGATCCGATAATCTACGAGTTACATGCTGCCGTGATTTGTCAACATTTTCAGCCAGAACCGCTGGAGTAAGACTAAGACCGGTATCTAAGGCCTCGAGAATCCGATCATCAGTTGGCATTTGCATCCACTCCGCTGGTCTACGCATTGTATGATGTACTCCTAACACCAAAATAGTGGTATTGGTACGAGATTCTTTAGTGCCTACTTAGACACTTTGGTGTGTCTGTTTAGACACAATAGTTAATACACAGCGTTTCTTTTGAATTAATAGCGGAAACATATCTCAGACTCATCACTAAGCGGTGGGTCCAATTAGAAGCGGGTCCCGCTGGTGTTGCAGCGGACCCGCGTTGACTTCCGTGGGATAGCACGAAAGCCATGTATGACAAGACCTCGTCGGGTATTGAAACTCCCGGCACGAACGATGCTGCAACGCTTACCAACGGTTGGAACTACAATACCGAAATCGAAAGCCTCGACACCCACAAACCGTCGACTCACTGCCTCGACCTTTGGGCGGCAAGTCCACTCGAACACATCGAGGGCCCCTTTGAGAGCCGTCGACTGCACCGCCAAACGGCTATCGATCCCAAGGCAATTCAAAAAATCGTCGAGATGCTCATTGCATGGGCCAAATGTGAGGCAATCAATCAAAGAGATGGAGGCCAGCTATGAGCGACCGCCCACCACACTACACCGATCTCAACGGTACGGAACGTGATATAATCCGGGCAGTCGCCACCTTTCAGGCTACCAATGATAGACTACCATCTGGCGAAGCCATCGGCAAACAAATCTTGGAGGAGTACCCGGAGAATTTCTCGATCAGCCAAGTCTATCGCGTCCTTAGCACTCTCCAAAATGAGGGGCTAATCTTCAAGGAGGAATCAAAGACAGACAGACGGTCCTTCAACGCGGGACTTACATCAGCGGGGATGGCCGTCCTCCGTGAGCTAAAAGCCCAGTATCTTGATCTTGTCTCACTGTCGGAGTTACAAACGTCCGATTGCGATCCTGTCGACGAGACAGTGGCCTTCCACACAGATGGTCGGGAGTCGACCAAAGTCACATCGATGTCGGCCACTCTCCCATCCCCAACCACATCCATATCGACATCAACCACAACATCTAACTCTACCTGTCAATCTAAATCAACCGACGAGACATCAATACTTACCACCAAAGGCACCGGTGGGGGTGTTTCCGATCCTCAGGTTAGGGCTTGTTGGGCCCACGGAGCCGCCCGCGATATCCGAGACTTCCTTATCAAACTGGACGAGATTGAGTCAAAAAGCCAGATCGCCGCGGCTGTCGACGTTCCCCCACGTATTGTCGAAGTGGCTGTCAAGAACCAGCCAGAGTGGTTCAACGAACACAAAATCTTAGTGAATGGATGCGATGTCGAAGCCTACAGTATAACTGAGTTCGGCCTACAGGCTGCCAAGGAAGATGTCTGGTCGGAGATCGGGTAGCAAGCATACGCCGTCATTGTATTGACAGCCCTAATGAGCGGTCAGCCAGCCCTCAGTGTCGCCCAGTGAGAGGGCTAAATAATGTCCACGTAGGCTTGGCCGACCTACGCTGGCAGCTGTCGATACTGTGGGTGTCTCCGGATTCTCAAGGACTGTCGGAGTAATAAGACTGCTCAGTATTGACAATGTAGCCGTACACACCAAACAAAACAACTGTGAACACTTGCCGAGAGTAACGATTAGGACTAGACCTGTGAGCTGAGTGCTCGTTTGCTTGCCAGAATCCCATCGGCGGCGTTTACACTCGCAGGTCGAGGGTTCCTAGAGGAGTATCAGGACGGCTTTGCCGCAGGTGTGGGAGCTGTGCTTGGAGACCTTGTCAACGTCAAGGAAAAGTTGCTACCTACTACGTGCGTGGCCGAGAACCCGCGTCATGCTTTGGACAGACGGACACCGACCTCCAGGCCGATCGTCACCACCGACAGTCCCTCCAAGAACGACTCATCGAAGCCGTCTACGAACACACAGATCATGACATGAGAAACATGATTGCCTTCCATAATCTCCCCTTTACGATCACCACCCCATCAAACGTAATAGGAGTGTGGTCAACTTGCCCGTTGATAATTCAGCTGCTGCATGTTCAAACCGGTCAGCTCTGGCTACAAAATTAAAAAAACTCAACGACAACAGATGACAACCCCTTCGATAAATATCGTGGCAGTACCGACAGTGACGATACACAGTGCCCGAATGCGTATGCAACGGCTTCTCGGGGTGTACCCGTGGGTAATTCTACCGCAGAATCATATGCAAATCGCTGCCACAGATAGAGTCTGAATGAATGCCGATCCGAAGGATAGCTTCTCTATAGGATCAACCGGTAATCGCTGAAGCGTGTCTGTTATATCCCAGGCTATGAACAAGTCATTTAGATGTGCTTGATTCTCGGGCAAACGTATCGTACCTGCCTCATCTAAAAAGACTTTTATGGACGCCTATTCCCTGATTTTGTCCGGAGAATACTCTGTCATATATTGTACTACAACATACGATTTCAGAAAGATAGCACACATTATGTGCTATCATCAGGAGTCAAAATCCCTCAGATTATACTGTACTACAGATTCTGATTTCGGCACATGATATGTGACAAATGGCTGTCGTCGAAATAGAATTGCCCTTGTCCCGTTTGTTATCGAACTCTACAGACTCGCGTCGCTATTTTAGGAATCGGTGTAACATATGCATGGCATAAATTGTCACACCTACAGAACTTTTATTACTCCCCTCCCATTTGTTGGAGTTAGTGCGAGTTGTCACCGGTCGATGATTTCGCATGACGGAAGATAGCCAAAATGCATCCAAAAGCATCACCTCGCAATGAGGGACGAGTAGTAGAGAGTACACACTGTCCGACCGTTATAGGTGGGTTTCTATGACTGAGGACGGGCGTAAAACGCCCGTAGAACTCGGTCAGGAGCCGACCCTGTCGAAACAGTTCGAAGACATATCGGACGCACACCAACGTGCACGAGAGACAGTCGAAGGAGCAGTCGACAGTATCGCACGCGATGAGGACCCGACGCCCCCGTCTATCCGCGGCCCGCTTCGGTCCGGCAAGACGGCCCTCCAGTACCACATGTTCGCCTACGCGTGGGAACAAGGCGTCCCCACCCTCTACGTGGAATCGAGTACCCTCTTATCGCAATTCGAGGAATCCCAATCGGACTCGTTCGGCGTCTGGGTCGACCAGCAAGCCCAAGCACAGGTGACCGCACTTGAGGACGGACAACTCGAGGACGTCGATTGGCTTCCCAACGATAGAATGGGGAACCTACAAGAGTGGTACGACGGGGTCTCGGCATCAACAACTACGGACCGCGTTGTCCTCCTCATTGACGAAGTCGAACAGAAATACACGGAGTTCTTGACCGCAACGGGGGTCGATGACAGCAATCCGTTACGGATTCTCCTCGACAAGGGGAGCCTATTTCCGGTGCTCTCAATGGGGCAGATCTCGGCGATGCAATTCGTCGGCTTCGCCGATATGAAGCGGACCGACCCGGTCTCGATCCCACCGGTCACCATCAGCCACATTCGCGCACTCCTCGAAGAGCGTGGCCTGGACCCAGCCCTGGATCGCGTCGTCTTTTGGCTTACTCGTGGTCGTGCTGCACACGTCCATCAGGTCGTGACAGACGCGGCTCGAAACAATATCTCGTTCGACGATCAGGATGGCCTCTCCCGCTGGCTGGCCGGTCTCGCCGACGAGAAGTCAGCCGAGTTCCGAACCGTTCGGCGGGTGTGGGAACACACCGACGTTGACGATCCAAGAGCAGCTGCAGCGTCGGTTGCTTTCGACAATGATGGTGACTCCGAATGGCTCGTCGAAAGCGAGAATTGGCTCCCTGCAGACGATCTTATCGATATCATCGAGACGATCGTCTGCGAATCGGATGCGTTCACGACCAAAGACCCCCAATCAGACGCCACTCTTGAGGCCCGACAGCTCGTCCGAGAGGGTATCAAACGGGTTGTCGACGGCATCGCAGTCGGCCCCTCGATTGGTCCGTCTGATACCGATGCGGCCGTCCCGACTGGTTGGCTGACAGGGAAAGAGGATGACCGTTCGGAGGGACGTGCGTTCTTGTCGCTCGTTCAGGACATCCTCCTGGCCTTCGAGGCCGAACGACCCGCACGTGACATAGCGTTCGATGCCCTCGAGGATACGAAAGAGGAGTTCAAACACCAATACGACACGAAGGTCGCTGCCCTCGCCGCGACTGCTGGTGATGCATGGACCCTTCGACCATCGCTGCTCGAAAAGACCTACCCCCCGCTGGCGACTGACCCCTCTCGACTTACCGGACAGCAGACTGACGACCTACTCGAGGCGTGGGATACGGAGTCGAAAGGTGGACTCGAACTGTCGGTAGACGAACAGGCGACAGTATATGCCTGTCCGACTGAAGCCTCCCTCCAAGTTCAGCTCGAAGAGCTTGCGCCGGACCCGACACATCCCGTCGTAATACTGGTCGACGACAGCGTCGATACAGAGGCTGTACTCGATTCAGTGCCGCTGGCACAAGCACTCGAAAACCACAGTGTACTGTCGATCGTGTCCGTTCCGACAGCACGGGTGTGGACGTTCATCGTGCAGCTAGAGGCCCTCCTCAGTGATTTGCTTGATGCGTCCACGGCGACTGAAGAGCAGATAAACGCACTCCTGTCCGAAGAGCTCCGGCGTGAGCAGCGGACGACGATCGAGACGTTGTACACCCAACTCAAGGACCGCGTTGCCGGTGAGGCGGCAAAAAAAGCCGTTGAGACCCACAGACAACAGTTCGTCACTGAGGACCACTATGTCTGGGCCCATCCGACGCTTGCGCAAAAGTCGTTCCTTGCACCTCGTGGTGGATCGAATAGACGTCATTCGGTACTCGGGTTACTGGCCCTCGGCAGCGAGCCTGATTGGGACGAACCACACGGGAGCCTCCTGGCCAGTATCGAAGACGGGATAGAAGATGATACTATCAACAATAAGAATAAGTTCGTCTACGTATCACTACTCAACTCCCTCACCAAAGACGGTGAATACGGCAAGGCTATTCACGACCTCAGGCGGGTCTGTCGAAACGACGCTGGAACCGGACCTACTGGGGCGGTCACGCGTGCGATGAATGCTTTCGAGGCGGTCATAAATGCCAGCAAAGCCGATCAGCAGAGTCTCCTCTCTGGGCTCTACGACCAGGAATCGAGTCTGAAAGACACGGATGTGGACGGCATCGAGGATTTCATCACATCGCTGTCCCCAACTGTTTCCGATGTAACAACCGACGATGTTCTTCGGGCCTTGGTGACTGCCAGCTTCGCCCGAACCGACGAGTCGTACGTCACGGAGACACTCGCAGATGTTGAAAGGACGCTCGATGAACACGTCCAGACGATCGATGGCTACCTCAGTGACGTCCAGAGAGCAGAGCAATTCCTGTTGCCAGCTGACGCAAATAATGCCGGCACTGGTGGAACAATTTCAAGTGAGTTAGACATGCTCTCGGAGGATCTCGAGCAACAGTCAGGCGCCAAGACGGACGAAAATCGGAACGGGACAGGCCAGACCGAGACCACACGGGCGCTTGGTGTCTCCCTCGATACCTCCCATCTCGAAACCTACCGGGACAACCTCGCTGCCGTCAGGGACGCCGTTCGCGATACGAAGCAAAACTCGACGAAGGCAGACTTCAGACCGACTGGGTACGCACTCGCTGTGCTTGCGGCACGGTATGAGGGAATCATGCGTAGTGCTGTCCACGAGCTTAAACTGGCTACACCGAACGACGGTGACCTAAACAACGTTAAAAATCTCTCTAGCACGGTTCATGAACTGAAGACACTGCTCGATGATGAGGACGTTGATATACCTACATCGGAGCGAGCCGGAGTTGAGGCGTTCGTCGAGGACATCCTTGATTTCCAGCCGGTCGTTGGTCAGCGCATCTCCGTTGGTAACCCCGACGGGGAGGCGATGACCAAAATCGACGAAGTGAACAGAGCGGCCCGGGAGCGGACAGCTCAGGTCGAAGATCTGGTGAACAATCTCAACCTACTCATCGATCTCCAGCAGAAAGTCGATCAGCGCCTGATCAGTACACACCGCGAGCTTAAGGCATTCGTAACGCAGCTCACACAGCCCGATGCCCAAATCGACAATGAGGATTCGCCTTCTGCTGCGAAACTATTCGGTGACGGGCAGGGCGATGCTATGGATACAGACGAACAGCGAGCGGATATGAATGACACCGAGAACACGGAGGATATAGAATGACAACAAATACCACATCAGAGTATCGCGTCGACGAACCCGCTGGACTAGATGATCTCGAGAATAAAATCTCGGACCAGCAAACAGCACTCAACCGGCTGGAAACGTTGTCCAATGAGATCGACGCCCTCTACGACGACGCTGCCAAAATGGATGTGACGAGTCGAGAGACGGTCGCACAGGAGATGCAACAGTTACAGCATGACGTAGTCAAATTGGTGTCCATCGATGAACTCGAGACCGCCAAAGACCGCATCGCCGAGGTCATTGCGGCGCCCTACCGGGAGGCTGTCAAGCGAGCCCGGAAGACGATTTGTGAGACTGTCGGAATCGATGGTAATCTGGATACCGAGACAGTCGACGGACTGAACGAAGCACTGAACCGCTCTGAATCCGATGAGCTCCGCGAAATGGAGGCGTCGTACAATCGGATTCAAGACCGGCTGACCTCGCTTCCGGAAGCCGCACAGACGGCGGTCGGAGAGCTCCTGATGGAGAACGCTCATTGGTATCTGACCGCCCCTGAGACGAAACTCGAGCCGCTTGTCGATGCTGTTGAAGCGCAATCCAATGCACTCGAGACAGTCGACGAAGCGTTCGACGGTCTGGCCTGGGGGCCTAATGCACCGCTCGCAGAGAATAGCGACTATTACGGTGACAGCGTGGATGCTGTCGATGACGACACGGTTGTACAGTATGTAAACACCATTGACGACCGTCTCTCCGACACGGATAAAATCGATCTGACAACTGTCGCTCAAGCCCACTTAGCGCAGGGCCTCCCGATTGAGGAGCCCGCTGCACTTGTCAGCCTCTTCGAAGGCTTGTCTCGAAACATCACGAAATCTGCTAGTTACGCATCGATGTTCATTCACGCGAGTGCGCTCGTCGATGCCGTAGACGACCCATCCATACACGAGGCCTCGGACGTCGCGGGATACTTAGCCGAGGTCAACAGTTTCATTGAGACACCGACTGGTGAGAGACCGGCTAATCGACTCGCTGGGAAGCTTAGTTCGCTCGCCGATGCCTACGAGCAGTGGGCACAGACATACACCAATGTGCTCACACGTGATGCGGTCGCTATCCAGGCGGTCGATTCCCACACAGGGCTACCGACCTACAATTCGCCGTCGGAGGCGATCGACCTCACATCCGATGAGGTAACGCCTGAGGTGGTCGTCAAACGGCCCGTAGAGGCCGTAACTGCACACCAGGCCTACGAGGACTGGGTCGACACGCTTCGCGGAGAGGCGTCCCCAGATGGCGGAGCGGATATCGACCTCCTCCTCGCTCTCGTTCGCGGAGAGACAGTATCGGCCGCCGACCTGGAATCAGATGAGTTCGAGACGCTTGCAGGGTTACTCGGCGGCGAACTCACGTTGCAACTCACCGACGGTCCCCAGGAGGCCTAAAGCCAAATGGCCTCCCCACTCGCACGGCAGCTTCACGATCGCCTGGAAGAAGCAGCTGTTATCGTTGAGCCAGAGCGCCGCGGCCGCGACCCGCTGCCGGGGCGGCCGGATTCTGTGTTGTGGATCCGACCGAGTGGGCTGGCCGTACAACGACTCGTTCCCTTGCTCGTTGAATTAGAGGGATCTGGGAACTACCACGCCGGCAAAAAAGACATTGAGGCATTTGCAGAACGGCACGACCCGGCCATCCGGTCGGTGAACGATGGGTTTCAGTACCATCTCAACTTCCCAACCCTGGATCGACCGTGGGCGAAGACTGTTGAGGATAACCAACGCTTCACGGAAACTGCGGCGCCGATGACACCCAACGTGGAATACGAGATGTTCGCACTTCCCTCCTCGACAGTGACTGGAGAGCGAACGACGTGCGATGGGTCGCTCCATCAGGCGATTCAACAACCCTTCCAGTCTCCACGACAACAGCAGGAGACTCCACCGGGGTTCTCCTCAGGCGCACGTATCCAGACAGTCGGTCGGACCGAGATCGTCTTTTGGACGGTCGATTGGCGACTTCCTGGAGGTAACACCGGCACGGTCTCTGTGCCGTTCATCATCAAGGCGGGGTCCCACCTCGAAGCGGTCCTGCGTGAAGATCTTGACCCGGTGTCGTTACCGATGGCGGCGGTCATCGATGGCGCACCTGGTGCTCGCACCGACACACTTCAACACGAGACTGGCGTGCGATTCCCGTACCTGTGTCCGGCCAACGTCACCCAACCTATCGACAGGGTGGGGGATGCTCTATGACGAGTGCGATCGACCGCGTCGCAGGCTTCTGTTCAGGACGTCCAACCAAGGTCCGCTCAGAGATACTGTTGATCTCCACGATCGAAGACCCAACTCTGGACGTCAACTGTCCTGTCACAAAACCAGCGACAGGTGTCGCCGATGACCGTACACAACGTACACGAGGCATGGGCTTGGCGGTGACCGACAGCGATCGACCGATCACCCCACAGAAGATCACTGCACAACAGCACAGCAAGACGAATGTGGCGGACCGGAGTGCCGGACGCCAGTCAGCCGGTAATCCGGTAACCCAAACCACTAATGAAAGACCAGAGATATCAGACTATGACTTTGAGTAACATCCAATGGCACGAATAGACGCAAAACTTCCGCCAGGCCTCGCACAGCTCCTCGAAGCGAGTGGCGAATGCGGGCTCTTCCGTGGCAAAAGTGATGCCGCACGGACCGCACTGCGTGCGTACTTTGGCCAGAACCCGGACGTCGCGATGGCAGCCGTCCGTAAGCTGGTACTTGAGAGTGACGACGATGGAGAAGGCATGACGCTCGATGAGGCAGTTCGACTCACTGGCCAACCCCCATCAGCGTTCTCCAAAGAACTGCATGCGGTGTTCCGGGCGAATGCCGATACCAAACAAGAGGGTGTCTCAAATGAAGCATGAAGCACTGACCATCTCAGACGATCAGAAACAGCTCCTCGACGGAGCGGTCTCCGCTGAGGTCTTCACGAGCCGGAGCGGTGCGATTCGTGATGTCCTCGCCGTGTACTTCGAGGACGATATCGAACGGACGGCCGCACTAGTTGCCACGACTGACACGGTCGACTTCGAGTCGGTCATCAACGTGCTGGATGTTGATGTTGAACAGTTTGCAGAACAGGTTCGGGCCCTCAACGTCGATGCAGTACCGGACAGACTCAATGCCCACCTCGATCGCGCAGATTCCGAGCCGATTACCGGGTCGGTGTTAGACGAAATCGAAGCCGAGATTCCGGACTTCGAACCGTCGACAGACGACTCCGAGGGTGACAGCGAGTGAGCGTATCCAGGAGGATAACCAAATGAGCTTCCAGCAACCTGAGTGGGTTGAAGCCCGCGACTATCAACAGCGTGCCGTACAAAGTTGGGCCGAGGCTGGCGGCCAAGGTGTCCTCGAGATGGCCACTGGGACAGGAAAGACAGTTACATCGCTGCTGACTGCGGCCCATGTTGCCGAACAGATGGACGGCAAGATGGCGATGGTCATCGCAGTCCCGTATCAACACCTTGTCGACCAGTGGGCAGAAGACGTGCGAGATTTTGGCGGCAACCCAATCCTTGCATATGAAAGCCGAAAGAATTGGCAAGAACGACTTGAGGGAGAACTGGCAGAGTTCGATCTTGGCGTTCGCGATAGCCTCGTTGTCATTACAACCCACACGACGTTTGCCTCTGAGAATTTCCAGCGGGTGCTCTCCCGAGTCAACCGAGATCGGTTCATGCTAATTGCCGATGAAGTCCATCACATGGGAGCGCCCCATCTCAAAGAGTCTCTTCCAGAGGCCGTTCAACTCCGTTTGGGACTGTCGGCGACACCAGAGCGATTCTACGACGACGAGGGAACGAAAGAACTCTTCGAATATTTCGGCGAGATTGTCTATCAGTATGGACTCACGGAGGCGATCAAGAACGGCGCGCTCTGTGAGTACTACTACATTCCACACGTCGTCGAGCTGACCGAGGATGAATCCCAGGAATATCTCAAACTCTCGCGGAAGATCGCCCGGCTAGCCAGTCGCAGCGGTGGGGATCTCGGTGATACCGATCTCCAAGACAACAAAGACCTCCAATTTGCCCTGTTCAAACGGGCACGACTGATTGGGACGGCCGAACGGAAGATCGAGCGTTTAGTGGATCTGCTGCAGCAGGAAGACGAAGTCAAACACACGCTCGTCTACTGTGGTGATGGAACGGTCGAAGGAGAGATCAAAGATCGAATGCGACGGCACGTCGACGCTACAGAAACCACACTTCGTGCCGATCTCGGCCTTCGCGCTGAACGATTCACTGCCGACGAGTCCCGCGACGAACGTCAGGACTTACTCGCACGATTTGAGGCCGGAGACATCCAAGCACTCGTGGCAATCCGGTGTCTCGACGAGGGAGTCGACGTCCCTGCGACTCGAACCGCCTACATGCTGGCCAGTTCGTCCAATCCACGCCAGTTCGTTCAGCGACGGGGGCGTATCCTCCGCCAACACCCAGGAAAACACCACGCCGTTATTCACGATTTCGTCGTTGCGCCTCCGGTTGAGATTCGGAACAGTGCGACGGTTGATGAAGCGCTGTTTACGACCGAACGGAACCTCGTTAGGCGAGAGCTAGAGCGAGTGAACCTGTTTGCCGAAGCAGCTCGGAACCACCCAGATGCCGACGTGAACGGAATTCCAACCGATGCTGGCGCCATCGGCTCCCTGAAACGGGAATTCAACTTGCGCCAGATGTGAATACTATGGAATACACAAAATCACAAGAAACGGACGTACCGTATCAAAGCAACCACTCGAGGGTGTGCCACTGCGGAACAAGAGACACACCTATGAGTAAAGCCACATTAGTAGGTGGCAATTCATGACTAAAGAAAGAAACGTCGAAGACGTCGATTCGGAGACCCTAGCACGAATCCGCGAACGAACGCTCCGTGAGGAAAAAAAGCAACTCCACATGCAGAAAGTCCATAACCTCATCCCGAAATTGAAAGAGATCGTCGAAGAGGAGATCCCCGAGTAACTATGCGCCTCCATCGCCTCCATCTCACGAACTTCCGGCAGTTTAGAACAGGATCGATCACCTTCGCACAGGGTGGTGACAATAACGTCACTGTGATCCACGGACAAAACGGATCTGGGAAAACTACACTCAGAAACGCATTGACCTGGGTGCTGTACGGTGACGTGAACTTCAGCCTCCGGCCAAACCATCTCGGCAGCCAAGGTGCGTTTGCAGAAGTCGAGCCAAGTGACTCTGTCCGTGTAGAGGTGATACTCGAATTCGAAGACGAAGATATCGATTACGAGCTCACCCGCTGGGTAGAATATCAGAAGCAATCGCCCTCCGATTACGCAGGCGAAATCATCGATGAGGACGTGTCGTTGACTTATACTAAACCTGATGGGACACGAGGAACCCGGAACAACCCACAGGACTCTATCGAGCAGATTCTTCCACAGCGCTTGAGTTCGCTGTTCTTCTTTGATGGTGAGTATATTACGCAGCTCTCCGAAAAACGGAGCCATGGTGAGATCCGTGAGGCCATCCAAAACATCATGGGACTCAAAATCATCGAGCGGTCAATTGACCATCTGAAAACCGTCGAAGCACGGTTTGAAGACGAGTTACAGGATGCCGCCAGTAGTGAGCTTAAATCACTAATGGATACGCGATCGGAGCTTCGAGGTAGAAAAGAAGACCATGAGCAAGCCCTCGAGTCGGCAGAACAGACGCGTGATACGCTGATAAGCGAAATAGGTGAGATTAAAAGAAAGCTCGAGCAGATAGACGACTCTGCTGATCTAGAACAGGAGCGCACGGAGCTCGAAGACGAACTGCAGAAGGTCGAAACACGTATCGAGGAGATTAACGACGAAATCGAGGACACGATCAGTACCAAGGGCCACCTCCCCTTCGCAATGCCCGCCGTTGAGGCGACCGCAAAAGATCTCGATAAACTTCGAGACCAGGGGGCCATCCCATCTGAGGTTTCGAACCAATTTGTCGACCGGCTGCTAGAGGATAAGTGGTGTATCTGCGATCGACCACTTGAGCCGGGTACTGAACCCTATACAAGTGTGGCGTCGTATAAATCCGAGGCCGTAACCGAGGGGTTCGATCAGGCTGCGATCCGAATCATCTCCCATCTCACGCAGCTGGACTCAGAACGCCATGACTACTTCGAAACTATCGACGAGTTACTACAACAGCGGTCGGAACTCCGAGACTCGGAACAAGAGATCGCGGAGGAATTGAGCGAGATCAGTGCAAAACTCGAGAAAATTGATATCGTCGACCCGGAGACGGGCGAAACGCCGGCCGAATTAGAATCGGCGCGAGAAAAGAAAGCCGCCCAACTCGAGGACGCAAAAGCTGACATCGTACGTCATGAGGTCAAAATCGAAGAACTCGAAGCAGACCTCAAGGAGATAAACACACAGATCGACGAGGCACGTCAGGACAAAAAAGAGGCTGAGCTGGCCCGAAAACGAATGCGGGCAACCGAGTCCGTTCGTCATCAGCTGGAATCGTCGTTCAATCAGTTACAAACACGAGTTCGAGACTGGTCGAACAACCTAGTGGATAAAACATTCACTGAGATCGCTACCAAGGAATACAAAGCCGAGATCACAGACGAGTTCGAACTTCGGATTAAAGACCAGATCCAAGATGAGTATCTGGAAGTCGAGAAGTCACGTGGCGAGCGGCAGATTGCGAGCCTGACCTTCATCGGAAGCCTCGTGCAGATCGCTCGTGAGCGATATGAATCGAGCAGCGATTCTGAACACTTCAGCGGCGGTGTCTACCCGATCGTGATGGACTCTCCGTTCGGGGCTCTAGACAGTGATCATCGGCGCCAAGTGAGCGCCGTCGTCCCCCGCATGGCCGAACAGGTAGCCGTACTCGTAACAGATTCACAGTGGCGGGGGCCCGTTGCGAATGAGCTCGGTGACCGCGCTGGCAAACAGTATCGACTTGCCTTTGATCCCGGTAAAGGGACGGGCAACTATCCACGAACGACGATCGAGGACGAAACCGCGAAACAGGAGATCTAACAATGTCAAGTTCAACAATTCGGCAACACTACTACCGTCACCCGCTGTATGATAAGATGGTCGACGAGTGGGACCTGTTCAATACCTACGTCGACTTTTTCGTTTTCGCAGGGAGTGTTGGGTACGCGACCATCGACAAAACAACTGCGGCCAGCTATGACGAAGCCGAGTACGCAGGGGAAGGAGAGACACAACAAGAGATGCTGTGGATGCATCTCTCGAACAAACAAACCTACCGGGCTGTTGCAGCCTCAATCGCGTATCAACACACCAATGACCCAGAGGCACTGGTTGATCCGAAGATACAACTTGAAGTTCTCGCCCGGTATGCGAGGGCTGGCGTCGAACGACTAGCCAGAGAGTTCGGTGATTCGGCAAGCACACCTCGTGATGGGCTTATTTCGTTCATCGAAAACCAACAGCCCAGTGGTGAGTCCGACCAGGGAGATATCCTAGGAAATATTGTCGACAGCTTTGACCAGAGCATGATTAGTGATTGAGCGTTACTAATATCGAATCTCAGTCTCCCCGATACCGGTAGTTGGATTCATCACGGATTTGTAATAGTGACTTACCGTGCTATGGGATTATTCCCAGACTTGTTCGTACTCACAGACTGCTTGAAAGTAACTCGGCTCATCAACAACAGGCCGTGGGATCTTTCCACCATCAAATTCTCTCAATTTCCCTATGTGGATCGGAAAGTGACCTGTCGAAGGATCGTCGCCTCGGCTAGTTGCGACTAATCGCCGGTTAACCAGTCGGAGGGTTGCAGTATCGTCATTGCCTTCCGCTGTCTTCTTCCATTTTTTAATTGCTCTACCCAATGTGGATTCTTTCCCTGATGCAATATCGTGTTTTGGGATGTTAACCCAGATGTGGCCGTTTTCAGTTATATAGAATCGTCCAGCTGTTCCTCGATATTTCTGGTATTCACTGACGAGCTCTGGATGCTCAAATGCCGATTCGAAACGGTAGTCTCTCCATTTCCAGAACAGTGTCCCGTCTTGACTGACACTCCATCGTTCCCCATGGTTGAAGGGAAATCCAGTCCATACTCGAATACTATGTCTACGAGGTTTCCCCGGATCTGAGTCGACTTCATCGAAATCAATTGGGCCTGAAAGCCTGCCGACGTAGACCGGGATCCAACCGCTATCGGTCGGAGCTTCGTCGACGTGTTTGTAATCGTCGGCTTTGATTTTTGTGAGGATCTCATTGTCAGCAGTGACGCGGAAACTCCCATATCCACCGCTTTTCCCCAAGAGGGCCAGTGCACGTTGGAGTCCCTCAGGTGGTTCTGTATAGATCGCTAAATCACGTTGCTCCCACTTGAGGACAGCATTAGTATAATCGTCATCTGAAACCAAACTGTATTCAGAGCCTCGGTATGCGGAGGGCCATGGTTTCCCAGGTTTCAGTGAGACTGATTGACCGTTCTGTATCGGGACGCTCGTTTCGACTTCATTGAGTGTTGGAGTCATTGGTATTAGATATCCTTAAGGTAATCATCGAATGCATCGTAATCGCCGTCCTCATCGGGATCAGCATACAGTGTTCCAGTCTCACCGGCAGTAGACTGCGTACCACCGAGTGGATCGTCTCGAGCAGTCGTCCGATCGAGTTTCCCACTCGGTTGTTGCGGCGCCTCAGTTCCCTCGGCAGCGGTCGTGCCAGTGTTGGGACCTGTGGCCAGTGCTTCGAGGGCAAATGCTCGTTTGATTTCCAGCGGATCAGTCTCTTTACGGGGCGATGGTATCGGTGGTATCTCCACCAGATCAGTTAGTGGACCATCGTGATTTTCTCCGTCTTCGAGAACAGTCCCCACAGCGTCCATCGGTATTCGTGCACGACGAAACCATTCTTCGACATGCCCAGCATCAAAACAGAGGATATCGTGCTTTGCTGCGTACTCTAGGGTTTCCTCGGTATACGTTTGATTAGTAACGATTGCCAGCTGCGACGGAGATCGGGTTTCCGATGAAACGACTGTGCCTTCAAGTAGTGCATCGATATGACTTGCTCTGACTTCACCTGACGGAATAGTGACGAGTCGAAATGCAACAGTCATGTACTGTCGATGCCAGACCAAATCTGACTCAACGTTGGTTGCTCCAGGGGGACGCACTGTATTCCCATCAAATTGCTCTAATGCCAGACCAACGAGTCGAGCGGCTTCTCGATCTGATAGGTATTCGAGATCGCTCACAGCTAGTTGTTTCAT
>Ga0136597_1000538_pt1 | contig 15864 bp, 16 predicted proteins | sample AntRauTorcE11898_FD_101385 | JGI IMG/M metagenome (GOLD analysis project Ga0136597, IMG submission 101385) | Saline lake microbial communities from Rauer Islands, Antarctica - Metagenome Torckler E11 #898 | ecosystem: Environmental > Aquatic > Non-marine Saline and Alkaline > Saline | place... | reverse complement strand
GTGTACTCGATCGAGGCCACGGTGTTCTGCGTAATCTGCATCGGACTGCTCCGCTCGCATCAGTAAAGTGAGCCGGCCATTGTATCGCGGGAACGGGGGGCTTGCGAAGGGGCGCGTATTCTGCATGCCCCGACGCCAAACACCCGATGGCGCGTGGGGGCCCTGCAACCCTTGTGCAATCAGGGTTCTCGCCAAGGCGCCAAGGGCGCCAAGAAATGCAAAGGAAACACACGAAAGTCGAATTCGGTTTTCTCGCGGAGCCGCGGAGAGCGCGGAGAAAGGCGAGGAATAGCGACGTCGAACTGGCGTGGGTCGGACTCCCAGTCCGACAGATCGGAGGCTGCGGCGTGTCGGACTGGAAGTCCGGCCTCTACCCGTAGTTCGTTTTCCCCGCGCTCTCCGCGACTCTGCGAGAAAACGCCTTTGTTCGCTTTCCCTGGCGCCTTCGCGAGAACCCCGATTGCACAGCGCGAGAAACGGGCGCTGTAGCACGGCACAAACAGGGTTACGGCACGACGGTCGCGACCCCACCGCGGCGCGGGTCGCCGGCGCCGGTGAAGCCGTCGCGGCCGGCGGCGACGGCGTGCGCGCCGCCGAAGAAGAGATTCCGGTCCGGCCACACGCGGTGTTCGGGCCATTGCCGCTGCAGGGCCTCTACGGTGGCCTCGGCAAAGCCGCCCTCGATTTCGAGGCACTGCCCCTCCAGGTGCAGGCGCGGTCGCTCGACCGCCGCCTCCAGCGGCAACCCGCCGTCGAGATGGGCCACGAGCACCTGCAGCAGGGCCGAGCGGATCCGGTTCGAGCCGCCGGAGCCGAGCGCCAGCAGTTCGCCCCCGGCTCGATCCGACACCAGGGTCGGAGCCATCATCGAGGTCAGGCGCGTGGCGGTCGGCCACTGACCGAAGCCGCGTGGCTGCAGGTCGGCCTCGCCCAGCATGTTGTTCAGCATGAAGCCGGTGCCGGGCACGATCCAGCCACAGCCCTCGCCATTGGAGACCGTCAGGGCGGCGGCGTTGCCCTGGGCATCGATCACGCTGATGTGGGTGGTGCCACGGTGCGCCGGCGGATGGGTCGCGATCAGGGTCCGGTAACGCGCGAGCTGGTCCTGATCGAGCAGCGCGCTCGCGGTCCGATCGGTGACGCCGGCATCCAGGCCGGTCTCAAGGCGCGCCTGGCGGGTCGCGTCGAGCACGGCGGCCATGCGCAGGGCCTGCTCGGGCGAATCGGGACGCGCCGCGTGCGGCAGGCCGCCGAGCAATTCGAGACCGAAGTTGATCAGCAGGCCGCCGGACGCGGGCGGCGCGTTCGTCAGTACGCGCCGCCCGTGGTAATCCACTGCCAGCGGTTCCCGCCGCTCGACGCGATAATTCTCGAAATCGCCGCGGCGGAGGTGGCCGCCGCCGGCCTGGCAGGCCGCGTCGATCGCCGCCGCCACTTCGCCACGATAGAAGAGATCCGGGCCTTCGTGCCCGAGCGCTTCGAGAAAGTCGCCGAATTCCGGCATCGCATGGTGTTCACCCTCGGCCGGCGGCCGGCGCGCGGGCGCAAAGATCGCGCGTGCCTCCGGCGTCGCCTCGAGGATCGGGTACACCACTTCGGCGATGTAGGCCTGCAGCGCATTCATCGGCAGGCCATCGCGGGCGCAGGCGATCCCGGGTGAGAACACCTCGCGCCGCGGCATTCGGCCCAGTTCCTGCTGGAAGGCGCAGGTACCGGCGACCACCCCGGGAGCGGCGGCGGCACCAAGACCGATGTGGAATTCCTGACGGGTCGTGCCAAAGTCGGCGTGGATGGGATGAAAATCGGCATCACCCGGCTCAAGCCGCGATCCCGGCGTGTGGGCGAAGAAATCGTACACGCGCGCCCGCTCACCGGCCGGCTGCGCGAGCAGGAAACCGCCGCCGCCCGGCGATGCGAGCACCGGTTCGGCGACACAGGCGGTCCACAAACCGGCAGCCGCGGCATCGAAGGCGTTGCCACCCGCCTCGAGCATGGCGGCGGCGGCATCCCGGGTCGCGGGGTGACCACAGGCGATGGCGCCACGCCCGCGCCCCATCAGGCGCATCTCCGCGTGCCGGCACCTCCGCCGCGATCGAAACGGGTGCTCACAGATACTGCGACCAGTCGCGGCTGTCGTCGCCGTAGACGAGGAAATCCGGATTCAGCAGGGAGTCGGTCTGGTTATACCGCAGGGGCTTGAGGTCCGTATCGGTAACATAGCCGCCGGCGGCCTCGACCACCGCCTGCGCCGCCGCGGTATCCCACTCCGAAGTGGGACCGAGCCGCGGATAGAGATCGGCCGCGCCTTCGGCGACGAGGCAGGATTTCAGCGACGAGCCCATCGGGCGGAGTTCGTGCTCGCCGAGCCGGTCGAGATAGGCCTGCAGGCGCTCGTCGGAATGCGAGCGGCTGCCGGCGACCCGCACCGGCCCGTCGGACAGCGGGTAGACCGAGATCGACTCGGGCTCGTTGTCGCCGACACACTTCCACGCACCGAGGCCGCGGATACCGGCATAACGCACATCGATGACCGGCGCATAGACCACGCCCATCACCGGCATCCCGTCTTCGATCAACGCGATGTTGACGGTGAACTCGCCGTTGCGCTTGATGAACTCGCGCGTGCCATCGAGCGGATCGACCAGCCAGTAGCGATCCCAGGCACCACGCTCTTCGAAGGGGACGTGGGCCGACTCTTCCGACAGGATCGGCAGCGACGGGGTCAGCGCCTTGAGCCCATCGACAATCAACTGATGGGAGGCGATATCGGCGCTGGTCAGCGGCGAGCGATCGTCCTTGCTCTCCACCTCGTAGCCACTGCCGTTGTAGATCTCCAGAATCGCGTGACCGGCGCGCACCGCCAGGTCGATCACGTCCGGCATCAGTTCGTCGAGTTCAGTATCCGGGCTCATTCCTCGGTCTCCGTATTCAGGCGATCACGTACGATATAAAGGGCGGCGAATGTTCGGGCCTCGGTGCAGTCCGGCCGTGCCAGCAGCGATGGCAGATCGTCGAGCGACCATTCGACGACTTCGGGCGGTTCCGGCTCATCACCGGGCAGGCTGGCCGGGTAGAGATCGCGTGCCAGTACGATCTGCGTGACATGGCCGAGATAGCCGGGCGCGACGGTCAGGCCGGTGAGGCATTCCAGGCGTCCGGCACCATACCCGACCTCTTCCTGGAGTTCGCGGTTGGCCGCCACGAGCGGATCCTCGTCCCGTTCCACGCGCCCCTTGGGCAGCGACAGTTCGTAGCGGTCCACGCCGGCGCCTTACTCGCGCACGAGCAGGACCTCCCGCGGCCCGATCATCGGCACCACGAGGACCGCCCCGAAGCCCCGGTTGGTGAGTTTCTCGAACTGGACTTCCGTGCCGTTTTCGAAACGCAGATCGACTTCCTGGATCTCGAACAGTCGACTGCGCGCGACCACGCGTGAGTCAAGGATCTCGGGCTTTTTCGTCATGCGCGGCGTGGCACCCGTTGTGCGGCTCCGGATCTCGCATCTCCGGGAAACACGCGAGCATGGCAGGTCGCGCCGGGAGCGGCAACCGGGCCGCCAGTGGACCCTGCGGGCGGAAACGCAGTACATTGCAGGGATGAACACGCCCCCACATACCCCGCTGCCCTGGGAGACCATCGACACCGTGCTGCTCGACCTCGACGGCACGCTGCTCGACCTGCGTTTCGATAACCATTTCTTCCTTGAACATCTCCCGCGGCGGCTTGCCGAGCACTGGGACCTGCCCGATGACGCGGCGCGCACCGAACTGCGCCGACGCTACCAACGGGTCGCCGGTACGCTCGATTGGTACTGCCTGGACTACTGGCAGCGCGAACTCGAACTCGACCTGGTCGCGCTGAAACACGAGATCGGGCATCTCGTGCAGTGGCGCCCGCATGCCCCCGTGTTCCTGGACGCACTCGGCAGCGCCGGCAAGCGGCGCGTGCTGGCGACCAATGCGCACCCGGGCAGCATGGGATTCAAGTTCGATCGCCTGCCGCTCGGCCACCGCTTCGAGGCCCGCTATACGTCACACGATTTCGGGGCACCGAAAGAGGACGCCGCGTTCTGGGATCGTCTGCACGAGCGCGAAGGCTTTCACCCCGAGCGCACCCTGTTCGTCGACGACAATCCGAACGTTCTGGCGGCCGCCCGCGACTGGGGCATCGGGTACCTGATGGGGATTCGCCTGCCGGACAGCAGCGCACCGCCGAACGCGCTTGAGGGGTTTCCCGCCGTCGATCATCTGGATGCGCTGCTGCCGAACGCACGCGAGCGCCCGGTATCCGGCTGACGGCAACCGTCGTCAGGCACCCGGGAGTAACAGGCGCCCACTGCGGCGAACGCGGAACCCGTCACCCTCGCGCTGCGCCGCCAGCCCCAGGGTTTCGCGCAGGCCATCGGGGGCGCTCGCCGTCGGTGTCAGCCGCACATCGACCCGGTACTGGCCGTCGGGCTGCAGGTTGGCCACACCCGCGATATCCAGGGCACCCCCTTCGCCGGTGAGTTCGATGGCGTAGCCGTCCCCGTTTCCCGCCGGCTCCACACTGGCACGCACCATCCCCAGTTCGAGTCCGAACGGGGCAGTCAACTCGGCCTCGCTCCATTGCATCCGGCCCGCGAGCCGTTCGATCCGGCCGGCCGCGAGGGTCGCCTCTTCCACACGCACCAGCAGTTGCCCGGCAGGTTCGACACCCAGGCCGGACAACGACGCACTGGCCCCCGCCGCGGGTCCGCGCAGGGAGAGGCCATCCGCATCGATCCGCCCCCCGGCTCCGCTCGCGAGATACCCGTTCCCCTCCAGTCCCGCGACCCGGAAACGCGTATCCGCCGCCAGGCGTCCGCGCAGGAGCTGCCACCCCGAAAGTTCCCATTCCGCGCCCGTGATCACCACCGGACCGGCCGTATCGATGCGGGCCGCGCGCCCCTGCCATAAGGTCCCACTGATGCCGGCCGCCGTGACACCCTCCGGGGCGAACCAGGCGAGGGCACGGGCGGCCGGGAACTGCGCCGCCAGGCCCCACAGCCAGGCGAGCAGCGCCGCGCCGACGAACAGTGCAATCCGCTTCTTCATGGGCCGGGCCGCTCGAACGTAAGCTGCGCGGACACCTGCCCGGACGCCTCGAGGCGCTGGATCCGCGCCCGGGTCACCCGCAGTCCGCTCTCGGAGCGCAACCGGCCAACGATGCGTACCAACGGATCGAACGGAACCGCCTCGAATTCGAGACGGGCGCCGCCATCGCCCACCGGTTCCAGCCGCCGTGGCTCGGGCAAACCGGCGCCGCGCAGTGCCGTGTCGATCGCAAGATATGGCGGCCGGGTATCGCCGTCGGCGCTCAGGTCCGCACCGCCCGCGCGCAGATCCGCGACCTCGGTGGCGGCACCGCGCATCCATTCAAGCTGCTGCGTCAGCGTCGCGACACGGCGCTCGCGTTCGGCGAACGCCCCGATCATCGGCTCGACCACGAGCAGATAGACCAACACCAGCACGAGTACGCCGCCACCGCCGAGGACGACCCGGCGCTCGCGCGGTGCCAGCGACTGAAACCACGCCTTCATGCGCCGCCCTCCGTGACGGTGATGCGGCCATTGATGCCCTCTTCGCCCCGATCCGCACCCCGCAGTTGCGCGCCGAGGCCGACCTCGGTAAAGCCGCGTTGGACCCGGTCCAGCACCTGGAGATCGTCCGCGGCGATCTCGAGTTCGAGCGTACCGCCGCGCCAGGTGAGGCCGGTCAGCCGTGCGCCGGAACCCTCGGCCAGCACGCCGCCGGCGCGCGCGAGCAGGCCGGCAAAGTCGGCACCACCGTCGCCTTCGCCGCGCAGCGAGCGCAGGCGCGCCGCCATCTGCGCCCTCGGGTCCCGCACCTCCTGCACATCGGGGAAGGTCTGCTGGAAGACCGCCTGCATGCGCTCACGCAACTGAGCCTCGCGCGCGCCGAGGGCGGCATACTCAAGCGCGAGATGGATGCCGACGGCGACCAACAGGGCGGCACCGATCGCGGCCGGCAGCCGCCAGCGCCGCAGTTGCCGGCCGGTGCGTTCGCGGCGGCTGTACGGCCCCTGCAGCAGTTCGATCCCGCCCCCACCGGTGAACACGGCGGCCGGATCATCGACCGGCTCGGCCGCCTCCAGCGCGGCCGTCAGTTCCGGCGGCCATTCGGCGACGGGCGTGCCCAGCCGCCGGATCCGGGCCGGCTTTTCGCGGGCACCGGTGACCAGGGCGAGCATCCCGGGCTCGCAGGCGAAGCCGCCATCGTCGGCCGTGCGCACGATCACGGCCCCGCTCTCCTCCAGCGCCACCCATTCGCCCGCTTCCGGCGCGGGCAATGCCAAGGGTTCGGGCCGCGCGGATACCGGCTGGATACCCGCCCTGGCGCAACGCTCCAGCCAGGCGTCCAGCGTACGCCGCGCGACGACCGCTACGGACCACTCGCCGGTGTCATGGCGTTCGCCCAGCGCGAAGTGGAGTGCCTCCACATCGTCGACCAGCCGATCCTCGAGCGCCCAGGGGATCGCGGTGCGCGCGCGAGCGCGCTGAGCGACCGGGACGGCTACGCGGGTGATCAGTACATCCGAACCGGGCACAAGCAGATGCACCCGTCGACCCGCGGCGGCCTCCGCGACCGCGCTCAGCGACCCGCGACCGCTGACGGCTCCGTCCTGGTCACGCCAGGCGCAGTCATCGCCCTCGGCTGGCGCGAGGCGAACGATCAGATCACCCGCCATGAACCCTCCATCGTCCGTGAGGCAGGGGCAACGTTCCTGATGCACGCATGAGCCGCCGCCATTGCCATTCCCATTGCCATCCTGTCAGTCGGGCGTCCGGGAACGCCGGAACACACGGGATGCGCCATTATCGTTGCGGGCCAACCAACTATAAAGCCTGTACTCGATCGCGCCGATCTGCACATCGACCCGCACACGGAAATACGACGTCCCGATGGCAAGCGATCCGCCGACACCCTCTGGCGTGCTGCCGGTTTCAGTCCCGGTATCGGTACCGCCCGCATTGCCCTGGCGGATCGCCTGGCGTACCAGTGGGTGCTGGCGGAACGCGTCCACGCTGTCGAACGGCTCCTCCGCCACCAGTTCGGCCAACTGATCCGCCTCGCCCTCGCCAAGACCGGGAACGATCATGCGCAGCACGGTCGATGTGGCCGTATTCACGTTGATGGCGGTCGCTTCCGGAAGTGCCACGATGTGCGGCGCCAGCAGCCGCCAGGCCGCGGCGTCGATGCCGCGGATCAGGCGCATTTCACTGGCCGTCGCCGCGGGCTGGTTGGCGGCCTGGTACGGATCCTCGAGCGCGGCGTAGAAGTCGTCCTCGGCACCGCCGGGATACGTGGTCTCGCTGTTCTCATCGAGCCAGTCGATCACGGCCTGGGCGATCTCGCGGTTCAGGCCGAGGATCTGGAGTAACCGCTCGAACCGCGCGAGGGCGACCGCGTCGATCCGGTCGCCGACGATCAGGTTATTGATATTGAAACGCCCCTGGGCATCGATAATCCGGCCCGTCACCTGCCCCCCTTCGATCGGGATCGGCGGCAGTTGCTGGGCCCAGATCTCGTCCTGGCTGTCGATTTCCGGGTTCCGGTCGGGGGCCCTGCCGCCGGTGGTGGTTCGGGTCTCGCCACGCCGGTCACGCGCGAGGATTCCCATCGCCCAGGACTCGCCGCCGAGGGCAATCTGGTGCGCCTGGGTCAGCGCAATCCGGTTGCCCGTGCGGCGGATATCGAACTGGTGGTCGCCGGTCATCGAGGCGGCCGCAGCCGTCGCGAGCGCGACCACGAACAGCACGGTGATCAGCGCGACGCCACGCTCGCGCGAGGGGACCCGAGCGCGCGAATCGGGCCACCTCTTCATTCCTGCACCGCCTGACCGCCGGTTCCATCCGCCGGTATCGGTGAGCGGGGTCCGTCACCAGGCGGCAATGCCACGAGACGGCGGACCTCGCCCCAGTCGGCGAGTTCAAGGGTCACCTCGACGGCGCGCGGGAGCATTGCGGCGCTATCCGGCGCGTTCAGCGGTGGCCAACGCGGCGACCACTCGCCCTCGGCGTCCTGGAAACGCAGATCGACGGCGTCGACCCGCTCCAGCACCCGACGCCGGACGGGTTCAACCTGGTCCGGCGCATCCGGCCGGGCGCGTGTCTGGCGCAGGAGTTGCCGATCGTCGAGTAACCATTCGACCCGTGCGAGCGTGCTGCGCGGCAGACCGGCGGGATTGGGCCAGCCACCACGGGTCACGGCGAGCAGTGGTTCGATGTCGGGACCCGGTGCGTACAGGGGCGCGCGCTGACGGGGCTGCACGCTGCGCACCGACCGGTCGGTGGCCTGGGTCAGGTCATCGACGAACGTATCGACGGCATACTGCACGGCGGCGAGGCGCTCCGACTCCGCGCGCGTCGCGTCGCGCGCTTCCAGCACCGCGAACAGCCCCGTGTAGGCGGCCGCGCCGATCACCGTGAAGATCGCCAGCGCCACCAGCAGCTCCAGCAGGGTAAAACCGCGCGGGCTCACGGGCCGTCCTCCGCGTCCGCGACCACGTCAGGGATCGGCGCGAATCCGGTCATCCGGGCGACCGGCTCGCTGTCTTCGTCGAGCCGCACAGCGACCTCGATGCGGCGGACCGTATCGTCCTCGGTCGCGCTGATTTCGGCCTCCCAGAACCAGGTCCGACGGGCCATCTCGACCTCGCCGTCGCGGCTGCCGGTGCTCATCTCATCCGGTTCCAGACGGATCGCGGTGATCCGGTCCGCCGCGATCCAACTGGCGAGGGTGCGGTCGCGCAGGTAGTTCAGGTTCTGCGCCCGGTGGGTCCCGGATTGCACCAGCACGGTCATGGCGACCGCGAACACGAACAGCGCGACCAGGACCTCGATCAGCGTGAACCCGCGTGCGTGTCCGGGACGGCGCGTGCCCATCAGAACGGCTCCTCCGACAGCGTCAGCCATTGCTCGTCGCCGGGATGAATGCGGTACTCGGTATCGGTGTCTGCGGACAGGATCCGGATGGAAAAGTCCGGAACAATCTCGCCCCCGGCGAGGAAGAACAGCTGCGGTCCCACGGCCTCCTCGTCGCCCTCGTCGCCCCCGTCGCCGTCCTCGGCCGTGTCATCCGCACCGAACAGTTCGACGTCGAGACCCTCGATCTCGACGTCGATAAAGATGGCCTCCGGCAGCTCGTGCGGATCGATCAGGCCACCCTGCTCCAGCATCCGCCATTGCCCATCCCGCATGCCGTAGAACAGGTAGCCGTCACGCTCGAACCGCACACCGAGGGAACGGGCCTGCATGACGGCTTCCTCGCGCGCCAGGTCCATGCGCGCGAGCAGTCGGCGTGCCTCTTCGTGCTGGGTCTGACGCGGCGACGGCCCGCCCACGCTCAGCACCGCGAACGACACGACCAGACCGACCAGCAGGATCACGACGATCAGTTCGATCAGCGTGAAGCCGCGAGCAATCCGGGGCGGCCGGATCATCGTGGCCGGCGCGGCGCCGGGGATGCCCATTCAGCCGCCGCCGTTGGTGTTCCAGTTGCCGATATCCGCGTTCTCGTCTTCGCCGCCGGGCGAACCGTCGGCGCCGAATGAATAGATATCGACGTCGCCGTGCTCGCCGGGATTGAGGTACTGGTACGGATTGCCCCAGGGGTCCTGGGGCACCTGGCGGAGATACCCGCCTTCCTTGTAGTTCTTCGGTTCGGGTCCGCCGCTCGGCCGCTCGACCAGCGCTCCGATCCCCTGATCCGTCGACGGGTAGCGGAAGTTGTCGAGTTTGTAGAGATCGAGCGCGCTCTCGATGGCGCGGATATCCTGGGCGGCCTTGGCCTTGCGGGCCTTGGCCGGCTCATCCATGACGCGCGGCACCACGACCGCGGCCAGGATGGCGAGGATGGCCACCACCACCATCACCTCGATCAGCGTGAAGCCGCTCCCGCGGCGGATACTGCGACTGGACAACATGGTTCGTTCCCTGGTTGTGGCGCCCAGCGGGCGCTCCAATGCTCTGAAAATCGAATGCTCCGACCAACAAGGATAATACGCCCCGCGGACGCCGCTCGCCGGATCAGTCGATCCGTCGTTCATAAAGAACCGGCAGAAAGAATTCACTCACCAGCAATGGCGCCCCGCCGAGACGGAACACCGCCCGGCGCCCCCAGACCGGCGCCCCGACCACCGGCGGCTGCGCGAGTCCCGCCTGACGCAGCGTCAACCGGGCGATCTGGTACGGCTCGCGGCGGGCGCTGCGGTCGGCGAACAGCAGCGCGCCCAGTGGGCGTCGCCCCAGACCGGCGAGGCGCTGCTGGCGACCGCGCAGGCTGGCGAGCGGAATGATCGTCCGCGCGACGACCAGCGGCTGGGTACCACAGCAAAGTTCGATTTCACGCACGAGCGCGCGACCGCCCGGTGGGATGCCCAGCAGTCTTGCCTCGTCACGCCGGGGCGGCGCCACCCGCTGGCGCAGAATCCGCAGCCGGAAGCGCTCCGGGCAGCGCGCGCGGACGTGCGCCGTCAACGACCCGCCGGCGAAAAGCCAGGCGCGGACCGCCGCCGGCACGCGTCCGCGATGCAGCCGATTGGCAGGGTGCCAGTATGGATTGCGGGCGGGGGACACTAGCGGGCCATCCGGGTTTCAGGCATCGCCATAGCGTTCACCGTCCGCCAGCCAGCGGGCAATCAGCCGATCGACCGCCGCCGCGTCCGCCGCCAGCACCGACTCGGCACACTCACGCACACGCGGCAGCATGGCGGCGTCGCGCATCGGTTCGGCGATGCGGAAACCGACCGCTCCGGTCTGGCGCGTACCGAGGACCTCGCCGGGCCCGCGCAGTTCCAGATCCTTCTCCGCGATCCGGAAACCATCGCGGGTCTCGCGCAGCGTGCCGAGGCGGGCGCGTGCCGTCTCCGACAGCGGGCCCTCGTAGAGCAGGACGCAGAGACTCGCCTCGGCCCCGCGACCGACCCGGCCACGCAGCTGATGCAACTGGGACAATCCCAGGCGTTCGGAATTCTCGATCACCATCAGACTCGCATTCGGCACGTCGACACCGACCTCGATCACCGTGGTCGCCACCAGCAGATCGATCTCGCCCCGCTGGAACGCCCCCATCACCGCTTCCTTGTCGGCCGCCTTGAGGCGGCCGTGGACCAGCCCGACCCGGAGCTCCGGCAACGCCTCGGCCAGCGCCGCCTCCGTTTCCGCGGCGGCCTGACCCGCCTGGGCCTCGGAGACCTCGATCAGCGTACAGACCCAGTACGCCTGATGCCCCTGGCTGCAGGCGGTGCCCACGCGCGCGATCACCTCATCGCGGCGCGCGGACGATACGGCGATCGTTTCGACCGGCTGGCGCCCCGGTGGCAGTTCGTCGATGACCGAACTGTCCAGATCGGCATAGGCCGTCATCGCCAGCGTGCGCGGGATCGGTGTCGCCGTCATGATCAATTGATGCGGCACGAGACCGCCGGCCTGCCCCTTTTCTCGCAGGGCCAGGCGCTGATGGACGCCGAAGCGATGCTGTTCGTCGATCACGGCCAGGCCGAGACGGGCGAATGCGACTTCCTCCTGAAACAACGCATGGGTGCCGATGGCGACGCCGGTCTCGCCGCTCGCGATCGCCTCGGACTCCCGCCGACGCGCGCCGGCCGCGAGCCGCCCCGTCAACCAGCCGACGCGGATACCGAGCGGCTCGAGCCAGGCAGCGAAACTCCGGTAGTGCTGCTCGGCCAGGACCTCCGTGGGGGCCATGACCGCGGCCTGGCAGCCGGCCTCGATGCACTGCAGGGCGGCCAGCGCGGCGACGACCGTCTTGCCGGAACCGACATCCCCCTGGACCAGCCGCAGCATCGGATACGGCTGCTGCAGGTCGGCCTCCACTTCCCGGACGACGCGCTCCTGGGCCCCGGTCAAGGCGAACGGCAGTGCGGCGCGCAGGGCCCCGGAGAGCTGGCCGTTACCCACCAGCGACGGCGCGGAACGCGAGCGCGCACGCTGGCGCAACCGCAGCAGACTGAGATGGTGCGCGAGCAGTTCCTCGAACGCGAGCCGGCGGCAGGCCGGATGACTGCCGGCGAGCAGCGCCGCCGTGTCGACATCGGGCGGCGGGCGGTGAACCGTCACCAACGCGGCGTGCAGCGACGGCAGACCGGCGGGCGCGAAGTCGACCAGCGGATCCACCAGCGACACATCGCCGCCGATGCAGTCGAGCGCTGCAGCGGTCACGCGGCGCAGCGTCGCCTGGCCCACGCCGTCGGTCGCCGGGTAGACCGGCGTCAGGGCATCCTCGACCGCGGGCGCTGCGTCGGGGCCGAGCAGCCGGTATTCCGGGTGCGCCACCTCGAGGCCCGCCGGCCCGTGCCGGACCTCGCCGTACAGGACGATGCGGGCCCCGTGGACAAGCTGTCTGCGCTGGCGCTCGGCGAAGTGGAACCAGCGCAGCGTCAGGGCGCCGGTGCCGTCATGCACCCGCGCGACCAGCGCACGCCGACGTCCGTGGACGATACTTGCGTGTTCGACCGTCGCATCGACGACCGCTTCCTCACCCGGGCGCAGTTCACCGATCCGGCGCACCCGGGTACGATCCTGGTAGCGCAGCGGCAGGTGGAACAGGGCATCCGCGACGCTCGCGATGCCGAGCCGCGCCAGACGCTCGGCCAGGCGCTCACCGACCCCGGGCAGCGCCGTAACCGGCGTCGTCTCGGCCAGGGTCGTTGCGGCCCGGGTCACGGACTCAGTCAGCGAGCGAGACGATCGCGTCCACCTCGACCGGCACGCCTTTCGGCAGCGCCGCCACGCCCACGACGGCGCGCGCCGGGTAGGGCTCGTCGAAGAACTCGCCCAGTACCTCATTGACGATCGGGAAATTGCTCAGGTCGGTCAGATAGACATTGAGCTTGATCACCTGATCGAGCCGGCCACCTGCGGCCTCGGTGACGGCCTGGACGTTGGCGAACACCCGCCGGATCTTCGCATTGATGTCGCCGTCGTCGATTTCCATGGTCTCCGGCACCAGCGGGATCTGGCCGGAGACATACACGGTGTCGCCGGTCACCACGGCCTGGGAATACGCCCCGATCGCCGCGGGCGCGGCATCGGTCTGAATTACGCGTCGGGTCATCTCGAACTCCGGATCAAAGGGCAAGCGCGGATGCGCGAGTGTACAAAGCACAGCGGTCGCTGGCGAGGTATTCGGGCCTCGGCGCGAACCTGGACAGCCACGAATGAACACGCTCGATCGATCAGCGGGTCTCGCGGCGGACGCGCATGACGGCGGGGAGTTGGCGGAGCGTGCGGATGATGCGGGCGAGGTGGACGCGGTGGTGGACGGAGAGGACGAGGCGGAGCACGGAGGTCATGCGGTCGCGGTCTTCGAATTCGAGGTGCTCGATATTGGCGTCCTGGTCGGAGATCAGCGTCGCGACGCGCGCGAGCACGCCGCGACGATCCATGACCTCGACCATGATGCAGGCGGAGAACTCACCCTCGACGTCCGGCGCCCATTCGACCGGCAGCCACTTGTCAGGCCGGCGACGGTAGTCGGCGACGTTGGAACACGATGCGCGGTGAATCACCACGCCCTTGCCCGCCGACAGGAAGCCCTGGATGTTGTCGCCGGGGATCGGTCGGCAACAGCGGGCGAACGAGACCACCATGCTCTCGCCACCCTCGAGCAGTACCGGCTCGACACTCGGCTTGTCGCGGTCGCGCCGGTTATCCACGGCGCGGTCTTCCGGGACCAGACGCTTGACCACCTGACTCGGCAGGCGATTGCCAAGGCCCACCTCGATCCAGAGGTGGTCGGCATCGCGATAACCGAACTCCGTGAGCGTGCGCTGCATACGCTCGGGCTCGATATCGTCGATGGTCATGCCGTAGCGGTCCAGGTGGCGCCGCACGAGGCGGCGGCCGAACTCGGTCGCCTCTTCGGTGGCCTGGTGCTTGAGGTAGTGGCGGATGGCACTGCGCGCCTTCGCGGTCACCACGAAATTCAGCCACAGCGGACTCGGCGTCGAGCCGGGCGCGGTAACGACCTCGACCGTCTGGCCCGAGTGCAGGGGCGTCGACAGCGGCGACAGCCGCCGGTCGATCTTCGCGGCCACGCAGGTATGACCGATCTGCGAATGCACCGCGTACGCGAAATCGATGACCGTGGACTGCGCGGGCAGCTTGTAGATATCCCCACGCGGCGAGAAGACATACATCTCGTCGGGGAACAGGTCCATCTTGACGTGTTCGAGGAACTCTACCGAACTGCCCGTGGACTGCTGCATATCCAGCAGACTGCGCAGCCACTCGCGCGCTGGCCCGTGCGTCTTGAGCGGGTGTTCGGAATCGTCGCCACGGGCTTTGTAGAGCCAGTGCGCGGCGATGCCGGACTCGGCGAAGCGGTCCATGTCCGCCGTGCGGATCTGGACCTCTATGGCGATGCTGTGGGGGCCGAACAGGGCCGTGTGCAGAGACTGGTAACCGTTGCCTTTCGGGATCGCGATGTAGTCCTTGAATCGTCCGGGCACGGGTTTGTAGAGATTATGCAGCAGGCCGAGCGTGCGATAGCAGGTATCCACGCTGTCGACGATTACCCGGATCGCGAACTTGTCGAACACCTCATGGAACGAGAGGTGCTTCTCGCGCATCTTCCGATACATGCTGTAGAGGGGCTTTTCGCGCCCGATCACGCGCGCGTCCAGCCCCTCCTGATGCAGGCGCTCGACCATCACGATCTCGATCTTCTGCATCAACTCCTTGCGGTTGCCGCGCGCCCGTCGGACCGCCTCGGTGAGGATGCGGTAGCGCATCGGATACAGCGCCGCGAAGGCCAGATCCTCGAGTTCATGCTTGAGCGTGTTGATGCCGAGCCGGTTGGCGATCGGCGCGTAAATATCGAGCGTCTCGCGGGCGATGCGGTGGCGCTTGTGCACCGGCATCACGTCGAGGGTGCGCATGTTGTGCAGGCGATCGGCGAGCTTGATCAGGACGACGCGGATATCGTCGACCATCGCCAGCATCATCTTCTGGAAATTCGCGGCCTGCTGTTCGGCGCGCGAGTTGAAGCTGAGATGCGTCAGCTTGCTCAGGCCGTCGACCAGGCGCGCGACGTTCTCGCCGAAATCCCCTTCGATCCGCTCCCGCGGCACGCTCGTATCCTCGAGAACATCGTGCAGGAGCGCGGCGACGATGCTGTCGGCATCGAGCGAGAGTTCGGATACGGTGCGGGCGACCGACAGGGGATGGGTGATGTAGGCCTCGCCCGTCAGGCGCTGCTGGCCCTCATGGGCACGGGCACCGAAGGTGTAGGCGCGGCGGATGCGTTCGAGCGCGTCGGCATCGAGGCGGGGTTCGAGCTCGGCGCAGAGGTCGTCGATGGTGTAACGGTCCGGGGCGACCGGTGCCATGCGGCGACCGGCCGCTTCCTGCTCGGCCATGCGGCGGGCGGTCGGCGACATATCTTCCGTCTCCGACCCGCGCGCCCCGGTGGGCGGGGCGGCGCTCAGGTCTCTTCGGCGGGCCCCTCGTCCGGGCCTTTGGCCTCGTCCGACGGTTGCGCCGCCTCTTCGGTGGATGCGGTCCCGGTGTCCGCTGCCTCTTCCGTGGCCACGGCATCTTCGGCGACGGCCTCGGTCGCCTCTTCCTCGACGGCGGCCTCCGGGACGGCATCCGTCTCCGGCTCGTCGAGCACCTCGCGTCCAATCAGGCCTGCCGAAATCTCGCGCAGAGCGATTACCGTCGGCTTGTCCTTCTCGCGTGGAACGCGCGGTTCGGCGCCGAGGGATATCTGCCGGGCCCGCCGCGACGCGGTCAGCACCAGCTCGAAGCGGTTATCGACGTTTTCCAGACAGTCCTCAACGGTAATGCGGGCCATGCGC
>Ga0136597_1000537_pt1 | contig 15877 bp, 15 predicted proteins | sample AntRauTorcE11898_FD_101385 | JGI IMG/M metagenome (GOLD analysis project Ga0136597, IMG submission 101385) | Saline lake microbial communities from Rauer Islands, Antarctica - Metagenome Torckler E11 #898 | ecosystem: Environmental > Aquatic > Non-marine Saline and Alkaline > Saline | place... | reverse complement strand
TCGGCGCTGTCCTTGGCGGCGTTCGGGTTATCGGTGGACTTCTGGATATCCTTGAGCGTGATCATGCCGCGCATTTCGAAGCGGTCGTTGACCACCAGCACTTTTTCGATGCGGTACTGGTGCAGCAGTTCGATCGCCTCGTCCTTGCCCGCGCCTTCGAGCACGGTCACGAGCTTTTCCTTCGGCGTCATGATCGAGGCAACCGGCTCATCGAGGCGCGTCTCGAAGCGCAGATCGCGCCGGGTCACGATGCCGACAAGGTCCTTGCCGTCGACCACGGGGAGGCCCGAGAACCCGTGCTTGTGGGTCAGTTCCATCGCCTCGTGGATGCTCGTCTCCGGGCTGATGGTCATCGGATCCTGGACTACACCGGATTCGAATTTCTTGACCTGACGGACCGCGGCAGCCTGGCGTTCCACCGTCATGTTCTTGTGGATGATCCCGATACCGCCCTCCTGGGCGAGCGCAATCGCAAGGCGGCCTTCGGTGACCGTATCCATCGCCGCCGACAGCATCGGGATGTTCAGGGCAAGATCGCGGGTCAGCCAGGTGCGCAGGCTGGCGTCTCGGGGCAGGACGTTCGAATGCGCGGGAAGGAGCAGAACGTCGTCGAAGGTGAGGGCTTCCTCGATAATCCGCATGGGCGGCAACTCAGGTAGTACGGCTGTGAGATAGCCCGCCATTATAAGCCCCAACGCACGCCCCGTAAATCATCGGAACCGGCCCGCGCACCGCCATCCACACGGCCGTGCGCCGGTCTCGACAACTCGGCGATAATGGCCCGCGCCATCCGCGCGCCGTTCAACGCAAGGACTCCATCGTATGACCCCGACCCTGCTCGTATGCCGCCTGGACGACCCGGCCGTAAGACCCGGGGACTGGTACGGGCTGCTCACCAGCGGGGAACGCCAGCGGATCGACGGCTTGCGCCACCAGCGCGCCCGCGACCGCGCCTTGATCGCACGTGTCCTGCTCAGGCTGGAACTCGCGCAGCGCCTCGAATGCCGCCCGGAGATGATCGAATTCAGCTTCGGCCCCGAGGGCAAACCGGCCCTGGCCGGTGGCGACGCCTGGCATTTCAACCTGTCGCACAGCCACGACCGGGTCGTCCTGGCGCTGGCACCGAGCGCGCCCGTCGGGGTCGATATCGAGTCGCGCGCGCGCCGCACTCGCATCGATGCCCTGGCCCGCCACTGGTTCGGCGCCGGAGAGCAGGAAGCGCTATGGGCGCTGGATGACGCGGCGCGCCGCTACCGCTTCTTCCAGCTCTGGACGATCAAGGAGGCCGTCACCAAGGCCATGGGCCGGGGCATGTGGACCACGCTGTCGGGTATCCGACTCGCCGGCGTCGACGCGGGTCGCCCCGAACTACAGCTCTCAAACCAGGCGGACTGCAGCGCCCCCGTCGCCTGGTGGCACTTCGACGCGGGCGACGACTACAGCCTCGCCCTCACTCACCTCGCCGGCGACGGCACCCCGCCCGACGCCTACTGGATTCGACCGGGCGAAACGCCGGATCCAATGACCGTTACCGCCGACTTGGCGGGCGTGCGACAGGTGATCGGTAGCGATTAAGTGATTGCGGAATATCCTCCGAAGGTCAAAGGCGGTTTCTCGCAGAGGCGCAGAGGACGCAGAGGAAAGTAAAAAATCGGTTTTGGGGGCATGTGGTCACGTGGCATCCGTGGACCGGGTCGGCGCGCGAATCCCATTGCCCATACGTGGGCTCGGATTCAACCACGACCGGACTCGGCATCAGGATCGCTCCGCCACTCGCGCCTACCCAAAAACGCCTTTGACTTTCCTCTGCGCCCTCTGCGCCTCTGCGAGAAACCGCCTTTGACTTCCTTTGCAAAGATGCAAGCCTATCCAGCAATCAGCACCGAGCAATTGTTGCCGCCGAAGGCGAAGGAGTTGCTGAGGCAGTAGCGGGGGCCGTCCGTTGGCAGGCGGCCGGGTTCTTCTAGCAGGCCGATGCGGGGCAGCGAGTCGTCGCGCGGGCCGTTGAAGATGTGCGCGGGTAGTACATTGCCGTTGTTGTATTCGGACAGCAGCAGCCAGCACAGCGCCACTTCGATCGCGCCGGCGGGGCCGAGGGTGTGGCCGGTGAGGGACTTGGTCGAGCTGCAGGGTATGGCGGGGCCAAGTACGCGGGCGACGGCCGCGCTCTCCATCTCGTCGTTCTTCGGGGTGGCCGTGCCATGGAGGTTCAGGTACGCGACCGCATCGGGATCCACGCCGCCCTCGTCGAGGGCCGCGCGCATCGCCGCCTCGGCCCCGAGTCCGTCCGGTTCGGGCGCCGAGATATGATGGGCATCGCACGATTCGCCCACGCCGACAAGCCGGATGGGTCCGGGCTCGCGCGTCATCAGGAACAACGCGGCGCCCTCGCCGATATTGATGCCATCGCGCTCGCTGGAAAACGGCCGGCAGGGACCGGCGGCGACTGATTCCAGCGCCGCGAATCCATTGAGCGTCAGACGACAGAGCGAGTCCGCGCCGCCGACGACCACGGCGTCGCATTGACCCATCTCGATCAGGTTGCGCGCGGCGCCGAAAGCCTTCGCGCTGGACGAGCAGGCCGTGGAGATCGTATAGGCGACGCCATCGAGCCCAAGCAGGCGGGCCAGCCCCTCGGAAGGACTGGCGATCTCCTGCTGGCGGTAATCGTAAGCCGGTGGCACCTCGCCGGTTTTCTCGTGCGCGGCGATGGCGGCTTCGCCCTCGGCGATACCCGACGTGCTGGAACCGAGGACCACACCGATCCGATCGGCACCGAAGCGCTCGCGCGCGGCCGCCAGCGGCGCGGCGATCTCTTCAGCGGCAGCGGCCAGCAGTCGATTGTTGCGTGAATGGAAGGCGGCAAGATGCTCGGGCCACACCGGCAACTCTTCCCTCACGGTGCCAACGTGCACCGCACGCTCCGGGATCCAGCCCGTGCGGGGCTGCATGCCGGGGGCTTCACCGCGCAGCAGGTTCGCGAGCACGGCTTCGCACCCACGGCCCAGCGCATTGACCACGCCGAGGGCATTCAGATAAACGGGTTCGCGCTGATCAGTCACCGTTATACCCATCCTGATTCCGGGCCGTGCCATCGCGTGTCACCGGATGCCCCCAGAAATCGTAGAAATTGAACCACTGCATCGGCGTCTCGAGCGCCCGGGCTTCGAGATCGTCGGCATACCGCTGTGCCCAGTATTGCAGATCCGCATCCCGGTTTTTACGCGAAAGCGTGATCTCTTCGGCGAAATGCACGACATCGATGCGGTACCGCCCTTCCACGCGCACACAGGTCATCAGATAGACGGGGCAATGCAGCAGTGCCGCGATAATGAATGGCCCGGTAGGAAACGGTGCCTCACTCCCGAGGAACCGCGCCGGCACGACGTTCTCATTCAGGCTCGGCGGTGTGCGGTCCGCCGCGATCGCCAGGAACTCGCCGTCACGGACCTGCTGTTCCAGCATGGCGGCCGTCTGCATCCCGAACTCGCGGATATCGACCAGCTTCAGACGCGAGTTCGGGTTGCTCTTCTCGATGATCCGATTGATGCGCGGCGCATGGTGATTGTAGACGAGCACGTTCATGCGCAGATTGCGCAGTTGATCGTTGAGACCGCGACAGAGTTCGATGTTGCCCAGATGGGAGGTCATCAGAATCGCCCCGCGTCCGCGCGCGGCCTCGTCGAGCAGCATCTGCTGACCGTTGAACTGGACATGCTCATGGCGCAGCCGGCCGCGCCATGATTCGAGACGATCGACGATGCAGTCGGAGAACATGAAGAAGTGGCGATACACGTCGAGTGCGCGCGGTGGTCGCTGCTGGGCCCCGCCATGCTCATATACCCGCTGGAGAAAATCCCTGGACGCACGCCGGCCCTGGGCATTGCTCAGCCAGTACCAGGTGACAAGCGGGTACAGCACCAATCTGGCACCGGGACGTCCGAATACCCGATAGAGCTGCAGACTCAGCCACATCAGCCAATACGTGCCGCGCTCGACCTGGCGGGTCCAATGGATCTTTTCGCTACCGCGGCGCAGGCGCCGTGCGACCAGAAGCGGCGCGCGGGGAACCATTCCACATATGAGCCTCGCATGCATCCATGCAATCCGAAGGTTGTCACCCAGCATGTCGAAATGCGAGACGCCGTCGCGCGGATACCGCACCCGCGTCGGCACGAACACGACCGGTGTGCCGCGCCAGTACAGGCGGACCATGATGTCCGTGTCGAAGTCCATTCGGCGGCCTATGCGGTGTGCGTGAAACAGATCCCTGCTGGCAACCACCGGATACACCCGGAAGCCGCACATCGAGTCGCGGATCGCGAACGAGAGCGTCTGCAGCCACACCAGCGCGTGGGTCAGGTAACGGCCGTAGAACCGGACCCGCGGGATGTCGTCGTCGTAGATCGGCTGGCCGCTCACCAGTGCATCGGGCTGGTCACGGGCTTTGTCCAACAGGCGCGGGATGTCGTCCGTGTCGTGCTGGCCATCGGCGTCGATCTGCAGCACATGGGTCCAGCCGGCCTCGGCGGCGGCGTCCACGCCAGCGGCCATCGCCGCGCCTTTGCCGCGGTTTTCGGGCAGTCGGACCAGCGTCAGCCAGTCGTGCTCGGCCGCAAGCCGGTCGAGCACCGCCGCGGTCGTCGCATCGCTGCCGTCATCGACGATCAGACACGGGAGCCGATGATGTGCCAGACGGCTTACCGTAGCGTCAATCTGGTCGCCATGGTTGTAACAGGGAATAAGCAGGGCCGGCTGGAAAACCAATCGCTCGATCTCCGTGCGTGGCTGCGGAACGGGCGTGCCGTCGACGCGCGTTCAGGTCGCCTGCTGGGACTCGATGAACCGGCGCAGCGCAGTGACCGAGGCGAAATGCTGCTTGTTCGCCTCGTTGTTCGCGTCCAGCTTGAGGTTGTACTTCTTCTGGATCTGCATGCCGAGTTCAAGGGCATCGATCGAGTCGAGCCCGAGTCCGTCGACGAACAATGGTTCGTCATCGTCGATGTCCTCGGGCGTGACATCCTCGAGATCCAGCGATTCGATAATCAGTTCCTTCAGTTCCCTGCCCAGATCTTCACTCATGCCTGCAATTCCCCTCTGTAGAATTCTTCGAGCCAGCGATTGAACTGGCGCGTCGCTACCGCCGGGCCACGCGATGCGTCCGTGACCGATGCGGGATCGATCGCCTCGTGCACGGTCACGGAGAAATCCGCCCGCCGCGGCGGAATCTGATACCAGCGTTCATGTTTGCGCAGCGTCGGCGGATCGCAGCGTACCACCACCGGCACCACTCCCACCCGGTTACGCACCGCGATATTCGCCGCACCGCGCTGGAACTCGATTCCGCCACCGGGAACGGTGCGGGTGCCTTCCGGAAACATGACGATCGGATAGCCCGCGCGGAGCACGCGCGCGCTCCGCGCCAGAAAATCGCGCGCACTGTCGGAATTGCTGATGTAACCGGCGGAACGAATCACGCCGCCGAGCAATGGATTCCGCCAGAGTGCGCTTTTCACCACGCAGCAACTGTACGGCAGCAGCGATATAACCACGACGACATCGATCAGCGACGGGTGATTGACGACCACCAGCCGCCCCGCGCTCTGTTCGCGCAGACGCTCGACGTCGTTCACGGTGAGCGCGACCACTCCGGTCACGCGCATCTGCCAGACGAAGTACCGGAACAGGTAATGCACGACCTGGCGTGCGCGCGCGTTGCGCCGCTGGTTGCATCCGGGCCACGCGCGCACCACCGGCATCACGAATATCGCCGTCAGCAGACCGCCGACTCCGAAAACGGCGAAATTGTAACCCGTCGCGACGAGCCGCCAGTAATAGCCGATGCGTTTCAATCGCGACCCCACAGCCACGGATTCCGTTCTCCGGCCATGAGGAGTCGGTCCCGGCCGCCGGCGAGCAGATGCATGAAAGCCAGCCCGGGTGCGCTCTCGGCACTGACTTCGGCCGCCGGCCCGCGATAACGCTCCAGCGACCAGGTGGCGCCGGATAGGGGCGGGCACAGCAGCACCCCGAACGCGAATACAACCGGACGATCCTCGGCCCACGGGCGATAGAAAGCCGGCATACGTTCGTCCGCATGGACCAGCAGGACGCGTTCCGCGCCAGCATGGATACGGCCGGCGGCCTCGATCACCCCGGCGGCGACGGTGTCCAATCCCGCCGCCAGCGCGGTCGACGGCGCGCGGTTGCCTGTGGCGATCGAATTCAGGCCGGACGCGGTGTTGTGCACCGATAGGCTGAACGCGTTCGGCGACAATGGTTCCTCCCGGGCCAACTCCGTCAACAGTCCATGACTGCGATGCAGCTCCCCGTGACGGGAACTGAACACGGTCGGCCATGCGTTCTCGCCGGCTCCGCACTGATGGGCCGCCCACAGTGCCGCCTTCGTGATGCGACTCGTGCGCCGACGCAGCATCGGCGGCAGGAACCCGACATCCGGGCGATCCGGCTCGTCGGTGATCGGCCGTGTCCCGGCGCTCCACGCCGCCCACTGGGCCGGCGTTTCCACGCCCGGCGCCCACGCCGCCCAGCGCTCGATCGAAAATGAAAGCTTCGACATCGCGGTTCCCGTCAGTCCCGGCTTTCGAGCACGACCAGTGCCGTCCCCTCGATCAGGGTCCGGTCCCCGCGCTCGATCCGGAATGCATACTGGCGGCCATCATCGCCACCCTGCAGCGCATGGGCGTGAATAGAGAGCTCACCGGATTCGTCGTCCAGCCATTCGGCGTTCCACGACACCCGGTTTACCACCGCCACGAATCCACGCCGTGGACCGTCGCCACCGGTGTCGCCAAGCCCACCGTGGACCGCCATGGCCTGGGCCGCATACTCGATGCCGGCCTCGATCGGGACGCCACCATCGACGCGGAGCGGGTTGTCCGTCGCCAGCTGCGTTCGGGTACGGCATTCGATCGATTCCCGATCCCACTGCACGACATGCTCAAGGAGACACATGCTGCCAGCGTGCGGGATCAGGCCCTCGATAGCGCTACGATCGAGGGTTACTGACCCGATCACTGGTAAAGCCTCACTCAGCGGGTCTCTGCCGGGTCAGCTACAAGGCGCGCGTTCGCAGGAATAGCGATTCTTATTTCAAGAACGCGCAACGCCGTAGATGGCCCGGCAGAGGCCCGCCCGAAGGGAGCCCTGGAGAAGTCCGCCCGCGGCGTTGCGTCCGCTTGACATAGAATGGCTATGCCTGCGCGAACGCGCCTTGCGGGCGAACTTCTCCAGGGCTCTGAGTGTGGCTTTACCAGTGTTCGGGTCAGCAAGGGTCTATCCGTCATAGCCGTCAGTGGTATCCCGGGCGTGGCTGGCGACCGGCCTGCGATCAGTGCCAGCGGCGAAACAGGAGCGAGGTGTTGATCCCGCCGAAGGCGAAATTGTTGCTCATGACATATTCGCAGTCGAGCGCCCGTCCGGCCTTGCCCGAAATAAAGTCGAGTTCGGCGCACCCGGGATCGATGCGGTCGAGATTCATGGTCCCATGGAACCAGCCCGCTTTCATCGATTCGATCGCGACCCACGCCTCCAGCGCCCCGCAGGCCCCCAGGGTGTGCCCGGTGTAACTCTTCAGTGCGCTGATCGGGACCGCGCGCCCGAACGCCGCCCGCGTGGCCTCGCTCTCGGCCAGATCGCCCCGGGCGGTCGCGGTGCCGTGGGCGCTGACGTAACCGATCGCCGCGGGATCGAGCTCCCCGCTCTCCAGCGCGAGTTCCATGGCGATGCGCATCGTATCGTGTTCCGGCTGCGTGACATGCTGGCCGTCGGAGTTGGTTCCATAGCCGACGACCTCGGCATGGATGTTCGCGCCGCGCGCCCGCGCGTGTTCGAGTTCTTCCAGGATCAGGGTGCCGGCTCCCTCGCCGATTACCAGCCCGTCCCGGTCGGCATCGAACGGCCTTGGCGTCGCCCCCGGGGCGTCGTTGCGGGTCGATGTGGCATAGAGGGCATCGAATACCGCCGCCTCGGTGGGACACAATTCCTCGGCGCCACCGGCCACCATCACCGTCTGGGCGCCGCAGCGAATCGCCTCGAACGCACAGCCGATGCCCTGGCTTCCGGAGGTGCAGGCGCTGCTGGTCGTATAGACACGGCCGCGCAGACCGAAAAAGACGCCGATATTGACCGCCGTGGTGTGCGCCATCATGCGGATGTAGGTCGTAGCGCTGAGCCCGGCGGTGGTGTGATTGAGGAGCATGCCCGCGAACTCCGCGGTCGCATCGGGGCTGCCGGTGGACGACCCATAGGAAACGCCCGCGCGCCCGCTTTGCAGAATCGGATCGTCGAGCAGTCCGGCATCGGCCAATGCGCGTTCCGATGCGCGTGTCGCCATCAGCGCGACCCGGCCCATACTCCGCGTCGCCTTGCGCGGATAATGCGTGGGATGCTCGAAGTCGGTTACCGGTGCCCCAAGACCGGTCAAAAGGCCCTCAAAGCGGGACCACTCGGGCATGCGCTGGGTTCCGGTCCGGCCGGCGACGAGATTGTCGCGTACCGCATCCCAGTCCTGACCGATCGACGACAGGCCACTCATGCCGGTGACCACCACCCGCTTCATCAACAAAGTCCTCCGTTCACGGAGATGACCTGGCGCGTGATGTAACCGGCATCCTCCGCCATCAGGAAGCTGACGGCCGCGGCCACTTCCTCCGGCTGACCGGCACGGCGCGCGGGGATCATCGACAGCATTTCCTCCACCGGCAGGTCTTCGGTCATATCGGTCTCGATCAGTCCGGGTGCGACGCAGTTGACGGTGATCCGGCGGGTGGCCAGTTCCAGCGCCAGCGCCTTGGTGGCCCCGATGATACCGGCCTTGGCCGCCGAGTAGTTCACCTGGCCACGATTCCCCATCAGGCCGGAGACCGATGCCAGCGTGACGATCCGCCCCGGCCGGCGTCGGCGGATCATCGGCATGACCAGTGGATTGAGGACGTTGTAGAAGCCGTCGAGATTGGTATGCACGACGCCGTCCCAGTCCTCGCCCGTGAGCGCCGGAAATGCGCCATCGCGTGAAACGCCGGCGTTGCAGACCACGCCGTAATAAGCCCCGTGCGCCTCGACATCGGCCTCCAGGGTCGTGCGCGCCGCCTCGCGGTCGCTGATGTCGAACTGGAGGATCGACGCCGCGCGCCCGAGCGCATCGATTTCCCCGGCAACCGCCTCCGCCTCGTCCCTGCGCGAGCGGCAATGCAGTGCGATATCGAAGCCGTCGCGGGCGAGCCGCAGCGCCATGGCCCGTCCGAGACCGCGGCTCGAGCCGGTTACCAGTACGCGTTCCGTCATTGGTCATTTCCCCGCGTTGACTGCCCCGCCCGGTATCGATCCGGGTCCCCGGGCAGGTACACCTTGAGCCGGACCGTCTGCTCGACGCCGGCCCCCGTCACATGGCCGTCGAAGACGCCAATACCCGCGCCGTCCTCCAGCAGGCGTTCGGCCTCGATTGTCAGTACGACACCCCAGGGGATCGTCCCGACGGAACTGTGAAATGAACGGGCCCCGACCAGATACCCGGGATGCACCGGGCGGCCCCGGGCCCGTTCATGGAACCCCGACCAGGCGGCAATCGTCTGGGCAAGATATTCCATACCCACCCAGGCCGGTACACCGGGCTCGTGCGGACCGGCAAAAAGGCCATCGCGGCGGACCGTGGCAACCGCGCGCACGGTCTCATCTTCGACCGCGAGCACCTTGTCGAGCAGCACCATCGGACCGGCGTGCGGCAGCAAACCATCCAGCGGCCAGGCGGTTACGGTCATTCGCCGTCACCGGGTGCGTCACCCCGCGCGCGTCGATCGTGGGACAGCGTTTTCACATCGAGACGGTATTCATATTGCAGATGCTCGAGCGTGACAGCCCCTTGCCAGGGCCGATCCGCGTACGCGACGCGAACCCGGGGCTCGCCCCGGTACGCCAGTACCCGCTCACGCGACCGCTCGGTCAGATCCCAGGAACGGCCCCATTTCTCCCGCAGCGCGGCCGCCGGCCAATGGATCAACTGAAAGTCCGCCACGATCGCGCGCGGTGTCATCCCGGGCGACAGTTCGCGCTCTCGTCGGACGACCAGCCCATCGCTGTCCTGGCGCATACGCAGCAGTTCGACACCCTCGGGCGTCAACAGCGCCAGCACCAGCACGCCGTCGCGGATCTGGCCAGCGGCGATCAGCCGCCGCACAGTCCCGTCGGCATGAATGGTCAACACCTGCTGGAACGACCGGTCCCCGAGCGCCGAAGGCGGCGCCAGCGCCCGCTCCGGCGGGTGTCCGGCACCGGACAGGCTGCAGGCGGTCAACAGCAGCAGGGGCAGAACGACAAGCCGGCGGAGCGCGCTCAGACGCGCTGGCATACGCTCGCGAGCACCTTCAGGCGGCGACGACTCTCGCGCACATACGGGTTATCCGTATCCCAGGCGTAGCCCGCCAGTATCGAACAGATCTGCGCCTTGATCTCGGCCGGCTTCTCCTCGTGGAAGATCACGTCCTGGAAAGTGCCCTCGTACCAGGCCTCCACGTACGTACGGAAGGTATTGACCCCCTGCTGGAGCGGCTCCGCGAAATCCGCCTGCCAGTCGACCGCCTCGCCGCGCAGCTGGCGATCGAGGGTATCGGCGGCAAGGCTCGCCGATTTCATGGCGACGGTCACCCCGGACGAGAACACGGGATCGAGGAATTCGCCCGCGTTACCGAGCAGTGCATACCCCGGGCCCCAGAGTGATTTCACGTTCGCGCTGTACCCGGTGATGTGGTTGACGGGCGCATCGTACTCCGCCCGAGCAAGGTGGCGACTGAGATCAGGGCAATCCGAGACCAGTCGGCGCAGTTTCTCCTGCGGTTCGCCGGGCACGCCATCGAGAAATTCCTGCGACGCCACGACCCCGAGGGAGCTGCGGCCGTCACTGAAGGGGATCAGCCAGAACCAGACGTGATAATGCTCCGGGTGGACCGTGATCAGGATTTTGTCGCGATCGAAATCGCCAGTGGCGATCCGGTCCTCGACGTGCGTGAAAATGGCCTGGCGGACGGGGAAGTCGGAGGGCCAGTCGAGATCGAGTAGCCGCGGCAGCACACGCGCGAAACCGCTGGCATCGAGCACGAAACTGCAGGTCCACGAATGCAGTGTGTCGTCATCGAGGCTGCGCGCGGTCACGCGCGGCTGGTCGCCGCCGAAGTCGACGTCCACGATCTCGTGCCGAAAGCGGATATCGGCCCCCGCCGCCGCTGCTTCGTCGGCCAGCACTTTGTCGAATTGGGCCCGCCGTACCTGGTACGTCGTACCATGGCCCGGCGAAAATTTGTCCTCGAAATGGAAACTCTCGTGCAGATCGCCCCAGTCGAAGGCGGCGCCATCCTTGTACTGGAACCCGCATGCAGGCGCCGCGCGCCGGACCGCATCCAGCATGCCGGCCTCTTCGATGAATTCCATGCACTGCGGGAGCAGACTCTCGCCGATCGAGAAACGCGGGAAGGTTGCCCGCTCCAGGACCAGCGGGCGATAACCCCGCTTGAGCAGCAAAGCGGCGGCGATCGCGCCCGAAGGGCCCGCACCGATGATGACGACATCGTGATCCGCACTCATAAAATTACTCCCTCCACGAAATCACTCCCTCCACGCCTCGGACCCGGTGACGAGGGCCAACAGCCATGCCGCCGTCAGACCGGGTAGCAGCGTCATACCGAATGCGCTGATGACGGGTGTGTCCGAGAAGACCAGCAACCCGAACGCGAGAATGGTCGTCAACGCGGCCATGCCAATGCCGAGGGCCGCGGTCGGCCGCCCCGCCGCCGGTGCGCAGTGATAAAACAGAGCGTAATCGATGCCGACCCCCAACACCAGGAGCAACGCCATCAGATTGAACACGCTGAACAGCGCCCCGCTGTAGCCGACCGCGGCAAGGCTGACCACCAGCGCCAGCGCCGGTACAGCCACCACCCGCATCCCCCGTGCCACACCAAGCGTCACCGACAGCACCGCGGACACGATCAGCAGGGCAAGCGCCAAAATACCGAGGCTCAGGCGACGGTGCTCGCGCATGCCTTCGTTGACCGCGGCAATCCGGTTTACCCAGCGGACGCCATCCTGAACCGCCGCCAGCCGTTCGAGTGCATCGCCCTCGCCGGCCCCGGTCACCACGATCACGGCCGCGCAGTCGCCTTCGTTGCAGCCGAGCCATTGCGCGCGATGGTGCTCCAGTGCGACATCCAGCGCGGTCGCCGGGGCGAGGTACGGCCCCGGCTCGCGAATCGCCGCCTCCCGCCGCTCGATCCCGGCTTCGCCAAAGCCGAGGTCGCGCAGGTATTCACCGAAGCGCCCGCTCTCGACCACGCCCCGCAGCAGGCGTTCGTTGTCGCGCTGGCGCACAAGAGATGGCAGCCAGTCAGTAACGGCCCGAAAGCCGTCGAGCGCGCCCGAGTCGATAAGCCGTTCGAGTTCGGGCCGGAGGCGCTCCTGCCGCTCCAGCAATGCCTGCCCGGAATCCGCGCGCACGAGCAGGAAGCGGTTGGCGTCCGGGCGGGGAAGCAACTCGCCGATCACGTCGTCATCGGCACTCAGGCGCTCGGGCGTCGCGTACAGCAGTCGTATATCGTCCCTGGGTTCGAGCAGGAGAATCCCCGGCAGCGACAGGACCAGCACGGCCGGAATCACGAACACCAGGCGCGGTGCGAATCGCAGCGGCCAATGTCGGGGCGCGGGCGCCGATGCGGGTGGCCGCACGAGCAGCGGCAGCAGCAGGACCACCGTGGACCAGCTCGCCACGAGGCCACAGACCGTGAAGACCGCGACCTCGCGCAGGGCCGGGAACGGCGCCAGCGCCAGTGACAGGAATGCGATCGCGCTGGTCCCGAGTGCCAGCCGCAATGAAGGCAGGACATGCCGCAGCCCCGCCTCCGGCGTCCAGCCGGGGCGCAGGCTGTCGCTGAAATAGTGGAACGCGTAATCGACCGACACGCCGATCACGGTCGCGCCGAACACGAGCGTGATGAGGTGCATGCCTCCGAAGGCCAGAACGGCTCCGGCGAAACCACCACCGACACCGGTGCCGATGACGATCACGGCAATCGCCAGCGGCCGTGGCGACCGGAACCGCCCGATCAGCAGGAGGGCGATCGCCACCAGCGACACCCCGCCGATCAAGCTGATCTCTCCATGCGCGCGCTGAGCGGCCCAGGCGCTGTACAGCGGCGCCCCGGTCGCGTGCAGCGTCAGGGATTCGTCCTCGGCCCAGGCGAGCGTATCGCGCCAGACTCCGATCAGGGGCGGCTCGGTACGGGCCGCGAATCCAGCCGCGCGGGCGTCCGCGGTCACGATGGCGTAATGGCGCCCGCGCCCCTCGACGACCGCAACGCTGTCGATCGCGGTCGCCGTCCGCGCGGGGCCGGCAAGGGCCTCTTGCAGAAAGCCGTTATACAGCCCCAGCGGATCCTCCGTCAGCGAACCGCCGGCCGCACCGGCAACGCTGTACTGGAGCGCAAGGCGCTCCCGCAGAAACGCCGCCGGGGCCTGGTCGAGGCGTCGTGCCGTAGCGGGCGCGATCAGGCCGTGCCGATACGGGTACAACGCCCGCGCCACGCGTTCCCAGGCGGCGCGATCCACTTCCGCCTCGATCTCCTCGAACACATCGGTGGCGCGAAGGCGCTCGGCCAACGTACGGCCGGCGCGGGCCGCACGCTCCGCATCAGAGGCACCGACGAGCCAGACCGTGCGCTGCTCGAACGGCGCCGCGAGGCTGCGTGACGCCTCGGCGATCCGCGCGCCGCCACCGGGATCCGGCAGCAACGCGCGCACGTCGGTCCGCAACCAACCTGCACCCGGCCACGCGACGATCGTCGCGGCGATGATCGCGATGACCGCCAGCAGCCAGAGGGTGGCCCGCAGTCGACGTACGTTGAGGTTTTCGTCAGCGGGCACGATCGAAGGCCTGGATCAGGGCTTCGTCGAGTCGTTCTGGATGGGTGACGTCCGTGAATTCCAGCTCGGTCCGGCCACCATCGCTGGCCGCGATCACCAGCCGAAGCGGTGTATCGACACCTTCGATGGTAATCCGCTCGAGGGCCCGCGCGAGTTGCCCGTCCCGCGGGCTCAGCTCAAGGTGCCAACGCTCGCCCCCATCCCCACGTGTGACCGAAAAATCGCGTTCCAGCGGTTCGAGATCGCCGCTGAACAGACTCTCGAACAGCGGCCGGATCACCGCAAACGCGCCACCGCCGCGCACCGGCTTGCCGTCCTGATAGACCCCCTCCGCATCGATCACCAGCCGCGACTCGACCGGCTCTTCGATCAGCCACAGGAGACCTCGCCCGGCGCTGTAGACAAAGCGCCCGCGCGAGACGATCGGGCGCTCGAGTTCCGGCAACTGGCGCCGCTGGACAAAGCGCCCGACCGCGGTTTCGTGCTGCACGAGTTCCGGCAACTCCCCCGTGTCGCCGATCGCCACCGGGGGCGCACACAGCAGGAGCAACGCGATCAGGATCGCGCCCCTCATGAATGCGCCACCCCGAGTTTCTCCAGCAGCACCGGCGGCGACGCGAAACACATCTCGCCACCTTCCATATCGAGTGCCACCTGATCCGTATGGGCGCGCGTCAGGCGCCGGCCCGATTCGGCGTCACGGATCTCGTAGGCGATCCGCAGACGCGATTCGTATTCGATAATCCGCGCCTGGACGATAACCCGTTGTTCAAACCGCATCGGCTGCGCGTAGCGGATCCGCATCTCGATCACCGGCCAGGCATAGCCCGACGCCTTCATCTGCCGGTAGTCGTAATCCAGGCCACCGAGCAGCTTCGAGCGCGCAACCTCGAAGTACTTCGCATAATGGCCGTGCCACACGATGCCCATCAGGTCCACGTCGTGGAACGGGATATCGAAGGTGACTTCCGCGGTCCAGTCACTATTACTCATACAGCGTGAATTCCCGGCGCCCGATGCGCCCGAGCACATCGCGCAGGGTCGACTCCAGCGGTCGATCCTCGATCAGCATCGGGAAGACCGGCTCGACCTCCTCAAGGGTGGTCCGCACACCCGCCGTCGCGATCATGTCGATCTCTTCCGAACGCTCACGGAGCCAGACCCCCTGGGTGGCGCCGATCAGGGTCGCGGCCGCGACCTGCTCGGTGAGCGTCAGCACGCGCAGGCAGTCGCGGGCCCCGATCGTGCCCATGCTCACCTTGTCCTGATTGTGACTCTCGGTCGAGCGTGAAAAGACGCTCGCCGGCATGGTCAGCTTCAGCGCCTCCGCGGCCCACGCGGAGGTGCCGATCTGCACGGCCTTGAAACCATGGTTCAGCGGCCGCCGCGCACCCTGTGCACCCGACAGGTTCGCGGGCAGTCCGTGATTGAATTTCGGATCGACCAGTTGCGCCAGCTGACGATCGAGCAGATCCGCGACGTTGGCGACGGCGGTCTTGAGCGAGTCCATCGCGAACGTGATATGGCCACCGTAGAAATGGCCGCCATGCAGCACGCGTTCCTCCTCCGGATCGATGATCGGATTGTCGTTGGCGCTGTTGAGTTCGGTCTCGATGAACTGCGTGAGCCACGGCAGCGAGTCTTCCAGCACGCCGACCACATGCGGCGCACAGCGCAGCGAGTAGCGATCCTGCAGGCGCGAACTCTGGCGGCGGTGATCGCCGCCGCCCAAATCGGTATGGATCCGTTGCGCCACCTCCCCCTGGCCCGGATGCGGTTTCACCGAGAACAGTCGTGGGTCGAAATGGTTGGCGTTACCCTGCAGGGCGAGCACGGCGAGCGATGTGACACGGCTGGCCAGCCGGCACAGGTAACGCGCCCGCTCGAGCGCGAGACAGGCCAGCGCGGTCATTACGGCCGTGCCGTTCATGATCGCGAGCGTTTCCTTGGG
>Ga0136597_1000533_pt1 | contig 15965 bp, 11 predicted proteins | sample AntRauTorcE11898_FD_101385 | JGI IMG/M metagenome (GOLD analysis project Ga0136597, IMG submission 101385) | Saline lake microbial communities from Rauer Islands, Antarctica - Metagenome Torckler E11 #898 | ecosystem: Environmental > Aquatic > Non-marine Saline and Alkaline > Saline | place... | reverse complement strand
GACAACGTGACGATCACGGTGTCGCTGATCGCACCGATCGCGATGGAAGAAGGTGTCCGCTTCGCGATCCGCGAGGGCGGCCGCACCGTCGGGGCCGGCGTCGTTTCGAAGATTATCGAGTAATCGAGACGGCCGCAGGCGCGCGCCCGGGGCGGGATCGCCTGCGGGCGCGTCGTCGTTTGGGTGTTTCCGTGACAGTTACGGATCACCGGAGAGTTTAGGCCAGTAGCTCAATTGGCAGAGCATCGGTCTCCAAAACCGAGGGTTGGGGGTTCGAGTCCCTCCTGGCCTGCCATTCACCAGGCCGTTCCCGCAGGGGGCGGCTTCGCGGGGCATGCGACTTACATGGCGGCGAAGGCCCAAACGCAGGAAAGCGGGCTCGACACGCTGAAGCTCTGGGTGGCGATCCTGCTGCTCGGTGCCGGCGTGTTCGGCTTTTACTCACTGGACGACGTCTCCGTGCTGTATCGCGCGCTGGGGCTCGTCGGCATCGCGCTGGCGTCGGTGGCGCTCGCGTATACGACCGACAAGGGCCGGCGCGCCTGGGTATTCGCTCAGGATGCGCGGACGGAACTCCGGCGCGTGGTCTGGCCGACGCGGGTCGAGACCATGCAGACCACGCTCATCGTTCTTCTGATCGTGCTGCTCGTGGGGATTTTCCTATGGCTGCTCGACATGCTTCTCCAGTGGGGCTTTGGTGCCATCACCGGGGTCGGAGGCTAAACGCGGTTATGGCCAAACGCTGGTACGTAGTTCAGGCCTTCTCCGGGTTCGAGACCTCGGTGAAGCGCGCGCTGCTTGATCATATTGCACGCAGTGGTCTGGGCGACTACTTCGGTGAGGTGCTCGTGCCTACCGAAGAGGTCGTCGAAATCAGGGGCGGGCAGAAGCGCAAGTCCGAGCGTAAATTTTTCCCGGGCTACGTCCTTCTGCAGATGGAGATGACGGACGAGACCTGGCATCTGGTGAAGAATACGCCGCGCGTGCTCGGTTTCATCGGCGGCACTGCCGACAAGCCGGCGCCCATCTCGGACGCGGAGGCGGAAGGCATCCTTCAGCGCGTCCAGGAGGGTGTCGAGAAGCCGCGGCCGAAGGTGCTGTTCGAACCGGGCGAGGTCGTGCGCGTGACCGATGGGCCGTTCAACGATTTCAGTGGCGTCGTCGAGGAGGTGAACTTCGAAAAGTCCCGCCTGCTCGTCGCCGTGCAGATCTTCGGGCGTTCGACGCCCGTGGAACTCGAATTCAGTCAGGTCGAGAAGGCGTAACGACGCCGCCGGGCTGGATCGAGCGTAGGCCGGTTTTTGCCGAAGGCGGCAGCCGGCGTGGAGCCGAGTGCTCCCTGTACGTCTGATCACGGGGCTTGCCGCACCGCGGCAGCTCCACCGCCAACGGGGAGCCGAACAGGCGCACGCACCCGTCGAGGAGTGAAACGTGGCACGCAAGATTACAGCGTACATCAAGCTGCAGGTCGCCGCGGGCAAGGCCAATCCGAGCCCGCCCGTTGGTCCGGCTCTGGGTCAGCATGGCCTGAATATCATGGAATTCTGCAAGGCCTTCAATGCGGCCACGCAGGAAACCGAACAGGGTCTGCCGATCCCCGTGATTATTACGGTCTACAGTGACCGCAGCTTCACTTTCGTCACCAAGACGCCGCCCGCGGCCGTTCTGCTCAAGAAGGCCGCCGGCCTCAAGAGCGGCTCGAGCAACGCGCTGACCAACAAGGTCGGCACGGTCACCCGTGAACAGCTCGAGGATATCGCGCGCCAGAAAGAGCCCGATCTGACGGCCGCCGATCTTGATGCGGCGGTGCGCACGATCGCGGGCAGCGCCCGCAGTATGGGCCTTGAAGTGGAGGGCGTCTGACATGGCGAAGATCAGCAAGCGCAAACAGGCGATCCGCGCGAAGGTCGATCCGAACCGCGAGTACCCGCTGGACGAAGCGCTCGGACTGCTGGGTGAACTGACGTCGGTGAAATTCCGCGAGACCGTGGAAGTGGCCGTGAATCTCGGCGTCGATCCGAGGAAATCGGATCAGATGGTCCGTGGCTCGACCGTGCTCCCGAACGGGACCGGCAAGAGCACGCGGGTCGCGGTGTTCGCTCAGGGCGAGCAGGCGGAAGCGGCGCAGAGCGCCGGCGCCGATGTCGTCGGGTTCGAAGATCTCGCCGAACGCATCCAGGGTGGCGAGCTCGATTTCGATGTCGTGATCGCGAGCCCGGACGCCATGCGGGTCGTCGGCCGTCTCGGCCAGATCCTCGGGCCGCGCGGCCTGATGCCGAACCCGAAGGTCGGCACGGTTACGCAGGATGTCGCCCAGGCGGTCAAGAACGCCAAGGCCGGCCAGGTCCGTTATCGCACGGACAAGAACGGCATCATCCATGCGCCGATCGGCAAGATCGACTTCGACGCGAACGCGCTGCGCGAAAACCTGCAGGCCCTGATCAACGACTTGACCAAGGCCAAGCCGTCGACCTCGAAGGGCATGTACATGAAGCGGATCACCGTCGCATCGACGATGGGACCCGGTCTGAAAGTGGATAAGGCGAGCCTGTCTCTGTAAGGGGCCGGCCCGCAGTACGAAAGGTTATCTGGCAGAGGCCGCAGAGCACGCAGAGTAAGCCCGGGAACGTGACGATCTTTTCCGCTTTTCTCCGCGTTCTCTGCGACTCCGCGAGAAACACGATTTTGACCTTCCCGCGCAGCATACGGGAAGTCACCCGGACGATTCCGGGTAAGGCTTTGAACGACCTGGCCTCATTGGATGTTTCGACATCTTTTAACGGCCGGATCGCGTCAAAGACCGCAGGTGCCGGCCGAGCCGGCTTAATTTCCTGCGCAGATGGCGATTCGTGCCGGTATGCAGCGCATTACCGGCGGTCGCCGCACTGGTGCATGGGTGCTAACGCCCATGTGTGGCTCACCGGGGGCCGGCCGATGGCCGTGTCCCGAGAGGAGGTGCTCGATGCCGCTGTCACTCGACGAAAAGAAGGCGGTCGTAGCCGAGGTGGCCAATGTGGCCAGCTCCGCGCATTCGGCCGTCGCGGCGGATTATCGAGGGTTGACCGTCCATGAGATGACCGACCTGCGCCAGAAGGCACGGGCGCAGAACGTCTATCTCAAGGTCGTCAAGAATACCCTCGCCAGCCGTGCCGTCGAGGGCACCGATTTCGAATGCATGAGCGAAGGGCTGACCGGGCCGTTGATGCTGGCGTTCTCCACGGAGGACCCTGGATCCGCGGCGCGAGTCATCAAGGAGTACGCCAAAACCGCGAGCAGGCTCGAGGTCCGTGCGGTCGCCATCGGCGGCCAGGTCTACGGGGCCTCGGAACTTGATCGCGTGGCATCGCTCCCGACGCGTGACGAAGCGCTGGCCAAGCTGGCCGGAACGCTGCGTGCGCCGCTCGATAAATTCGCCCGTACACTCAATGAGGTGCCCGGCAAGCTGGTCCGCACGGTCGAGGCCGTCCGTGCGCAGAAGGCCGGCGAATAAACCGTTAATCGATCCGGGCTGTCCCGGACGCGTCTGCATACATACAGGAGGCTGAACAATGGCCGTTTCCAAAGATGAAATCCTCGAGACAATCTCGAACATGACCGTTATGGAGATCGTTGACCTGATCTCCGCAATGGAAGAGAAGTTCGGTGTCAGTGCCGCCGCCGCGGCCGTCGCCGCGGGCCCGGCTGCCGGTGGCGAAGCCGCTGAGGCCGCCGAGGAACAGACCGAATTCGACGTCGTCATGTCCAGCTTCGGCGACAACAAGGTCGGCGTGATCAAGGCGATCCGTCAGATCACCGGCCTGGGGCTCAAGGAAGCCAAGGAAATGGTCGAAGGCGTGCCCGCGACCGTGAAGGAACAGGTCGAGAAGGAAGACGCCGAAGCAGTTAAGAAGCAGCTCGAGGAAGCCGGCGCCGCTGTCGAGCTCAAGTAATCCCGGGCTGTACGTCGGGCGGGAACGGTATCCCGCTCGGCGCTGTAAGAGCCGGCTGGCGGCATCGGAGGCCGGCCGGGCTGTTCACACCCTGTGGGGGCGTGTAGACACGATGAGAATCGGGGCCGATGTAACGCATAGCCGGACGCTGTGCCTTGCGCCAGAGGTCGTCGGCATCGTGCTGCACGCACACACAGGGGTGGATGGTCCGGCCGGCCGCCGGCCGCCGGCCTTTTTCTGCTTCCAGCAGATCAATATCGCGCCGCATACGCGCGCGACAGAAGCACGGTGGTGAGAGAGAACCGCGATGGCATATTCCTTCACTGAGAAGAAACGCATCCGGAAGGACTTCGGCAAGCGCACTTCCATCCTGGAAGCGCCCTATCTGCTGCAGACGCAGATCGAATCCTACCGGGAATTCCTGCAGACGGACAAGGCTTCGGATGTACGCGAAAATGTCGGTCTGCACGGAGCGTTTCAGTCCGTACTGCCGATTGTCAGTTACTCCGGTACGGTTGAGCTGCAGTACGTCAGTTACCGGCTGGGCAAGCCGGCATTCGACGAACGCGAATGCAGTGTCCGAGGGCTTACGTTCTCCGCGCCGCTGCGCGTGCTCGTCCGGCTGGTGATCTTCGACAAGGGCACCAGCAACAAGGCGGTCAAGGACGTGAAGGAACAGGAAGTCTACATGGGCGAACTCCCGCTCATGACGGACACCGGTACCTTCATCATCAACGGTACCGAGCGCGTGATCGTCTCGCAGCTGCATCGGTCCCCCGGTGCGTTTTTCGATCATGACAAGGGCAAGAGCCACTCGTCCGGCAAGCTGCTGTTCTCCGCGCGGGTGATTCCCTATCGCGGTTCCTGGCTCGATTTCGAGTTCGATGCCAAGGACAACATCTACACCCGTATCGACCGCCGTCGCAAGTTGCCGGCGACGGTGCTGCTGCGCGCGCTCGGCTATTCCAGCCAGGATCTGCTCGACGCGTTCTTCGAGAAAAACCGTTTCCATTTCCGCAAGAACAAGGTGGAACTGGAACTCGTGCCGGAACGCCTGCGGGGCGAAACCGCGCAGTTCGACATCTCCGACGGCGAGAAGACCGTCGTCGAGTCCGGCCGCCGTATTACGGCGCGCCATATCAAGGACCTCGAGAAGTCCGGCATCAAGAAGCTCGAAGTGCCGCGCGAATACCTCGAGGGCAAGATTCTCGGTCACGATGTCGCTGATCCGGAAACCGGCGAGGTCATCGCTCAGGCCAACGACGAGATCACGCCGGATCTCCTTGAACTGTTCGAGGCGAAGGGCGTGAAGGCGATTGACACGCTCTGGGTCAACGAACTCGATCGCGGTCCGTACATCTCGAACACGCTGCGCATTGACACCACGCGCACCCAGTTCGAGGCGCAGGTCGAGATCTACCGGATGATGCGACCGGGCGAGCCGCCGACCAAGGAGGCGACGCAGAGCCTGTTCCAGAACCTGTTCTTCTCGGAAGACCGCTACGATCTGTCGGCGGTCGGCCGCATGAAGTTCAATCGCCGGGTGGGCCGCGACGAACTCGAAGGCCCCGGCGTGCTCGACAATCACGACATCATGGCCGTGCTGCGCACGCTGATCGATATCCGCAACGGCAACGGCCAGGTGGATGACATCGACCATCTCGGCAACCGGCGCATCCGTTGCGTCGGCGAGATGGCGGAGAACGTCTTCCGGGTCGGCCTTGTCCGGGTCGAGCGGGCGGTGCGTGAGCGCCTGTCGATGGTCGAGTCCGAAGGCCTGATGCCGCAGGACATCATCAATGCGAAGCCGGTGGCCGCCGCGATCAAAGAGTTCTTCGGCTCCAACCAGTTGTCGCAGTTCATGGACCAGAACAACCCCCTCTCAGAGGTCACGCACAAGCGCCGCATCTCCGCGCTGGGCCCGGGCGGTCTGACACGTGAGCGCGCCGGTTTCGAGGTCCGTGACGTGCATCCGACGCACTATGGTCGGGTGTGCCCGATCGAGACGCCGGAGGGGCCGAACATCGGCCTCATCAACTCGCTCGCCGTCTACGCGCAGACCAACAAGTACGGTTTCCTCGAGACACCGTATCGCAAGGTGGTGGATTCGCGCGTCACCGACGAGGTCGAGTACCTGTCGGCGATCGAGGAGGGCAACTTCGTTATTGCCCAGGCGAACGCATCGCTCGATGAGACCGGCAAGCTGACCGACGAACTCGTTTCCTCCCGTTACAACAACGAGTTCTCCCTGTCGACGCCGGATCAGGTGCATTACGTCGACGTCTCGCCGAAGCAGATCGTCTCCGTGGCGGCGGCGATGGTGCCGTTCCTCGAGCACGATGACGCGAACCGCGCATTGATGGGCGCCAACATGCAGCGCCAGGCGGTACCGACGCTGCGGGCGGAGAAGCCGCTCGTGGGCACGGGCATGGAGCGCCGGGTCGCGATGGATTCGGGCGCCGCGGTCTCGGCCAAGCGTGGTGGTACGGTCGACGCGGTCGACGCCGCCCGTGTGGTCGTGCGCGTCAATGACGACGAGGCCGTCGAGGGCGAGTCCGGCGTCGATATCTACAATCTGACCAAATACACGCGTTCGAACCAGAACACCTGTGTGAACCAGCGCCCGCTCGTGCGCCCCGGTGATAACGTCGCCCGCGGCGACGTGCTCGCCGATGGGCCGTCCACCGACATGGGCGAGCTCGCGCTTGGGCAGAACATGCTCATCGCGTTCATGCCGTGGAACGGTTACAACTTCGAGGACTCGATCCTCATATCCGAGCGCGTCGTCGAGGAGGACCGTTTCACGACGATCCACGTCGAGGAACTGACCTGCGTCGCCCGCGATACCAAGCTCGGACCGGAGGAGATCACGGCCGATATCCCGAACGTCAGCGAATCCGTTCTCGGCAAGCTCGACGAATCCGGCATCGTCTATGTCGGCGCCGAGGTCAGCCCCGGTGACATCCTGGTCGGCAAGGTCACGCCCAAGGGCGAGACCCAGCTGACGCCCGAAGAGAAACTCCTGCGGGCGATCTTCGGCGAGAAGGCCTCGGACGTGAAGGACACCTCCCAGCGCGTGCCCGCGGGCATGGACGGGACGGTGATCGATGTCCGCGTGTTTACCCGTGACGGCGTCGAGAAGGACGCACGGGCCCTGCACATCGAGCAGGAAGAATTGCGCCAGGTGCGCAAGGATCTGGACGATCAGCGCCGGATCATCGAGGCCGATGTCTTCGCACGGATCGAGCGGGCCATCGTCGGCCAGGTCGCGGAGAAGGGTCCGAATGGCCTGAAGAAGGGCACGAAGATCACGAAGGAATATCTCGAAGGCCTCGAGGGCGATCAGTGGTTCGAGATCAGCCTGCGCGAAGAGGATGCGAACGTCACGCTCGAGAAGGCGGGCCAGCAGCTGCGCGAGCACCGCGAGGCCTTCGAGCAGCGCTTTGCCGAGCAGAAGGCGAAGATCACCCAGGCGGACGACCTTTCGCCCGGTGTGCTCAAGATGGTCAAGGTCTACCTCGCCGTCAGACGCCGCTTCCAGGCCGGCGACAAGATGGCCGGCCGCCACGGCAACAAGGGCGTGATCTCGACGGTCGTACCGACCGAGGACATGCCTTACATGGACGACGGCACGCCGATCGATATCGTGTTGAGCCCACTCGGCGTGCCCTCGCGCATGAACGTCGGTCAGGTGCTGGAGACGCATCTGGGCTGGGCCGCAAAGGGGCTGGGGCACAAGATCGGCCGCACGATCGATCAACAGGGCAATCCGGCGGAGTTGCGCGATCTGCTCGGGAAGGTCTACAACCATCAGGGTGCCGAGCACCTTGAAGATCTCGATTCGCTTAACGATAACGAGATCATGGAGCTGGGCGAGAACCTGCGCGAAGGCGTGCCGATGGCCACACCGGTGTTCGACGGTGCCAACGAGGACGAGATCCGCGCGATGCTTGAACTCGCGGACCTGCCGGCCAGCGGCCAGACGACGCTGTATGACGGCCGCACGGGCGATCCGTTCGAGCGCCCGATCACCGTCGGCTACATGCACATGATCAAGCTCAACCATCTGGTCGACGACAAGATGCACGCCCGTTCGACCGGGCCGTACAGCCTCGTCACCCAGCAGCCGCTGGGCGGCAAGGCGCAGTTCGGCGGCCAGCGCTTCGGCGAGATGGAGGTCTGGGCCCTGGAGGCCTATGGCGCCGCCTACACGCTGCAGGAGATGCTGACCGTGAAGTCGGACGACGTGAACGGCCGTAACAAGATGTACAAGAACATCGTCGACGGGGATCACCGGATGGAAGCCGGCATGCCCGAGTCGTTCAATGTTCTGTTGAAGGAAATCCGGTCGCTCGGCATCAATATCGAGCTGGAGCAGGACTGACACCGTGTCGGTCACGCGATCCATCCATTGCGGCAACTGACACGGTAGCGGGGAAACCATGAAAGATCTGTTGAACCTACTGAAGCAGCAGGGCACCACCGAGGACTTCGATGCACTGCGCATCGGCCTCGCGTCGCCCGACGTGATCCGTTCCTGGTCGTTCGGCGAGGTGAAGAAGCCCGAGACGATCAACTATCGGACCTTCAAGCCCGAGCGCGATGGCCTCTTCTGCGCGAAGATCTTCGGCCCGGTCAAGGACTACGAGTGCCTCTGCGGCAAATACAAGCGCATGAAGCACCGGGGCGTGGTCTGTGAGAAGTGCGGTGTCGAGGTCACCCTGACCAAGGTACGGCGCGAGCGCATGGGCCATATCGACCTGGCGAGCCCGGTCGCGCATATCTGGTTCCTGAAATCGTTGCCGTCGCGTATCGGGCTTCTGCTCGATATGACACTGCGCGAGATCGAGCGGATCCTCTATTTCGAGGCCTACGTAGTGGTCGATCCCGGCCTTACACCGCTCGAACGGTGCCAGTTGCTCCCCGAGGAGCAATACCTCGAGGCGCTTGAGGAATATGGCGACGAATTCGATGCCCGCATGGGCGCCGAGGCCGTCGGCTACCTCCTGCGTGCGCTGAACCTCAAAGACGAGGCCGAGCAGCTTCGTCAGGAGATCGCGTCGACGCGCTCGGAGACCAAGATCAAGCGCCTGTCCAAGCGCCTGAAGCTGGTCGAGTCGTTCCTCGAGTCGGGCAACAAGCCCGAGTGGATGGTCATGAGCGTGCTGCCGGTGCTGCCGCCCGATCTGCGGCCGCTGGTCCCGCTCGATGGTGGCCGCTTCGCGACCTCCGACCTGAACGACCTGTACCGGCGAGTAATCAACCGAAACAACCGACTGCGGCGGCTGCTTGAGCTGAACGCGCCGGACATCATCGTGCGCAACGAAAAGCGCATGCTGCAGGAGTCGGTCGATGCGCTGCTCGATAATGGTCGGCGCGGCCGCGCGATCACGGGCACCAACAAGCGCCCGCTGAAATCGCTGGCCGACATGATCAAGGGCAAGCAGGGCCGTTTCCGGCAGAACCTGCTCGGCAAGCGCGTCGATTACTCCGGGCGTTCGGTGATCGTGGTCGGCCCAACGCTGCGTCTGCACCAGACCGGTCTGCCAAAGAAGATGGCGCTCGAGCTGTTCAAGCCGTTTATCTTCTCCAAGCTGCACATGCGCGGCCAGGCGACGACCATCAAGGCGGCCAAGAAGCTGGTCGAGCGCGAGGGTGCCGAGGTCTGGGATATCCTGGAAGAGGTGATCCGGGAGCACCCGGTGCTGCTGAACCGCGCGCCGACGCTCCACCGCCTCGGTATCCAGGGCTTCGAGCCGGTGCTGATCGAAGGCAAGGCGATCCAGCTGCACCCGCTCGTCTGCGCCGCGTTCAACGCCGACTTTGACGGCGACCAGATGGCGGTCCACGTGCCGTTGTCGATCGAGGCACAGCTCGAATCGCGGTCGCTGATGATGTCGACCAACAACATCCTGTCACCGGCGAACGGCGAGCCGATCATCGTGCCGTCGCAGGATGTGGTTCTTGGCCTGTACTACATGAGTCGCCTACGCTACGGCGCGAAGGGCGAAGGCATGGTCTTCAGCGACGTGGCCGAGGCCCGTCGGGCCTACGAGTCGAAGGTCGTCGACCTTCAGGCCCGGGTCGTGGTCCGGATCCCGGCCGAGGAAACGACCCCGGCCGGCGATACGATCACGGTCCTGCGTCGCCGCGAGACGACGGTCGGCCGGGCCATGATCTCCGAGCTTCTGCCGAATGGGCTGGATTTCGAACTCGTGGATCGGGACCTGGACAAGAAAGGGATCTCGAAGCTCATCGATGAGTGCTACCGGCGGATCGGCCTGAAGGAGACCGTCGTCTTTGCCGACCAGTTGATGTTCACCGGTTTCCGGTTCTCGACCATCGCCGGCGTTTCGATCGGCAAGGAAGACATGGTGGTGCCGGCCGAGAAGCAGACGCTGATTGACGCTGCCGAGGACGAGGTCAAGGAGATCCAGGGGCAGTATTCCTCCGGGCTCGTGACCTTTGGCGAACGTTACAACAAGGTGATCGATATCTGGTCCCACGCGAACGATCGCGTGGCCACGGCCATGATGGAGAAACTCGGCAAGGAAACAGCCGTCGACCACGAGGGCAACGAAGTCGAGCAGAAGTCGTTCAACTCGATCTTCATGATGGCCGACTCCGGCGCGCGTGGTTCGGCCGCCCAGATCCGGCAGTTGGCCGGCATGCGCGGCCTGATGGCCAAGCCGGACGGCTCGATCATCGAGACGCCGATCACCGCGAACTTCCGCGAGGGTCTGAACGTCCTGCAGTACTTCATCTCCACGCACGGCGCGCGCAAGGGCCTTGCGGATACGGCGCTGAAGACCGCCAACTCGGGCTACCTGACGCGGCGGCTGGTCGATGTCGGCCAGGATCTCGTCGTGACCGAGGAGGATTGCGGGACCGAGCGCGGCATTCACATGAAGCCGATCATCGAGGGTGGCGATGTTGTCGAGGGGCTGCGCGAGCGCGTGCTCGGACGGACGGCCCTGAACGACATCCACGATCCTTCGAGCGAAGAGCTGTTGATCGCGGCGGGCACGCTGCTGGGCGAAGACGAAGTCGACCGGATCGAATCGGCCGGCATCGACGAACTGTGGGTGCGTTCCTCGATTACCTGTGAGACCCGCTACGGGAGTTGTGCGCGCTGTTACGGCCGCGACCTGGCACGCGGGGACATGATCAACGTTGGCGAGGCGGTCGGTGTCATGGCCGCGCAGTCGATCGGCGAGCCGGGCACGCAGCTGACGATGCGGACATTCCACATCGGTGGCGCCGCGAGCCGTCAGGCGGCCGCGAACAACGTCGAGGTCAAGGCCGACGGCAAGGTCCGGTTCCACAATATCAAGACCGTCCTGAACCGGAACGACAATTTCGTCGCCGTCTCGCGTTCGGGCGAACTCGGCGTCATGGACGAGACCGGTCGCGAGAAAGAACGGTACAAGGTGCCCTACGGCGCCGTTATCACCGTCGGCGACAACGAGCCCGTCGAAGGCGGTCAGATCGTTGCGAACTGGGATCCCCACACCCATCCGGTCATCACCGAGGTGGCGGGTTACATCCGCTTCCACGATTTCGTGGAGGGTGTGTCGGTGACTCATCAGGCTGACGAGGTCACGGGCCTGTCGTCCATCGTGGTCACGGATCCCAAGCAGCGGGGAACCTCCGGCAAGGATCTGCGGCCGATGCTCAAGCTGGTCGATGCCGACGGCAACGACCTGTGCATTGCGGGGACCGATATCCCGGCACACTATTACCTGCCGCAGGGTGCGATCGTCAGCCTCGACGACGCATCGCCGGTGGAGGTCGGTGACGTGCTGGCCCGAATCCCGCAGGAGTCGTCGAAGACCCGCGATATCACCGGCGGTCTGCCCCGTGTGGCCGATCTGTTCGAGGCACGCAAGCCGAAGGAACCGGCGATCCTGGCGGAGCGTACCGGTACGGTCTCGTTCGGCAAGGAGACCAAGGGCAAGCAGCGCCTGATCATCACCGACGAGAAGGGCGATCGTCACGAGGAACTGATTCCGAAGTGGCGCAACGTCTCGGTCTTCGAGGGCGAGCAGGTTGCCCGCGGCGAGATGATCTCCGACGGTGAGCCGAACCCGCAGGACATCCTGCGGCTGCTGGGCGTCGAGGAGTTCGCGGCGTATATCGTCAAGGAGATCCAGGACGTATACCGACTCCAGGGTGTGCAGATCAACGACAAGCATATCGAGGTCATCGCCCGCCAGATGCTGCGCAAGGTGGACATCCTCGATCCGGGCGACACCGGGCTGTTGCAGGGCGAGCAGATCGATCATGCCCGGGCGCTGGATATGAACGAGCGTATGGAGGCCGAGGACAAGAAGCCGTGTACGTTCGAACGGCATCTGCTCGGCATCACCAAGGCGTCGCTCGTGACCGAGTCGTTCATCTCGGCCGCCTCTTTCCAGGAGACGACCCGGGTGTTGACCGAGGCCGCGGTGCGCAGCGCACGCGACGATCTGCGCGGTCTCAAGGAGAACGTTATCGTGGGTCGCCTGATCCCGGCCGGGACCGGGCTCGCCCATCACCAGGAGCGGCGCCGGCGGCGTCAGCGCCCGGCGATGGAGAGTCCGTTCATGGCGCCAGGTAGTGGCGATGGCATCGGTGAGCCCGGTATTCCGGGATCGAGCGAGATCGGTGCCAATGCGGAGCAGGACGCCTGAAGTAACCTGCACGGGGCGGCGCCTGGGCGCCGCCCCGTGGGGGCGAGGCGGCGGCGGCTTGACAGTCGCTGTCCGCACCCCTAAAATTCCGCCTCTTTTTGGGGGCGAACCGGCCAAGCCGGCGGCCTTCCACCAGGTATCGCCGATTCTTTCGTTGCCGTGCGATCGGCCTTCGGGCTGACGCCAACGGCGACCCACTGTCGGGAAAAGACCGCGTTATGTCGACCATCAATCAGCTCGTGCGCAAGCCGCGCAAGCGCATTCACGAGAAGACGAATACGCCGGCGCTCGAAAGCTGCCCCCAGAAGCGGGGGGTGTGTACCCGCGTGTACACGACCACGCCCAAGAAGCCGAACTCGGCGCTGCGAAAGGTCGCACGCGTACGGCTGACGAATGGCTACGAAGTCACGTCATACATCGGCGGCGAGGGCCACAATCTGCAGGAGCACTCGGTGGTCCTGATCCGTGGCGGCCGTGTGAAGGACCTGCCTGGCGTGCGCTATCACACGGTACGCGGCAGCCTCGACGCGCAGGGCGTCAAGAACCGCAAGCAGGGCCGTTCCAAATACGGCACCAAGCGGCCGAAGAAATAAACCGGGCGATAGACCATGTCCAGACGAGCCAGTGCACCGCGTCGCGAGATTCTGCCGGATCCGAAATTCGGCGATATCAAGCTGACCAAGTTCATCAACATGCTCATGCGTGACGGCAAGAAGGCGACCGCCGAGGCAATCACGTATGACGCCCTTGACCAGATCCGCGATAAGCGCGGCGGCGATCCGCTCGAAGTCCTTGAGCTTGCGCTGTCGAACGTGAGTCCGTCGGTCGAGGTGAAGTCGCGACGTGTGGGTGGCGCGACCTATCAGGTCCCGGTCGAGGTTCGGCCGGTCCGCCGTAACGCGCTCGCCATGCGCTGGATCATCGACGCGGCCAAGCGTCGCGGTGAGAAGACGATGATGGGCAAGCTCGCCAACGAGCTGATGGACGCGGCCGATAAGCGCGGGTCCGCCTACAAGAAGCGTGAAGATACGCATCGAATGGCCGACGCCAACAAGGCGTTCGCCCACTATCGCTGGTAAGGCCGGCGGGAGTATTACCGTGGCACGCAAAACCCCGATCGAGCTTTATCGCAATATCGGCATCATGGCCCACATTGATGCCGGCAAGACGACTGCGACCGAGCGGATTCTTTACTACACCGGCGTCTCCCACAAGATGGGCGAGGTACATGAAGGCGCCGCTGTCATGGACTGGATGGCGCAGGAGCAGGAGCGCGGCATCACGATTACGTCCGCCGCCACCACCTGTTTCTGGCGCGGCATGGATCAGCAGTTCAAGGATCACCGCATCAACATCATCGACACGCCGGGTCACGTCGACTTCACGATCGAGGTCGAGCGCTCGCTGCGTGTGCTCGATGGCGCCGTCTGCGTGCTGGATGCGAACGCCGGTGTCGAGCCCCAGACCGAGACGGTCTGGCGGCAGGCCGATAAATACCACGTTCCGCGCATGGTGTTCGTCAACAAGATGGACAAGATGGGCGCGGACTTCTTCCGCTGCGTCGAGATGATGCAGAAGCGGCTGGCGTGCACGCCGGTCGCGACGCAGATCCCGATTGGTGCGGAAGATCATTTCGAGGGCGTGGTCGATCTGGTGCGCATGGAGGCGATTTACTGGGACGACGCCTCGAAGGGCATGGTCTACGAGGCGAAGCCGATTCCGGACGATCTCAAGGAGACGTGCGACGAGTGGTACGGCCACATGGTCGAGCACGCGGCCGAGGCCAACGAGGAACTGATGGACAAGTACCTCGAGGAAGGCGATCTCACCAAGGATGAGATCAAGGCCGGCCTCCGCCAGCGCATGCTCAACAACGAGATCGTCGTGACGATGTGCGGCTCCGCCTTCAAGAACAAAGGCGTGCAGACCCTGCTCGATGGCGTAATCGAGTATCTGCCGGCACCGACCGAAGTGCCCGCGATCCAGGGGACGCTGACCGATGCCGACGAAACGCGGGCCGAGCGCCACGCCTCCGACGAGGAGCCGTTCGCGGCGCTGGCGTTCAAGGTCGCAACCGATCCCTACGTCGGCAACCTGACGTTCTTCCGCGTGTACTCGGGCGTCGTCAAGTCCGGCGATACCGTGTTCAATCCGCTCAAGAGCAAGCGCGAACGCATCGGCCGACTGCTGCAGATGCACTCCAACAGTCGCGAAGAGATCAAGGAAGTCCGCGCCGGCGATATCGCCGCGGCGGTCGGGCTCAAGGACGTCACCACCGGCGAGACGCTCTGTGATCCGAACGATCAGATCACGCTGGAGCGCATGGAGTTCCCCGAGCCCGTCATTTCGGTCGCGGTGGAGCCCAAATCGAAGGCCGAACAGGACAAGATGGGCGCCGGGCTCGGCAAGCTGGCCCAGGAGGATCCGTCCTTCCGCGTCCATACCGACGAGGAATCCGGGCAGACGATCATCTCCGGCATGGGTGAGTTGCACCTCGACATCCTTGTCGATCGCCTCCGGCGCGAATTCAAGGTCGAGGCGAATATCGGCAAGCCGCAGGTGGCCTACCGGGAGACGATCCGCAAGGAGGTCGAGGCGGAAGGCAAGTTCGTGCGCCAGACCGGCGGTCGCGGCCAGTACGGCCATGTGCTGATCCGGCTGGAGCCGCTCGAGCCGGGCAGTGGCTTCGAGTTCGTCAACTCGATCGTTGGCGGTGTCGTGCCGAAGGAATACATCAATTCGGTGTCGAAGGGCATCGAAGAGGCCATGCAGGGCGGCGTTGTAGCCGGTTACCCGATGGTCGATATCCGCGCGACGCTGTACGACGGGTCGTACCACGAGGTTGACTCGAGCGAGTCCGCCTTCAAGATGGCCGGCTCGTTCGCATTCCAGGATGGCGCCAAAAAGGCGAACCCGGCGATCCTTGAACCGATGATGCGGGTCGACGTCATCACGCCCGAAGAGTATATGGGCGACGTTATGGGCGACCTGAATCGGCGCCGGGGCACCATCCAGGGGATGGAGGACATACCGGGCGGCAAGGGCATGCATGCCGAAGTGCCGCTCTCCGAGATGTTCGGTTACTCGACCGACCTGCGGTCGGCGACGCAGGGGCGTGCGAACTACTCGATGGAGTTCTCGCATTACGCCGAGGCGCCCAACAGCGTTGCGGAAGAAATCGTCCGCAAGGCCTCGTAACCGGATTCAACTGCTCACAGATCAAGAAAGAGGATAACGACCGTGTCCAAGGCGAAATTCGAGCGCACAAAGCCGCATGTCAACGTAGGGACGATTGGTCACGTGGACCACGGCAAGACGACGCTGACGGCGGCACTGACGAAGGTGCAGGCCGAGGCGGTCGGCG
>Ga0136597_1000528_pt1 | contig 16090 bp, 12 predicted proteins | sample AntRauTorcE11898_FD_101385 | JGI IMG/M metagenome (GOLD analysis project Ga0136597, IMG submission 101385) | Saline lake microbial communities from Rauer Islands, Antarctica - Metagenome Torckler E11 #898 | ecosystem: Environmental > Aquatic > Non-marine Saline and Alkaline > Saline | place... | reverse complement strand
TCATGATCGGCGATTTCACCGAGACCGTCGCCCGGGCACTCGAGCGCCATGGCGTCGCACCCGGCGCGCTGACACTGGAGATCACCGAGAGCGTCTTCGAGCGTGAGTCGGACGTGCTGTACCAGCAATTGCGCCGGCTGCACGATATGGGCGTGCGACTGTCGCTGGACGACTTCGGCACCGGTTATTCCTCGCTGCTGTACCTGCAGCGCTACCCGTTCGATGAGATCAAGATCGACCAGGGCTTCGTGCGCCACATGCTCACGGACCCGTACAGCCGCCAGATCGTGAACACGGTCATCGGCGTCGCCGGCGCCCTCAACGGCGATGTCGTCGCCGAGGGGGTCGAGACCGCGGACGAACGCGATGCACTGCTGGAAATGGGCTGCCGCATTGGGCAAGGCTTTTATTACAGCATGCCGCTGGAGGCGGAGGATTTCCGCTGGCTCCTCGAGCGGCAGTCGCTTCTGCCACTCGCGCAGACGAGCGGTGGCGCCGGATAACGATCTCCCACGGCCGACCATCCACACCGCCGGACCGCCTGGCAGTCAACACACACGACAGAACACGGGAGCACAGCAATCATGGCGCAAGCTGAGACGGCGCTGACCCGGCGCCCGACCGGTATCGACGGCCTCGACGCCGTCACCCGCGGCGGCCTGCCCGATGCGGGCGGGGTGCTGGTACTGGCCGGTCCGGGGTGCGGCAAGACCGTACTGGGCCTGCAGATCCTCGCGCACTCGATCCCGCGCGGCGATGGCGGGCTGTTCGTTTCCTTCGAAGAGTCGCCGGCGCAGATCCGACGCGATGCGGGTTCGTTCGAGTGGGGCCCGGCGCTGATCGCATCCGACGCCTGGGACATCATCGATGGCCGGCCCCCGATCGACGCGGCCGCCGCCGGCGGCTTCGACCTCGACGGCCTGCTGGCGATCGTCGGCAGCCGGCTCGAGTCGATCGGCGGTGGCTGGCTCATTCTCGACGGCATCGACCAGTTGCTGTCGCTCCAGCCGGAACCCAGAGCGGCGCTCGACCAGATCCGCCATCTCAACGACTGGTGCGAGGAGCGCCGGATCACGCTGCTGCTGACCGGCAAGCGCAACGCTGGCGAAGAGGGTAGGCCAATCGATCTCGAGGGCATCGAGTACATGCTCTCGACCGTGCTGGTGCTCTCGACCGAGCTGGTCGGTCGGCGCCTGACCCGGCGCTTCCGGATCGCCAAGTACCGCGGCACGGCCCACACGCCCGACGAACTGCCGATGATCATGGATAACGCGGGTATACACCTGCCCTTCGGTCGACCCGGCCACGCGGAACCGGTGTCGGTTTCGAACGAGCGCGTCTCCATGGGCATAGCGCGACTCGACCAGATCCTCGGCGGCGGCATCCACCGCGGCGCCACGGTGCTGGTCTCCGGCGCTCCCGGTACCGCCAAGACCACGCTGGCGGCCGGTTTCGCCAGCGCCGCGATCGAGCGCGGCGAACGCGTGCTCTATCTGAGCTTCGACGAACTCGCGGACCGGATCGTGCGCAATGCCGCCTCCGTGGGCATCGACCTGCAGTCCGGCATCGACGCGGGCCAGAGCATGATCGAGTCGCGCGAGGCATGGAACGCGCTGGTGGAGGAACACTACATCGCCATCTATCGCTGGCTCGACCGGTTCCGGCCCGACTGCCTCGTGATCGACCCGATCTCCGCGCTGCAGAAGGCCGCCGGCGCCTACGGCGCCTACATGACCACCGAGCGGATCCTCGGAGAGGCCCGGGCGCGGGGCATCACCACGCTGCTGACCTCGCTGACCAACGCGGAAAGCCGCGAGACCGAGACCACGCTGAGCCACGCCTCGACCCTGGCGGACACCTGGATCACGCTCGATTACCGGGTGCACGGCGGTGAGCGCAACCGGGCGCTTTCGATCGTCAAATCCCGCGGCACCGCTCACTCGAACCAGGTGCGCGAACTGGTGCTCTCGACGGACGGCGTGGACATCGTTGACGTGTACCGCTACGGCTCCGAGGTCCTCATGGGGACCGCCCGCCTCCAGAAAGAACACGAAATGGCCGAGCAGGGCCGGCGCGAAGGTGTCGAGCGCGAAACGCACCGACGCGGGCTGGAACGGGCGATCGAGCAGGCGCACCTGCGGATGCAGGAAGCGGACAGCGAGGCGCGGCGCCTCGAGAGGGAACTGGAACGCGACCAGTTGGGCGACGCCGACGCCACGGAGAAGTACGAAGAGCATCGCCGCGAAGTGCGGCGTCAGCGCGCCGCCGATGACGACGCGACCCAGGACCAGGGGAACCACTCATGAACCGGCCCATCGATCAGCAATCCGATCAGGACACCGACGGCCTCGTCCTGTTCATCACGGGGGACTCGCCCCGATCGCTGCGCGCCCGCGCGAACCTCGCCAAGGCGCTGAAACGCGCCGGCAGCGACGCCGAGACGGTACGCGCGATCGACCTGCTCGCGGATCCCGCGGCGATCGGCCGCCACTCGATCTTCGCCACGCCCGCCCTGATACGGATGCACGGTGGTGAACAGCACGCGGTGCTGTACGGGGATCTATCGGATGCGGCGGCGCTGGATCGCTTCCTGGCGCAACACGCGGACCATGCCGAATGTCCACCCGAGTCCTGAGCGCCCTTGTTGCCTCGTAGCCCGGATGGAGTGAAACGCAATCCGGGGTGACGTTTCAAAGCGCCAACGGCGGCTTCGAGCGGGTGTAGGTCGGACTTCCAGTCCGACAGATCGAAGGCTTCCGCGTGTCGGACTGGAAGTCCGACCTACGCTCGCAGACGAGCTGCGATCGCCAATCCGCTCCACGGCGGAACCGTACAGGGAAAAAACAACGGGCGGAGGCCCGATAGGCGCTCCGCCCGTCGTTCAATGCGCGTGCCGCACTCGACTCAACCTTCGAACCAGCTGTCGACCAGCTCGCGGTTGTTTTCGATCCACTCACGGGCACCCGCTTCCGGGTCGTCCACTTCGTTGATCGTCGCCATCAGACCACCGACCTGCGCGTCGTTCATCTCCCAGTTGTTCATCCAGGCGACGACTTCGGCGTTCGCGTCCTCGAACTCGGGGCTGCTCATCCAGTGGATGTTCTCGCCCTTGCCGTAAATATTCTTCGGATCTTCGAGGTACTTGAGGTCGTACTCCGCGAACGCCCAGTGCGGATTCCACAGCGTCACCACGACCGGCTCCTCGCGCTGGTATGCGCGATCGAGCGCGGACATCATGCCGGGCCCCGAGGAAGTGATCATCCGGAGATCGAGATCATATTCCTCGATCACGTCTTCGGTCAGGCCGACCAGTGCGGAGCCGGGGTCGATGCCGACGATGGACGGCTGCCCGTCCTGCTGGAATTTCGAGGCGTTCGCGTTCAGTTCCTCGATCGAATCGACTTCCACATAGTCGGGCACCACCAGACCAAGACCGGTCCCCTTGTACCATGCGTCCTGCAGGACAATATCGTCCTCGTAGCGCTCGTAGTACCGCTTGTCCGTCTTCGGCATCCACACCTCGAGCCCGATATCGATCGAGTCGGTTGAAATCCCTGAATAGATTACGGACTTGCCGGCGCTGGTGAGTTCGACGTCATAGCCGCGCTCCTCGAGCAGCACCTTCCACATGTTCGATACGGCGATGTTCTCGGCCCAGTTGTTCAGGCCGATATGGACACTGCCCTTCTCCGCCGCCATTGCCGGCGCGGACAGCAGTACCGCCAGGATCGGAGCGAGTCGCTGAATGGCCTTCCGCTTGATCGTTGTCATATGGTTTCCTCCTGCACTTTCAGACCCCGGGACGGCCGGGGCAACAGGCCCGGACGGCGTTCAATCCGCCGGTCCGAGCAGTCGATCGTCGAACGGATACGGCGTCAGATTCTCCACGCCGTCCGCGGTCACGAGATACTCGTTCTCCAGTTTCACGCCCTCGCGGCCATTCGGTTCGCCGATGTAACTCTCCACGCACAACACCATGTTCTCTTCGACGACACCGTCGTAGGCGCCGTCGAAGTCGCGCGCGTGGAGGATGTAGGGATACTCGCCGGTCATGCCGCAGCCGTGCATCATCACGAAATAGCGTTCCGGGAAATAGCGCTGGGGGATCTGCCAGGCACTCTCCGCGAGTTCGCGGAACGTCTTTCCAGGGCGGATCAGACTGGTGTTGTACTGCACCTCTTCATGGGCGAGGCGGTAGAGCTCGCGCTGGTGCGCCGTGGCCTCTCCATCACCGGCCAGGAACGTGCGCGAGAAATCCGTGTAGTACCCGTAGGCACCCACGACATCGGTATCGAGGCATACGAGATCGCCGGCCTCGATCGGGCGCGGCGAACTCTCCTGGAACCAGGGGTTCGTGCGTGGTCCGGAGTTGAACAGGCGCGTCTCGACGTAGTCGCCGTCCTGCTCGATGATCGAGGCGTGCAGGTGCGACCAGACCTCATTCTCGGTGCGCCCGGGCTCGATCGCGGCCTCCAGACGGCGCACGGCATCCATCGTTGCGTTGGCCGAGGCGCGCACGCAGGCGACCTCTTCCGGCAGTTTGCGCGCCCGTGCTTGTTCCAGCGGCTGCTGGGCGTCGACGATCGTGAACCCCTGGTCCTCGAGTGCCCGGCTGGCGCCGGCGTAAACGCGCTCGACCCCGACCCGCGCGTTCGGGCCGCAGTGGCGGCGGATGAACTCGCCCAGTTCATCGGCCCATTGGCGCGCCTTCTCGTCGAGGCGGGTATTGGCGGCGACGGCCGACACGGTCGTCGACGGGCGCACCTCGTCGATCGTCTCGATGCCCTCGGCCAGATGGTTCGCGCCCATCGCCTCGAACATGACCACCGGCCCATCGAGCGGCACGAACGCGTAGCGGGCCGGATTGCGGTGCATGAACGGCGTCATGTTGCGCGCGCCCGTGGCGTAACGGACGTTGATCGGATCGAGCAGGACACAGGCGTCGACCTGCCACGCCGCCATGTGCTCACGAAGGCGCTGCAGGCGCCCCAGACGCAACCGCGGGGTTTCCAGCGGGCGCGTCGGATCGGTCGGGGTGTCGAGCCACTCCGACAGCGGCAGGGATCGAGTCGCGTCGGTCACCATCGTGTTCAGGTCTGCCAGTCTGCTGTGGATGACCCGATATGATCCGCGCGAGGGCGGCGCCCGTGAATGACACACATTCCTGGCCTTGTGATAATCTCAAATTATGAGAGAACTCTACCGCCGGTTGCCGTCGATCAATGCGTTGGTGGCATTCGAGGCCGCCGGCCGTCACTGCAATTTCAGCCGCGCGGCGGAAGAGCTGCATGTGAGTCAGGCCGCGGTCAGCCGCCAGATCCGCCACCTGGAAGAGCAACTGGATACGACTCTTTTCTTGCGCCTGCACCGCTCGGTCAGCCTCACCCTGGCGGGAGAGCGCCTGCATAGCGCGGTCAGCTATGGATTCGACGGCATCGGCGATGCAATCGCACGGATCGAACGCGAACGCCAGGTGGATCACGTCGGCATCGCCGCGAACAACGCGGTCGCGTTTTACTGGCTGCGGCCGCGCCTCGCGGCCTATCGACGGGAAGATCCATCGCTCGAGCCCGCCGTCTACGCGGCCGATCTGGAGCCGGGTTTCGACACCGAAGGCATCGACATCGCCATTCGTTACGGCGACGGCGACTGGTCCGACGCGCAATCGGAACTCCTGTTCGGTGAGGCCGTATTCCCCGTCTGCGCGCCGGATTATCTGCGCAACATGCGCTCGCTGCAGGCGCCGAAGGATCTGCTCGACGCGAATCTTCTCTACATGGATCCCCAGGGTCCCGACTGGGTGACCTGGAGTGAGTGGCTGCGTGCCCAGGGGATTGAACCAGGCGCGCAGTTGCCTTCGGGGCCGATGTTCAACAGCTATCCGGTCCTGCTGCAGGCGGCGATCGATGGACAGGGCGTCGCGCTGGGCACGGCCGAGCTCCTCGATGCCGTTCTGGAAGAAGGCCGGCTGGTCCGGCCGCTGGCGGAGGAATACCGCACGGAGCGAGGATATTATCTCTCGCTGCCCGCGCGGCGTCCGGTCTCTCCGCGGGTTACCGCGTTGTATGACTGGCTGCTGGCCAGCGTCGGGCGGCTGCCGACGGCTTGAAGCGACTCGTCCTGGTGCGAATCCCTGAGTGATCTCTCCGCATCGAACGGTTTTATTCGGTTCTTGCCAGGACGTGAAGGAGAAAAAGGCATCCTCTCGCAGAGCCGCGGAGAGCGCAGAGTTACGACGAATACGAAAACGCTCCGGGAGCGAATCGGCAACGGCTGCTTCGAGCGGGTGTAGGTCGATCGAGGGGGCTATTCACCGCCTTCTCCGCGAGCTCTGCGTCTCTGCGAGAGGGCGAATTTTTCTTTCCCTCGCGTCCCTTGGCGAACCTGGCGCCCTGGCGAGATCCGGTTTTCAAGACGGCCTGATCAGTCGATATCCTCCCCCTCCTTCCATACGATCTCACGGTAATCGAACCCGGCCGCGATCCGCGGTTTGATGACCTCGAAGTACGGTGAGACATCGAAGTCGCGTGGCGCGAACAGGCTGTGATGGCGGATGTGATGAATCTCGTCGGCGGCACCCGGCCAAGTGCCCGGTTCGACATGCGGCAGTATCGGATAGTGAATCGACTGGAACGCCTGGGCGATCAGCGAGGAGCAGATTGCCCGGGTAGGATCGCCGCTGCCGAGCGCCAGCATGCGCCGTTTCCAGTGCGTCGGCACCGGGGGTGTCTGGATGAGATAACGCGCGAGATCAAAGACGTTGCGCATGTCGTATTGATAACCCAGCCGCGAGATCATGTAGTCGCAGACCCGCGAGACCGCGGCGTCGTCCAGACCGACGGGCCTGCAGATGCGCGTGTGGTACCCCGCGTACAGGCTGAACGGGACCGCCCGCACGCCCTCGTTTACATCCGCCTCGACCAGCGTGCGCCGTTCGCCCGCGAATCCCGCCGGATCGATCGCGTCGCCGACATAGAGCGTCGCGTGCGACCACGTGGACTGCGTCAGGTACTTGATCGCCGAGCTGAGCCGGCTGGTGCCTTCCACCAGCAGGACGTCGCCCGGCCGCAGGGCCGCCTGGACCAGATCGGGCGGACTCGTGGCGGGGTGGATCCCCGTATCACGCGACCGCGACAGATATCGCGCCAGCCACTGTCCGATCCGCGCAGACCATCCGCGCACCACAGGCCCCTTTCGACGACAGGTCGTCGTTGCTCGGCCTCGTCGTCTGTCATCACGTTGTGGTTACTATGCCCTCTCACGCGACCCCGAGCCAGACGCTGGACGCCGGCCGCGGGTCAACGATACACGGACCGCGCGGCCGCATTGGACAACCGTAAGACGCATCGCGGGCCGCCGTGCCGTTCATATTGCAATGCTCCCGACCCGCCGGCATCATCCGGCCATCGCCTTGCGAGCAATCGCGCGTCTCGGCAGTGAGTGAAAGAATGGATCGAGTGGCTCTTATCGATGCCCCTGGCCGCGGCAAATGGACGCGCCCCCCCGGGGAAGCCAACCCTTCACCGCGGGGGGCCGCCGTGAACGCACCGACGTATGCGGAACACAGGCGCCTGCCGCCCGAGCCGGTCCCGCCATGCTGGAGCCCGTCGTGCTGATCACTGTGCTGTCTGTGGCCGGAGTCGCGGTGATCGGCATGGTTTTCACCGAGGCGCGGGGTCGTGCGCGCGCCCGGGCACTGCGGGCGCATGAGGCCGAACCCGGACCGCACGGAGAAATGCCCGCCGATGCACAACGGATAGTCGCGGAGTACGACGGGCAAGGCGATTTCCAGGGGATCAATGGCGCGATCCAGGATGTGAGCGGGCGCCATGACCCGGACGAGTCGATCCGACAGTACGAGCAGTTGATCGAATCAAGCTCGGATCTGTTCTCGATCATCGATGCGGATCACCGCTATACGTTCTGCAACCGGGCCTACGCCGCGCTGTATGGACTACGCCCAGAGGAAATCGTCGGTCGGCACGTTGGCGATCTCGTCGGTGCAGACTTTTTCGAGAGTGAGGTACGTCCGTACATCGACTGCTGTATCGCGGGCGAGCCGCAGAGCATCGAGGTGGACCGCAGCTATGAGCATCTTGGCGAGCGGCGACTGCTCATCCGATCCTACCCGATCCCGTCACCGGATGGCGGCACCGTCCGTGCGGCATCGGTCCTGACGGACATCACGGACCTGCGGGATGCCGAGACGGAAATGCGCGCGTCGCGCGACCACCTCGAACAGTGCTGCAGACCCGCCAGGAACTGATCGACGCCCTGCCCGCTCACATCGCGCTGCTGGACAGCGACGGCACTGTGCTCGACATCAATCAACGGTGGCGCCATTACGGCGCGGAAAATGCGGCCACCGACCCTTCCTTCGGTATCGGGCGCAACTATCTCGAAATCTGCGGCGGCACGGCCGATGAGAGCACCGAAGAAGCGGTGGAGGTGGCCCGACTTCTCCGGGACGTGCTTCAGGGATTCCGGGAAACGTTCTCGCTGGAATATCCCTGTCATACCCCCGATCGTCAACAGTGGTTCCGCGTGATGGCGAACCGGCTCAGTGGTGCCGGGCCCGATGCCAATACCGGCGGCGCGGTGGTCATGCATATCGACATCACGCAGCGCAAGCTCGCCGAACAGGGACTCGACCGCCTGGCCTACGAGGACCCGTTGACCGGCGTCCGCTCCCGCCACGGTTTCACCCGCTCACTGCACACTGCAGTGACCGAGCATACATGGCAACCGAGCGCCGCCGTGATCCTGTTCGACATCGAACGACTTCGGGATATCAACGATGCCCACGGGTATGACACCGGCGATCGGCTTCTGATCGAAATCGGCCGACGAGTACGTGAAGCGGTAGGTGAACAGGCGGTGATCAGCCGAATCGGCGGTGATGAGTTCGCGGTTTTTCTGCCCGCGAACACCCATCAGACGCCACCGCGCTCACGTGACTCGCTGGCCGGCGTATTCGCCAGACCGTTTCGGCTGGGCGAGCACACCATCGAGATCAGCGCGAAGTTCGGCTACACCACTCTGGGCTCGGCGCCGCGCTCGGCGCAGGAACTGCTGCGCGAGGCCGAGTTGGCGCTGTTCCAGAACCGGGACACGGAAAACACGGCCGAATGGGTGGGCTACACCAGGGCCCTCGACAAGGCGACGCGCGAACGAATCGCGATCACGCGGGAACTGCGACGCGCGTTATCCGGCGACGAGTTCGAGCTGCACTACCACCCGAAGGTCAAACTGGAGTCGGGCGAGCTCGTCGCCTGTGAGGCCCTGATCCGCTGGAACCACCCGGAGCGCGGGTTGCAGTCTCCGGCGACTTTTATCCCCATCGCCGAGCAAAGCCAGTTGATCGGGCCGATCGGGGACTGGGCCGTGCGCGAGGCCTGCCGTCAGTTGCGTGAGTGGCGCGACGCGGGCCTCGAGGTGGTCCGCGTGGCCGTCAACGTATCGGTGGTGCAGTTCACCGTGGGGGATTTCGTCACCACCGTACGGGACGCCCTCGATGCCCACGGCGTAGAGCCATCGGGTCTCACGCTCGAGATCACCGAAAGCGTGTTCGAGCGTGAATCGGAACACCTGCAAACGCAGCTTCGAAGTCTGCACGATCTCGGCGTACAGCTCTCCCTCGATGACTTCGGCACGGGCTACTCTTCGCTGCTGTACCTGCAGCGGTACCCATTTGATGAAATCAAGATCGACCAGGGCTTCGTCCGCTGGATGCTGGATGACGAGTACAGCCGCCGGATCGTCCAGACAGTTCTCGGGGTCGCCGGTGCGCTGGGTGCCGAGGTCGTGGCCGAGGGTATTGAAAACGAAGCCGTGGGTGACGCCCTGCTCGCAATGGGCTGCCGAACCGCCCAGGGATTTCACTACAGTATGCCCCTGGAGGCGGAGGACTTTCGGTGGCTGCTCGCCCGACGTTCGGCATTGCCGCTGAGAAGCGGGATGAAAGGCTGAGGCCACCGCGCAACCCGCTACCCCGCCATGGCCAGGGCAAGCACGACGTGGTCGCGCCCAGAGTCCTTGGCCCGGTACAGCGCCCGATCGGCCGCCCCCACGAAAGTGTCACGCGCTTCCCCGTCATGAAGATCGGCCACACCGAAACTGGCCGTGATACCGCCGATACCCGGGAACGCGGCCATCTTGATCCGCGTGCGCACCCGTTCCGCGAACTCACCGGCCTCGGCCGCGCCGGTCTCTGGCAATAGCACGGCAAACTCCTCGCCTCCCCAACGGCAGACCGTATCCGCATCGCGGACGAGTTCTTCCAGCAGCGCCGCCATGCACTTCAGAACGCGATCCCCCACGGCATGCCCATGAAAGTCGTTGACCGCCTTGAAATGATCGATATCCATGAAAACGAGGCTGAGTGGTCGTCGATATCGGTGCGCAGTGCTGTAGAGAGCCTCGAGTCGTTCCTCGAACACGCGGCGGTTGTAGACGCCGGTAAGCCAATCGCGCTCAGCTCGCCGGCGATCACTTACGTCACGCACGAGCACATAGAATCCGGCGACTTCGCCGTTATCCAGGATATGCGGTATATAATCCGCCTCTACCGGCCGCGTTCCACCGTACCGGTAGGAAATTTCCGCCTCATAGGTGATGCGCTCCCCGGCAAGCGCAACCTCCATGCGGGGACCGATCTCCTCATAGGCGTCTTCGCCGGCGATTTCGCGCACGTGTCGGCCGATGATCTCGGTCCGTTCCAGGCCAAACCACTGGCGGTAGGCATCGTTGACTTCGCGGTAGCGCTGATCGCGATCGATGTACGAGACCAGTGCCGGCAATGCATCGACGAGCAGTTGCCTCCGCCGCCTCTCTCCCTCGTAATGGGAAACGCCTTCGAGCGAGGCCGCCAGCACCGCGGATGCCCGCCGGAGCACCTGCACATCGGCATCCGAGAACGCGTCCGGCTCGCTGGAGTACACCTTCAGTACACCGACCGTCCGTCCATCATTGATCAGCGGAACGATCACGCCGGACCGGAAACCGATGCTCGCGCAGACATCCTGCCGAGGCACGCGATCGTCACGCATGACATCCCGGCAGATCGCCGCCTCCCCATTGCGGTAACACCAGCCCGAAAGCGATTCATCCATGGGCAACTCGAGACCCACGGAATCCATCGCGCTCCCGCTGGCGGCGGTATAGCGCATCCGATCTCCAACCGGCTCCTCTACGGCCGCACCGTCGGCGGCAGTGGCCTCCAGCGCCGCATCGACGACGCTCGAGCGCATTGCGTCGAGATCGTAACCGGCCGTGACAACCCGCCGCTGCATCCGGGTCACGGCCTCGAGCCGTGACCGTCGCTCCTCCAGCTCGCGCAATTCGGTCACGTCACGCAGTACGACGAGCAGCCGCGAGGCTGTCCCGTCTTCCGGGAACGGCCGGATCCACCACGCCAGTCGCAGGGACTGCCCGTCGCGGGCGTAATTCAGGAACTCGCCTGCGTAAGCCTGCCCGGCGGCGAGCGCGGCGTGGCAATCCGCCACGACTACGGCATCCGTCTCCGCGCCCATGAGGATCCACGCCGATCCGCCCACGACCTCGTCCGCGGGATAGCCGGTCAGCCGCTCGAAGGCGGTGTTCACGTACAGGACCGTCGGCCCGGGTTCCTCGAGTCGAGTGTCCGTAACGAGCACCGCATCATTGACCGCATTCAGGCCAGCCAGCAGGATCTCGCGATCGGGTTGTTCCATTGTGCGAACCATCGGATTGATCAACTCCAGCCCGAGACGGGGCATGTGCCCGTCCCGGGCCGGTCGGAAACAGCACGGAAATACCGCCGCGCGATCTGAATTGCGGTGGAAGTCTCGCACACCCCGTGCCCGCGCGGAATCTGCGGAACACGGATGGCAGCGCGTCATCCCCTGGCCGCTCAATACTTGCCAATATCCCGGCGACGTGGATGATGGGGGCACTCGCAAACAGGATGCTATCGATGCTGAAAAAACTCTTTGGTGGGCGCGGCTCGAAGCGCGCGTCCGGGCCGCTGCGGCCGGGTGAGACCGCCGCGCAGGAACGCTACGAGGGCTGCGAGCTGCTGGCCCGCCCGATCCGGGAAGGCAATGTCTGGCGCGTGGCCGGTACCGTGCGCACCGGCGACGGCGAGTCGGCGGAGGATCAGGATTTCGTGCGCGCGGACACGATGGCCGACCACGACGAAGCGGTCCGAATGTCGCTGCTGAAGGCCCGGCAACTGGTCGATGAGCGCGGCCGCGGGCTCTCGCATCGCGGCTGAGTGGTCAGCATTACGCGCGCTCAGCCGCTTACGGCGCCGGCGTGAAGATGCGTACACTCGCGCAATGATCCGTCCGCTCCCAACGCTCGTGCTGCTGTTCCTGCTTCCACTCGCCGGCATGGCAACCGCCGCAGCCGGCGGGAGTCGATGGATCGAGACCGACCGCGCCTGGGATCGGCTGCCTGCCCCGGAGACGGACGGACCGCGCGCCACCCTGGCCGCGGCCACCGAGACCCTGGGGGACTGGCCGATCCGACTGGCCGGGGTATCGCTCGACCGCGAAGTGCTTCATGAGCTCGCGGCGACACCGGCCGACGAGCCATTGTTGCGGGCGGTGCGCGAGCGGATCGGGCGCCCCGTCGATCTGACCGATTTCCTCTACCTGCTGGATGACCTGGCCGTGGCGGGCGATAACGGCCTGCGGGGTCAGACCATCCACCTGCCTTCCGGGCGCGCCCGCGGCGCCGGTATCCTGCTGCACCCCGACGATGTCTTCGACGGGGAACCGCGACGCTACGGGGACGGCCGCCTGGCCATCTACCGGCCCCGGCGCCCGGCCGATCTCGAACCGGCGAACGACGGCGACGCGCTCGGTCCGCGCTGGACGGCGCGTTACCGCAATCCGGGCGACGAGGCAGCCATGCTCGAGAGGCTGGCCGACGCGGGCGGCACCGATTTCGCAAGGCGGATCCGCGTGCTGCTGGAACAGTTCCGCGCACAGGGCGCCGATGCCTGGGTGTTCTCCACCGTGCGCAGCCGCGAGCGCGGTTACCTCATCTACGGTGCGTTCATCCTGAGCCGGGCCGACCGCGAGGCGACCGTGCGACAGCGGATCGAGACCCTTGATCGGCTCAATCGCGAGTGGGGCCTCGATGTCCCGATCCAGTGGAACCATCCGAACGGCTGGCGGGCAACGGTCGACGCGGCCGACGCAATGGCGAACGCCTATAACGTGGTCTATGCGACCCGCAACGGTGCCCGCTATTCCAGCCACTACGGCGCCGACGCGGCCGACTTCGCGGCCATGAACCTGCCGCGCAAAGTCACGCTCACCACCCCCGACGGGCAGACCAGCCGCACCTTCGATCTCTCGGACCCGGACCACGCGCGCGACCTCAACCTCGCACCGGCGATGATCGAGTGGGTCGAGCAACACTTCGGCATGAAGAAACTGCGCAGCGATTATCCGCACTGGACGGATGCTTCTCCGGACTGACGTGGAGTGTCTGTGGGTTGGAGAGGTTGACCGGGGTTCTCGCCAAGGCGCGAAGGGCGCCAAGGGACGCGAAGGAAGGCGAAAAGAGACGAAGGAGCTGATGGACTGGCGTGATGCGCGGATGGATCGACAACTGCCCTGCGAATGAATCACGCAGAACCGCAGAGCTCACAGAGAAGAATCAACGGTGAAACGCGTGTAGGTCGGACTTCGAGTCCGACGCGATGAAACCGTCGACCTGTCGGACTGGAAGTCCGACCTACACCCGTATCAGGTACTCGTTATCTTTACTTCGCGTCCCTTGGCGCCCTTCGCGCCTTGGCGAGAACGCCGGTCGAGCGCACCAACCCACAGACACTCCACGCCAGTCCCGGAGCCTATACACACCAAACACGAAAGGGCGTAACCTCGCGACGCCGGCTGCGGGATTGCCGGTGTGGGGGGTCTGATGCGCGCCTGGCTGTACATCGCCACCGTGATCGTCGCGACCGCGTTCACTGCGGCCGGCAACGGTATGATGGCGACGTTCGTGCCCATCCGGCTCGATCTCGTCGGAAGCAGCCAGGATGCCGTCGGTGTCGTCGTCACGGCCTACGCCGTCGGCATGCTGCTCGGCTGTATCTTCTCGGGGCACCTGATCCGCAGCGTGGGCCATATCCGCGCCTTCGCCGCCTTCGCCGCCACCGGCACCATTGCCACGCTGTTGATGAGCGGCTGGGTGACCGTGCCGATGTGGCTCGTCCTGCGCTTGGCCGGCGGCTTCTGCACGACGGCGATGTTCATCACCGCCCAGTCCTGGCTGAACGAGGTCAGCGAGAGCGCGTATCGCGGCCGGGTGATGTCGCTGTTCTACCTCGGTTATACGGTATCGCTTGGACTCGGCGCGCTGATCATGAGCCGCGTCGCCGCGGATACCGCGACCCCGTTCCTGATTCACGCCGGGCTGTACGCGGCCTCGGTCATCCCGATCGCCCTGACCCGGCTGCAGACCCCGCCACCACCGGAACGGATCGCCGTGCGTCTGCGCGAGGTGTACCGCATCTCGCCGGTCGGCCTGGTCGGGGCCTACGCCTCCGGTTCGCTCGGCATGACAATGATGGGCGTCGGACCGATGTACGGGACGGCCATTGGTCTGAGCGCCCAGGACATCGCGCTGACGATGGCAGCGCTGCAGGTCGGCAATCTCGCCATCCAGTGGCCGCTTGGCTGGCTCTCGGACCGCATCGATCGGCGCTACGTGATCACCGGCGCCGCTTTCGCCGTGGTGCTCGTATCGATCGCCATTCTCGTTGCCGGCGACGCGACGCTGGTTTGGCTGGTGTTCCTGTTCGGCCTCTGGGGTGGGCTGGCGGAATCGATTTATGCGGTCTCGACCGCGCACGCGAACGACCGCACGCGAGCCGGCGACTACGTGGTCGTGTCGTCGACCGTCCTCGTCGTCTGGGCCACGGGCAGTACCATTGGTCCGATGCTCGCCACCGGCGCCATCCGCCTGTTCGGTCCTGCGGGGATCTGGGCGTTCTTCATCGCGGTCAGCGGCCTGTTTGCCGCGTTCGTGGTCTGGCGCCTGCTCCAGCGGGCCGGTCCGCGCGACGCCCAGCAGGAGCCGTTCCACACGGTACCGGCCTCGCCGCAGATCCCGGAGTGGAGCCCGTATTGGCATGAGGAGGAGGAAGACGAGGCGGCAGGAAGCAGGGCTGAGGGCTGAGGAAATACCGTAGGTTGGGTTGAGCGCCAGCGATACCCAACGGGTCGACGTGACATGCATCGATACGGTTCAGCGTGGTACCGGCGGATCGCTCGTCGCGTTGGGTTTCCTTCGTCAACCCAACCTACGCGGAATTCAGCCCCGCAGAAAACTTTCCACCATGGGCGCGAAGCGTTCTTCGTCGATCAGGAAGGAGTCGTGGCCCTGGATCGATTCGAGTTCGTGCAGGGATACGTCGATGCCCGCACCATCGAGTAATGCGCCGATCTCGCGCTGCTGCGCGACCGGGAACAGCCAGTCCGTGGTGACGCCGGCCACCAGGGCGCGGTGGGCATCGATACGCCGCGTCGCCGTCTCGACCGAGCCTTCGCCGTGGTCGGCCAGGTCGAACAGATCCATGGCGTGCGACAGGTAGAGGTAGCAGTTGGCGTCGAAGGTCCCGATGAAGCGGCGCGCGTTGTATTCGAGGTAGCTCTCGATCTCGAATTCGGGCCCCAGCGGCACACCGCCCGCCCGCTCCGTCTCGGGGATGCGGCTGCGTCCAAAGCGCTCGAGCCATTCCTCGCCCGAGCGGTAGGACATGACACCGAGCTTGCGCGCCAGGCGCATGCCCTCCTTCGGCCCCGCATCGTCAGCGTACCAACCGCCCTCCCAGGCCAGGTCGCTGCGGATCATTTCTCGCTGCAGCGAACGGATGCCGATGGCGAAGGGGGTTGCATGGACCGCAGCCGAGATGCTGATGAGATTCCGGTATGTGCCGGGGTACATGGCGGCGTACGCGAGCACATCCATCCCCCCGAGCGAGCACCCGGCCACGGTATGGAACCGGTCGACCCCCAGCGCCGCGCAGGTCGAGCGCGCGGCGGTGACGATGTCCTCCACCGACAACAGCGGAAATTCGATGCGGTAGGGC
>Ga0136597_1000527_pt1 | contig 16096 bp, 12 predicted proteins | sample AntRauTorcE11898_FD_101385 | JGI IMG/M metagenome (GOLD analysis project Ga0136597, IMG submission 101385) | Saline lake microbial communities from Rauer Islands, Antarctica - Metagenome Torckler E11 #898 | ecosystem: Environmental > Aquatic > Non-marine Saline and Alkaline > Saline | place... | reverse complement strand
CCTACGAGCAGCGCTACGGGCGCCGGATTTTCTTCGTCGACCGCCAGGGTCGCGTCCAGCTCCGGGGCGGGAGTTATGACGGCCCCGAGCGCATCCGCGAGCATCCGGGACTGCAGACCGTCGCGACGAAAATCCTGTCGAGCTCGAATGCGACGGCCCGCTACACCGATGTCGACGGCCGGACCGTTCACGTCAACAGTCGCCTGATCCCCGAGTTCGACTGGTACCTGATCGTGGAGCAGGCGCGTTCGGACACCAACTCGCGGATCCTGGACACCCTGTTCCTGAACATCGTGATCGCGCTGGTGTTCGCGGCGATCGCGCTCATCACCGCATGGTTCACGGTGCGCGGCTATCATGGCCAGCTCGAGGAAATGGCGACGCGCGATGAACTCAGCGGCGCCGCCAGCCGCCAGGTATTCCCGAGTCTGTTCGAGCAGGTCGCCCGCCTGACCCGGCGGAGCGGCAAGCCGGTGTCACTGATCGCGCTCGATATCGACGACTTCAAGCAGATCAACGACGAATACGGGCATGCGGCCGGCGACGTGATCATCCGCACGCTGGCCGGCATCATCAACGAACAGGTCCGGGACGCGGATACGCTCTGCCGCTGGGGTGGCGATGAATTCCTGATCCTGCTTGGCGACTGCACCCGCGAGGACGCCGCCGCGATCGCCGAGAAGATCCAGGCCGCGGTGGCCGGGCGCACTGTCCACCACGGCGGTCATGAACTGGCGGTGACCGTGAGCGCCGGCGTCACGCAGCACGACCGCCAGGAGGATCTATCGACGCTGGTGGCGCGGGCCGACGCCGCGCTGTATCGCTCGAAGCACGACGGCCGCAACCGGGTCACACTGGGCTGATGGCGCCGCGGACCGCGGCGGGACCTGGAATGCTCCCATTCATTGCTATACAATTAGACTCAGTCTAAATCAGCTGGCGACCTGCATCGCCACTCGCAGCGAACACAGAGGATTGCCACCATGAAGGGTGATGCCAAAGTCATCGAATATCTCAACCGCGGGCTGCGCAGTGAGCTCACGGCGATCAATCAGTACATGCTGCACTCGCGCAAACTCGAACACTGGGGTCTGAACGGGCTCGCGCAGAAGGAGATGCAGGAGGCGACCGAGGAAATGGGTCACGCGGACCGTTTCATCCGGCGCATCATCTTCCTCGAGGGCGAGCCGGGCATGCAGGAGCTCGATCCGCTGCGCATCGGCAATGACGTGCGCAGCGTGCTGGAAAACGACCTCGAGGCCGAGAAGGAAGCACTGGCGCTCTACCGCGAAGCGGCGGGGGTTTGCGAGAAGGCCCGCGACTACGCAAGCCGCGACCTGTTCACCGCGCTGCTCGCGGATGAAGAGGGGCACCATGACTACCTCGACACGCAGCTCGGCCTGATCGATTCAATGGGGATCGAGAACTATCGCCAGTCCTGGACCGACGCCCCTGCCGGGGAGTAATCCCCGCATGCAGCCGGAGACATGTGCACATGTCTCCGGCACCGTCCCGGTGGACGTCGACTCCGCCCGCGCCCACACGGTCGCTCGACCCCACAGAATTTTTTTCGCCAAAAGCGGGCAAAAAGGGAGAACCACTCGGCGCATCCTGCCCAACAATAGGCGTGTGCGGTCGACACTCGCGCACCGGGCATTTCCGGCGAGTGCTATAATGGATTGCAAACAATCCTTCCCCGTCGAATTCCTCCTATCCATTTCACCTCAAGGCATCGCTGATGCGGCAAGCGGAAACCTATGACAACTGACCCCGATGACCAGTACGGCACCCTGATCGCCATTGGCGGCGCGGAGGATCGCGAGCAGGAACTCGAAGTCCTGTCGAAGGTTTTCAGTTTCGCGCCCGAAGGCAGCGACGAGGTAACGGTCATCGCCACCGCGAGTGGCGTACCGGAGGAAATCCTGCCGGTCTACGAAGAGGCCTTCCAGCGCATCGGGGCGAGCAAGGTCCACTGTCTGTCCGTGCGCGAGCGCAAGGACGCGGCGGACCCGGCCAACATCGAGCTGATCCAACGCTCCGGCGTGGTCTTCTTCACCGGTGGCGACCAGCTCCGTCTGACCAATGTCCTCGGCGGCTCGGACATGCTCAAGGCGATCCGCAACCACTACGCGAACGGCGGCGTGATCGCGGGCACGAGCGCCGGCGCTGTCGCCCAGTCGACGACGATGATCTACAACGGCGGTGCTGCCGATGCCCTGCACAAGGGTGCCGTCAAGATGAGTTCCGGGCTCGGCTTCGTCGAGGGGATCATCATCGACAGCCATTTCCTGGAGCGCGGACGGTTCACGCGCCTGATGGAAGTCGGCGCAACCAATCCGGAATATCTCGGCGTCGGGCTTGGCGAGGACGCCGCGGTGATCGTCCATCGCAATCGCGTGCTCGAGGCCATCGGTAACGGGCATGTCATCATCGTCGACACGCGTGATCTCGCCAGTTCCAATATCGCCGATCTGGCGATGGGCGAGGCGGTCGCGATCGAGAACGTCGTCATGCACGCCCTGATAAGCGGCCACGGCTTCGACATCGACGCGCGTGAGTACCTTGAACCGGAAGCGCTGCAGAAGAAGATGCGGGAGACAGTATGAAAATACTCGAACATCGCGCCCTGCGCGGACCCAACTATTACAGCCGCTACCTCACCGTCTACATGCGTCTCGATATCGAGGACCTGGAGGACCGGCCGAGCGATACCGTCCCCGGCATCGTCGAACGGCTGCAGGAACTGATCCCGACCATTCACGACCACCGCTGCTCCGTCGGTCGCCCCGGGGGTTTTCTCGAACGGGTCCGGCGCGGCACCTGGGCCGGCCACGTGGTCGAACACGTCTCGATCGAATTCCAGAACATGATCGGCTTCTCGGTCGGCTACGGTAAAACCGTGGATTCCTACGAACCCGGCATCTATAACGTCTGCTATCGCTACCGTGACGAGGCCTGCGGCCTGGCAGCGGGACGCGAGGCGGTGGATTTCGTCCGTCGCCTGTTCGACGGCGATGAGATCGACGTGGACGCCATTATCACGCGCCTCAAGGAAGTGCGGGATGCCCATATGCTTGGGCCATCGACGGCGGCGATCGTGAACGCGGCCAAAGCGCGCAACATCCCGTATCAGCGTCTCAGCGACGAAAGCAGTTACATCCAGCTCGGCCACGGCCATCTGCAGCAGCGGTTCCAGGCGACCGTGACCTGGCGCTCCAGCCTGATCGGTTACGGCATCGCCGACGACAAGAACTGGACCAAGCAGATCCTGGGCGACGCCGGTATCCCGGTACCAAAGGGACAGGTCTGTTACTCGTTCGAGGAAGCGCTGGAGGCGGCCTACTGGATCGGTTATCCGGTGGCGACCAAACCCCTGGTCGGCAACCACGGCCGGGGTGTCAGTACCGACATCAATGATGACGCCGCACTCCGCGAAGGCTACGACGCCGCGTATCATCGCCATGAGACCGTGGTCGTGGAGCAATTCGTCAAGGGCGAGGATCATCGCCTGCTGGTGGTCGATGGCAAGCTCATCGCGGCCGCCCGGCGCCGTCCGGCCCATGTGACCGGCGACGGCGAATCGACCCTGCAGGAACTGATCGACGTCGAGAACCAGGACCCGCGGCGCGGCGTGGGCCACGAGAACCTGCTCACGCAGATCCACGTCGACGAGCAGACTCACCGGCTGATCGCGCAGCAGGAACTGACGCTCAAAAGCGTCATCCCGGACGGCCAGATCGTGTGGCTGAAGTCGACCGCCAACCTCAGTACCGGCGGCACCGCCACCGACGTGACCGACGACGTGCATCCAGAAGTTCATTACGCGGCCGAGCGCATCGCGCGGCTGATCGGCCTCGATATCATCGGCATCGACCTGCTCGCCGAGACCCTGAGCAAGCCGCTCGACCAGCAGTCCGCGGGTGTCGTCGAGGTGAACGCCGGCCCCGGTTTCCGCATGCACACCTCGCCGACGCACGGCCAGGGCCGCGATGTCGGCAGGCACGTGGTCGATATGCTGTTCCCGGACCCGGCCAATGACGGCCGTATCCCGATCACGGCGATTACGGGCACGAACGGCAAGACCACGACGGCGCGTCTGATCTCGCACATCCTGCGTCAATCCGGCCGCAAGACCGGCCTTGGGTGTACCGGGACAATCGAGATCGACAACCACGTCGTTATGCGCGGTGACTACAGCGGCCCGGGGGCCGCGAATGCAGTGCTGCGCGAACCGACCGTGGAACATGCAGTGCTCGAGGTCGCGCGCGGCGGCATCATGCGTCGCGGTCTCGGCTTCGATGAATGCGAGGTCGGCGTGCTGCTCAATATCGCCAGTGACCATCTGGGCGAACGCGACATCCATACGCTCGATGAACTCGCGCGCTGCAAGACGGTCGTGATCGACGCCGTACGCAAGGGCGGAACCGCGGTCATCAACGCCGATGACGAGCGCTGCCTCGAGGGCGCGCAGTGGGCCCGCGGCGACATCATCTACTTCACGATGGATCCCGATTCGCGCCCGGTGCGCCAGCACGTACGCGAGCACGGCGTCGCCTACACCGTGAAGGACGATTACATCGTCATGCGCCAGGGGCACGTCGAGGCGCAGATCATCCACGTCGCCGACGTGCCGATCACCTTCGAAGGGCATGCCCGCTTCAACGTCGCCAATGCGCTCGCGGCGGCGGCCGCCGCCCACGGGCTCGGTCTCAACGCGGGCGATATCCAAATGGGTCTGCAGACCTTCCATCCGACGCCGGGCCAGAACCCGGGGCGGACCAACCTGATCGATGCCGACGGCGTGAAGGTACTGATCGACTACGGTCACAACGTCCCGGCCCTGGAAGCGCTCGACACGCTCGTCAGCAACCTGAGCGCACGTCGGCGCATCTGTGTGGCCAGTGCGCCCGGCAATCGCCGCGACGAGGATATCTACGCCCTCGGCGCTCAAATCGGCAAAATGCACGACATGCTGTTCGTCTGCGAAACCCACCCTCGCGGCCGCGAGCTCGGCGAGGCGGCCGGCCTGGTCAAGAGTGGCGCCGATGCCGAGGGTTCGTGCACGACCGAGATCGTCATGGGCGAGGAGGACGCCGTCGAGCGCGCCCTGGACGAAGCGAACGAAGGCGACCTGCTGGTGCTGCTGGTCGACGATCTCGAAGGCGCGACCCAGAAGGTGAAGAGCCGCAGCTTCCGTACGGCGACGTTGTCGGGCGGCTGACCACACCATAATCGCGAGCAGGCTCGCTCCCACCAGGCACCGAACGCGGGTTGTAGCTGTATGTGGGAGCGAGCCTGCTCGCGATCGTCCACTAGAACGCCACAGACGCTTACCGAAACGACGCGCTCCCCGGACCCTTCCGATGACAGCCCCCACCGCCCCTCTTATCACCCTCCTGCGCGTCGGCACCATCCACGCGCCCGAAGCGCTCGACGCCACGGAGATCCTGATCGCCGACGGCCGCATCGCCGCGCTCGGGCAAGGCCTGACCGTTCCACCGGACTGGCCGGTGGAGGTCATCGACGCCCCCGACCTCGCCGCGATCCCCGCCCTGATCGATCAACACGCCCACGTCACCGGTGGCGGCGGCGAGGGCGGCTGCGGCACGCGGTGTCCCGCGATGAGCGCCACCGATATCGCCTGCATGGGCATCGGCACGGTCGTCGGGGTCCTCGGGACCGACAGCGTCAGCCGCTCGCCGGCGGACCTGCTCGCCGGCGTCCGCGGCCTGCGCGCCGACGGCATCGACGCGTACATGTACACGGGCGCCTATCGCGTCCCACCGCCCACACTGACCGGCGACGTCCAGCGCGATATCGCCTGGATCCCCGAGGTCATCGGCGTCGGCGAGATCGCCATCTCCGATCATCGCTCGAGCCAAGCCACGCAGGAGGAGATCGCGCGCCTGGTCAGCGAGGCCCGTGTCGGCGGCATGCTCGCCGGCAAACGCGGTATCTGCCACTTCCACGTGGGCGACGGCCGTCGTGGCCTGGAACCGCTGCGCCGGCTGCTCTCGGAGACCGAGATCCCCCCGGACCAGGTGATACCGACGCACGTGAACCGCCGCCACGAACTGCTGGAAGAGGCCGCCGAATACGCCAAGATGTTCGGGGCGACCGTGGACGTCACCGCCTTCGACGACTGCCCCGGCGACAGCGAATTCTCCGCCTACAACGCGGTCGTCGAACTGCTGCGCTCGGGAGTCCCGGCCGAGCGCATCACCCTGAGTTCCGACTGCAACGGCAGCCTGCCGGAATTCGATGCCAACGGCGATTACGCCGGCATGCGCGTCGCCCGCAACACCGAACTGCTCGGCGCCTGGCAGAAGCTCGTGCGCGACGGCGTCCTGCCGCTCGAACAGGCGCTCGGCCTGGTGGCCGGCAACGTCGCGCGCGTGCTCGGTCTGCAACGCCGCAAGGGCCGGCTGGCCACCGGTTTCGCCGCCGATATCACGCTGCTCGATGCGGATCTGCAGCCACGACAGACCTTCGTCGGCGGACGGCGGGTCTTCGCCGACGCCGACTGAAGCGGCCGCGGAGCGGATCGCATGTCCCACGTGGCCGAGGATATCGAGCTGACGGTCGGCCCATTGCGGCTCGCCGCGCGCGTCCATGGTCCCGCCGATGGCATCCCCGTCCTCGCGCTCCATGGCTGGCTCGACAACGCCGCGAGCTTCGAACCGCTGGCACCGCTGCTGGACGGCATCCGCCTGGTCACGCTCGACCTCCCCGGCCACGGGCACTCCGATCACCGCCCCCCCGGCACGCAGTACCACTTCGTCGATTACGTCGAAGACGTGCTCGGCGCCGCCGACGCCCTGGGATGGGATCAATTTGCCCTGTTGGGCCACTCGCTGGGCGGCGCCGTGGCCACATTCGTCGCCGGCGCCTGCCCCGAACGCATCACCCGCCTCGGCCTGATCGAGGCCCTCGGCCCGCTCACCGAGCACCCGAACGAAGCACCGCGGCGTCTGGCCCATGCGCTGGAGCGGGCGCGGGTGCGCAGCGAACGACCGGCGCGGACGTATCCCAGGATCGAACAGGCGATCGAGGCCCGACAGGCTGCCGGCGGGCTGGATGAGCCCGCCGCCCGCCTGCTGGTCGAGCGCGCCACGGTCGCGGTCGAGGGCGGTGTCCAGTGGCGCAGCGACCGCCGCCTGCGCCTGCCGGCCCCGTACCGCTTCACCGAGGATCAGGTCGTCGCCGTATTGCGTGCCATCCGCGCACCGACCCGCCTGATCGTCGCCGACCGCGGGCTGTTGCCCATGGACCGCCCGGCACTCGAACAACGCGTCGCGGCCGTCGACGACCTCACGATCGACCACCTCAAGGGCCACCACCACCTGCACATGGAGACGCCACGGCCCGTGGCCGACGCGCTCGGCCCATTCCTCGCGGCGCCGCTGCGGTCGTAGGCCGGCTTGCGACCGAAGGGAGCCTGCCGGCGGTCGACGTTGCGGTGCTGTACCAAGGGCTCATCAAGTGAAAGTCAAAATCGCCTCTCGCCAAGGCGCGGAGCGCGCCAAGGAAAGCAAAAACAGGAAAAGGCAGAAGAGAAGGCGGCGCATGCCGGCTGTTGCTTGACGGCATGCGCCTGTACAGCACCGTAACCTCGACCGCCGGCAGGCTCCCTTCGGTCGCAAGCCGGCCTACGGGCGTTCCCTGCGGATTTTCCTTGCCTTTCCTTGCCTTTCCTTGCCTTGGTTTGCCTTCTCTTGGCGCGCTCCGCGCCTTGGCGAGAGACGATTTTGACTTTCCCGCGATAACCCGCCTGTACGGCGGGAACCATCCCGGACATAATGTCCGCACTCTTTCCCACCGACACTGCGACCATGACGAACGCCCCCGACGCCGATCGCGCCCTGCGTTCCGCGCTCCAGTTATTCACGCCGACGGAACTCGCCCGCGGCCTTGGCGTCAGCGACCGCACCGTGCGCCGCTGGACGCGGCGGAACCCCGCGATCCCGGCCCACTGGTCCGCGGCGATCGGCGGACTCATGCGCGACTGGACCGCCAACGCCCCCGCCGGCGCGGGCGCGTTCCGCTTCATCGATCTGTTCGCCGGAATCGGCGGCCTCCGCCGCGGCTTCGAGGACGCCGGCGGGCATTGCGTGTTCTCGAGCGAGTGGGACCGATTCGCCCTGCAGACCTACCGCGCGAACTTCGGCAACGCGGATGAAGAGATCCACGCGGATCTGCGCGAGATCACGGCGGCCTCAGGGGACACGGCGATCAACAGCCGGAATATCCGCGCGCGGATACCGGATCACGATGTGCTGCTGGCCGGTTTTCCCTGCCAGCCCTTCTCGCTCGCCGGCGTGTCGAAAAAGAACAGCCTCGGCCGCAGGCACGGTTTCATGTGCGAGGCGCAGGGCACGCTGTTCTTCGATGTCGCCCGGATCCTGGAGGTCAAACGCCCGCGTGCGTTCCTGCTGGAAAACGTGAAGAACCTGCGCAGCCACGACGGCGGGCGGACGTATCAGGTCATCCGCCGCGTGCTCGAAGAGGACCTCGGATACCGCGTATACGATCGGGTCATCGATGCGAAAGGCTTCGTCCCGCAGCACCGCGAGCGGATCTATATGGTCGGCTTCCGCGAGGACGCGCCGTTCTCCTGGGACCAGTTGTCATTCCCGGAGCCGATGGCGCGCACGCTCGGCGAGATCCTGCACCCGGAGGACGGCAGCGAGACGCCCGAGCGCCATTACACCGTCGGCGACAGTGCCGAGGTGGCGGATCGCTACACCCTCAGCGCGCACCTGTGGCAATACCTGCAGGACTACCGGAAGAAGCACGAGGCGGCCGGCAACGGCTTCGGTTTCAGCCGCGTCGGACCGGGGGACACGACGCGCACGTTGTCGGCGCGCTACCACAAGGATGGCTCGGAGATCCTGGTCGACCGCGGCGAAGGGCAGCGGCCGCGCCGCCTGACGCCGCGCGAGTGTGCTCGTCTGATGGGGTTCGACGACGACTTCACGATCCCGGTATCCGACACCCAGGCCTACCGGCAATTCGGCAACTCCGTCGCCGTGCCGGTCGTCCGCGAACTCGCCCGCGTCATGATCCCGCAGGTGCTGGCCCAGATGCAGGCCGACCGCAATGCACCCCAGCTCCGGTTGCCGATGGAGACGGTCCCCGCATGACCGACATCATGGACGCGGCCACACGCAGCCGCCTCATGGCCCGCGTCCGCGCCACCGACACGAAACCCGAGATCGCCCTGCGCCGGGCGTTGTTCGCCCTCGGTTTCCGTTATCGCCTGTACCGCAAGGACCTGCCCGGCAAGCCGGATATCGTGCTGCCGAAGTACCACGCCGTCATCTTCATCCACGGCTGTTTCTGGCATGGGCATGACTGCGAGTTGTTCCGGCTCCCGAAGACACGCCCGGAGTTCTGGCGCGCGAAGATCGATGCCAACCGCGAACGCGACGCCCGCAACCGGGTGCGCCTGAAAGAGGCCGGCTGGCGCTCGCTGGAGATATGGGAATGCGCCATGCGCGGCCACGGCCGCTGGGATTTCGAGCAGCTCGTGCGCGCCGTCAGCGATTGGCTGGTATCCAACCACGACGGCACCCAGGTTCACGGGCGGACCTGAGCCGGCCCTACGTTCGAGGGCAAAGGCGAAACGGAACGTAGGCCGGTTTTCCCCGGCGAGGGTCGCATTTCCGGCATGCATCGCCATCCGCCGCCGGGGAATGCCGGCATTGCGCGGTGATATGCCGTGGCCGATAGCGACCGCCACGAACCGCGCAAAACCGGCCTACGTCCTATCCCGGCCGTTCTCGTCCGTCGAGCCATCGCCATCGATGGCCGGGTCCGCCTCCGCCCGCTGATCCACGAGCCGCAGATCCGCCGCCGGGGCCGAGCCGTCCTCGCCGTGCCCGAAATACACCTTCGTATGCGGGAACGGGATCTCGATGCCGGCCGCGTCGAAGTGCTGCTTGACGAGCCGGTTGTACGCACGGCCGACGATCCACTGGCTCCCCGGCGTCGTTTTGATCCGGACCCGGACATTGACCGAGCTGGTGTCGAGGGCGGTGACGCCGCCGATCTCGAGATCGCCCAGGATGTCGGGGCTCCTCTCCGGATCCTGGCGCAGATCCTCGAAGGCGGCGATCAGGTACTTGATGACCTCGTCCGTATCTTCGCGATAGGCGACCCGGTACACCCCGACGTGGTACGCGAAGTCGCGCATGTAGTTGGACACGGTGTCGACCGAGGAAAACGGGACGATATGGAACGTGCCGGCAAGATCGCGGATACCGACCGAGCGAATACTCAGTCGCTCGGCGGTACCGCTGATGCCACCGGCATCGATCCAGTCACCGGTATTGATCGCGTTCTCCAACTGGATAAACACGCCGCCTATGATGTCCTGCACCAGCTTCTGCGCGCCGAAGCCGATCGCCAGACCGAGCACGCCGGCGCCCGCGAGCAGCGGGCCGATATTGATGCCCAGCTCCGAGAGCAGAATCATCCCCGCCATGGTTACGATCACCACGGCCACCGCATTCCGGAAAAGCGCCAGCAGGGTGCGCTGGCGGGCGCTGGTCGCACGCCCGCCCGTGTCGTCGCTGAGCCAATAATCGACCCAGCTCGCGATCGCGATCCAGGCGACCGCGGAGACCACGACGATCCCGAGGATCGAGGCCAGCGACGTAACGACGCCCAGACCGGAGTCGGATGCGAGCCAGACGCCAAGGTCGAACGCCTGCCACGCATCCAGCACCAGCGCGATCACCAGCACCACGATCGCGATCCGGATGGCCTGCAGCCCGCGCGGCACGAACGCGTTCAGGCGCGACTCCAGCTGCGGGAATTTCTCGCGGCTGGCCGCGGGGATCCGGATGCCGCGGCTGATGGCCCGCCCGAGCACGGCACTGAGCAGAATTCCGAAGCCGATGGCGACGAGACTCTGCAGCGTGGCCCGCGCCATAAATGGCAAGGCCGCTTCCGGCTGCAGGAGCAGAACGGCGGTCAGCGCGAGCAGATAACCGATCGCCGCCAGGTGCCAGACCCGCGCGAGCACCGCCGCGGCCATGCGGGTGGAGCCGAGCACCGCGTGCTGTGACCAGCCCTCCATCAGATGCCGTACACGGGCACGGTTCTGCAGGATGATCGACAGCGCATACACGAACCCGATCGCCAGCACGAGTACATACAGTATCTGCGCCAGCGCCGGTGACAGCACCGCGCGCACGAGCGGCACGGCCACGAGCGCGCCATAGCCGACGAAGCTGGTCAGATGCGCGAGCCAGGCGTTCCAGTACGCCGCCTCTTCGCCGCTGATCGGCAACAGGCGCAACCCCTCATCGCGCGTGGCGAAGATCAGGCGCACCAGCAGCTTCACGCCCTCGATCAACACGAACGCGTTCAGGAACAACAGCAGACGCGTATCCGCGACACCACTCTCACCGAGTACGAACAGAGCAATCGCGAGACCGGTAAGCCAGGCCAGGGCGATGATCCCAGCGTCGATCAACAGCGCCACGACTACGCCCCAGAACCGGCGCAGGATGCCCGCCGCGCCCCGGGCGGCCATTGCCCAGCCACTAATCCAGGCGAACGGCCAGCGCGCCAACGCCCGCAACAACAGGAATACGCCGGCCGTGCCGAGGATCAGCAGGCCGAGATTCCAACCGTCGCGCCCCACGGCGGCCCAGTCGACGGCCGGACCGGTGCCGATCGACTGCAGGGCCGCAAGCGCCTGCTCGAACTGGCCGACGACCTTGCTGGCCATCGCCTGACTGGCGGCAGCGATCCGCTCGGGCAACGATGTTGCGGCCGACGCGCTTGCCGACGTCTCCGCGGCAGCGTCGCTCTCCGCCGCCACGCGCCGCAGATCCTCGATCAGTCGTTGACGGCTGGCCTCATCCTCGAGCAGGTCGGCGAGCGCGGCCGCCGACGGCCGCTCCGGCTCCGTAACGGTTTCATCCATCGCCCGCTGCTGGGCCTGCAGCGCCGGCGTGACGGCCGACACCGGCAGCGTCATGGCCGCAACAAGGACCGCGGACACGAACACGCGGCCCAGCGACCGCACGCATGGTCGAATCACTGCCATCATCACTCCCTCTTGCCGAACTTCCCTGTTCACCCTTGATTCAGCTTTCCGCGCGCGCGTTCGTTTCGCGAAAACGCGCCTACGAATCATTTTATTCCGGTCCTGCAAGCGCCTGGCACCGCGGGTAGGCGCGTCTTCGCCGAAGGCGAATGCGCGCGGTCACTTGCCCGTACATCCTCGCTTCGGGGCCACAACATCATGCCCGCCGGAGCACCCAAGTGTAATCGCAAGCGCACTCAGCGTAGCAATGCGAACCGGGTCATCGTGCACTTCGTATGCCCATGATCCACCATGCGGGGTACCATCGGGACCGTTTCACTCAGGCAGCCGGCGGCAACGGGAGCGCGCACGATGAAAAAGTCGAAACACGAGGCGGAACTGGTCAAGGAGGCGTTGCACCGTGGCATGGAGTACGGGGAGAAGCGCGGCGTGGTCGAGTTCGAGGCCACTGATTCCCAGGACGACAAACTCACCTTCGTCTACCGCCTGCTGGTGCATGACAACCTGATCCAGCCGCTCGCGCGCGGCGATGAATCGATGCCGAAGATCAAACACAAGCTCGCGCAGTGGGCGGCGAAGCAGTTGCCGGCGGACCACCCCCTGCGCCAGTGAAAGTGGCGGAGCCGGCATGCTGCATATCTCGCGACAGGTCACGATCCCCGACGACGAGATCGAGATCACGGCCATCCGCGCGGGTGGCCCCGGCGGTCAGCATGTCAACAAGAACGCCACCGCCGTGCATCTGCGCTTCGATATCCGCGCCTCATCGTTGCCCGAGGCGTATCGGGAACGCCTGCTGGCGATGCAGGACCATCGCATCACCGCGGACGGCGTGGTGGTCATCAAGGCGCGCGAGCACCGCAGCCGGGAGCTGAATATCAACAGCGCGCTGGAACGGCTGCGCGAGCTGATCCAGGCAGCCGGCACCACCCCGAAAGCGCGCCGGCCCACGCGACCGAGTCGGCGGGCACGCCAGCGGCGCACCGACGAGAAGAAACAGCGCGGGCGCATCAAGGCGTTGCGCAAGGGACCAACCGATTAATCCGCGCGACGATCGAGGATGCGGTCGAGGCGGGCCGGGAAATTGGTGAAGATCCCGTCCACACCGGCATCGATGAGTTCGTTCATGGTGCCCGTATCGTCGACCGTGTAGACATGCACGAGCAGTCCGGCGCGATGCGCCCGGGTCACAAACGACGCATCCACCACGCGTTGCCCGCCGTCCTCCACATTCGGCCCGATACCGTTCGCATAGCGGGCGATTGCCCGGAAATCCGCCACACCGGCCGACGACAGGGGCGGAGTGAGACCGGACTCTTCGACCAGCTCGCCATCCGCGGTCCGGCCGTACCAGAGGAGCTGGACCAGGGGCACGTCCGAGTTGAGGGCATGCAGTTTCTTCAGACTGTCCGCGCTGAATGACTGGAGGACGACATTGTTGCGTTCAATCAGGCCATGCGCCTCCAGGGTTTCGATCAGCTTCGCCTCGACCCCGGGATACAATTCCGGCGATTTGGTCTCGATGTAGTAACGCCGATCCGTGCCGAAGGCCTCGATGATCTCGTCCAGTGTCAACAGCTGGAGGCCGGCGTAGGCCGGATCGGCCCGATCCGGGTACGCACGGTTGAACCACGAGCCCGCGTCCAGCGCCTTCAACTCCGCGAGGGTGTGGTCACCGACCCGGCCGCTGCCGTCAGTGGTGCGATCGAGGTACGTGTCATGAATGGCGACCAGATGCCCGTCCCGGCTCATCTGGATATCCATTTCCAGATAATCGGCACGCGCGGTCACCGCTTTCTCGAAGGCCGGCAGGGTCGCCTCCGGGGCGGAGCCGCTGGCGCCGCGGTGCGCGATATTGGCGAAGGCCGGGATGCCGTCAGCGCCGCGATCGTCCGCCGACTTGCCGACCCACGGCAGCGCCGCCACGGTGGCGACCAGAAGGGAAGCGAGGCGGCGGCCACGGCCAATCGACATAATGAACTCCCAAAACGTGACGGCGCCGGTGTGTGCGACCGTAGTGTACCCCGCCACATCAGGCAATCCGTGGCAGTCTGCCAGAGTTTGTGGGAGCGAGCTTGCTCGCGATCAACGCGCGTCCTGCGCCACAGACACCAGAAATGTCACTTCTGCTGGATCAGGATCACCCCGGCGACCAGGAGTCCAACGCCGAGCACGCGGCTGAGCGTCAGCGGAATCGGCTCGACGCCGAGCCAGCCGCGCGTATCGATCAGTACCGCCCCGATGAACTGCCCGCAGATGATCGCCCCGAACGTCGCCACGGTACCTACCCGCGGCACGGCCAGGATACTGGTCGTCACGAACAGGGCGCCCAGCAGTCCACCGATCCAGGCCCACCACGGCGCCGTCGCGGCGTCGTCGAGGGAGGGCCGACCGAACAACCCCGACGCGAGCAGCAGCGCCAGCGCGAACGTCCCGAGCAGAAAATTCCACAGGGCACTCGCGATCGGCACCTGAAGGGCGGCGCCAAGCCGGGCGTTGGCGGCGGCCTGCACGGCGAGGCCGGAACCGACGAGTGCGATCAAAACGGTAATCACGGTCTGGGGCATATGGCTGGCCTCCGTGTGCCTGGGCGGCGGACTGCAATTATCCGGACCAGAGCGCGAACGCACCAGGATTCCCCGTTGATCGACCCCATGATAGGGTCCCGCGCGCGGTAGCGCGCGACCGGCCCGATTCGACCATGGTGTGTGACCGACGCAGGAAGCGGCTCGCGCGTACGGTCACGGGGTCCCGCGTATGCCCTGTACCGCTGATCATCCTGGCAACGACCATTCTGGAGCGAAGCAATGCAGGCACTTACTGATGCGCTGAACGCCGTCAGCGGCTTCGTGTGGGGACCGGTCATGCTCATCCTCCTGCTCGGGACGGGCCTGTACCTCACCCTCGGACTGCGGGCGATGCCCATCCGCCGGCTCGGTTACGGGTTCCGGCAACTGTCCGCCGGCCGCAAGGAGCGGCGCGAAGACGCCGGCGAGATTACGCCCTTCCAGGCACTGTCCACGGCACTGTCCGCCACCATCGGCACCGGTAACATCGCCGGCGTCGCGACCGCCATCGCGCTGGGCGGGCCGGGGGCGGTGTTCTGGATGTGGATCACCGCGCTGGTCGGCATGGCGACCAAATACGGCGAGGCCGTGCTGGCCGTGAAGTATCGCGAGGTGGACGAACGCGGCGCCTACGTCGGCGGCCCGATGTACTACATCCGCAACGGCCTCGGCGACAACTGGCGTTGGCTCGGCGCGACCTTCGCGCTGTTCGCCATGATCGCCGCCTTCGGCATCGGCAACACGGTGCAGTCGAATTCGGTCGCGGACGTGCTGCAGTCCAACCTCTCGATCCCCACCTGGGTCACGGGGCTGGTCCTCGCGGTCCTGGTGCTGATCGTGATCCTCGGTGGCGTACGGCGTATCGCCCGGCTCGCCGAGAAGTTGGTGCCGGCGATGGCACTGCTGTACATCGGCGCCGCGCTGGTCGTGATCCTGCTCAACGCCGGCCAGGTGCCCGGCGCACTCGGCATGATCGTCACCGACGCCTTCACCGGCACGGCCGCGACGGGCGGTTTCGCCGGTGCCGCGGTACTCGCCGCCATCCGGTTCGGTGTCGCACGCGGCATCTTCTCCAACGAGGCCGGCCTCGGCTCGGCGCCGATCGCCCACGCGGCCGCGCGAACGTCGGATCCGGTGAAGCAGGGCACGGTGGCGATGCTGGGCACGTTCATCGACACCATCGTCGTGTGCACCATGACCGCGCTGGTGATCATCATGACCGGCGCCTGGAGTTCCGGCGAGACCGGGGCCGCACTCTCGGCCATGGCCTTCGGTCAGGGCGTCACCGGTGGCAGTTGGGTGGTGACCTTCGGGATGGTGATCTTCGCCTTCACCACGATCATCGCCTGGAGCTACTACGGTGAGCGCTGCGCCGAGTACCTGTTCGGCGTGAAGGTAATCACGCCGTACCGCTGGGCCTGGGTCGTGCTGCTGTTCGTCGGCGCGGTCGGCAATCTCGGCATCATCT
>Ga0136597_1000524_pt1 | contig 16112 bp, 12 predicted proteins | sample AntRauTorcE11898_FD_101385 | JGI IMG/M metagenome (GOLD analysis project Ga0136597, IMG submission 101385) | Saline lake microbial communities from Rauer Islands, Antarctica - Metagenome Torckler E11 #898 | ecosystem: Environmental > Aquatic > Non-marine Saline and Alkaline > Saline | place... | reverse complement strand
GCGTGGCCGAGGCCGCCGAGTTCTACGGCGACGTATTCTCGAACAACTTCCAGTCAGGGGTAAGGGGCTGGGCGATCCTGCAAAGCGGCTACGTCGAACTCAACGAGGCGATGATCCGAGGCAATCTCGAGGTCCAGACGATCACCGTCAACGGCCAGGCGCCGTTCAGCGGCTTCGGTATCGAGGTCGGGGCCTTCAACTACGAGCGCGACCTGTCAGCGACCGGCTATACCCGCAACAAGATCGGCGACAAGACGCTGAACTTCGCCGACGTCCCTGGGGGCGCCACGGTCAGCGGCTCGATCGATGTCAGCGCCCAGGTCGCGCTAACCAGGTCGCCCAACTATAAAACCACTAACTGCAAGACGATTGGTGGTAACGATATCTGTACCACGAGCGATATTCGCACCTACATCTACGGCACCATCTGGGTGCGCTACCGGGCCTGGGTCAACGGCGCCCTGATCGAGGACAAGATTCAGTCGCAGGCCGGCACCAACTCGTCAAACTCGTTGACCGGGGTGTCGATCAATATCAATCGCTCGTTCAGCTACACCGTGCCGTCGTTTCTCTCGAACCTGGCCGTGCGTGCCCGGATCGAGGTCTATGTCGGCAATATCAGACTCTACTCGGGCTACTATTATACCTACGGAACGCTCAACATGTCGCACAACAACCTGATCATGTCAGGTGACGTCAACCGCCTGGGAGGCTGACCATGGCCGAGATCGATCAAGACGCACTACCCTATCTCGACAACTGGCGCGAGATTCTCGAGAACCAGGTCGCCGCGAGCCGCGACGTGGTGCTGGACGAGGCGATGTTTCGTCGCCTGACGCCGCCGCGCCGCGATCGCATCAAGCCGTCAAGCGGGCTCTTCAATATGCTCGATGCCCTCAAGCCGCTGCCGACGCACGACCTGCTGCTCGACCTGCTCGACGTCGACGAGATGCGCAACGCGACCGTCTATGCCCCTGGCAACCCGATGCTCTGGCACACCAACTCGGATGCGCCTGGAATCCGTCTCTACTACGTCCACAACGCCGAGGCTGGCAGCCTGTTCGCCTACCAGGACCCGGAAGGAGCCATCCACTACGAGGTCGAGCCCGTCGGCTGGAGCGTGCGCAGCTTCACCATTCCCAGGGACGAGCTGTTCTGGCACGCGGTGTGGGCCAAGGGTGTGCGGGTCTGCTTCGGCTTCATGCGAGAGGAGGATTGATGGCCAATTCTGAGAAAGCCCAGGCATCCCTGGATATGGCGGCGAAGTCGGGAAGGCTGGAGTCCGCGCTGGTGGTCGGAAAGACTGACTCAGGTAAGGTCGAGCTGTTCATCGCCGAGTCCGACCGGGAGGCCATGCTGGTACTCCTCGCCCGGGCTCAGCACGCCCTGATCAAGAGCATGGATCGATGACATTGCTGAATATCTCGCACTTCGACAGCATGGATAAAGCCCGTCGTCACTACCTGACGAGGATCGACTCGTTGGCTGAAGAGGCCCGCGGCGAGCTCCCGGGCAAGGCAGCTGCCCATGAGGCGAAGTATCAGGAGGCGATGAGGTATCCAGATGGTGAGTTCCCTTTCCTGGCCAGGGAGGCGAAGGAGTTGCGCCTTCCGGTCGAGCGCCTGGTCTCCACCGTCCTGCTGGCACGTCGCCGGTGGGAGAAGCGTGACGCCGAGATCGAGTCAGTCCGGGTATCCTCTCGCCGCAAGATCCGCGAGGCAGTCAGCACGCAGCACATGGAGGAGATCGCCCAGCGCACCATGGTGACCCTTGATGTGATGGGCGCCTCGGCCTGATGTAGAATAGGCCGAAAGGAGATAGCGTATGCCGCAGCCAGACGAACAGCAGTTCCTGAGAGCCGTCTTTCCAGATCGGCCAGACGTCGTCGGGTTCCTGAACCTTCTGTTCAAGACGACCCAGGTAATCGATGACCTCGTCGACAAGGACCGCCCGGTCGACGACGACACCATCTTCCGTTCGTTCTGGACCTGCCTGTTCGAGCTTCCGCTCAACTCCTTCTATCGCGAGAACGAGATATACCTGCGGCCAATCCTGGCGGCAGGCTTTCAGGACTGGTGGGACAGCGTGAAGCTGGAGCGGTCAGGCGACCATCACGGCAAGACCATCGCCTTCGTCCTGCGTGATTCGCTCACTGGTGTGGTTATCCAGTGTGCCTATATCGTGGGCGGCTACGATTACATGCAGACGGTCTCGGAGAAGATCAGGCGTCACGCATACGAGGAAACCCTTGATCAGTATCTTGAAGACCTAACAGGAGATCAGCCATGAGCTTTGGCGGCGGTGGTGGTGGTGACAACAAGGTGAAGGACACGCCTGAGCAGCGGCACCTCGCGAAGGTAGCGGCTGAGAAGTGGAACTTCGCCCAAGAGGAGCTCGCACCCCTCGAGAATGCCTACATGGAGTCGGTCGGCCAAATGACCGACCCGGGCAAAACCTCGTTCATCCGAGGGCGGACGATGCAGTCCCTCGGGCGGGTTCAGCCCCAGCTATCAGGCCAGGCCAGCGACCAGATGACCCAGGCTGGCATTGACCCTTCCAGTGGACGCTACCAGCAGGAAATGTCCGGTATCGCCGACGACATCGGCGCCGGTGGTGGCGAGACCCTTGGTCGTGCCCAGTTCGAGCAGCAGAACGAGCAGGTCAAAGGGCTGCAGAACATCGTGGCAATGGGCCAGGGTGAGGCAACCCAGGCACAACAGGGTATCTCTGGTCTCGCACAACAGGCCTCCCAGGACGCCATCGGTGACGCGACGAATCGCTTCAACCGGCGCTCTGCCAACCTTCAGCTACTGGGTACAGTGGCTGGCGCTGGCACCCGTTACGGGCTAAATAGCGGAGGGTCGTCCACCAGCATGTACGATGAGGCGATGACGGGAGGTCTGCAATGAACTACTGGCAGCAGCAGAATGGCAACGGCAGTCAGCTCGACCCGATGAACGCCTGGTCGCAGCAGGCACAACCCGACGCCGTGCCGGCCCCGGCAACGCAGACGCCCAACCCCGGCGACGCCTTCCAGCCCTTCCAGCGCATGCTCGAGAAAGTCCAGGCCGCCAAGGCCCCGGCAACGCAGACGCTCAACCCCGGCGACGCCTTCAGAGGCGACCAGGGGGCGTCCGACCTGCTCGGCAAGATCTCGCGGGCACAGTGGGAGGACTGGCGCGGGCGCTTCGCTCCCTACATCAGCACGCTGGCTGATATGGCTTCTGACCCAGGCGCTGCGCGTAATGCCGCCCGGATGGCCAAGGAGTCAGTGGGCACCGCGTTCGATTCGTCCCGCCAGGGCCTCGATATGCAGCGCCAGGGCATGGGCGTCGAGATCTCAAAGCAGCAGCGTCAGTCTGAGAACCGGAGCTCGAACCTGGCTCGAAAGGCGTCGATGGTAAGCGCTGGCAACGAAGCGCGAATGTCAGCCCAAGACCGGCAGATGTCTATCTTGGCCGGGGGAATGGGGCTCCAGAACATCCCAGACAAGGTGCTTAACTAATGAGCTATGGACTACTCGGCATCAAGAGACAGCTTGAAGGTGAGGCTAAGCAGGGTCTGGGGGATCTCGCAGGCCAGCAGCGCGAGGCCAAGCGTTTCGAGGACCAGGCTGACCAGGCGGAGCAGGCACAGAAGACGTCCGCCATCGGTATGGGCGCCGGCACCGGCATGATGGTCGGCGGTCCGGTGGGCGCCCTCATCGGCGCAGGCGTAGGCCTCCTCGCCAGCTCACTGTTCTAAGGAGATTGATCATGGCGGGACTAGACACAAGAGGTCTGGCATCCGGGTTCCAAGCGGGCTTCGGGATGATGGATCAGTATTACGCCCGCGAAGATCAGGGTCGGCGTCAGGAAGAGCAGCTCAACATGCAGCGCGAGCAGTTCGATATGCAGAAGGGTGAGGCGACTCGATCCAGGGACATGGAGCAGATCCAGCTGGCCATCGGCAAGGTCGCTAACGGCATGGACGTCTCCGAGGAGGAGATCCAGACCCTGCAGAAGTACCCGCAGTATTGGTCTGCCCTGGATCCTGGCACCGACTCCGCTCTCGAACAGGCAGAGCGCGTGGTAAATCCCGACGACCCTGCAGACATCAACGACCCTGAGAGCATCGACGCGCTGAATACCGTGTTCGGACCTGAGGTCGGCAAGGGCGATGGCGGAAAGAAGCGTATCCGCGCAGCCGTGCCATCCCCTGATGGCGAGGGCCTGATCTTCGAGCTGGACGTTGAGCGCGAGGATGGCTCGCATTACAACGCTCCGATCACCGAGCGCCGCAGCGCTGATGACGATGACCCGGTTCGCAGCATCCCGATTGACGATGTTGTGAAGCGCGTGTCCGGCATGCGAGCGCTCCGCAAGGCGATGCAGAGCCCAGAAGCCCAGGCCAAGGCAAGCCAGCTCCACGAAATCCTCACCGGTAAGGGTGACGAAGGAACGTGGGAGCAGGTCGAAGGCCCTGGCGGATCTATCCTGCAGCGCAACACGAAGACCGGAGAGACCAAGCAGGTCATCGGCCGCGCCCCGAGCAGCAGCGGCTACCAAGACCGGCCGACCAGCACCATGAAGGACGCCCAGTGGATGGTCGAGAACGGCATCGCCGCCGACCTCAGCGAGGCCTACGAGAAGATCGCCAACAGCCGGGGTGGGGTCGACCCTTACGAACGCGCCAGCGACGAGATCGACTACCTTGGTAAGCAGATCGAAGACATCAATTCCACCAAGTCTGACCCGGTCGCCTGGCGCTCGCTCGGCGAGGGTGAGCGCAACGAGCTCAACAGCCGCCTAGAGCAGCTCCGCGAAAGGCGTGACCGTGCTGCCGAAGAACTATATCCTCAGCGTGAGGGCACCGGCTTGAACACCAGTGGGCAGCCCGAACCGGAACCCGAACCGGAGCCGAGGGCAGAACGCATTCGCCCAGAGCCGCAGCAGCCGGAGCGCGAGACTCGAGGCATTATCCCTGGATCGCAAGGCACCCGAAGGATCGAGCCGAGTTCGCCATCTAAGCAAGCCGATGAGCTCCTGAAAAGCATTCTTGGATAAGAGGAATCGCCTGTGAGCGAGCAAAAGCAGACCCCGACATGGCGCCAGATTGCCGAGAATCCACAGTTCCAGCAGGCGCCCTGGGAGGTAAAGCAGGCAGCTCGGGCAAAGTTCTTCGATCAGTATGTGAAGCCGCAAGTACAGGCTGATCAGCAAGAGACTTTCCGCGACAAGTTCTTCACTGCCACCGAGCCCGACGTGTTCGGTGAGCCTGAGGGACGTCAGCAGCCCCAGGAGCGCCAGGCCGCAGGTGGTCCGCAGATGCCCGAGGGCGATGGTGTGGTCAACGCCGCGCCAGCCATTGAGGCCAGCCAGCCCCCAGGTGATGACAGCATGGGAGCTTCCCTTGGCCGGGGCCTTCAGGGTATCGGCAACCGTGCGACGGACCTCGCCGGTAACCTCATCCAGGGTATCGACACCTACGTCCAGCACGGCGAGAAATCACTCGACGAGGCCTTCGGTCGCGGCGGCGGTGTCATGTTCGGCACCACGGATCGCATGCGTGAGGCTGGCTATGAGCCCGACCTCGAGCTCGGCGGATTCGGCGTCGACTTCACCCGTAACGCAGACCCGGAAGATACCAACATCGGCCTTCAGGAGCTTGGCCAGAAGATCGAGGATACCAACGTCGATGCTGGCCAGAACCAGTATGACGTCGACCGCTTCCTGAAAGACCCGTCGATCAAGAACGTCGCCGGCATGGTGGCAGAGCAAGGCCCTGCATCCCTGGTGGATATGGGCGCCATGGCTATCGCCCCATTCTCCTACTTCGCTGCTCGCAACCAGGAGATCGCCGAGGACCGTGTTAAATCGGATAAGCGCGAAGGCATGCCGACCCGCCAGGACATGGCCGCCGGTGGCGCCGGTGCCCTGCTGTCGCTCGGCCTGGATCGCTTCTCCCTGTCGCGCCTCCTCCCGAATGCCGCCAGGCGCGTCAGTAAGCTGCGCCAGGTGCCTGGTGCTGTCGGTCGTGGTGCGACCGCTGAGGCGGTCACTGAGGGCGCTCAGGAGGGCATCGAGTACGGTGCTGCCAATATCGGGACTGAGATAGGGGCAACTGCAGAGGGCGCCGGAAAGGCAGCCCTTGGTGGTGTGCTGATCGGTGGTCCCATCGGTGGTGGTGTGCGTGCCGCAACGGCAACCGGCGAGGCGGTGACCGCTCCTCGCGATGGTAGCCCTGCTGCAGACCCGAAGGCCAAGGAAGATCCAGACCAGGCCATTGCAGACGAGGCCCCGGCCCCGGAAGAGGCTGACCAGATGGCAGCCGAGGCCGCCGGTGACCTCATCCGTGCACCGCGCAGCAGCCTGTCTCCCCAGGAGCGGGCGATCCGTGATGACGCGATCTACGGTGACACCTTCAAGACACTGCGCGGCCAGGCCGAATCGCTCGGACTGACCGATGTCGTGGCTGACCTGGATGCCGCCAGCAACCGGGCCTCTGCCGCATTCGAGCAGGAGACCCTGGCGCAGAGCCGAGGCGAGCAACCGGAAGGCCTGCAGCAGGAGCTGGACGAGGTGGGTGATCTCTACTCCTCTGCCCTGCAGCGCATGGCCAGTGCAGGCAAGCCCAAGGAGCGCAAGCCCAAGGTCAAGATGCCCAAGACCCAGGGTATGACCGAGAAGGAGCGCACCGAGGCGTGGCGCAACGCCTGGAAGGATGCCGGTGTCGAGAATCCCGACGTTGCCGAGCCCGAGACCTTCGACATTGAAGGCGGAACCCCGGGCCAGGAGGCAACTCCCGAGGAATCCTCAGATGTTCCCGCTCCCTCAGAAGTCACTCCCGAGGGGCCGGTTGAGCAGGATGCTGCACCAGCGAAGGGCCTGGACCTGCCAGCTGAGCAGGAAGCTGCGCAACCTGAGGCGGAGGACAAGCCAGACGTCCGCCCCAAGCCTCGCGTGCGGGTGAACGCCGATGGCAGCCTGCCAGCCGGACTACAGATGCCGCCCAAGGATGCGCCGGTCGTCGATCTGCCGGAAGACGCCAAGCCGACAGGCCTGGCTCCCCCTGGCCGGGTAGTCAAGCCCCGCGTCCGTATCAAGAATCAGGTCGATCAGGCGGCTAAGGAGACCGACACCAACCCGTCTCCGAAGAAGGCAGCCGCTGGAAACTACCGGAAGGGCAAGGTCAGCCTGCACGGCATGAACGTCTCTATCGAGAATCCGAAGGGATCCACTCGCCGAGGCGTCGATCCAGATGGTCGCGTCTGGGAAAACAAGCTGGCCGCCCACTACGGCGACATCAAGCGTACCGAGGCGGCGGACGGGGACAACGTCGACGTATTCATCGGCGACAAGCCAGAGACCACTAAGGCCTTCGTCATCGACCAGGTGAAGGCTGACGGTACGCCGGACGAGCCTAAGGTCATGCTGGGCTACGAGACCGAGGCCGAGGCCCGCAAGGGATATCTCGACAACTACAAGAAGGGCTGGAAGGGTCTGGGTGCCATCACCGAGACCAATGTCGACGCGGTTCGCCAGTGGGTGCAGTCCGGTGACACGAAGAAGCCCTACTCTGCTGCACTGCGGAAGGCGCCGAGCAAGGGTGCGCCCAAGCCCCGCGTGCGAGTGAAGGAGCCCAAGGTCGAAGGCGTCACCGAGGTGGCCACCTCTGCCGGATCCGATAGCGGCGCTTCCACCAAGATTGCCCGGGACACCCTGGCCAAGAACATGACCATCGAGTACGACCTGAGCGCTGGCAGCAAGGTCCGTACCGGTATCAGCAAGGTGCGCTCCGCTGAGGATGTCGCGCACATCGTCGAGCCCTACGCTAAGCGCGGCCAGGAGAGCATGCTAGCAGTCCTGACCGACAACGATGGCAACCTGAAGGGCGTCATCCGCCACAGCATGGGTAGCAACTCCGCCTCAGCCGTCTACTTCAACGAGTTGGCATCATCTGCCGCCATGGTGGACGGGGCAACGAACATCTGGCTGGCGCACAATCACCCGAGCGGATCCGCGCAACCCTCTGGTGCCGATATCAAGGTAAACGAGCGAGTCAGGTCAGCGCTTGATGGCTCAGGCATGGAGGTGAATGGTCATGTCATCGCGGTGGCTGGCGGTCAATACGTCGCCTTCGACGAGACAGTGCAGCCTGGTGACGTCACCGGCAGCGAGCCCCGCCTGGTCACTCCAACCAAGGCTACTCGTAACCAGTCGATCAATGTTGGCGAGAAGGTGCTCAAGCGGCGCAGCAAGAATCGCATGCCGCCGGTCACCGACCCGAAGAGCGCTCGCAAGACGGTGATGGAGCTTGGCAACGAAGAGGGCGTCGTGCTGCTGGATACCAGCAACACCCCGGTCGGCTTCGTCCCTATGACCAACGCTGAAATGAAGGCGCTGCGGGAGGATGGCCGCGCCAGCCGCCTGCTGAAGGCTATCGGCACCACGAATGCCAAGGCGATGATCGTCGTCGCCAATGATGAATTCGCCGCGAACAACGTCTCGAAGTTCGCCAACCGTCTCGACCAGCGCCAGGGTGGCCTGAAGGTTCTCGATGCACTCGTGGGCCGCAAGGGCGACCGCTCGAGCATGGCCGAGAAGGGTGGTGTCGACCGGGAGGGAATGAACTACTACCGCCTGGCACCGAAGGTCAGCCCAAAGGTACGCGCCGTCCGCGCCGCCCTGAAGCCGATGACCGACCAGGGCCTGGCGATTGAGGTTGTCGATAGCGTCGACCAGCTGCCCGCCGAGCTCCAGGCTCGTGTGAAGCAGCATGGCGTGGCAGATCGCGTGGGTGGCGTGTACCACCGCGGCACCTCCTACATCGTGGCCAGCAACATCACCCCGAAGGAGGCGATCCGTACCGCCCTGCACGAGGTCGTAGGCCATGACGGCGTTCGCCGGGTGCTTGGCAGCGACATCAATCCGGTGATGGATGCGATCCACCGCGGGATGCCTGATGGTGAACGTCGCCGCCTCGAAAACCTCTACGCCTCACAGATCGACGGGATGACTCCCACTGAAGCGAATCGACTGATCGCTGAAGAGTACGTCGCTCACATGGCCGAGACGAACCCCAGGAGCACCGTGGTCAGCCGCGTAGTTGCAGCGGTACGCAGGTGGCTGCGCAATGCGTTCGGCCAGCAGGCGGCCAGTGAGTGGAGCCGTGACCAGATTGTGCAGCTCATCGCCCAGGCTCGTCGCTCCTCCACCGGCGTTGATCACTCGAGCGATGATGTTCGTTACGCCGTGAGGAAGAAGGTCACCCCCGAGGCATTGCAGGATATCTCCGACGCCGCATCACTCGACACTGTGATGGACTACGTCAGGACTCGAGACTACCGCCGCAACCGTCAGGTGAAGGTCGATGTCCAGGCCCGGGTGCGCGCCGCGGCCAAGAAGCACAAGATCGACCTGACCTCTGTGAACACCGAGACTGAGCGCCTGCTCTCAGAGATCGCGGTGCGTGACGCCGAGACCTCACTCGAGACCAACGCAAACGCTGTGGGCTGGTATGACGAGACGGTCACTAAGGCGATCCGCATCGTCGGCCTGATCCATCCCGAGATCCTGACTGATGAGCGTGCACGTTTCGGGTTCACTTACGCCCTGGCGGTGACGTCGAACGGGCTCAAGGTGGGCAAAAACTTCCAGCTGGCAGAGAAGGCGTACCGCGGCTTCAAGAAAGGCGGGAGGATGCCGAGCAATGTCGGTATCGGCCAGGCTGCTGGCGCTATCAACGAGGCCCTCGAGCTCTTCAACCTGATGGAAGACAAGCACGGCTGGGAGACCTTCCGTGACTTCATGCTGTCCGAGTTCACCGTGGGCCAGCTTACCCGCATGGGCCTGGATATCAGCGGCGAGAACGCCGACACCAAGGTCCGCGGTGCGCAGATCATCGGGCCGAAGATCGGCAACGGCTTCTTCTCGAACCTCAACGGTCACTTCGATTCGCTCACCATGGACCGCTGGTTGATGCGGACCTGGGGTCGCTGGACCGGCACGCTGATCGACGAGCGCCCCGACATGGAGCGGAAGAAGCGGACACAGCTGAAGACCCTGGTCAGGGATATGAGGAAGGATCCGAAGGCCACGAAGGCATTCGAGGGCGTCATCGGCTCCAAGCTTCAGCTGGTGAACATGGATAAGGTGGCGCTCGAGATCCAGAAGTCTAGCATCAAGCCGGAAAACCGGAAGCTGATGAACGAGACGCCGACCGGCCAGAGCCTCCGCAAGGTAGGCAACAGCCTGGCCAAGTACCTCGACGGCCAGAAGGAAGCCCCGGCCAACGGTACGGAGCGCTCCTGGATCCGCAGCGTCCTCGGCAATGCCCTGGAAACTATGCGGTCACGAGGCTATGAAAAGCTCACGATGGCTGACCTCCAGGCGCTCCTGTGGTATTCTGAACGCAGGCTTTACGATACCGGCAAGAACGACGACACCGACGCTGGTTACAGCGACGACGAGGCGCCGGATTACGCAAACGCCGCCGAGCTCCTGGCTCGCTCGCAAGGTATCAGCGACCAGGACATCGCAAGTGCAATCGAGGAGGTCACCAGTGGACGCACAGCAACAGCAGGACCAACTACTGTCGAAGAACAGCGAGGCGCTGATGCGCCTGTCTCCGTCGCGGATGAAGCAGGAGATCGCGGCTTCGGGCGAGCAGAGCGCAGCAAGTTCCTCAAGCGCGAGGTCTTCATTGCCCACCGGCTTGGTCGAGGCAGTGATGCAAAAGCACGGCTTTACAAGGGAACAAGCCGAGGAAGAGCTGGCGCAGTTCGGGGCGTAAGTCATTCGTATGAGCCAACCTCAGCCTTCAACCAGGTTCTGAATGAGACCGAGGTCGGATCCCCTATTATGGAGGAGCTGATCCCCAGTCCCGAGACAGCTGCCCGGTTCCGCGATTCAATCGGCGAGGCCAAGGCCAACAGCAAGTATGGCGCTGCGGTGTACGTCTACGACCAGGCAGCCTACGAGGGCATGCGCATGTTCATGTCCCCTGACGGCTCGAACGGCTTCGCCATCAAGCCTGACGGCGACATCGTCAGCGTGTTCTCCAGCGGCGGCGGCAACGTGCACGCCATGCTGACCCTGGCGGTCGAGCAGGGCGGCACCAAGCTGGACGCCTTCGACACCAACCTTCCCGAGATCTACGGAATCAACGGCTTCCGAGAAGTCGCCCGCGACTCGTGGGTGGAGAAGCACAAGCCGGAAGGCTGGAGCAAGAACACCTTCAAGAACTACAACGGCGGCGAGCCCGACGTTGTCTACATGGAATTCGACCCGAGCTACGACCCCTTCTACGACGGCGAGCCTCGGTATTCATTAGGAGAAAGCAATGAAAACTCACGACGTGAACGCGCCGGAGACGGAAGCGGACGGACGGGGAGCGGAGGAATTGCGCCGCTTGAAGGTGCGCCAGCAGTACGAGGGGGCGGACCGAATCCCGAACTCGTCTCGGTCGCAGAATCCTACGCCCGGTCCAAGGGGATCCAGCTCGAGCGCCAAGCGGAATACGCCGAAGTCGATGTAGAGCGGGCCGAGGCTATCGCCCAGGCCTACGAGAACATGGAGCATGCGCCCAAGGATCCTGCGGTGCGTGCTGCCTATCGTGACCTCATCGAGCAGACGACTGAGCAATACCAGGCGCTGAGCGATGCCGGGTACACGTTCTCCTTCTTCGATGGCGATCAGGCACCGGACCCATACGACACCAACCCCTGGAATTCCATGCGCGACATGCGCGAGAACAAGCACATGGCTGTGTTCTCGACAGAGGCAGGGTTCGGATCCGACGAGAGCTTCGATGTCACCGACAACCCGCTCCTCGAAGACACCGGGCTGCGATGGCCGCTGGGCGAAGGCGGGCCGATGGTCAAGGTGCTGGCCAACGACCTCTTCCGTGCGGTGCACGATGCGTTTGGTCATGGCCTGGAAGGGGCAGGGTTCAGGGCTCGAGGCGAAGAGAACGCCTGGCAGGCCCACGTCCGCCTATTCACCGGCCCCGCTGCTGGTGCGATGACCAGTGAGACCCGCGGACAGAACAACTGGCTCAATCACGGCCCGCACGGTGAGCATAACCGCACCGCGGGGCTGTTCGACACGATCTTCGCCGACCAAAAGACGGGGCTCATGCCCGAGTGGACCTGGGAGCATGGCAAGGTAGGGGACGCCACCGAAGTCGCTGTGAGCGACGACGTTGACCCTGCTGTGGCCGATGCCGACCTGCCCCGCCAGGAGCCGATGGACCTGGCTGCTGCAGGGTTCGACCAGACCAGCTTCGATGACACCACCGGCGATGTCAGGTACACCATCGACCCCGACACCGGATTCGGCCCTCCGGACGAGGGAATGAAGGATCGCGCCCTGCGCTGGATGGCAGACAAGATGCGCCCGGCCCTCCAGGTTCAGCGCTCCATCGCCGAGAATGGCGGTGAGGTGAACGACGACAACGATGTGTATCTCTGGGAGACCCTGTTCCACGGCAAGCTCGAGCGCGACATCAAGCGTCTGAAGGATGGCTATGTCACCGAGCTGGCCGAGGGCCTTGCCCGGAACAACATCACCCAGGATGACTTCGACGAGTTCCTGTACGCCCGCCATGCCCAGGAGCGCAACGCCAAGATCGCAGAGCGCAACCCGGGTAATTCGAAGATGCAGGATGGCGGATCCGGTATGACGGACCAGGAAGCAGCTGATGTCCTGGCCCGGGTATCCAACAACGGGCAGTGGGACACCTACCTCGATCTGGCTGACACCGTGTACGACATGCTGGCGCTCAAGCGCGATGCCCTCCGCACCGGCGGGCTCGAGGAAGACGCCGTGCTGGACGCATGGGATGCCGCCTATGAGTTCTATGTCCCGCTGAAGGGCTGGGCTGTAGACGAGGACGTGCCGGTCGGACAGGACGCCATTGGCCGCATGTCGACCGGTAAGGGCTTCGAGGCTGGTGGTAAGAATTCCCAGATGGCGGCTGGCCGGAAGACCAAGGCTGCATCGCCGTCTACCCAGGCCATCATCGACACCACCGAATCACTCGTGAAGCGGCGCAAGAACGAGGTTGGGAATGCCCTGCTGAGCCTGGTAACGGACAACCCGAGCCCGGGCCTCTGGGAGGTGTTCACCAACGACAACCCCGACATGGAGAACGTGCCGGTCACGCGCACCGATCCTGATACTGGCCGCAAGTACATCGAGGTGGTCGAGCGCCCTGTATCCATGCACATGGATCCGCGCTACTTCAAGACGAAGAAGTATGGCAAGACCTACTTCATCAAGATCAAGGATCAGCGCCTGCTTAACGCCATGCGCAACGTCGGCCCTGAGCAGAACAGTATGATCATCAAGGGGATGGGCGCCGTCACCCGGATGATGTCCTCTCTGGTGACCACGTATAGCCCTGAGTTCATCGTGACCAACTTCGCCAGGGACGTGCAGACCGCCCTGTTGAACGTGACCGCAGAGCAGACTCGCGACGACGGCAAGATCAAGGGTCGCCGGATCGCCTTCCAGGCCGCCAAGGACGTGCCCAGCGCGATGCGTGCCGCCTACCGAGGGCTGGTCGGCAAGCAGGGCAAGAACGCTGAGCAGCGGATGTGGGACAAGTATTTCGAGGAGTTCCTCGAGGACGGGGCGAAGACAGGCTATTTCGACATGAAGGATGTCGAAGGCCAGGCGAAGGAGCTCCATACGATGATGCGCCAGGCTCAGGGCGGGACGCTTGGCAATGCCCTGAAGTTCCGCAAGAAGAGCGCTGACTTCATCGAGAACGTGAACGGCGCGGTCGAGAACGCCAACCGCTTATCAGCCTACGTCAACGCCCGTCGCGCTGGTGTCACCCGGCCTCGTGCCTCAGACCTGGCGAAGAACCTGACGGTCAACTTCAACCGCCGGGGTGAGGCGGGGACCGCGCTCAACGCCTTCTTCATGTTCGCCAACGCCAGCATCCAGGGCACCGCGAACTTCGCCCGCACGATGGTGACCCTGAACGACAGCAGCAACGGCAACTACTGGGGTCGTCTGAACCTGGCGCAGAAGATCGGTCTGGGCATGGTCGGCGGGACCTTCGCGCTGTCCATGTTCAACCGGATGATCTCAGACGAGGACGACGACGGTGAGCTGTTCTACGACAAGATCGCCGATCATGTGAAGGAGCGGAACTTCATCATCATGACCGGCGGCAAGGACTACGTCCGCATCCCGCTGCCTTACGGATACAACATCTTCGCCGTACTGGGGACGCATGCTGAGGCGGCGGTCGCCGGGAAGATCGATGCTGCCGAGGTAGCCAAGAACATGGCCCTGGCCATCATGGGTAGCTTCTCTCCTATCGGTTTCGACGATTCCGAGGAGGCTGACAAGCTGGTGATGAAGAACATCACGCCGACCATGTTCAAGTCGATCACCCAGCTGGCGGTCAATGAGGACTTCGCCGGTCGCCCGATCTACAAGGAAAACTTCCCGTTCGGTGCGCAGATGCCTGACAGCAGCCTGTCGTTCCGGTCCACGCCCGATCCTTATAAGGGCATGGTCGAGTTCATGAACAAGTTCACCGGCGGCAGCGAGTGGCGCTCTGGTGGCGTGGATGTGAGCCCGGACTCGATCCAGCACATCATCAACTTCTACGGTGGTGGTGCATGGGGGTTCACGGAGAAGGCGGCGGACACTTCGAAGCGGCTTATCACCGGCGAAAAGATCGAGACATATCGCATCCCGTTCGCCGGGAAGCTCCTGTCCGAGGTGAGTGATTACCCGGATATCCAGACCTTCTACGAGCGCCGCGACCTGATCGCCCAATACGAGAACGAGTTCAAGAACATGGGCGAAGCGGGTGCCGATAAGTTCTTCGATCAGCATGGTGGCAAGATTGTGCTCAAGGATCTGGCCGAGGGCGTGGCACAGAACCTTACCAAGTTCCGCCAGCTGAGAGAGGTGGTCGAGAGCGATGACAGCCTGAGCGCCAAGGAGAAGGATAAGGAGCTCGAGGCTATCGAAGAATCGATGGACGATGAGGTCGACTACTTCAACAAGATCTACAACGAAGAAGCCAGGTAGTCAGGCACGAAAAAGCCCGGACCATTACCAGAAAATCTGGTAATGATCCGGGCTTCATGTTGTTATCGATTCATTCGCCTGTTCCTGGTCTCCTCGGCTTCAAGCCGACCCTTCTCGAGGTGATGATCCACCAGGGGAAGGAGCGCGAACGTAATCGGCACAAAGAGGATGAGCGCCCACATGATCGAGGCCCTGGTGTCGATGATCCCTAGTAAACCGGCGATGATTAACACAACGCTCACCACCGCAGAGAACACCATGGATAGCTGGAACACCTCTCGCTTCTGCATAGCGGATTCCCGCTCGCTGTAGATCCTGACTCGCTGGGTCATACTGTGACTCCTCTCGCTGATCGTCTGATCTGACCGACCGCGTTCTTCTGTGATCGTATGTCGCCCGGGGTGCCAGGGCAGAACACTGGCTGGCATCCGGGCTTCGTTAACTTGAGGTGATTATTCCTAGTTCTGGATATGTCGAAGCCAAGCTTGTTGGCTTCGATCTCGACCAGCTTCATCCCCTTACTCAACCGCATTGACGGGCCTCCTCTTCCATACCAGCATGGCAAGCTTCGGCACCGAATAATCTTCGGTCTTCACACTGCAGAAACTGCATTCAACGAAGTATGTGCATAACCCTTCTCGATCACGCTTGCGCTTGACGACGGGAAGGTGATCGCAGAACGGGCACCGAGGAAGCTCGCTGTAAAGCGGGGTGTCGAAGCTCTCGATCTCGTCAGCGTTTGCATGGCTGAGCCGTTCCTCTATCTCCGATGCCGCCTCCGGGGGAATCCATCCAGCCTCCGTCAGCTTCTGATGGACAGCCCGGTAAACCTCATCGGGATTATCACAGAGCCCTCGGAGCATATGCTTCATTTCTTCTCTCCTATGGACTTCCGCGCTGCCCAGCAGAAGGCGCCTGAGTGATGCCAGCAGCCCCTCGGGGTCAGGTGATTCGTTCATCTGAACGTCCTCATGTTTCATCCCCTGGCCAGGGCGGGGATGGTTGGCTAACCGATCTCCTAGATTATCGGGAGACCAGGATTTTCTCTACCACTTGAACCCCGGGGCGTTAGGC
>Ga0136597_1000523_pt1 | contig 16131 bp, 14 predicted proteins | sample AntRauTorcE11898_FD_101385 | JGI IMG/M metagenome (GOLD analysis project Ga0136597, IMG submission 101385) | Saline lake microbial communities from Rauer Islands, Antarctica - Metagenome Torckler E11 #898 | ecosystem: Environmental > Aquatic > Non-marine Saline and Alkaline > Saline | place... | reverse complement strand
CTGGTATTACCGCCGCCCGAGGGCATGGCGTCCGACGCCTGGCGGGCCGCGGCCGTCGCCGCGCTGATGGCCATGTGGTGGATCACCGAGGCGCTGCCGGTCCAGGTCACCGCGCTCTTGCCGATCGTGCTGTTCCCTTCCCTTCGTGTACTGCCGATCGCCGAGTCGACGGCGCCGTACGCGAACCCGCTCATTTTTCTGTTCATGGGCGGGTTCATCATTGCGCTGGCGATGGAACGCTGGAATCTGCACCGGCGCATCGCGCTGCACATCCTGCAACTGGCCGGCTCGCGCCAGGACGCCCTGGTGGGCGGCTTCATGATCGGGACGGCGGCGCTGAGCATGTGGGTGAGCAATACCGCGACGACAGTGATGATGCTACCGATCGGGATGTCGGTGATTCCGCTGGTATCGACGGCCCGCGTCCCCGAAGGTGACCGGAGTCCGGTGTCCGAGCCTTTCGCGGTCGCTCTTCTGCTGGGCATCGCCTACGCCGCCAGCATCGGCGGACTGGGCACGCTCATTGGCACGCCGCCCAACGCGCTGCTCGCGGCCTTCGTGCTGGACCGCTATGGCTTCTCGATCGGTTTCGGCCGTTGGATGCTCGTCGGGCTGCCGCTCGTGGTGCTGATGCTGGGGATCGCCTGGCTGCTGCTGACCCGGGTGCTATACCGCCTCGGCGGCGTCGAGGTCGCCGGCGCCCGTGACCTGATCCGGCGCGAACTCGAGGGGCTCGGCCCGATGGGCCGCGGCGAGAAGATCGTGGCCGTCACATTCACGGTGACGGCGTTGCTGTGGGTGTTTCGGCCCCTGATCGAGGAGCACACCGGTATCCCGCTCTCCGACCCGGGCATCGCGATGGCAGCCGCGCTCATGCTGTTCCTGATCCCGGTCGACGTGAAACGGGGCCAGTTCGCGATGAACTGGTCGTGGGCCCAGCGGCTGCCATGGGACGTGCTGCTGCTGTTCGGCGGCGGCCTGAGTCTCGCCGCCGGGATCAGCGAGACCGGTCTGGCGCAATGGATCGGTGAGGCGATGGGTGTGTTCGGTAACTGGCCCGCCATTGCGCTGGTGCTGCTCGTCACCACGGTGATCATTTTCCTCACGGAGCTGACGAGCAACACGGCCACGACGGCGACCTTCCTGCCGGTGCTGGCCGCGCTCGCGCTCAGCGTGGGCGAGAATCCCCTGCTGCTCGCCGTGCCGGCGGCCATCGCCGCGAGTTGCGCGTTCATGATGCCGGTGGCCACGCCGCCGAACGCGATCGTGTTCGCGAGCGGGAAGCTGACCATCCCGCAGATGGCGCGTGCGGGATTTCTGCTGAACGTTGTCGGGATCGTACTTGTGACCGCCCTGACCTACACGGTCATGCTCGCCGTGTTCGGGATCGAGGTGGGGGTGGTGCCGGAGTGGGTGAGCGGGTGAGCGCCGTCGGCGGCGTCTTCGCGATCCGCTCGCCCCGTCGGCCCAACCCGGTCGGGCTGTCGCGGGATCGGAGGGGAGGTCATGCGCAGGTTCAGCCGGCTGAAATCCGGTCGCGGCAGCGCCGCAACACCTGCGCGAGCTGCACGGCCGAGACGTAGCGCCGCTCCGGGTCCTTTTCCAGACAGCGGTTGGTGATCGTCGTCGCGCAGTTCGGCAGATCGTCGCGGATGCGCCGGACCTCGCGGTGGCGCTCGTTGGCGATGCGGTACATGAGGTTCGACAGGGAATCACCGACAAATGGCAGTTGGCCCGTGAGCAGCTGGTAGAGCGTGACCCCCATCGAGAACAGGTCCGCGCGGCCATCGAGGTCGCGGGCGGCGAGTTGTTCCGGCGACATGTAGGACGGTGAGCCGAGGATCGTGCCCGTGCGCGTGTTGCGGTGATCGAGCAGGCAGGCGATGCCGAAATCGGTGACGGTGGCCTTGCAGCTCTCGCGGTCGTAGATGATGTTGTCCGGTTTGATGTCGCGGTGGACCACGTTGTGTCCGTGGGCCTCCGCGAGTGCGTCGGCCACCTGCGCCATTACCTCGAACACCTCGCCCGGCGGGAGGAGTTTGTCAGGGTCGGTCAACTGCACCAGCGGCGTGCCCGACAGGTAGTCCATCGCGATCCAGGCGAGGTCCTGTTCCTCGCCCACGTCGTGGACGGTGACGATGTTCGGGTGCGTGAGTCGCCCGGCGGTTTCCGCTTCGCGCATGAAGCGCACCTTCATGTCCTTGAGCGATTCGCCCTCGAACTCCCGGTCCAGCGGCAGCGTCTTGATGGCGACTTCGCGGCCGATGCGGGGATCGCGCCCGAGATACACCGTGCCCATCGCCCCCTTGCCCAGCTCGCGTTCGAGTTCGAAGCGCCCGAGCATGGCTTTGGGCAGTTCCTCGTCGTCGAGCACGAGGGTCTGTTCCGCGCTCGTGGCGCCCTGCTTGCCGAGGGCGACGCTGTGCTGGAGGCGGTCGCTGCGGCGAGCGCGTTGCGCCGCGTCCCGGAAGCCGGGGGCAGAGCGTTCGCAGGCATGAAATGCATCGGCTGCCTGCGGGAACCGGCGCCGGCGCTCGAAATCCAGCGCCAGTGCGTACCAGCGCTCGGCGGTCTCGCGATCGGCGCTGCACTGTTCGAGGCAGCGGAAGGCGTCGTCCAGGCGCCCCGCTTCCCGGTGCGTGTCCGCGAGGCTGCGGTTGGCCACGGTGAGGCGCTGCTGAAACTCGCCGATGCGCCCGGTCACCTCGCGCTGGATACCGAGCACCGCGTGGCCGAGCAGGAGGACGCCCATGGGGGCGACCAGCGGGACCCAGGCGGCGGCGACGAACAGCGTGATCAGTTCCGCGGTGAGCAGCACGACGACGAGCAGCCCGCCGGTCGCCAGCGCCGTTCCCATGCGCAGCCGTGGCAGCAGAAACATGAGGTAGAGCCCGACCAGCGCGAAGGCCCCGATGCGTGCCCAGAGCGCACCGTCCGGCAGGCGGTAGAGCTGGCCGGTCTGCAGGCTGGAGAGCTCATCGGCGAAGGCCTGCACCGGCATGCGGTACCCGCCTGCCGTGGCGATCGGTTCGACCAGGCTCGGTGCGGTGAGGCCGACCAGCACGATGCGGTCGCGGAAGATCGCCGGGTCGATTTCCCGCGCATGCACCGCGGCGGCGGACACGGTGCGGAACGGGCTCGCGCCGTCCGCGGTGCGCGCGTGGTACGTGGGCAGCACGCCGCCATCGATCGTCGGTACCGTGAAGGCGCCCTGCGTGCCGGTGATTGCGCCATCGGCCTCGAGGCGCAGGCCGGTGGGGTCGATGCCGTTTGCGCGGGCATGGACGAGCAGCGGGAAGGAGGCGAGCCACTCGTCTTCGTGCGGTAGCGCCAGCGGGGCCAGGCGCCGCGCACCGCTGCGGTCGGTCCGCGGGCCCAGTCCGATCCCGGCGGCGGCGCGGGCGAGCTCCGCGACCGGCGGCCGGATCCGCTCGACGAATACGCGCTCGGTCGGCGCGAACCAGCGCAACGGATCGATGCCGTTCGTGCCCGCGGTCTGGACGCGACTGGATGCCATCGGGCCCGGAAGTGCCGGCAGTGAGGTCGGGCGTTCCCCGGCTCCACGATAGTGTGCCCCGAGGACGACATTGCCCGTGGCGGAGAAGCTGGCCGCGAGCACGCGGTCGGTGCCCATGTCGCGGATCGCGCGGCGGAACAGGCGGCGGGCGCCGGCATCGAGTCCGGCGCGATTCTCCTGGTACAGGCTCCGGAGCGTCTCCTGCGCGTACTCGTTCTGCGGGGTATCGAGCGGCAGGGCATAGCCGGTGACGCGCGGTCCCCCGCGGTCGATCAGGGCGTTGATCTCGCCGAGCGTGTAGCGTGACCACGGCCATGCGCCGAGCCGCTCGATCGAACGATCGTCGATCTCGACGACGACGATGTCCTCGCTCGGTTGCCGCCCGTCCGCGAGTGTGGTGGCACCGTCGTACAGCAGACCCTCCACGGCCCGGAAACCGCCGAAGAGCGTCACGGCGATGCCGGCCGCGGTGACGGCGAGGCCAGTGATCCAGTCCTTTCGACGGGCGGTGCGTGGCACGGCGACTCCACTTTGGATCCCGGGGCGCATCATGCACGATGCGCGCCATCGAGGGGGAGCCCCGATCGCGGCGACCCGCTGCAACACGGAGTCCCCGGTGTCCGGTAGGTCCGGGGTCAAGTCTTTTCTTTTGCGCTTGACTGCTATCCGGATTTCCTCAGCGCCAGGTAATTTCCGCGCGTTTCGCGCCCGCCGTACGCAATAAAAAGTCTTCCCGGCGGCCGTATTTGCAAAGTATCGGCGCCGAACCCCATCAATACTTTGGATTAGAGAAGCGCAGCCCCGCGACCACGGTTGTTCGTTCGTGATTCGGGCGCGGTCTGGCGCCGATCGCGAGAACCGCGGAGTGCGGCAAGAAACCGTGAGCCCGTCACAGCGACGGGTATACCCGGAAGGACCCGAGCATGATCGCCGAAGCATCACTGACTGTCCCTTACCCCGTCCACAATACGGCGGACCTCAACTTCGCGCCGCGCCCGGGTTGTCGACGGCCGCCGCCCGGAAGCGTCCGCTTCCGGGGGGTCTGCGCACCGCTGCATGGGTTCGCGTGCGCGCTCGTGCTCAGCCTGATGACTGCCTGCGGCGGCGGTGGCGGTGGCGGTGGGGGCGACGGCGACACTGCGGAGCCGGATCGGACCGCAGCGCGCACGGCGCAGTGGGTCGTGTTTACCACCGACGATCCGGATGGCATCTATGCTGTTCTCGACGACGGCAGCGGCAGCCCGGTAGAACTCTCGGCCGGCCTGGCGCTGGTCGGGAATCCCGATGTCAGTGGCAACCGGGTGCTATTGAGGGGCCAGGCGTCCGGCGACGTGCTCGATCAGCTCTATGCACGTAACATCGACGGCACCGGACTGGTGCGGCTCTCCAACCTGAACAACCCGGACGCCCGGGTGTTTTCCGCCAGCTTCTCGCTGGATGGCTCCTCCGTGATGTTCATCGCTGACGGTGAGACCGTTGGCGTATATGAGCTGTATCTCGCTAAGATCGGCGGGATCGCACCGCAACGGATCAATGATGCCCTGAACGCGAACGAGAGCGTCGGGCGGTACTACTGGTCGCCGAACGGAATCCACGTCGCCTACACCATAAATACGTCGGGCGCGACCGCGAAGGCGATCGAGATCTACGACACTGACAACCAATCCTGGTTCCGCGTTGACTTTCCGGAGCCCGTGGACGATCTCGCATGGTCACCGACCGGCGATAAGCTCGCCTTTATCCGCAAGGACCGCGATGGCCTGAAACCCGCCTACCAGATGTACACGATCGGCGTCGACGGGAGCGGCCCCACCAAGAGCAATGGCAACCTCAGCGCCATCCACTTCCTCGAATCGTATGCATGGTCCCCCAACGGCCAGTATCTTGCGCAAATGTTCCGGCTGCGCGATGAGTTTGATACCAACCAGCATGCCAAGGCGTTCGTGAACCTTTACGACGTGTCCATCCCGGACAGCATCCGCGTCGTCGAGTTCCCCATCACGCCGGACAATCGCAATCGTGGGAACTGTTTCCTGCGGTGTGGGTTCACGTGGTCCCATCAGGGGACGGAACTCGCGTATCTCTCCAATCACGTGTCCTACGAATTCCGGCAGACCGATGAGATCGAGCTCTTCAGCTACAACGTCGACGACCGGCTTGACCCGCAGGTCCAGGACGGCTTCCCGGGCGACAAGACGATCCGGCAAGTACTCGGCACGACGTCCGACGACAGGTTCCTGGTCTACCGGGGCGGAGCGGTGAGTAACACGGGCGACCTGGAACTGGTCGAGTACGCCGATTTGGTAACCTCGGCGCCCGCAACCCGCATCTCGGAGGATGGCAACGAGATCCGCTCGTACGCGTGGTCGGGGGATCATGAGCGCTTCTTTGACATCCGCGTCACGGGTGGCGAGCACATCATCGAGGTCCGCGAAGAAGACGACTTCACGGACGCCCGCGAGATCCTCGCGCCGCGCTGGTCCCCGCACGACCGGTTCCTGCAGGAGATCAACCTGTCCCGGGACGGGAAGAACCTGGTCTATCGCGCCGCCGGGTTCCGCGCTGCGGTCTCCAGCCAGTTGCGCTCGACGCCGGTCAGTGGCGGCCCCGCCCGGCTGATCAGTGGCACGCTCGACGTCGGCGGCGTGATCGGCTACTGACCCGGCCGATCACCGCAGCGTCTGCAAACGGAAGGGAACGCCTGCGTCCGTCTATGGGGTCTACCTTCTGGGCAATTCGGGGTGGCAATTCGGGGTCGGAGTAACGACCGTCCCTGGAAGCGCACGGACCCCCTTGACGAGAAGGGCTGTATTTCGCGGCCGAAGGGCCGGACGCAATGGAACGGACGGCTCCATTGCGTTGAGGTACTGGCATCAGCCGCCGGTCATGATTTCCTGTTTCTCGAAGCCATCGGGTATTTCGAATACCGCGGGATCTACGTCTCCGGTGCTCAGGTCGCTGAGCGTATAGGTCGTGCCGTCACTGGTCATGCGCACGGCCACGCCCTCGAGGTCCGGCCCGCCCGGCATACTCGCACCCATACCGCGCATGACACTGCCGGCGATTGCGCGCATATCCTCGTTCATCTTTTTCATGGTCGCCGCGGCACTCGCCGGCATGCCCACTTCGGCATTGTCGGCAATGCAGATGAACGAGGTGCTGGTCATGACACTGACGCGTATCATTTCGCACTCGTAGCCGTTGACGGTGTCCATCTTCCCGGTTCGCTCAACCCGGGTTTCCATGCCCTTCGAGAGGCCTGTCTGGCCCGCTTCCATCCCGGCCTGCGTGCCCTTCAGGATCTTCTCGCGTGCCCCTTCCGGCAAACCGGCAAGCTGGTCCTTCATTGCCTGCATCGACTGATCCCGCGCGGCGGTCATCTGCTGCTCCATCTGTTGCCGCGCTTCTTCGGTAATTACCGTGTAGGTCTTCTCTTCGTGATCGATCATCGTGATCGTTTTCGTGGACGCGTCGTAGAGCATCGTCGCGTTTTGGTCGCGGCTTTCCATGCTCGCCTTCGAGTCGGTAATGGAATAGACCATCCCGGTTTCTCCATCGCGGGATGAGTAGGTGAGCGTCGTGTCGGCCAGCGCACCGCCCGAAAGAGTCGCGGCGCCGAGACCGGCGAGCAGAATAATGAAACGGTGGTGCATGTCGATCTCCCGTCGCGGAGGCGTGAATGGCGCAGCCAATGCCGGCAAAGATAGCGGGGAATCGGTGCTGATGCCAGTGATGGTGCCTGCGGAATCCAGAGACTATGCCGCCGTCTGCGGGTGTGAATGGGTACACTCAGGCGCGTGTTCAGGACACGCTCAATGCATTCAGCTCGTCCGGGGGCGGAGTCATTCGGTACCGCCTGCCACACCTGAATCGATCATCTGCTGGATGTCCTGCCCGGAATAACCGCACTCCGCCAGCAGCTCACTGGTGTTCTGCCCGAGGCCGGGTGCGCTTTGTCCGGGTTGTTCGGGGTAGCCGGAGAAGCGCGCCGGGGCGCGGGTCTGGCGTACGGTCCCGGCCTGTGGATGATCGTGGTGGCGCAGCAGGTCATTCGCCTGCACCTGCGGGTGCGCAAGCATCTCGGTTCGCGTCAGCACCGGGGCGCATGGCACCTGGTGTGCCTCGAGCCGCGCCAGCCAGTGCTCGGCGGAATCCGTCTGGATCACGGACTGGATCAGGTCGAGTCGCGCGTCGATGTTCTGCTGACGCAACTCCGCGGTCAGGAACCTCGGGTCCTCGGCCCATTCGGGGCGGTCGAGTGCACGGATAATCGCCTGCCACTCGCGATCGTTCTGCACGGCGATCGCGATGTAACCGGTGGTGGTTGCGTAGATCAGGTCCTGAAAACTGGCGGCCTCCTGTTGCGGCAGTTCGCCATGGACGAAGGTCTGACTCCCCATGACCGAGCTCCACAGGAAGGCGACGGTGGCGTCCAGCATCGACAGCCGCACGTGCTGGCTTTCACCCGTGCGTTCGCGGGCGAACAGGGCGGCGGTGATGGCCTGGGCGGCGGTGACACCCGTGATCTTGTCCGGGAGGATGGTCCGGACCAGTTGCGGGCGCCGTTCATCGGCGCCGGCCTGTACCGTGGCGAGACCGGACAGGGCCTGGATCAGCGGGTCGTACACCGGGCGTTGGGCATAGGGGCCGGTATCGCCGAAACCGCTGATGGAGACCATGATCAGATCCGGCGCTACCTTGCGCAGTTCGTCTTCACCGAGCCCCATCTTTTCGATCACGCCGGGGCGGAAGTTCTGGATCAATACATCCGCGGTGGCGACCAGCTTCAGCAGGGCTTCACGACCGTGCGGTTCTTTGAGGTTGAGCGCCACGGATTTCTTGTTGCGGTTGTTGTTGAGAAACGAAGCCGAAACACCGCCCTGCCGGTTCGCGGCGGAGCGGGTGAAATCACCACCCGCCGGGTTCTCGACCTTGATCACCTCGGCGCCCTGATCCGCCAGCATCATGGTGGCCAGCGGGCCGGATATCACGGCGGTCAGGTCGATAATCCGGATGCCGTCGAGTGGACCGGTCATAGGCGGGCTCCTGTCATGAAGTCAATCGAACGCGGTATAGAGGCGCCAGCATATCCGATTGAAAACAGTACTCGAAATCCCATACCGACGTACCTCCCCTTCGGTTGGTAGCCGCACTCGTCAGACTGGGGAAGACCCGGGGTCGGGCTCGGTCGTGGGGCTCGGTGGGGCTCGGGGTCGGTGGGCTCGGGGTCAAATCTTTTCGTTTATCATCTGCCGGAGCCACGGGCGAGAAGTGGTGAGGCCGCCAAGGCAGGCCACTGCAAGCCGCTGGTTATGTTTCGTTAGAGCAACCCGTAGATGACCGCGCCGAGGGTCGCGCCAGTGAACACGAGCGCCATCAGCGCCACAAGGCCATCCTTTGCAATCAACGCCAAACCGAAGGCGGTCAGGGCGATACCGGCGCCGTTGGCGGTGAACGGTACAAACTCCATCGGTGGCGTGGCGGCCGCGATTACGATGCAGGCGATCGTAATGGCGTAAATGCCGGGGCCATTGACGAACATTGAAAGGCGCGGTCGCAGGAGGCGATCAATAAACCGTGCCGGGCGCCGCATCCATAACAGTGCCTTGTCTACCTTCCCGCGCGCTACCGAGCGCTCGAGCAGCCAGCGCGGCAGCCATAGCTCGCGCCGGCCGATCAGCAGTTGCGCGGCGACCAGCAATACGATGATCGCCATGAGTGTCGGCACGCCCGGAACATCACCGATGATCGGCGCCAGTGTGACGAGCCCCGCGAGCAGCAAAAAGGGTCCGAATGACCGGCTGCCCAGTTGCTCCGTGATCGCCCGCAATGACACCTGATTGCTGTCGCCGGCGGCATTGCGGATACGCTCGAGAAGCTGTTGTAGATCTGCGATGCCCGGGTCGTGGCTCATTTTCCGTGGACGTCGTGTTGAGTGTGACGAGGGCGAATATCCGGGACTGCTTCACCGCGCCCGGAATTCCCTGATCTCCCGTCATGAAACGGGCTCCGGCGGATCGGGAGCCGCTCCGTGCTGCTCGGCCTTGCGCGTCATCAGCTGGAACAGTCCGACGGCGATGAGTGCAAAGACGATGATGGTCAGCAGGATCGCGGGGTAGATGACGGACGAAAAGTCGTCGCCGGTGGAAACCTTGAATACCATCACCAGTGACTCGAGACTCATGGCGATCAGGATGATCGTCATGAACTTGGTGATCGACTGCCGGACTTCGCTGGTCGAGCGAAGGTCACGCCCGCGGACAATCTCTTCCTCGAGAATGAACTTGCCCAGATCGAGAACTGCGACACTGATGACCACGCCGCTGATGTGGTTCAGGAGGCTGTAGATCCGGAACTCACCGTTGTAGAGATCGAAGAAAACTCCCGTGAGAGCGGTCGCCAAAAGGGCAAACGCCAGAAGGAGCAGCGAGGCGCCGACAAGCGAGAACAGAAAGACATTGAGGGCGCGAATGATCTTTTCCAGCATCGCCTGCTCCTGTTGTTCTGGATAACTGAGGCCGGATCCGAATTTCTCCGATACTGCACTACCCGGTCACCCGCGTATGAAAGCCCGCCGCGGTCCTTCAGCCGCGGCGCCTGGCCTTCGCGATGGCCGGCTCGATCAGGCCCAGCAGCGCGATGATGACCACCGCGAACGCGGTAACCATCGCGGCGAGGATGATGTTGCCGGTCGCGCACGCGACCCCGATCGCCCCCGCTACCCAGATGGCGGCGCCTGAAGTGATCCCGTGGATGGTGCCGCCGCTGCGAATGATGCTGCCCGCGCCGAGGAAGCCGATGCCGCCGATGACGCCTTCGACGATGCGAGTGGGATCAATGCGTGCGGACGGATCGCCCTCGGCCGTCGCGAACAGGATCTCAAAACCCACCAGCAGGAAGGCGGCGGCGCCGAGCGCGACGAGCATGTGCGTGCGCAGCCCCGCCGGCATTCCGCGGATCTCGCGATCCAGTCCGACCACGGCCGCGAGTGCGACCGCTGCCGTGAGTCGAATGACCATGTCCATCAGTGGAACTTCGCTCTCCACCATGCCCTCCGGCGAACCGCAGCGTCCGCCCTGCGTAACCGACTGCCCGATACCCCGGCGTTCGTCGCCACCACCGGCGCGGTCACCGAAACCACGGCAAGACGCAGAAACGGGGACGGGTACACCATGCCCGATGGGCGCAAACACACCCGTCCCCTCCTGACGGGTCAGTCGGTAGCTTCCTCGACCTCGTCCCCGGCCTCCTCGACGGCCTCGTCGACCGATTCGCCGGCCTCCTCGGCTGGCCCGTCATCACTGCAGCCGGCCGCGAACAGCAGTGTCGTGAATGCGGCGGCGGTCACGAGGGATATTGCGTTACGTTTCATCTCTGCGGTCTCCAGTAATGTGGCGGTCGTGTTCGGAATTCCCGACACGCTGGGGAGTCGCTCCATCGTCAAAGCGGTGGGCTCCGCCCTCTTGTCAGATGCATGATCAGTCCGACTGCGAACAGGACCAGGAATATGATGAAGAGAATCTTGGCGATCCCCGCAGCGGTACCCGCAATACCGCCGAAGCCGAGGAGCCCCGCGACGAGAGCGACGACCAGAAAAATCAGCGCCCAGCCCAACATCTGACAACCCTCCTGGAAGCCTGACGCTTCCGGTTCGACGGCCCCAGGCGTCGAGTCGGCGACCGCCGTTATGGTCGATGGGGCAGGCGGATTGGCCTGCAGATCTCTGCGGTCGTCGGCGCAAAACGAAACCGGCGTTCAGCGAAGAGGTGGTGTCGACCGGTTCACCACTTCGAGTATAGCCGCGGTAAACGCAAAGTCTCGGGGCGGCGCTGCGGTCATTCGTCGACTACGATTTCCCGGCACGTCGTCGGCGACGTATCTGCTATACGGTAGATGAGCGGATGAGCATGGTGGCCGGCTACTGGCCGTTGATTCATGCGAACCCTCGAGACACGAAATTTGCGCTCATGAAGCACCTGACGAAGCGGCGATGACCGATACACCCCCGGAAAATGCGGCGGCAGACATGCACGCGCATGTTGGCCCCCGGACGACACTGATCGCCATTACGACGACGCTGCTGGTGCTTGGCGCGCTCAAGCTCAGCGCGGTCATTACCTTCCCGCTGCTGTTCGCGTTCTTCCTGTTGTCGTTTATCTGGCCGGTGCAGTATCGGCTGGAGCAACACATGCCCGGTGTCGCGGCGGCCGTGATCACGTTGACCTGTTCGCTTGCAGTCATCGTGCTGGTGGGCGGCGCCCTGGTCTACAGCGCCGTTCTCATCACCGAGAAACTCCCCGAGTACGCGGACCGCATCGGGAGTCTCTACGAAAGTCTGAACCAGTTCGCCCACGGTCTGGGTATGTCGCCGTTCAGCGAGATCACCGACGTGGCCGGTGTCGCCGAACGCCTCGCCGCCTTCGCCGCCGGCCTGCTCACGAGCTTCCTGACCACGGGCGGTTTCCTTGCACTCGTGGTGGTCTATCTGGTCCTCGGCCTGCTCGAAGCCCCACGTTTTCGCGGCCGGTTTCGGCGCGGTTTCGGGGCTGGGCGTGCCGCCCTGATACGCGATATCACCGGGAAAATCTCGAACCGGCTCCATCGCTTCATACTGGTTCGCACCATCACGAGCGCTGCCACCGGACTGCTTACGGCGCTGGCTTGCTGGCTCGTTGGCCTGGACCTTGCCTTCGTCTGGGGGGTTATCGCGTTCATCCTGAACTACATCCCGAACATCGGCTCGACCATCGCGGTCATACCGCCGACCCTGATGGCGCTGGTCCAGTTCGCCACCGTTACGGGTACCCTGGGAATCCTCGTCACGCTCAGCGTGATCCAGATGGTAATCGGCAACTATATCGATCCGATCATGCAAAGCCGGCTGATTTCCATTTCACCATTGGCCGCGTTCTTCTCTCTGCTGTTCTGGGGGTGGATCGGCGGCGTACCGGGCGCCGTACTGGGCGTGCCACTGACCATCGGACTGATTATTATCGCCGAGGAGTTTCCCGCCACGCGCTGGCTGGCGCATCTGCTGGCCGACATCGAGGCGCATGAGCCGGAGCCGGCGGAATCACGAGAGCCCGTGTCTCCCGTCTGAGCCCTGGTCTGTACCGAATGCGCACCCGATGCCACTTTCACGATCGACCGGGTGCTGACGGAATGGCCGAGCGTCCGGGGTCGCCGGTTCGGGCCAAGCGCAGGTTATATCCAGCCGTTTCAGCGGGGCGTTCTACGCTGCCGACGTGACGAGCGGCGTTGCGCCTCCGAATCCGCGTAGTGTACGTAGAGGTCCTGGAGGATGCGTCGGACTGAGCCGCTGTAACCCGCGGCGATGCCGAGCGCGAGGGTCACCGCGGTGGCCGCGTCCGGGTGACGCCGGATCCAGGCATCCGTTACCGGATCGACCCCGTCTTCCAGGAAGTCCTCGAACGCGTCGGTCGGATGCACGCCCGTGCGGTCTTCCCGCTTCCGGGCGGTGATCAGCCGCACGATCAGCAGGATCGCCATGGCCGCCAGCAGACAGCCACCGGCCGTTATAAGCGCCGCGTAGACGGGATCGACGGTCTCGCGCAACGCGAAGTAGCCGGCCAGCGCCAGAAACGCGAACATGCACAGGGCCAGTAACCCGGCACAGACGGCCGCAGTCGCGCGTAGCCCAAGGGCATCCCGGTAGCGCATGCCGTCGTGGCGTTCCGTGGCGCCGCGACCGGTTCAGCGATCGAGCAGCTTGCCGACGATGAACCCGACGCCGAATGCGGTCGCCAGACTGGTCAGCGGATGATGCTGGATCTCGCCCTCGACCGTGCCCACCGCCTGATTGACCCGCTCACGCGTTTGATTGGTCGCCCGCCGTGTACGCTCGCGTCCATCCGCTATCTGCTCGCCCGACAGGCGCCGCAGGGTTTCGGTGATCTTCGACATATCTTCCCGCAGACTGGCGAACTCCGCCTTCAGTTCCTCGGAGGTGTTGTCACTTTCATTCCTGGCAGCCACGGTCGTTCTCCTGTATTGCACGGATATTCGATGGTTTTATAGCTGAAGAAGAGGGGTGTTGCCGTCGATATTCGGCGTCTACCTTCGGGTTCAGAAGGTTGTCTGCGCGTTTGAAGCCGTCTGGGGCCGTGGTTGCTACACGACCGCGCTGAGGCTCACCAGCACCAGGTGCATCCCCTGCACGAGGGCGATCACGAGGCCTTGAGTGATTTCAGCTCATCCGCGTCGAGTACGCGCGGTATGACCTTCGGTATGCCAGTCTCATCGAACAGCGGCGATCTCAGATAACGTCTACTGACCAGGTTCGAGGCGGCCAGTGTCAGCGCCCGCAAGATCACGCCAGGCAGGCCGCGCTGGCGTGGTTTCGGCTCCCCCAGGGCATTCCCCGTGTTGACGATCGCGATGCGTGTCCCGAAATCCCCGTTGATGCGATCGGCATCGAGACAGGCGTGGATGAGTCCGATCACCGCCACTTTGCGATTCGCCATCGTGTTGCCGATCGGTGTGTTACAGCAGCCCGCGTACCATCTCAGGAGTCCCTTTTCGCTGAGACGTACCGCCGAGAGATGTTCCGCTCCGCGCGTGAATGAAATGCGGGGCTGCGCAAGCTGCACGATCTCCGTCCCTCCCTGTGCGTCGAGCACTTTGTCGGCATGTCCCAGAAAGCGTGCGAATGCGCGGCAGTCGGGGCAATAGCAGATCAGGTGACTGCACAGTCCACGACCTTCGACCGTGCCGCGCATGGCGCCGCACTCGCATTCGATTCTGTGCATGGGGCCTCCTGTCTCCCGTGGCATCGACCATCTCACGGGCAGGGATCGTAACCGGACATCAGGGGGCGATACCCGTACCGGGTTGGCTATGGGGGGCGCGTCATTTATTTCACTTCCCCGTGCCAGGCGGATGTGTCGGGCGGGACGGGCTTATGCTTCGCCGCCGCGCCGCTCGGCCCGCAACACACGGTTCCGCCCCTGGTCCTTGGCGGCATAGAGCGTCATGTCGGCCGCGTCGAACAGGTTCTCGGCGTTTTCGCCGGCCTCGCGTTCGGCCACGCCGACGCTGATGGTGACCGCTGGGCTTCCGTCGGTTTCAAGCTGCTCGACGTGGGCGCGCAGGGATTCGGCAGCCTCCGCGGCGCCATCGATGGTGGTGTGCGGCAGTAGCACCACGAATTCCTCGCCGCCCCAGCGCCCGACGACGTCGTTGGTCCGAATACGCTCACGGATCAGCTGTGCGACGTGCTCAAGGATCGTGTCACCGCAGGCGTGACCGTGGTCGTCATTGACGCGTTTGAAGTGGTCGATATCGATGATCAGCACGCTCAATGCCGCGTCGTAGCGCTCACAGCGTTCGATCTCCTGTTCCAGCAGCTTCTGGGTGTATTGGCGATTGAACAGCCCAGTGAGGGCGTCGTGGCGGGCCAGGTACTCGAGCCGTTGGCGCATGGCCTCGCGTTCGGTGACGTCGCGCTGGATTGCCATGTAGTGGCTGATGTTGCCGGCGTCGTCGCGGATGGGCGCGACGGTCCACTCGATGTCGAAGGGGGTGCCGTCCTTGCGGTAGTTGACGGTTGCGCCCCCGAAGACCTCGCCCCTCTTGCAGCTGTCGCGCAGGCGGTCGATGACCGCACGATCGGTGCCCGGCCCCTGCATGAAGCGCGGATTGCTGCCGAGGACCTCGTCCAGGGTGTAACCGGTCATGCGCGTGAAGCCGGGGTTGGCATAGAGAATGTGCGGGCCACCGGTAGTGAACTCGGCATCGGTGATCAGGATCGAGTCGAACGAGGCCTCCACGGTGGCGCGGAAGATGCGCAGCCACTCCAGTTGGTCAAAATCGGGTGTTGAACTCGTGATGGCGGCCTCTCCGGCGAACGGTTACGCACAAGTATATCGCAGGAGATCCGGGGTCCCGTCATTCGACCAGCAGGCGCCCCGTCATGCCGGCCTGGATGGTTTCGGTTCTGGCGTCCGCCCGGTCAGAGTCTGGTGGTTGATCGTCGCCTGATGTTTCATGTCGGATCGCCTCCGGGGCCATGGCCCAGTTGCAGGGGCCTGGTCCGTGTTGCATCCAATCCGTGCCGACGGGGCGTCGGCGCGCGTTCATCGAGGAGTATGGTTGGCGAGAAGAGCTGGCTGAATTGGACTTTCTACGTACTTGCCAGCACGTACAGAGGCAGCGGCCTGATGCCGGCGCGCTTCATAGGGCGCTGCTGTATCATGGCGCCACCAGGATCCGCGGGGAGGCCAACATGCTCGAATTCGTCGTCGGCATAGTTCTGTTTTTCGGCATCCACTCGATCGCGATCATCGCTCCGGAGTGGCGCAACGACATGGTGCGACGCATGGGTGCGTTGCCCTGGAAGTCGCTGTACGGACTGCTCTCCATCGTCGGCATCGTGCTGCTGGTAAAGGGTTACGGCGATCTCCGCTGGGCGTCGTCCGTACTGTATACGCCGCCGGGCTGGATGCGACACGTGGGCATGCTTTTGCTGGTGCCCGTTTTCCCGCTGCTGCTGGCGACCTACCTGCCGGGCCGCATCCACGCGGGCGTGAAGCACCCGATGCTGCTGGCGGTGAAGATCTGGGCACTCGCGCATCTGCTGATGAACGGTCGGGCGG
>Ga0136597_1000518_pt1 | contig 16210 bp, 15 predicted proteins | sample AntRauTorcE11898_FD_101385 | JGI IMG/M metagenome (GOLD analysis project Ga0136597, IMG submission 101385) | Saline lake microbial communities from Rauer Islands, Antarctica - Metagenome Torckler E11 #898 | ecosystem: Environmental > Aquatic > Non-marine Saline and Alkaline > Saline | place... | reverse complement strand
GAAAAGATGTCGGACGAGTTCGGCCTGCGTGTGGCCAATGTCTTCCACGCCGGCGATGGCAACCTGCACCCATTGATCCTGTTTGACGCCAACGTGCCCGGCGAATTTGAGAAGGCTGAGGCCTTCGGTTCCCGCATTCTGGAGTTGTGCGTGGAAGTGGGCGGCTGCATCACCGGCGAACACGGCGTGGGCGTGGAGAAAATCCGGCAGATGGCGGTGCAGTTTGATGACCGGGAACTGGCGCAGTTCCACAGCGTGAAAGCCGCCTTCGATCCCAAGGGTATCCTCAACCCGGGCAAGGGTGTGCCCACCCTGAAATTCTGCCAGGAATACCGCTCGATTGAGCATAAACAACACAAGCACGAACAGACGGGTGCCGAGCATGGCTGATCAGATTCAATCCCTGCAGGAGCAAGTACTCAAAGCTCGCGCGGACGGGCAAACACTGAATATCGTCGGCGGTGGCACCAAATCGTTCATGGGGCGGACACCGGACAATGACGCCGCGACCCTCAGCCTGGCCGAACACACCGGAGTGGTGGAATACCATCCCGTGGAGTTGGTACTGACGGTACGCGCCGGCACCACGCTGAGTGAAATTGAGGCGGTGCTGGCCGAAGAGGGCCAGTGCCTGCATTTTGAACCGCCCAGATTCGCAGAAAGCGGTGAGGGCGCCACTATTGGTGGAACCCTGGCCTGCAATCTCTCCGGCCCGGCGAGGCCCTGGGCCGGTTCGGTGCGCGACCAGGTGCTGGGCGTTCGGCTGCTTAACGGCCAGGGTGAGCATTTGCGCTTTGGTGGCCAGGTAATGAAAAACGTGGCCGGTTACGATGTCTCGCGACTGCAGGCCGGTGCCATGGGCACGTTGGGGGTGATGACCGAAATCAGCTTGAAAGTGATGCCCAAACCGGCCACCACCGCCACCCTGGTGCAGGAAATGCCGTTGGACAGCGCGATTGATTATATGAACCGCCGCGCTGGCGAGCCCAAGCCGATAACCGGCGCCTGCTGGCTGGATGGCAAGGTTTACTTACGCCTGGCCGGTGCCCGCTCGGCGGTCGAGGCCACGACGGAGCAGTGGGATGGCGAGGTGTTCGAAGGTGGTGATGCGCTCTGGCAGCAGATTCAGGATCTGCAGCACGACTTCTTCGCCGGTGACGACCCGCTCTGGCGTTTCTCTGTGAAGTCCTCCGCCGTCATGCCGAGCCTGGATGGCCCCTGGCTGGTGGACTGGGCCGGCGCCCAGCGCTGGTACCGGGGGCAGGCGACCTTGCGTGACCTGGAGCCACTGGCTCTTGAGGCCGGCGGGCAGGTCAGCCTGTTCCGGGGCGGTGACCGCACCGGGGAGGTGATGCACGCTCAGCCCGAGGCGCTGAAAGCCATCCAGCGCCGAATCAAGCAATCGTTCGATCCTGACGGCCTGTTTAATCCGGGCCGCCTCTACAGCTGGTTGTAATCATGCAAACGAATCTGGTTCAACAATTTGCCAATACCCCCGAGGGGGAGGAAGCCGAAGAAATCCTGCGGGCCTGTGTACACTGCGGTTTCTGCACCGCCACCTGCCCGACCTATCAGGAACTGAACGACGAGCGTGACGGCCCCCGGGGACGAATCTATTTGATGAAGATGTTCCTGGAAGGTGGCGAAGTCACCGAGAAAACCCGGGAACATCTGGACCGATGTCTGACCTGCCGCAGCTGCGAAACCACCTGTCCCTCCGGTGTGAAGTACGGTCGGCTGGTGGACATCAGCCGGGGATTGATCGACGAGGAATTGCCCCGGCCGGCGAAAGAAAAGTGGTTGCGCTGGGGGCTGACCCGGCTGTTGCCGAATCGCCGATTGTTCGGTTTGATGTTTGGAGCCGGGCAGGTGTGCCGCCCGTTCCTGCCCCAGAAGCTGAGAGCCAAAGTGCCGGCCCGGCAGAAGCCCGGCCTCTGGCCGAAATCCAGTCATCAGCGCGTGGTACTGGCGCTGGCCGGATGCGTGCAGCCGGCGGCCACACCAACCACCAACGCAGCGGCGGCGCGAGTGCTGGACCGCCTGGGCGTCAGCATGGTGGAAGCGCCGGAAGCCGGCTGTTGTGGCGCAGTGAATTATCACCTGTCCGAGCATGAGCGCGGGCTTGAGCAAATCCGCCGCAACATCGACGCCTGGTGGCCGGCCATAGAAGCTGGTGCCGAAGCCATTGTGATGACCGCTTCCGGCTGTGGCGCTATGGTGCAGGATTACGGGCACCTGCTCAGAAACGATCCTGTTTATGCCGCTAAGGCCCGTAAAGTGAGTGAGCTGTGCGTGGACCTTGGTCAATTCCTGCTGAAAGAAGACCTGGAGCCTCTGAAAGCTACCGCTCAGGCAGGCAAGGTGGCTTTTCATTGCCCGTGCACCCTGCAGCACGCCATGAAGCAAAGTGGGGTGGTAGAACAGGTACTCACCCGGGCCGGGGTCAGCCTGGCGCAAACGCGGGATAAGCACCTGTGCTGTGGCTCAGCAGGTACTTATTCCATTACCCAGCCGGAAATGAGCCAGAAGCTGCTGGATAACAAGCTGAAGGCGCTGACGGTAGAAGACCCGGTGCGGATTGTCACCGCGAACATCGGCTGTCAGCTACACTTGGAAAGCAAGGCCAAGGTGCCAGTGCAGCACTGGATTGAATTGCTCGACCACTGAATTGAAAGCCACAACACACAGGATGTGAACTTTATGCCATGGATCAAGGCTCTTGCCCTACTGCTATCGGTAGGGCTGACAAGCCCCGCGGTTGCTGAAATCTACCAATGGACAGACGCCAGTGGGGCAGTGCATTTCTCCGATACGCCGCCGGAGAATGGCGGGCACCGCCAACTGGATGTTAAGCCAGCCGCCACGGTTTCGATGGGTGACAATATTCGACAAGCTGAGAACGTCAGTCTTAGTCGGAAGGCGGTAAAGCGCATGCTTGAGCCTGATACAGGCAACCGTTATGCCCGGGAGAAGCAGAACGAGCAAGCAAAAGCGGCCCAGTGCGACAGCCTTCAGCGGCGGCTGGAGCGAGTTCAGGCCCAGCTTCGTGCTGGCTACAGTAACGAGCGTGGGAACCGGTTGCGGTCGCAGCGTCGGGAGCTGAGTCAGCAGTACAGCCGGCAATGCGTGCTCAATCAGTGAAACCTCGCATTGCCCTTTGACAATAATTATTGTTAGCTATCTACCCTTGTCTAGGGAGGTAGAATTTGTCTCATTTTCAGTTGGCGTTGTTGTTGGGCATGACGGTTGCGCTGGCGCCCCTGGCGCTTGATGCTTATTTGCCCGCGTTTCCCGATATTGCCAATGGTTTCGGTATTCCTCATTCCGATGTGGGGCTGACGCTGAGTGCCTATGTAGCCACGCTTGGTCTGGCTCAACTGGTAGGTGGGCCGTTGTCTGACCGCTACGGACGCCGCATCATCCTGTTCGGCGGGTTGGGGCTTTTTGCCGGCGCTTGTGTGATGATAGCGCAAGCCGATTCCCTGGTTGAGATGTCGGTCTGGCGCCTGATCCAGGGCGTGGGTGGCGCGTTTTGTGCGGTGTCTGTACCGGCTATCGTTCGCGATCAGGTCAGTGGACAGGATGCGGCCCGCCTGTTCGGGCTGATCGGCCTCATCATGTTTATTGCCCCTGCAGCGGCGCCATCGTTCGGGGCATTAATGCTGGCTCTGGGCGACTGGCACTGGATATTTGCGGCACTGGCGGTTTATGCCGTGTTTCTGGCGGTGGTGCTGCAGCTGGCGCTGTTCCCCCGTTTAAAGCCACGCCCTGCTGCCACCACTCCGGTGAGCACACTGGTTACGAACTACATATTGGTGCTGCGCCATAAAACCACCATGCGCTTCATCGGCATTCAGGTACTGTGTTTCAGTGCCATGCTGCTGTTTATCACCCACTCCTCATTTATCTACCAGGAGTGGTTCGGCCTTTCCAACAGCACCTTTTCCATACTTTTTGCCGCCAATATCGCCCTCATGGCCATACTGAATCTGATCAATCGACCACTTTTGCGCCATTTTCACTCGGTGGTGTTGTTGCGGTTTCAGGTGCTGCTGCAAAGCCTGGCGCTGGTTGGGCTGGTGACCGTAGTGGCGCTGGATGGTCCTTTGTGGGCCGTCGCCGGATTGATCATCACCAGTGTCGGCTTTCAGGGTGGTATTGTGCCCAACAACATGGCCAACGCCCTGGATTTCTTCCCGCATATGGGAGGAACCGCCGCTGCGGTACTGGGAGCCTCCCAGTTTACTCTGGCCGGCGGCATCAGTGCCTTGTCGTCCACCTTTGGCGGCGACAGCCTGTTGCCTATAACGGCGAGCATGCTGGCCTGTTCTGTGGGTGCTGGGCTGTTGGCGTTGGGGGCGCCCAGAGCGGTTCAGAGAGAAAAGGCGAAGTTGGCTTCAAAGCAGGCTTGATTACGGGGGGAATGTAGACAGTGAGGGGGGAGGGCTTCCCAAAACTGTCTGCAGCCAGGGATGGCTGCAGTCAAGCCCTACAGGGATGTACTCGTGGGCGTGTTTTGGGAAGTCCTCCCCCCTTGCTGGCATCGAGTTTTACAGTTGCGTTCCCGGCGAACGTTCACCAACAGCGGACTCCCCGTCGCCGGATCTTCGATCAGATCACAGTGCACACCGTACAAATTGTGCACCAGCTCCGGTGAGACAATCGTCGCCGGCGCGCCTTCCATAATCACTTCGCCAGCTTTCATGGCCACCATGTGGTCCGCGTACCGGCAGGCACTGGCCAGGTCGTGTACTACCATGGCGATGGTCTTGCCTTGCCCGCTTAACGTTCGGATCAGCTCGAATACTTCAATCTGGTGGCCCAGGTCCAGCGCCGATGTGGGTTCGTCCAGCAGTAGCAACGGTGTTTGCTGGGCCACGGCCATGGCAATCCAGGCTCGCTGGCGCTGGCCGCCGGACAGAGTGTCCAGAGCCCGGTCTGTCAGCTTGCCCATGTCCGCTGCGTCAACTGCACTATCAAAGGCTTGCTGGTCCTCTCTGGACCACTGCTTCATCCAGCCCTGATGGGGCTGGCGGCCGAAACGCACCAGGTCTCCCACTGTCAGCCCTTCCGGTGCCGTGTTGTCCTGGGGCAGCAATGCCAGCTTGCGGGCAACGTCCCGGGAGGGCAGGCGGTGAATGTCTTTGCCGTTCAACAGTACCGAGCCATGGCTGGGCGCATGGATGCGGGCCAAACCATTGAGCAGAGTGGATTTCCCACAGCCGTTAGGCCCGACAATCGCCGTAACCTTGCCGGGCGGCAACTCAACACTCAGGTTTCGCGTCACGGTGAAATGGCGATGGGCGAGCGTGATGCCCTCAGCGGCCAGAGTAGCAGTGTCGGTTTGGCTCATGTCAGGCTCCGTTTGGACGGCTTAAGCAGAATCCACAGCAGATAAGGGCTGCCGACAATGGCAGTGATGATGCCCACTGGAATTTCCAGCGGCGAAAACAGCGTGCGGCCCAGCAGGTCGGCAATCACCATGAAGCTGGCGCCGGCCAGCGCCGAGGCGGTAAGGGGCACTTTGCCCGGCCGGCTGACCGTGCGGGCAAACTCGGGTGCCAGTAGAGCAATTAGCCCCACCGGCCCACATACCGACACCGCCAGGCCGGTTAACAATACCGACAATGCCAGACCGAGAATCCGTGTCAGCTTAAGCCGGGTGCCCAGGGCAATGGCTACTGCATCGGAAAATTGCAGGGTGTTCAAGGCCCGGCTGATCGCCAGCAAAATCAGATAGCCCGCCACCAGGCCGATAGCCAGCACCTGAACACTTTGTTCAGAGCGGGCATTCAGGCTGCCCACGGTCCAGGGGTAGGCAGCGTTCGCGGCGTCGATGGCCACCCTGCTTAGCATGACTTGCGTGACTGCCCCGGCAATGGCGCCAATGCCGATGCCTGCGACAATAAACCGGTAACCCCGGGTACCGTTGGCGCCTGCCAGACCAAAGGCCAGGGCCGTTGCCGCGGCCGCCCCGGCCAGGGCCATGGCCGACGGTGCCAGAGCGAGACCAACGCCCACTACTGAAGCCACAGCAAAGGCCGTTGCCGCGTTGTCGATGCCGATAATGCCCGGCGTGGCCAGACGGTTACGGGCCAGGGTTTGCATCAGGCACCCGGCCATGGCCAGGGCGGCACCGCTGAGCAGGCCGGCAAGAATACGACTGAGACGGAGCTCGTTGACGACGAAGTCGGTCATCGGGTCGGCCTTGCCGGCCAGCGCCTTCACTGCATCCAAAGGTGAAACCTGGACAGTGCCCATGGACAGGGAGCTGAGCACCACGGCCACCAGCAACAGCAGCAACACCAGGTTTACCAGGGCTGTTCGTGTATCCGGCATGTTCACAAAGAGTCCTTGCATTACAGGGATGGCATACGGCCGGCGCGGACAATGGCCAGAAGCACCGGCGCGCCGATCAATGCGGTGACAACGCCAAGAGGCAACTCCGCCGGCGCGGCAATCAGGCGGGAAATTACATCGGCGCCGAGAACCACCGCCGGCCCGATGGGTACGCACAGCCACAGGGTTCTGCGTATATCCGGGCCCGAAAAAGCACGGGCAATGAACGGCACCACCAGACCCACAAAAATCAGCGGTCCGGCCAGGGCGGTAGCCGAGCCCACCAGCAGGGCCACGGTAACGGTAATCAAGAACCGGATGCGGCCGGGATGATGGCCGAGCCCGACAGCTGCTTTTTCACCCAGCGCCATGGCGGCGAGTGGTCTTGCCGCCAACACAATGAGTACCAGGCCGATAGCAATTGAGGGCAGGGTGGCCTGCAGCATGGCCAGAGATTTGCCGGCAATGCTGCCGGTAATCCAGAAACGGATTTCATCGGCCGCTCGCTGGTCCATCAGCATCAGCATAGAGGTCAGTGCCAGTAGCAGGCCGGTCAGGGTTGCGCCGGCCAGTACCAACCGGACTGGATCATTCCCCAGCCCTTGCACCCGGGTAGCCGCAATCACCAGCGCACAGCCGGCCAGCGCGCCCAGTTGCGCGACCACCGTTGTCAGTGTGGCGGTGGTGGCCCCGAACAGAATGGCCACGGCAACCGCAAAGCCACTGCCCGCGCTTACGCCCAGCAAGCCGGGTTCGGCCAGCGGGTTGCGAGTCATGGATTGCAGCAGGGCGCCGGCAAGACCCAGAGCCAGGCCGGTAAGCAGTCCCAACACGGTGCGCGGCAAGCGCAGTTCGGTGACCACAAACCGGGCCTCCCCGGTGCCACCCCCGGCTATTGCTGCGAAGGCATCACTGACCGGAACCGGCCCGGCACCATAAACCAGGCTGGCCAGAACAATGAGCAACAGTAAAAAGCCCGCCGCAAAGAACGGCGGGAACAGGGAGCGGGACGCAATCATGCTCCTGAGTGGCTGTGCTATCACGGCAATAACGTCAAGGGTTGCGGGCGGTGATAGCCGCTTCTATATCGTCAAGAATGGCCAGTGCAGCCAGCGGACCGGTGGCGCTGGTCCACAACTGCCCGCTGACGGTAATTACCCGATCTTGTTGCACTGCATTCAGGCGGGCAAACGCGGGCGATTGCTGAGCCGCTTCCAGAGCCTGTTCGCCATCCTCATTCAGGGTGGCCAGAAACACCCAGCTCTGGCTGATGCCGGACAGGTTTTCCAGGCTCAGTGGTTCGCTGTGGGGGCGGCCTTCTTTGACCAGACCACTGTCTGTCACATCAAAACCGACAGCCTGTAACAAAGAGGCAGAAAACAGTCCTTCGGCCATGACCAGCGGGCCCTGAGGCATCCAGCGCACCAGAGATGCGTCTCGCTTGCCTTCCGGAACAGTCTGCTCGACAAGTTCTGCCACGTCGTTGATTCGGGTTTTCACTTGTTCAATCACTTTTTTGCCAGCCGCCTGGCGATTCAATGCTTCGGCAAACAGACGGGTTTCCTTTTCCCAGCTGTCCGGTTTGAACAACTCAACGTTGGAAACGACCACCGGCGCTACCCGTGAAAGCAGTTGGTACTGCTGCTCGCTGGTGCGGGGCGCGGCCAGAATCAGGTCTGGCCGGGCGGCAATGACTGCTTCGATATTGGTCTCGGCCGGGGCACCAACAATGGCAATGTCACCCGCTTCTGACTGGATGTAGTCAGCGACATCGCTGCCGCCACGTGTGATCACGGCTCCTACCGCATTGGCCTCTACTGCCAGGGTGGCATCCAGTGCGCCTTCATAAAGTGTGACCACTCGCTCGGGCTGACCCTCGATGGTGACCGGCTCGAAGGCGCTTTCCACGGTTCTGGTTTGAGTGTCGGCGTGAGCTGGGCTGGTGCCAAAAGCGACAAAGGCCAGTGTTGCACATGAAATCGTCAGGAATGCAGTGAAAGTAGAGAGGCGGCTTTTCATGTTCGGGTAACTCCGGCTGGTTCGGGTTTGATAGCAAGCAAACCAAGATTGAAAGCAATGATAATGGTTCGCATTATTTTTTTAAAGTGATAAATTGGGACGTTAAGTTGCAATAAACGGGACAAGAACATGTATGACCTGCAAGAGCTGGAAGCTTTCGTATCGGTAGTGCGCTCGGGAAGCCTGACGGCCAGTACCCGGGATCTCGGACTACCAAAATCGACGCTCAGTCGCCGTATCCGCCAACTGGAAGAGGCCGTGGGCCAGCCATTGTTGCTGAGGCAATCCCGGAAAATCCTGCCGAATGAGGCCGGCCGGATTTTTTATCGCTACAGCAACGACATCCTGGAACTGGTCTCTCAGGGCAGGGAGGCGCTGGATGAACTTCGGCAAGAGGTAACCGGCAAGCTGACGCTTTGTTGCCATGAAGCTTTTGTGCGGGGTTGGTTCGCCAACGTTGTGGAAGCCTTCATGGACCGGCATAAAGACCTGCGGGTGGCAATTCATACCCAGCAACAGGTGCCGGAGAAACTCGATAACGGTATTTGTCTCTGGCTGGGGCCGGTCGCAGAAACGCCGCTTCGGCAGGAAGCGCTGGGAAATCTCACGCAAGGCGTATATGGCAGCCCCGAGTATTTCAGACAGTACGGTGTGCCTTCGGCACCAGGGGAGCTGGAACAACATCGCTGGATAGACCTGTGGCGAGTCGGCAGTGAGGGCGCGGAGCTTCACCATTCAAGATTGGGGGCCTACCCGCTGGCGGAATCGCAACGCAGTTACAGCGTGGACCAGTTCTGCGTTCAGGGTGATGCCATCGCATCAGGCCGTGGCCTGGGCCTGATGCCGCACTGGCTGGTAGAGCGGAGAATGGAGGCCCATCCGGGAACATTTCAGTTGTGCCTTCCGGAATGGAAGGGGCCGGAGATGCCGGTCACTCTGCTTTATCCTTATGGCAATCTGCCGCGCCGGGTCAGGGCTTTCCTTAGCCATGTGCGGGCGTCTGTGCCGGTGGAGTGGAGCGCGCCTGCAGCTGTGATCAGCCAGGCAGAATTATAAAGCTGTTCCGCAAAGCGGAACGAATCATCTCAGCACGCAATGGCTTACCTTGTGGTAATGTTCTCCCACTGATAATGATTCGCAACTGCTAATAAGAACTCTATGTAATGTCGGCAGGGCGGTGAATTGAACATTGCACAACACAAGGAGTTTTCCATGCGTCGTCGTTTTCCTTTGCTTGCTTCGGCCATAGCGCTGGCGAGTACCAGTTCCGTTGCCGTGGCCCAGTCTGAGCCACTTGAGCTGGGTGAAATTGTGGTTACTGCATCCGGGTTTGAGCAAAACATCTCAGATGCGCCGGCCAGTATTTCAACGATTTCAGGTAAAGAGCTGGAGAAGAAGTCATACACCAGCATTGTGGATGCGGTGAATAATATACCCGGCGTTTTTGTAACTGGGGGCGGTGCTTCTCAGGACATCAGCATCCGCGGCATGGATGACAGTTACACGCTTTATATGATTGATGGTCGGCCTGTGTCTGATGGCCGCTCCGTCAATACCAATGGTACGGACGGCGGAAAGCAGATCGGGCTGCCCCCCGTCTCAATGATTGAGCGAGTCGAAGTTATTCGTGGTCCGATGTCATCGCTTTATGGATCCAGTGCCATGGGCGGCGTGGTGAATATCATCACGAAGAAGCCAACTGATGTATTTGCGGGTTCAATCACGACCGAATACAACCATTCGCTGAATGACCGGAATAATGACGGCCAGCAGGTTAGTTTCTCAACCAGTGCGCCGATAGTGAAAGGTTTGTTGGGGGCACAGGTTCATGGTAGCTGGCTGGGGCTGGAAGAAAGTAATTATATCGGTGGTGACGATAATGCGGAAAGTACACCGGAGACTGATACCCGCCAGGGCGGTGTTGAGCTTTATCTGACACCGGATGACAATAATGAGTTTACCGTGGGCTATACCTCTTCTACCAAGGAGTACACTCATCGGCCCGGCGTTAGCGTACCTTTAATGGGGGGGCGTGGTGGGAACACGCCAAACGAAGTCAGCACTACTCGCTACGATAAAGATGTGTATACAGTTGGTCACAAGGGCACCTTCGACAATCTGATTGTTGATACCTATCTGCAGCACGATGTTTCTGAACGAATTCAGGAAGACGAAAAGAAAGAGGATCTGACGACATTTAATACTCAGGCCACTTACTTCTGGGGCGATCATGTTCTGACAGTGGGCGGGCAGTACAAGCAGGAGGAGCTGGTTGATGAAAGCAACGGCTTGCTCACGGCAAACATTCCCGGAGCTGTCAGAAGTGTGGATCGTTGGCTCGCTTCCCTTTATGCCGAAATGGAATGGCGCCTGACAGACAAACTCAATCTGACCACCGGTATGCGTTACGACGACGATGAGCTATTTGGTGGTCACTTCTCGCCGAGAGTTTATGCCAATTACCATGCCTCTCCAGAGTGGACGTTAAAGGGTGGTGTCTCTACGGGATACAAGCAGCCCGGGCTTTCTGATGCAACGGAAGGCTTTGGCCGGGGGACCGGTGGTGGCGATTGGCGAAACATCCCTAATCGCGATAATCCAAGAGCGTTGATTATTGGGAATGAAGACCTGGACCCGGAAACCAGCACCAACTATGAGTTGGGGTTTGTTTATCAGAGCCCGGGACGCTCCCTGAATACCAGCGTTATGCTGTTCCATACCCAGTTTGAGGACAAAATTGCAGAAGATCGTGTCTGTGAGACAGCTAACCCGGATCGATACGACCCGGCCACCTGGGACTGCAGTTATCAGGGAGTTGCTTATCAGTTTGTTGGTACTCGAAGCAACATCTCAGAAGCCGAAATGCAGGGTGTTGAGTTCACTCTGGATTACGACATCACCCGGGATGTACAGCTGAGTTCAAGCTACACCTATACCGAATCTGAGCAGAAAACCGGTGAGTTTGAGGGTGAACCACTTAATCGCATTCCTGAGCACATGGCCAATGTGTCGGTTGACTGGCAGACCAGCGAAAAACTGGCTGTCTGGGCCCAGGCTAATTACCGTGGCGAAACAAGTGATTATCTGAGTCGCACCAGTATGGCGGAGAGCACACCTTCCTATGGTTTTGTGGATGTGGGCATGCAGTATGCGTTGAGCTCCTCTGCACGAGTGAAGGCTGGAATCTATAACGTTGCTGACAAAGAAGTGACCAATGATGACTACGAAGTCGTTCTCGACGGCCGCATGTTTAACGTTGGCCTAACAGTCGACTTCTAATCTGGAGATATCAGCCATGAAATTACTGAAAATTCCCCTTGCAAGCACTTTCGCCGGCCTTGTTTTGGCGGGCTGCGCCGCCTCACCGGAGGTTGCCGGCCCAACCGTTATCAGCTACGACCACGGCGCACTGGATACTCTGCTGGAACTCGGGCTCGATGAAAAAGTGCTGGCGGTACCCCAGCAGGGTTTACCTGATTACCTGGAAGATTTTGGCAAGAGTCGGCCGGACGCGGGCAGCCTGAAGGTGCCCGATCTGGAGGAAATTGCAGCCTTGCAACCGCAACTGGTGTTGATGACTGGCCGACAGGGCGAAGCCATTGAAGCGGTGGCAAAAGTCACCCGGGTAAAAGATGTGACTCTACCGGAAGGTAACTACCGGGAATCGGTGAACGCTGTGGCGCTGGAACTGGCAGGCTTGTACGATCTTGAACGTATTGCCAGCCGGAAGCTGGATGCGCTCTGGCAACACGTTGATGAACGGCAACAGGAAGTTGCCGAGGCCGGATCTGTGACGGTCGTTACCCATAACGACGGCAACTTCTCCCTGAGAATGGAGCCGGTGGTGTATGAGCTTCTGGAACTTGAACCGGCCACTGTTCCGGATAGTGTTCAGGCAATCAGTAGGGGCGAGCGCACTTTCTACCCGGTTAATGCGGAAACCCTCGCACAAATGGCTCCGGAGCATTTGCTGGTGGTGGACCGTAGTGCGGCGATTGGCGCGGAGCCTCTGGAGCAGGCTGTTTTGCAGGGCCAGTTAGAAGAGGCAGGAGCGGATATACAGGTAAGCGTTCTGAACCCGGGCTTGTGGTATTTGTCGGGTGGCGGTCTGCGGAGTGTCCGGTCGCAGGTGGATGAAGTGGTGAACATCGTTCGTTAAGATTACTGGAACGTGTTCAACGCAAGGCCCTCAGGCATTACCTCGAGGGCTTTTTTATTGCCGAAGATTCGAAAATATGAAACTGATCCTCAGCCGAAAAGGCTTCGACAGTTCCGCTGGCGGTTGCCCCAATCCGGTGTTTGCCGATGGCAGCTCGCTGGCGCTGCCGATTCCGGATCCGCAATCGCCCATCCGGTACAGTCAGATTCGTCATCAGGGTAATAGTCTGGGGCCGCTGGTTTCCCAGTTGACGGGTAACCCGGCGTTTTCCCGCAAAGGCGCACATCTGGACCCGGACCTGGTACCCGAAGCCTATCCACGCAGCCCCGGCTGGCGGCCGTTGTTGGGGCAGCACAGTTCGGCACAGGCACATCTGAGCAATCATGGGGTAGGCGAGGGCGATCTGTTTCTGTTTTTCGCTTTGTTCCGGGCTGTTGAAAAACACCGGGGCCGCTGGCGTTTTGTGCCCGGAAGCAAGCCGTTCCACAGTATCTGGGGCTGGCTGCAAGTGGCGGAGTTGTGGCCGCTGGATGGCTCGGTGCAAATGCCGGAATGGGCGGCCTACCATCCCCACCTTTTTGGTGAACGCTCGGGCCACAACAGTCTGTACGTAAGCAATGAAACACTGGCGTTACCGGGTGTTGAAAGCCAACTGCCCGGCGCCGGGCTGATTCCGGCCATGACCGAACTGCACCGCTTGACTGCGCCGGATGCCAAGGGCGTTACAGACTGGCGCCTGCCGGCGGCTTTTCTGCCCACGGCAGGAACAGAGCCCCTCAGTTATCACCACAAGACTGACCGCTGGCGCTCAGACGAGCCCGGCTGGTGCCGGCTGAAAAGCGCCGCCAGAGGCCAGGAGTTTGTGCTGGACCTGAGCCAGTACCCGGGCGTGGTGGACTGGCTGGCAAGCCCCGGCTTGCTTGGTTGAGGCTGCTATCACCCTTCAGGCGGACGATTGACTCGCCCCGGCCGGCCAGAATGACCAGAGAAGCGATCAGCATGCTGGCGATCTCCTGTGTATCATTGCTTACGCTCCCGGGAAATAAAGAGGTGTTATACTGGCAGCTGTTTTCCATCGGCCAACATAGGAGAATGGACATGGCCAGAAAGCGAGCCAAAGCGACGCAACACAGCGCCGTTCAGCGAGAACTCAGAACACCGAAATATCAAATGCGGGTGGTTGAAGATAAAACCCGATACAAGCGCACCCGTGACAAGGCGGTTCGCCGGGAGGACTTCCGCAAGGCCGCGTAAGCGTGGTTTTACGAAAGTCCTTCCTGCTGGCCCCTGTAATAAAACCTTCACGGTAGTGCGTGCCGGCCCTGTTATCCTGTAATGTTTGGTTTGAACAGGAAATTCAGGAGCATGGCAGCAATGAGAATTATCGCGCTATACAGCCCCAAGGGTGGTGTTGGCAAAACAGCGGCAGCCGTCAATATTGCCTATCTGGCCAGCCAGGACAATTACCAGACTCTGTTGTGGGATCTGGACCCGCAGGGCGCTTCCAGCTTTTATCTGGCCGGCGCCGAGCCGGTCAAAGGGCGCAAACTCTCCAAGTTGCTTGAGGGCAAAACGCCCATCGCCAAGTATATCCACGATGACGTATACCCCGGCCTGGATTTCATTCCCGCACACTCCAGTTTCCGCAACTTCGACATCAAGCTTGAACAGGAAGCCGACGGCAACCTGCTCAAGAAGATGCTCGCGCCGCTTTCCGAGGAAACCAGCCTGGTCATTCTTGATTGCCCGCCAACCCTCTCGCGGCTGACCGAACAGGTACTGGAAGCCGCAGACCAGGTGTACGTGCCACTGGTGCCAACCTGGCTTTCCATGAACAGCTGGGATCAACTGCACGATTTTGCCAAGAGCAAAAAGCTGGGCGTGAAGAAGCTGCGCCCGTTCTTCTCCATGGTCGACCGCCGTAAGAACCTGCACAGGGAACTGGTAGAACGAGGCCCGGAACTTCTGAGTAACAGCACCGGAGTGGCCATACCCTACGCCAGCGTGGTTGAGCGCATGGGCGAAGAGGGCCAGCCGCTGGAAAAGCTGGACGCCAGAAGTACGGCAGCTGCTGCGTATCGGGAGCTCTGGGCCAGTATCAAGAAAGACCTCTGGTGAGATAGACGGGCTCTCATGACATCTACATATGCACCTTTAACCTTCCTGTTTCTGGCCGGTGTGCTGATTTCGAGCCCTCTCAGGGCGGAGCTTGTTAATGTCGCCTGGGATAACGATCTGTTTACCGGAACGGATCGCGGGTATACCAATGGTGTGAGAATCTCCTATCTGACGTCGTCGGCGGAACAGTCCTCTGGGGCATCCGCTTCGATAGCCAGGGAATTTCGGGACCAACTGACATTTTTGCCAGGGATAGGGGCGGACTCAGACCAGCACGCAGCCAGCTTCAGTTTTCGGCAGTTAATGGTGACACCGGACGATATCAGCAGCCAGGAGCCGCAGTACAACGACATTCCCTATACGGGCCATCTTTCCCTCAGCAGTACACTCTGGAGCTGGAACGCGGAGAGCATCACCGGGTTTGGCGGGCATGTCGGGGTGGTCGGTCCGGAAAGTGGTGCAGAGAGTGTGCAGAAGTGGGTGCACAAAGTCACCGGCAGTGAAACGCCGCGGGGCTGGGATAACCAGCTCGGTACGGATGTGGTGGGAGGCCTGCAGGCAGCCCATGGTCGGAAGCTGATACAGGCTGGGCAGAAGGGAGAGATTGAGCAACAGATCTCAGTGGTTGGCTCCACTTTGCTTTCGAACTTCCGGACATCGGCTAAAACGGGTTTTATATGGCGGCTCGGTCACCAGTTACCGGTCAACTTCGTGCCGGATTATGGGGGCACCTCATCCACGATTGCTCTTCCCGGTTCCCTGAACAGCACCGGAAGTAGCTGGTCGGTATTTATTGGCCTGGGAGTGGAGTACGTGGCTTATTCGTATATTGAGGAAAACTCCGGTCCTTATGAGTTCACTGAGGGGCCGTTTATAGGGCAAATCGGTATTGGCGGTGCCTGGCAATGGGATAATTTTCAGGCTGCTCTGACCCTGCGGGCGACGACAGGAGAAGACGAGCGACACAAGGATGATTTCAGTTTCGGTACCCTGTCAGTGTCTTGGGTGTTGTAGGGGCTACGCCGAGTCTGCTTATAAATCGAATTCCAGAAACAACAAAGCCCGCACAAGGCGGGCTAAGTCATTGAATATTGGTGCCCGGAGGCGGAATCGAACCACCGACACGGGGATTTTCAATCCTGTGCACTAGCACCCCAAAAAGCCACACTTCTGCACAATCAAACAGTTACGGAAATTGGAAACCACTGAGGTCCACAGAAAACCGCTTTAACGTGGACACTGCGGGGACACCTTAGACTTCTGGTTATACGTACAGTACTTGTGCAACGTTTTGCACTATAATGCACAGTAATGATAGTTTTCGTGACGTGTCACGTAGACTAAGCACTGACCAAAAGAGATCGCATACGAGCATGTTTGACGAAAGGAAAGTTGCACAGGCAGCAGCCTATTTTCTTGATCGGCGTGGTGGCGAAATGGCCCACCTCAAGCTGTAAGTGATGTCACCGACGTACGCCCGATCAGGCTCAGCGGCGGTAAAATCTCGTTCCAGTACGTTGTCGAACACCGGCTGTTTATGGTCGCTGTTGGTGGTTACCTTAAACTTCTTCCGAT
>Ga0136597_1000516_pt1 | contig 16233 bp, 13 predicted proteins | sample AntRauTorcE11898_FD_101385 | JGI IMG/M metagenome (GOLD analysis project Ga0136597, IMG submission 101385) | Saline lake microbial communities from Rauer Islands, Antarctica - Metagenome Torckler E11 #898 | ecosystem: Environmental > Aquatic > Non-marine Saline and Alkaline > Saline | place... | reverse complement strand
GCGGCAGGTACCGGGGGACGGCCAGGCCGCCGTAAAGTTCGTTGGCGATGTAATCCCGGTCCACGAGCCAGTTCATCGCCTCGCGGATCGCGGGCACCGCGAATGGATTGAGTTCGCCATCGCCGAATTCGGGGCCAGCGGGGTTGAGGGTCAGTTCCGCCGAGGAACCGTAGGAAAGATCGAATTCCGCGCGCTGCGACTGGCGCAGCTGGTGGTAGACGGTCTTGTTGGTCACGCCCTGGGCGAAGACCTGGCGGCTGCCGGACTCGATGCGCCCCACCGCCTTGCCGGGATTGCCTTCCTCAGTGAACACGACCTGGTCGATCAGTGCGCCGCGACGCTCCGCGGGATCGCCCTCGACCGCGCCCTTGCGCTCCGGCGTCGCCTTCTCGGGGCCCACGGCCGGCTCGGGCCAGAGCGCCACGATAAGGCCGATCGCGAGCAGCACGATCGCGCCGATCAGATACTGGAACCTGCGTCTCACCGTCGGTCAGCCTTTCCCTGCATGGAACCAACCGCCGCCACGGGCGCCGGGCCTGAAGGACTCGATGCTACCGGTAATTGACCGCCTCTGCCGAGAGTAATATCGCGACCGTGATGTTGGAGGGCTGAGGACGAAGGCGACAGGCGGTAACCGTAGGTTGGGTTGAGCGCCAGCGATACCCAACGGGTCGACGCCGGATGCCCGGAATCACGTCCCATCTTCAAACATCGCTCGACGTGTTGGGTTTCCTTCGTCAACCCAACCTACGGTTGCCCACATTGCGGCGCAGGATGTCGTTGGCGCTCAGCGGGCGTTTGCCAACCACACGGGTTGGCGGCGCCGGCCCCAGTGGCCGGGCGGGCCGGCGAAGACGCCGCTGCAGCGAGTGCCGCAGTTCAGGCAGTGGCCGGTATCGTCCATGTTCCACTCCGAAAGCTGATACCAGTCGCGGCCGATCAGGCGCTCGCCGCAGTGATGGCAATACGTGCTCTGCCCGTCCTTGTCATGGGTGTTGCCGGTATAGGCGTAGCGGATGCCGTGCTCGAGCGCGATGCGCCGTGCCCGCGACAGCGTCTCCGGTGGGGTCGGCGGATAATCGAGCATCTTGAAGTCCGGGTGGAACGCCGTGAAATGCAGCGGGACATCCACGCCGATCTCGTCGCGGACCCACTCGACCAGACGGGTGATCTCTTCGTCGCTGTCGTTCTCGCCCGGGATGACCAGCGTCGTCAGTTCGAACCACACATCCGTCTCGAAGCGCAGGTACCGGATGGTGTCCAGCACCGGTTCCAGTGCGGACCCCGTCAGCTTTTTGTAGAAGCGCTCGGTGAACGCCTTGAGGTCGATATTCGCCGCATCCATGCGGTCGTAGAACTCCTTGCGGGGCTCCGGGCAGACGTAGCCGGCCGATACCGCAACGGCCTTGATCCCCTTTTCGTGACACGCATCGGCGATATCGATGGCGTACTCGTGGAAGATCACGGGATCGTTGTAGGTGAAGGCGATGCTGTGCGCGCCCAGTCGTTCGGCGGCTTCGGCGATCTGCGTCGGTGAGGCGCTGTCCGCGAGCGTATCCATCCGCCGGGATTTGCTCATGTCCCAGTTCTGGCAGAACTTGCAGGCGAGATTGCAGCCGGCGGTCCCGAAGGAGAGCACCGAGGTGCCAGGCAGGAAGTGGTTGAGCGGCTTCTTCTCGATCGGGTCGACGCAGAATCCGGACGAACGACCGTAGGTAGTCAGGACCACCTGATCGTCCTGACGGCCACGCACGAAACACAGGCCGCGCTGGCCCTCTTTGAGCCTGCAGAAGCGTGGACACATATCGCACTGGATACGGCCGTCGTCGAGCCAGTGCCAGTAGCGTGTCGGCACGCCTTCCAGATGTTCGCGGGTCACTTTGCCCCCGGCCCGTAACGGGCGAATTCGGATCTCACACCGGGAAACATGGCGGATCCGCAACCGATTTCAAGTAGCGCGGGCCTGTGGGCAGCGCCTGTACACATTGATTTTTACCAATCAAGGCTCCATTCCCGTTGGCAGGGTATCGTGCAAATCAGGGTGTTATCGATGAATGACAAGGTACGCGCACCGGCTGTCGCGGGTCGGTTTTATTCGGCGGACGCCGACGCCCTGCGCCAGGAAGTGGATGACCTTCTCGCGCGTGCGGATACGGCCGTGGAGCCCACGCCGAAGGCGATCATCGCTCCACACGCCGGCTTCATGTTCTCGGGCGGCGTCGCAGCGACCGCCTATGCCCGGCTGCGCCCGTCCGCCGGGCGGATCCGCCGCGTGGTGATCCTGGGGCCGTCGCATTTCGTTCCCGTTCGCGGGCTTGCCGCCAGCAGCGCCGACTGGTTCGAGACACCGCTGGGGCGCCTGCGGGTCGACGCGGGGGGTCTGGCGACCGCCCTCGACTTCCCGGCGGTCGAGACCATGGACGCCGCGCATGCGCGCGAGCATTCGATCGAGACGCAGTTGCCCTTCATCCAGCGAGTGCTGGGGGATGATGTGACGATCGTGCCGCTGGTCGTCGGCGACGCGACGCCGACGGTGATCGGCCAGGTCCTGGCGGCGCTCTGGGGCGACGAGGAGACGGCGATCGCGATCAGTTCCGATCTTTCGCATTTCCATGATGATCCTGCGGCACGGGACCTGGACCGGACTACGGCGCGCATGATCGAGGGCCTGCGTGGCGCCGAACTCGGCCCCGACAACGCCTGCGGCTTCCTGCCGATCGCCGGGCTGCTGTGGAACGCGGAACAGCGCGACGCGACGATACACACGCTGGAACTGAGGACTTCCGCCGACGCGGGTGCACCCCCGGACAGCGTGGTCGGTTACGGCGCGTTCACCCTGCAGGAGCAGGGGGCATGAGCGGCCCGACGGTGGGGCAGCATGGGCGCGAACTGATCGCCCTCGCCGAGCAGGCGATCGATCACGGCCTTGCGCACGGCAGGCCGCCGGCGGTCGACCTCGACCGCTGGCCGGAGACCCTGCGTGCGGAACGCGCCACCTTCGTCACGCTCTTGTCGGCGGATGGCAACCTTCGCGGCTGCATCGGCACGATCGACCCGCACCGGCCGCTGGTAGCCGACATCAACGCCAACGCCTTTGCCGCCGCCTTCGAAGACCCGCGGTTCCCGCCGTTGGGGGCCACCGAGCGCGACGGCCTGTGTTGCGAGCTGTCCATCCTCACGGTGCCCGAGCCGATGGCGTTCACGGACGAAGCGGATCTCGTCCAGCGCCTGTGCCCGGGAGTTGACGGTGTTCTCATCAAGGCGGGCGACCGCCGTGGCACACTGCTGCCGGCGGTCTGGGAACAATTGCCCGATCCGGTGGAATTCTGGCGGACGCTCAAGGCCAAAGCGGGCATCGCGCAGGACATGCTGCCGGACGACCTGGCCGTGTATCGTTATCGTGCGGAGCATATTGCCGGGTGACGGCGTAAGGAACGCCGATAATCCGACCGTCCCCGGCGGATGTAACAGGCCGGCTTTTGCCGTCAGGCAACAGCCGGCATGCTCCGCGTACAGTACCTCAACCTTGTCCGCCGGCTGGCTCCCTTCGGTCGCAAGCCGGCCTACGCGGTAAGCGCAGGAATGAATACTTCGCCCCATGGAAAGACGCCCTGAGGGATTCCGTCCGGCGATCGCGGCCGTTGTCGCGGCACTCCTGGTGACGGCCTGGATACAGCGCGCGCCGCCCCCGCCCGCCCAGCAGGATCTGTGCGGTATCTTCGCGCGTCACCCCCACTGGTACGACCACGCCCGCGATGCCGAGGCGCGCTGGGGCATCCCGGCGGCCACCCTGATGGCATTCATCCAGCTTGAATCGGGGTTCCGACGCGGTGCCCGGCCACCGCGGGAATATCTGCTCGACGTCATCCCCTGGGGACGGATGTCGTCCGCTTATGGCTACGGGCAGATCCAGGACGCCGTCTGGGGCGAGTACATCGAGGCGCGCCCGGGCATCGGGCGCAGTCGCCGCCACATGGATGACGTGCTCGATTTCATCGGCTGGTACAACCGGGCGACGGTCGAGCGGCTTGGGATCGATGCCGCCAACGTCAAACACCTCTATCTGGCCTACCACCAGGGGCGCACGGGCTACCGCCGCGGCGACTGGCGCCGCAAGCCCGCCATCGAGAATTACGCCGAACGGGTGGCCGGACGCGCGGCGGATTATCACCGCCAACTGCGCAATTGTTCGGCCCGCTTCGACTGCGATGGCCTGCTCGAGTTCGGCCCGTGGTGCAGCGCACCCGAGCGGGAATATCCCGCCCCATCGGCCTGAGGCAACGACAATGAAACGGGGGCACGCCGTGGCGTGCCCCCGCAGGCGGTTCGACCCGCGCGTTCCGTTCAGCCATCGTTGCCGCGGATCAGGAAGTAGAGCCCGATCAGCAGTAACACGACCTGGAACTCCATACCCCCCATGGGATGGCTGTAGCTGGCGACGAAGCTCCACTGCCCCCAGTGCACCATGGCGATCGCGCCGATCATCACCGGGGCGATCGCGAGCCCCGACAGACGGGTAACGAGGTCACCGAGACGGCCCCGGATGGTCGCACCGGCGATGATGCCCGCGCCGCCAAGGACTTCGGCCAGCGCCACGGTCGCAGCGATCGCGAGCGGCAGGCCCATCATGCCCGCGAATCCCTCGATACCCGATACGAGGAATTTCTGCAGACCATGGAAAAGAAAGACACTCGCGAGCGATACCCGCAGCAGCCAGTGCGCATGCGGCGCCATGAATGCGGCAATACTATGATCGGACTGAGTGCTGCCATGAACGTGGGTTTGTACGGTCATCAGACTACTCCCGGTTATTGGATTGGGTAACTGTCGTGTCCCCTGACACGGTGTGCAGTCTGGTGATTTCCCGCTTCTCCGGTAATTCGGTTTTATACGTACGTGCTACTACGTGGTGGATGTAGCGCTGCGCGGAACCCTGAAGGGGGGTCGCGGTCTGACCGTGTCGAAAGACGGATCCATCCGGGAGATCGGCCGATCGATGAATAACAGGGATGCAACCATGACAACGGCTGCGGCCATCGCCACTGACCGGCTCCGATGGACCCTGGGCGGCGCCGTGGCGGCGTTCGCGCTGATGGTGCTGCTGGGCCTCGCTGCCCTTCAGTTCACTGCGGCGCAACCGCCGGTCCCCCTGATCTGGCCCGCGGCGGGCATCGCGCTCGCGCTGACCTTTCGTTGCGGCTGGCCGGCGGCCGTTGGTACCGCACTCGGCGCGGCTATTCTCCACGGGGCAATCGGTACGCCGATGGGACCGGCGCTGGCGCTCGGAGCCGTCACCGGCGCCGCCGGCATTGCCAGCGCGGCGATCCTGCGCCGGTTGCGCTTCGATCCGACCTTCCGGCGGGTGCGCGATGCCATCCTGCTGGTGGCGGTCGGTGGCGGCCTGACCGCGTTACTCAGCGCGGTCGGCGGCACCATGGTGGTCGCCGGCCTGACGCCGGACTTCGCGGCGACCTTCGGCCTGTGCTGGATCGCGGACGCCATGGGCCTGATCCTGCTGGCGCCGCCGCTGCTGGCCCTGCGGGCCCCTCATCTCAGCACCCGCGAGACGCTCGAGGCCGGCGCCTGGGTGATTACCGGCGTGCTGTTCGTCTATGGCGTCTATGCGGGCGGACTGTCCGCACCGATCGCCCTCGCATTGTCGTATGCGGTGTTCCCGCTCGTACTCGCGGTCGCTTTGCGCTTCGGAGCCGCGATCACCGGCATCACCGTCGCGGCCATCGCGACCGTCGCACTCGTATGCACCGGCCTGGACAAGGGCCCGTTCGCCCAGACCAACATGATCGCCAATCTCCTCTCGCTGCACGCACACCTCGCCATGCTCGGTGTCACCGGCCTGGTCCTTGCCGCGGCCCGAACGGAACGCGACGCAGCCGATGAACAGGCCCGCGAACACCTGCGCACGCTCGCCCGGGCCGGGCGGATCGATGCGATGAGCAGCATGGCCGCGGGGATCGCGCACGAGGTCAATCAACCGCTCTCGGCGGTCAACAGCTACGCGCACGCGGCGCAGCGGATGCTGCGCGACGGACGGGAGCCGGATGAGATTGCCGACGCACTCGAGCGGGTCGTCAAGGGCAATGAACGGGCGGCGGCGATCGTCCGCCGCGTGCGCACGTTTCTGCGGACCGGCGATGGCGAGCGCGTCCGCGCGGACCTGAACACGCTGGCCTGCGAGGCGATCGAACTCACCGTTCCGGAATACCGGCGTCAGCACGTAAGCCTGACCAGCGAGCGGGCGTCGCGGTCGCTGTTGGTCGAGGTCGATCCCGTCGCGATCCGGCAGGTGGTCGTGAATCTGCTCCAGAACGCCCTTGAGGCGGTCCACGAGTCGCGGGGCGATGCCCTGCGCTGGGTGCGGGTGACCACCCGGGCCATCGAGACGAGCCACGAAGCCGAACTCACCGTCGAGGACAGCGGGCCCGGCCTGCCCGCGGAGGAACGACACCATCTGTTCGAGCCGCTGGTGACCGGCCGCAGCGGCGGCACCGGCCTCGGGCTGGCGATCGTACGGTCGCTGGTCGAGGCGCATGGTGGAACGGTGGACGCCGGCGATGCCGAGGGCGGTGGCGCCCTCTTCCGGATCCGGATACCGACGGTGGCCGACAGAGCAACAGGGAGGCTGCATGAGCAGTGAGCAGGTCTACATCGTCGACGATGACCCCGACGTCCGTGAGGCGACTTCCTTCCTCGTTACCACCGCCGGGTACGCGGCCGAATCGTTCGAGACGCCGGAGGCGCTGCTGGACCGAATCGCAAGAGACAGTGCCGGTTGCCTCATTCTCGATGTCCGCCTGCCCGGCATGAACGGCCTCGAACTGCAGCGCGAGCTCGCAGAGCGTCAGATCCGGATGCCCATCATCTTCATAACCGGCCATGGCGATATCCCTATGGCGGTCGAAGCGGTGAACGCGGGGGCGCTCGATTTCCTGGAAAAGCCGTTCGATAACGACGCCCTGCTCGCGCGGGTCGAGGAAGCCGTCCTGGCCGACCGCGAGCGGCGCACGCGCGAGGCGGCCTCCGCCGAGATCGACCAGCGCCTGGAACGGCTGACGCCGCGCGAGCGGGAAGTGATGGAGGGGATTCTCGCGGGGAAACTGAACAAGGTGATCGGCTACGAGCTCGATATGAGCACGCGGACCGTGGAGGTCCATCGCGGCCGGATCCTCGACAAGCTGGGCGCGCGCAACGCGCCGGAAATGGTCAGGCTGGTGCTCGCGGGACAGCGCTACCATGACTGGAGCCCGCCAACCGGCGACACGGGGCATTCGCGGCATTGAACGAGCCGCGTAATGAAAAACCGGCCTCACGCAGAGCCGCGGAGAACGCCGAGCGATCGCGAGCAAGCTCGCTCCCACAGTGCTCGCCAACCCGTAATCGCTTGCCAGAATTTGTGGGAGCGAGCTTGCTCGCGATCATGGTGCGAACCGGCCGGGCATGTGAGGTTTTTTGCCCGGCCGGCCCACCAGCGTGCCTTCCATGCACTCCCGTTCGATCCCTCACTCCGCCGGGTTTTTCGCAAGCCGCCCGACCGGGCCGCCGATCTCGTAGCCTACGGGCTCGACCCTGGCGTCCGAGCGGACGTATTTCACGTCTCCACGCGGACCGCCACCACTGACGATCAGCACGCCCGATTCACTGGCTTCGGTGACCTTGAGGTCGTTTTCGCTGACCATCGCGAACGCGCCCTGAGTGGTGAGCGCCGTCATGAATGCCGTGGCGAGCAGCGCGGAAGTGAGGCCGGCAGTACGGGTGTTACGACGATTTTCGGTCTTCATGATATCGATCTCCTGAGACTGGAATGACGTTGTGCCTTGTGGCAATTCGCAGTCTGGAGATGCGCGACCGAACGCGTAATTCGCGGTTCTACGTAAGCGCTTCCACGTAGTCGCCGCAGTTGGTCCGTCCACCACCCCGGAGCAGCCCTCGACGGCGTCCCCGGAGCGAGCGGTCAGGTCCCGCAGAACGTCCGCTGGACGACTTCTTCCGGCTTCGGCGGTTCGGCGAGGTCGGCATGCCCGGGATGATCCTCGAACGGGCTCGCCAGGACCTCGAGCAGGCGTTCCATCGGCGCGAAATCGTCCTCGCGCATGGCCGCCTCGATCGCCTGCTCGACGCGGTGATTGCGCGGGATGTACGCCGGATTGGTCGCGCGCATGGCCGTGCGACGGGTGTCATCTTCGCTGTCTTCGGCAACGAGCCGTTCACGCCACGACTCGGCCCAGGCATCGAAGGCCGCCGGGTCGTCGAACAGCCTGCGCACGGTTTCATCATTGCCGGTGTCATCGCGCTCGAGTTCCGCGAGGCGACGGAACGTCAACGTGAAGTCGGCGCGCTGCTCGGCCATGCGCTTGAGCAGGTCCATGGCGAGGTCGACATCGCCCTCGCGTTCGGTAGTGAGGCCGAGTTTGCGCCGCAGCAGCGCGTGGTACCTCGCCTCGAACCGCGGCGCGTAGTGATCGAGCGCCGCGCGCGCCACCTCGAGCGCGCTCTCCTCGTCGGCGGCCAACAGCGGCAGCAGGGTCTCCGCGAACTGGGCGAGGTTCCAGTGCGCCACGCGTGGCTGCTGGTTGTAGGCATACCTGCCCTGGACATCGATCGAACTGTAAACGGCCTGCGGGTGATAGGTGTCCATGAAGGCGCAGGGGCCGTAATCGATGGTCTCACCGGCGATGGAGACATTGTCCGTATTCATGACGCCATGGATGAAACCGACACCGAGCCAGTCCGCGACCAGGTCCGCCGTGCGGGTGACGACTTCGGTCAGCAGTGCCGCGTAGGGATTCTCTGCCCCGGCGATCTGCGGGTAATGGCGTTCGATCACGTAATCGGCGAGCGCGCGCACGCCGTCATTATCGCCGCGACGGTAGAAGTATTCGAACGTCCCGACGCGCACATGACTGGCCGCGATCCGCGTCAGCACCGCTCCGGGCTCGACCTGCTGGCGATAGACGGGCTGTCCCGTCGCCACCATCGCGAGCGCCCGCGTGGTCGGTATGCCGAGACCCGCCATGCCCTCACTCACGAGGTACTCGCGCATGACCGGCCCGATCGAGGCGCGCCCGTCGCCGGCGCGCGAGAACGGTGTCAGCCCCGCCCCTTTGAGCTGGACATCGCGGCGTCGTCCCGCGCGGTCGATCAGTTCACCGAGCAGCACCGCGCGGCCATCGCCGAGACTCGGGACGAAGGTGCCGAACTGGTGACCGGCGTAGGCCAGCGCCAGCGGCTCGGCGCCGTCCGGAACACGATTGCCGGCCAGGATGTCGACGCCTTCGGGCGACGCCAGAGCGTCCGCATCGAGCCCGAGTTCCGCCGCCAGCGGCCGGTTGATCCGGATCAGCTTCGGTGCGGCCACCGGGGTCGGGGCGACCTTCGCGTAGAAGCCCTCCGGCAGACGGAGGTAGCTGTTGTCGAGGGTCAGCGTCGCGGGCTGCACGGTTTCGGCGGTGCTCATGGTGGGTTGCCTCCGGTGGGCCGGCGCCGTGGGCGCCCGCCACTGGCTATTTCCGAGTGATTCGGTGAGGAATTATTCCTATTGTGCGGGCGTAATCTGCGTCCTTCAACGAGTTCGCCCTCAGACCGCGACCGCCCCCTACGCGCCGCCTTCAGACGTAGGCCGGCTTTGCGCGGTCCACGGCAGTCCATACCGGCCCGGAGCACCACACCGCGCAATGCCGGCATTCCGCGGCGGCGAATGGCGCTGGATGTCTGAAAAGCAACGTGCGCCGGGAAAGGCCGGCCTACGTGTCCCCCTTGGCCCTTCGTCCTGCCGCCTTCGCGTTTTACCGCGCCCCGAAGGGCCGCAGGCGTTCGAGCAGGACCGGCAGCAGGGCCAGATTGCTCACCAGGGCGAACACCATCGCCAGCCCGGTCAGCAGACCGAAGTAGATGGTTGGCATGAAATTCGACAGGGTCAGGATCGAGAAGCCGAGGGTAATGATCACGGTGGTGTAGACCATGGCCCTCCCTACCTCGCGATGGGCGATCTCCGCCGCGGTCGCGTAGTCCGCGCCGTCGTGCACTTCGGTCTGGAAGCGGTCGACGTAATGAATGGTGTCGTCCACACCGATGCCGATGACGATCGCCGCAATGGTCATGGTCATGATATCCAGCGGCAGGCCGATCCAGCCCATGATGCCGAGCACGAAACTCGCCGCTGCCGCCGTGGGGACCGGACCGATCAGGGCCATGCGCACGGACCGGTATAGCCCCCCGAACATCAGCATGATGGCGCCGAACACAACCGCCAGCGTAATGATCTGGGACCGGAACAGGCTCTGCATCACGTTGTTGTACAGCACCAGCATTCCGGAGAGCGTGACCTGTTCCGGTTCGATATTGAATTCCCCCGGCAACCCGGTGCGAATGCGCTCGAGGAGCTCATCCCGGTTGAGCCCGGGCAGCGAGTCGATCACGCGGATGTCGAACCGGATCTGGTTGCCGTCCGGCGTCATGTACGGGTCGATCAGCTGCTGGCGGAGTTCTTCAGGGACGCGGTTGTAGAGGATTCCAAGCTCGAATGGCTCCAGCGGTTCGCCGTCATTGAGTTCCAGCACCATCTCCCATGCGGTGCCTACCGACAGGATCTTGCCCGTGGCGTCGAGGCCCTCGAGCCAGTTCTGGATTTCGGTCACGCGCTCCAGGCTGTTGGCGTTATACCAATACCCCTGCGCCGGCGTCGGTTCGGCATCGATGCCCATCTCCTCATCGAACGCACGCGCCTCCTCGTAATCTTCCATGAAGGCCTTCGGTGCATCGATCACCACATCCAGCGGCGTGGTCCCGCCCAGCTCCTGGTCGATCAGAGCCATACCCTGATAAATCTCGGTGTCCTCGTGGAAATAATCGATGAAGCGGTTCTCGACCGTCAGACGCAGCGCACCCGCGACGCCGAGCACCGCGAGGACCACGAACACGATCGCCGTCGTCCCCGGACGTCGATGGACCACGTGGGCGATCGCGAGATTCGTCGCGCCTGCCCAGTCGCGATTTGAATGCGGAACCGGCGCCGGCTTCAGCGGCGCCAGCAGCGACGGGAACAATACGAAGGTGAACACGAATCCGACGACCACCGAGCACAGCATCATGAGGCCGAAATCCATCACTGGCTGGATATCGGCGAACATCAGCGAACCGAACGAGATCGCCGTGGTCAGGGAGGTGAAGAATGACGGTTTGAATTTGCTGTGCAGCGTCTGCCGGACGAGGTCTTTCTGTCCGACGGATTCGTCGTGGGCGTGCAGTTCGCGATAGCGCACGATCAGGTGCACGATCAGAGAAAGCGTGATGATCAGGACCAGCGAGATGAAATTCGACGAGACGACCGTCACCGGCCAGCGCATGAAGCCGATCCAGCCGACCATGGCGACCACCACACTCGCGCAGATGACCGAGGGGATGACCACCCAGCGCAGGCGCCGGAAGGCGAGCGCGAGCAGCAGGACGATGAACAGGCCGACTCCCACGCCAAACGTACTGATATCGCTGCGTACGAACTCGATCATGTCCACCGCAATCATCGGCACGCCGCCGAGGTGTATGGTCGCCGGGTTGCGGTAGCGTTCGAGGATCCCGCGGATCTTCGCGATATCCTCTTCCATGCGCGCCTGGATCAGGTCGCCGCGCTCGCTGAAGGCACGCTCGACGGCCAAGAGCTCCGCCCGGCCCTCGGCGCCGAGCTCGCCGGCTTCGCTGCGTTCGCGCAGTTCGCGTCGGCGATCGAGCAGCTCAGTGAACCGCTCGTCCTGGTCGAATCGGACCAGCATCGCCGTGGTGTCGGCGTCATCGTTCAGTATGAGATCGCTGTAGACCGGGCTGGTGAGGAACTCCCGCCGCGCCTGTTCCATCGAGACTCCGGGATCACGCAGGGTCGGCGCGCCCTCCTGCAGCGTTTCGAACGTGACGCCCTCGCCCTGGACCAGCGGCACGTCGAGCAGGCTCGTGACCGAAGCCACCCGCTCGATCGCGAGCAGTTCATCGCGTAGCGATGCGATCGTGTCCAGCGTGTCGTCGCTGAACAGGGGCCCTGTCGGCGTGAAGGTCACGAACACGAAATCGTCCGAGCCGTAGCGCTGACGGATCGTCCGGTATTCCTCCAGATCCGCGTCGCCCTCGAGCATCAGCGACTCGGCCGAGGCATCGAGTTCGAAATGGCGCGCCTGATGGATGGCGCCGGCCAGCACGACGGCGACGGCGATGAGGACGAGCAGCGGATGCCCCAGCACCACGCGGTAGCAGGCGTTGATCAGCCGTCGGGCCATACGGGAATTCCTTCTTCAGGACTTGCGGACAAGGTTGCCAAGGGTACCGGCTAGAGGCCTGGTGGGCCATGCGGGCTCTATAACGCAACGTTGTAAGTATAGAGATATTCATTCCTTCATCTTTCTTCGCTCACACTCCATATTGCATGCTGTCAGGTCGTGGATCCCGCGGCCGTATCGACATTACCCGCGGAGGCGCAATGGGCGACGTGGTCGCATTCGGCAATGACAGGGAACCGATCGATTCCCCGAGGCGGACCGCCTGCTGGCGGCACGCGACGCCGAGGCGCGCGTTGCCTGGACGCTGGAGCATTTTCCGGGACAGACGGTCCTGTCTTCCAGTTTCGGCGCCCAGTCCGCGGTCCTTCTGCACATGGCCAGCAGCCAGCAGCCCGATCTGCCGGTCGTGCTCGTCGACACGGGCTATCTTTTCCCGGAGACCTACCGCTTCGTCGACGAGTTGACCGACCGGCTCGGTCTGAATCTCCGGGTCTTTCGTCCCGATATCAGCCCCGCCTGGCAGGAAGCGCGTTACGGGCGGCTCTGGGAACAGGGGGTCGAGGGCCTGGAACGGTACAACCGCATGAACAAGGTCGAGCCGATGCAGCGCGCACTGGACGAGCTGGAAGCGGCCGCCTGGCTTTCCGGTATTCGCCGCGATCAGTCCAGCAGTCGTTCGGAGCGCGGATTCGTCGAGCAGCAGAACGGTCGCGTGAAGGTCCACCCCATCCTCGACTGGAACGATCGGGATATCTTCCGCTATCTCAAGGCCTACGACCTGCCCTACCACCCGCTGTGGCACGAGGGGTACGTCTCCATCGGCGATGTCCATACCACCCGGCGGCTCGCCGACGGGATGGAGGCCGAGCAGACCCGGTTCTTCGGGCTCAAGCGCGAGTGCGGGCTGCATACGCAGGTTTAAGGCCGTTGCGTTCGACTCCATCCAGGCGATCCGCGAGCGACTGATCATCGTTGCGCGGCAACACGCGCTGATCGCGAGCAAGCTCGCTCCCACAAACTCTGGCAAACGACTATGGGTTGGCGGGCACTGTGGGAGCGAGCTTGCTCGCGATTGCTTTGCGATCCCCTTCCAGCTCGAGTGCGACGAACCGATTTCTCCTATTTCTGTACGTACCCGCCGTCCGGCGTGCGGAACCAGGCACCCTCGGGGAGTTTCTCGAGGATCTGTTCGGCATAGACGCGGCCGACCTGGTCGACGGGGACGTCCTGCGCCTCGGCGCGTTTTTCGTAGATGTCGCGACGCTTGGCGTTGACTTCATCGACGATCCGGCGGGCCTCGGCGTTGCCGCCTTGCCGGATTTCCACGAAGCCGTCGTAGCGCTCGGCGATGACGCCGCTGGCGCGGAGACCGTCGAGATCCGCGGCCATGGCCGGGACGGCGCCGAGAGCGGCAATCAGGGCCAGCGTGACGATCAGGATGGCACGGCGGATCATGTCGGACTCCATACCGGTGACCGGTTTCAGAACAGGTCCGGGTTCTGGGCGATGTCCTGTTCGGCTTTTTCTTCCAGCTTCACACGGACTTCGGCATCGAGTTTCACGTTCAGGTTGATCGTGATCGGTTCTTCGGGGGCGCGCATCTGTACGGTCGGCGTGCAACCGGCGGCGATCAGCGCCAGCAGAGCGGCAACGACAAACCGTACGGAAGTAATGCGGGACACTGTACGCTCTCCATTCGCCGGCGAATGAGGGTCCGGCCCACCGAGTCGAGCACTATCCTGACCGATACCGCCCGATGCGGCAATACCGCCCCGCCCCTCTGTCATGTGTCGCGCGCATGTACGGATAGCCAGACACTCATTGCGACTCCGTCTTGCGCAGTTGCAGGTGGCGTTCGATCAGTTCGTCGGTGAGCTCGCGGCCGCGCGCGACCGCTTCCAGCAGCGGTTCCACATCGCCGGTGATCGAGATATTGAAGTCGAACGGATGGCCTTCCAGCACGTCCGGATTACTGCCCTGCATCTGGATGTCGACCCGGCTCGCGCCGGCGAGTTCCCGCACCAGATCGATCTCGATCTTCTCGTAATCGAAGTCGCGGAGCGCCTGGAGCATCAGGTCGACCGTGCGGTCCGTGTCGGCCAACGCGCGCTCGGCCCGTTCGGACCGGTAGCGGATATGGCCACCGAGACCGCGGAGCCGACCATCCCTGATCGCGACACCTCCATCCGTGATGAACAGCGGTATCGGACCCGAGAGCTGCCCACGGCCCTCCAGGCCATTGATGGACAGCCGATCGAGCAGTTTCTCCAGCGATATGCCCTCCACAAGGACAACCGGGTCGTAGACCTGCGCGAATGGATCGAAGCGCCAGTCGCGGACCGCGACCGTGCCTTCGATGACCCGGCCCTCGGCCGCGATGACGTGAATCCCGGGGCCGCTGCCCGGCATGCGCTCGACCCCGAATTCCAGGGACGGCTGATCGATCCGGAGTCCGGCGTCGATGAAATCCGCCTCCAGACGCTGTGGTCGCGTTGTCCGTGGCGGGCGCAACCGATCGAGCTGGAGCTCGCCACGCAGACCGCTGATGGCGGCGGCACCCATGGTGATATCCATATCGTCGAGCGCGGCGCTCGCACTGCCATCGACACCGTCTTCACCCCAGGTGATCCGGGCGCCGCCACGGGCACCGCCATCGGCCTCGATGCCCTCACCCAGTACCGGCAGGACGTCCTGCGGCTGGAGTCCGTCCGGGCGGAACGCGAAATCACCGACATCGACGTTGACGACGCCGGCCGCGGCATCCGGGAGTGCCTCGCCGGAGAACGTGAACGGCAGCTCGCCATCGGCCAGACGGCCGCGACCCGTCAGGGTCATTCCATCCGGGCGTCTGGTAACGCTGCCGGCGAACGCGATCGGCGCGATGAGTGGTTCGGGGCCGGCCTGATGGAGGCGATCGACGCCGAAGATAAGCCAGTCGTTCATGGCTCGCGGCTGCAGCCGCCCGGCGATGCCATCGATACGAAGATCGTGCGCCGGCAGATGCACACCGTATCCGTTGAGACGAATCGCCAGGGACGGGATGTCCGCACCCTTTCCGGATACGTTGACGGAGCCGCCACCCAGCACGATGTCGCCGATCCGCCCGGAGTCGCCCGCCTCGTTTTCGAACCGCACCTCGCTGGTCACGAGATCCAGGCGGTAATCCGACTCCTCATCGAGGCGCAGCTCACCATCGGTGAGCCGCGCCATGAATGGACCCGCGCTCTGCAGGCCGCGCGGCAACACGACGCGCTCGGCCTCGATCCGCCCTTCACCCTGCAGGGTCACACGGCTTCGCCCCTCATCGGATGCAATCGCGAATGGCAAACGCAACCGCAGCGAACGTGCCGCCACCCCGGCAAGGACAGCATTGGGCAGATCGACACTGAGATCGAGTTCCCCCGTGGGAGCATCGAGCACATTCCCGATACCGCCGACGACGGCGATTCGATCGATCGCGGTCTGCCCGAGGCGTAGATCACGGGCATCGAAGGTCGCGTCGGATACCCGGAACGCGCGCAACTGCCGGTCCGCCCCCAGAGTCGCCTCGAGACGGGCGTCGACATCCGCTTCACCCGGATGCTGCGGCCAATCGACCGTGAACCGGGGCCGCCCGTTCAACCGGACCCCATCCCCATCGTCTGCGACTGACGCGTGCAGCCAGTCGCCCGCCTGCCAGCGCACGCGGACCGGCCCGGTCAACAGCGGCTGGGCGACCGCCGGCGGCGACAACCGCGACCACAACGGCTCCGCGATGCGTGCGATCCGCAATTCGCCGCCGTCGTCCGCGGCCACACTGAGACGGCCCGCCTCGGCTCGCCACGCCCCGGAGGCATCCAGATCAAGCGCATCGAAACGGGCATTCATCGCGAGGCCACGGCCCGCGATCCGGTAATCGCCGCGCCATCCGCCGGCGACCAGGGCCTGCAGCCCGTCGACGATGCTTTTGGGCATC
>Ga0136597_1000513_pt1 | contig 16283 bp, 13 predicted proteins | sample AntRauTorcE11898_FD_101385 | JGI IMG/M metagenome (GOLD analysis project Ga0136597, IMG submission 101385) | Saline lake microbial communities from Rauer Islands, Antarctica - Metagenome Torckler E11 #898 | ecosystem: Environmental > Aquatic > Non-marine Saline and Alkaline > Saline | place... | reverse complement strand
GGTACTGGCCCGGGCCCTGAATCAGGGGCGCAATTGTGTTGCCCAGGCCCTGGCAGACAACCAGCAGGCCATTGACAGTCGCCGGACCTCCTACCGGGTAATCAACCCTCAGGTTCGGGCAGCCGTTACCGGGCTGCAGGCTTCTCTGGGCAATCGCCAAAGCCCATACCCGCAGCGTATTGCCCTGCAGCAACAGGCATTGAAGTTGCCGGCCTTTCCGACCACAACCATAGGGTCGTTTCCGCAAACCCGGGAAATCCGCCAGGCCCGGTTGCAGTTCCGTAAAGGTGAGCTGACCGATCAGGCCTACCAGGAACAGATGCAGTCCGAGATTGCCCGGTGCATTCGTGTTCAGGAAGACCTGGGGCTGGATGTCCTGGTCCACGGTGAACCTGAACGCAACGACATGGTGGAATACTTCGGTGAACAACTCGATGGCTTCGCCTTCACCCGTTTCGGCTGGGTGCAGTCCTACGGCTCACGCTGCGTCAAACCACCCATCCTGTTCGGTGATATCCAGCGCCCCGATGCCATGACGGTGGACTGGATTCGCTATGCGCAATCTCTGACGGACAAGCCGGTCAAGGGCATGCTGACGGGCCCGGTGACCATTCTGAACTGGTCCTTCGTGCGCGATGACCAGCCCCGGAAAGACTCCTGCCTGCAACTGGCACTGGCTATTCGCGAGGAAGTTCAGGATCTGGAAAAAGCCGGTGTGAACATCATCCAGATCGATGAAGCCGCCCTGCGCGAAGGCCTGCCCCTGCGCCAGGCTGACTGGGAGCAGTACCTGGAGTGGGCCATCAACAGCTTTCGCATAGCCGCTAACGGCGTGCAGGATGCAACCCAGATCCACACGCATATGTGTTATTCGGAATTCAATGACATCATCGAGGCCATCGCCCGCATGGATGCGGATGTGATTACCATCGAAACCTCGCGTTCTGACATGGAGCTGCTGGATGCCTTCAAGGATTTCGAGTATCCGAACGACATCGGGCCGGGCGTGTACGACATTCACTCCCCGAATGTGCCGGCGCAGAAGCAGATCACCAAGCTGATGAAACTGGCTGCCGAGCGGATCCCCGCCGAACGATTGTGGGTAAACCCGGACTGCGGCCTGAAAACCCGGAACTGGGAAGAAGTAACACCCGCGCTCGAGGCCATGGTGGCAGCAGCCCGTGAGCTGAGAGCCTGACCGCAGGAAAATCAGTAGCCGCCACTCTTTTCGTCGAGCTCGAACCGGAATTGAGTGGCCCGGCCAACGTCTGTGCTGAAGTTGCCGGAAGGCTGCAGTTCAAACCAGCGATAGCCGGGCGCCAGGGATTCAACGGCAAAGTCCGTGGCACCGGCCGCAAACTGGATGCAGGTGGATGGCGAGGCAATTAACTGAACACCATTCCTCTGTTGTTCCAGGTCCTGGTGAATATGGCCCCAGAGAACAATTTCTACTTGCGGATGTTTGTCCAGGATGTGCCAGAAGGCCTCCCGGTTTTTCAGGCCGATGCCCTCCATCCAGTCCGCACCAACCGATACCGGATGATGGTGCAGGCAAACCATGGTGGGCAGTTCGGAGTGTGCACGGAGGGCTTTATCAAGAAAGGCCAGTTCTGATTCGGGCAGTTCCCCATAAACCTTCCCCGGCACGGCAGAGTCCAGCATGATGAAATGCCAGCCACCCTGCACTCTCTGGCGCTGATTGGCCTGATACTCTGCCGCAATCTGGTTGAGCACACCGGCATCGTCATGGTTACCGGCAATCCAGAGCGAGGGGCAGTGGAATGCCTGAAGCTTCTCACCGAAAACACGATAGGCCTCGGCAGAGGCATCCTGAGTAATATCACCGGTGGCCACCAGCAGGTCTGGCTGGCCATGGACCGCCAGCACTTCGTCAATCACTGCAGACAGGCTGTCCCTGGTGTTCACGCCCAGCAGACTGCCATCTGCTGACGCCATCAAATGAGGGTCTGTCAGTTGCAGAACCCGGAGGGGGTGGTGAGACTGAGTCTGGGTCATACCTGGCCTGTGTGCTTTCTTTGCAGTCGATTACGAATTGTTATCAGTGTACGACAGCCAGACGCAGGTTGATCTCCCCCGAATGGAGAATGGTTCACATTCTGAACAGCTCAGCGGGAAGTTTTACAAACTTTCACATCTTCGGTTCACGCCAGGGCCCGGCTCAAAGATTGAGTGGAAAGGGCAATCAGTCCAGACCTTCACCTGCGGTCCAGGCGGCATGTTCCATAGGAAGGTGACCAAAGCGCAGGCAGTAATCCAGCCAGTCGGCCAGAAAGCTGTTTACCTGAACTTTTTCGTCCGGGTGGTGCATGAATCGGTTGGGGTAATCATTAACCGGCGCAATCTGCCGTTGCCGATAACAGCTGATCACTTCGGCCATGGCGGCATCGTGGTAGACACGCACGGTCATCCGCGGATTATTGAGCCAGCGGCCGTTGTTGTGCACCTGCTCAAGCAGCAGGGTCTCGGTGAACTTTGCCGTTTGCAGCACTTCAATGCGCACCCGGCCCAGGTACTGGTTTTCCCTATGCAATTCAAACTCACAAACCGGTTTGCCGCCCGCCTCCAGCTGCCGCAATTTGCGCAGGCGCTGATAATTGCCATCGCACAGGGCACCAAACTGACGCAGATCCGGCACATACTGCTTTGGCCGTTTCACCCATTCGGTCATGCTGACCATTCCCGGCGCAAGCGATCATGATTCAGCTGCAACCATTGGATGGCAATAATCGCCGCAGCGTTGTTGATGCGACCATCCTGAATCATGGCAATTGCCTCGTCTGTAGACACCACGTGGGCGCGGATGTCTTCGTGTTCGTGTTCAATCCCAAACAACCCGCCTGCCCCGGCCGTGCTGACCTGGCCGCAGTACAGGTGAACCATTTCCGTGGTGCCACCCGGGGAAACCAGGTAATCACAGACTTTTTCCAGCCGGCTGAACGTGAGCCCGGCCTCTTCCTGACCTTCACGTTGGGCGACTTCTTCAGGGCTTTCGCCCTCTTCGTTCATGCCGGCGACCAGTTCAAGCAACCAGGGCGACTGGTCACGGCCAAGGGCCCCGAGGCGGAATTGCTCCAGAAGTACGACTTCGTCCCGTGCAGGGTCGTAGGGAATAACGCAGGTGGCGTCGCCGCGAATGAAGAGTTCCCGGGTGAATGTGGGCATTTCACGGCCATCAAAACGCGGGTGGGTCAGCCAAAGCTTGTCCATGCGGAAGAAGCCCTGAAAGACGGTTTCACGCTTTTCGATTTTGATGTCGTCTGCGTTGAATTGGAATGGTTTGGGCATTCGGCTGTCCGGTTCAGAATTCGATTTTGAACGATAGCCGGAACTACCGTGCTACTGCAAGTTACGGCCCCTGGCTCCGCAAATTTTTGGAAAGCGTACCCCAAGGCCGGCCTTCTGGCTCCCAGTCAGACGACTGACTGGGAGAGCTAAAACATCGAACCTAGACTTTGTCGTAAATTTTGGCTCCAGACTCCACAAACTCCCGCGATTTCTCTTCCATGCCGGCATCAATGGCGAGTGTTTCGTCCAGGCCGTTTTCCTTGGCGTAGTCTCGAACTTCCTGCGAGATTTTCATGGAGCAGAACTTTGGACCACACATAGAACAGAAGTGCGCCACCTTCGCGGAATCCTTGGGCAGGGTTTCGTCGTGGAAGGCGCGGGCGGTGTCTGGATCCAGGCCGAGGTTGAACTGATCTTCCCAGCGGAATTCGAACCTGGCTTTGGAGAGAGCGTTGTCGCGTATCTGGGCGCCTGGGTGTCCTTTGGCCAGGTCGGCTGCGTGGGCGGCAATTTTGTAGGTGATGATGCCGGTTTTTACGTCGTCTTTGTTGGGCAGGCCCAGATGTTCTTTGGGCGTTACATAGCAGAGCATGGCGCAGCCGTACCAGCCGATCATGGCAGCGCCAATGCCGGAGGTTATGTGGTCATAGCCAGGGGCTATGTCGGTGACCAGTGGGCCGAGAGTATAAAACGGTGCTTCGTCACAGCATTCCAGCTGTTTGTCCATATTCTCTTTAATCAAATGCATAGGCACGTGGCCGGGGCCTTCGATCATGCACTGCACGTCGTGCTTCCAGGCAATCTTGGTGAGCTCGCCCAGAGTTTCCAGTTCGCCGAACTGGGCCGCATCGTTGGCGTCAGATATGGAACCGGGGCGCAGACCATCGCCAAGGCTGAAGGAGACATCGTAGGCTTTCATGATTTCGCAGATGTCTTCGAAGTGTTCGTACAGGAAGCTTTCCTGGTGGTGAGCCAGGCACCATTTCGCCATGATGGAGCCGCCGCGGGAGACGATGCCCGTGGTGCGTTTGGCGGTCATGGGCACGTGATGCAAGCGTACCCCAGCGTGGATGGTGAAGTAATCTACGCCCTGCTCTGCTTGCTCAATCAGGGTATCCCGGAAGATATCCCAGGTGAGATCTTCGGCCACGCCACCTACTTTTTCCAGTGCCTGATAAATGGGCACTGTGCCGATGGGCACCGGTGAGTTTCGGATGAGCCATTCGCGGGTTTCGTGAATGTTCTTACCAGTGGAGAGATCCATAATGGTGTCGGAGCCCCAGCGAATGCCCCAGGTGAGTTTCTCCACTTCTTCCTCAATGGAGGAAGTAACCGCAGAGTTGCCGATGTTGCCGTTGATTTTCACCAGGAAGTTGCGGCCGATGATCATCGGCTCAGATTCCGGGTGGTTAATGTTGGCGGGGATAATTGCCCTGCCCCGCGCAACTTCGTCGCGCACGAACTCGGGGGTAATTTCCGGCGGCAGGCTGGCCCCAAATGACTGACCTGGGTGCTGATCTTTCAACAGCCCCTGTTCGCGGGCTTCCTGCAGCTTCATGTTTTCGCGTATCGCGATAAATTCCATTTCCGGCGTAACAATGCCCTGGCGCGCATAATGCATTTGAGTGACGTTTTTATCGGCTTGCGCGCGCAAAGGCTTACGCTCATCCATGAACCTGAGCGGATCAAGCTGCGGATCCTTCATACGACGGCGGGTGAACTCCGATGTATAGCCTGGCAACACCACGGTATCATTGCGTTCGGCTATCCAGGCGGTTCGAATAGCAGGTAGCCCCTTGCGCAAGTCGATGGTTGCGTCTGGGTCCATGTAAATACCGGATGTGTCGTACACCATCACAGGCCGGTTTTTCTCGCCGCCCAATTCCGTGGGTGTATCCTGTACTGTAATTTCCCGCATAGGCACGCGCAGGTCGGAACGGCTACCCTGTACGTACACTTTGCGCGACCCTGGCAACGGCTGTATCGCGGCGGAATCTACGCGGGCGGAATCACTGAGGTAAGTTGGCAAATCTGTCATCATTCGCTCCCGGAATTTGGCTTTGGTATTCGGGTCGCGTATGACGGAGAGAGCAGCTTTGCGGTTATTTCACAGGCAACGCTGGCTCTTCGATGGTCTGGTCTCAATCCCTACGCCGGTATTATCCGGATCAGGTCGCGGGTTCTGCGTTGCAATCTCAGCCGGCTGCCCAAAACAATCAGGCAACCAGCACCCCGTCAAGACGCGATTCTATAATGCATAGCACTCAAAGTGAGTGCGATTTGCAAGTGTAGAGCTGGGAGCAATTATTGTCCATAATGATGGGTCTTTGCAGGCCGGTTCGATTTTCACGCCATTACTGATGCCGTTACCATATCTTCCGCAGAGATCCGGCATTCCCTTATAAGCGCCCCGAGAGGGCGCAGACGCGCATATGTACTCAGGAGTAACAATGAAGAAACGATTGCTTTCCGGGCTAGTTGGGCTCTTGGCGGCACAACCCGTCCTCTCCCTGGACCTGGTCGAAACCTATGAGAAAGCACTCTCCTACGACTCCGGCATTGCTGCAGCCCAGGCCAGGTTTGAGTCCCAACAGGCTGCCAGCGATATCAGTCGCAGTAAGCTTCTGCCACAGATAGGTGCTTCGGCAGAGGCCAACTACACTGATATTGACGGGCCTCTCCAAGTTTTGAACTACACCACGGTCGGGTTTGGACTGCAACTGACTCAACCGGTGTTTCGTGCCGACGCTTGGTTCAGTTATGACGCCAGCCAGTTCCAGACCGATTCCGCCCGCGCCCAGTACAATCTGGCGCAACAACAGCTGATTCTGGATGTCGCCTCGGCGTATTTTGATGTGCTGCGCGCGCAGGATACGGTCACCACGCTTCATGCCACTGAAGTCGCGATTCAGCGCCAGTACGACCAGGCTCAGGAACGCTTTGATGTGGGCCTGATTGCCATCACGGAAGTGTATGAGGCTCGCGCCACCTTTGATGACAGCCGCAGCCAAAGAATTGCCGCAGAGAATAACCTGAATATTGCCCGCGAGCAGTTGGCACGGCTGACCGGTGAGTACACCGAAGAGTTGGAAAATTTGCGCCAGAACTTCCCACTGAATCCACCAAATCCAATGAGCCCGGACCTGTGGGAAAAAACGGCTCTGGAACAAAACTGGTCCATTCAGGCGGCGATGTTCGACTTGAAAGCCAGCGAGAAAAATCTGAAAGTAGCCAAAGCAGGGCATTATCCGACAGTGGATTTGCAAGCATCTTATGGCAAGTCGAAAGTTGGCAATATCGGTGGTGAGACGTCCATATTTCAGCGCGAAGGCACCACCACTCAAGGCGTAATTGGCCTAGAGTTGAGCCTTCCTCTGTATGCAGGCGGAGGTATCCAGGCGGGCGTACGCCAGCAGCGCTCACTGGTTGTAGTGGCAGAAGAATCGCTGAACACGGTGCGCCGGGACGTGCGGGTAGACACTCGCAGCCGGTTTCTGACCATCAACAACAACATTGAAACCACGTCGGCTCTGGACCGGACCATTGTGTCGCGGCGCAGCGCGCTGGACGCAACCCGCGCAGGATACGATGTGGGCACGCGTAACATCGTGGAAGTGCTGGACGCCGAGCGCGCCTATTACGTGGCTCTGCGCGACTACGCCAATTCTCGCTATGACTACGTTCTAAATTCGCTCCTGTTGAAACAGTCAGCAGGCACGCTAAGCCCAAGGGATCTGATTGAGCTGAACAACTGGCTGAGCGCCAGTGCTCCTGGCATAGAGGCTCTGGCCAATGACCAGAACACCCTGGAAGACCCTACTCGCTAGCTTGCGCTGATATAGCGCAGAAAATCACAGTGTAAATAGGGTGAAGACTGAACCTCCTCACCCTATCTTGCCCCTGATGCTTTCAGACCCGCTCAATTATCCCATCAACCACCTTATCCAGCGCACCTCTGTTTTTGTTGACCACTGACAACGCTCTTTGCCCGCTGGCCTGGCGCTCATCGACATCATCAAATAATGTCGAAAGGTGCTGAAACAAATCATCGGAGCCACTTACAATAACAACGCCGCGGTCGTCCACAAGACGCTGATATATGGTCTCAAAATTGAACACGTGGGGCCCGGAGATTACCGGGATTCCCCAACCTGCTGGCTCCAGCGGGTTGTGACCACCGCGTTCGATCAACGAACCGCCCACAAACGCCACATCACTGGCGCCATACAGCATCATCAACTCGCCCATGGTATCGCCCACATAAACCTGGGCCGCCTCCGGTTCCTGCCCGGTGGAACGACGAACAACCGCAAAACCCTGGTTTTCAGCCATCTGCGCCACTGACTCAAACCGGTCCGGATGGCGCGGCACAAGAATCAACAACGCCTCAGAATATTGTTCCAGAATCTCACGATGGGCGGCCAGAACCTGTTCGTCTTCGCCACCGTGGGTACTGCCAGCAATCCAGACCGGTCGCGGCCCGAACTTTGCCCGCAAGCCCATCGATGCTTCCCGCACATCATCGGGAATGTCGACATCGAATTTCACACTGCCTGTGACTTCAACCTGAGAAGCCTCGACACCGATGCGCCGGAACCTTTCGGTATCCGGCTGCGCCTGAGCTGCCACCCAGGTGATGCTTTGCATCACCGGTGCTGAGAGGCTTTTCACCCGCTCATAACCATGGGCGGAGCGTTCAGACAAGCGGGCGTTAATCAAAAATACCGGCACATCACGACGGCGACACTGACGGATCATGTTGGGCCAGATTTCGGTTTCCAGAATCACCAGAATGCGAGGATCCACTCGCTTCAGAAAGCGATGGATCGAGCCCGGCGTATCAAGAGGAACGTAGGCGTAGTCGACTGAACTTCCGAACATTTTCCGGGCCTGGGCCAGGCCGGTGTCGGTCATCGCGGTTATCAGTATTCTGGCCTCGAGCCCGCGGGACAACAACCGTCGGACCAGCGGGCCTGCCGCGATCACTTCGCCGACAGACGCGGTATGAACCCAGATCACCGGCCCCGACATCCCCGGCACCAGCCCCACGCGATGGCCCAGATTCTTGCGCAACTCCGGAGCATGCCGGCCCTGCCACCAGAAGCGAAGGAGCACAAACGGCACCAATAGCCGCATCAACTGTGAATAAAGAAAGTGCAACACACACGACTCCAAGCGAAACAGTGCGTTATCATAGAGGGAATAATATCCGGGCGCATCTCGCCCAAACCTAAAGTTTTGCCGATTCAGGACCAGGAATTTTGAAGAAGAAGTACCGCCAAACGTCCCGGAATACCGACTACTCAGCCTACCTCCATCCACGCTGGTGGCCAACCTGGGCCGGCATTGCAGTTATGTGGCTAATTGCACAATTGCCCATCCGCGTTCAGTGGTGGTTGGGGAAAATGGCAGGGCTTGCCACCTGGAAACTGGCCAAAAGCCGCCGGCATATTACCGAAACCAATATCCGCTTGTGCTTTCCCGAATACAACGACAAGCAACGGGCAGCCCTGGTACGCAATTCATTTATTGCCAACGGCATTGGCCTGATGGAAATCGGGATTGGCTGGTTCAGAAACACCGAGAAACTTAAAAAAATCACCGGCATTCATGGCCTTGAACACTTTGAGAAAGCCAAACAGGAAGGCCGGGGTATTTTGCTGATCGGCGGCCACTACAGCACTCTGGAAATGGGCGGTTCTCTGGCAACACTGTACATCGATTCCGATGTAATGCAGCGCGACCACGACAACCCTCTGATGAACGCTGTAATGACCCGTTCCCGCGCCAAACGCTACGGCAAAGTACTGGCAGCCAAAGATCTCCGGGGGCTTTTACGCAGCCTGAAAGACAACCATGCCGTATGGTACGCCACCGACCAGGATTACGGCCGCAAAGACATTGTCTTCGCTCCCTTTTTCGGCATACCGGCAGGCACCATTACCGCCACCTCCCGCATCGCCGAGCGCAGTAAATGCGTGGTGATGCCCTTCAGCCATTTCCGTCGCGAAGACAAACCGGGTTACGACATTTACTTTCATCCGCCACTGGAAGATTTCCCCAGCGGGGACGATCTGGACGATGCCACCCGAATAAATGCCGTTATCGAACAGGAAATCCGCAAGGCGCCCGACCAGTATTTGTGGATGCACCGGCGGTTTAAAACCCGGCCAGATCGGGACGACCCCGGGTTTTATGGGAACAAACGCAAGAAAAAAACCGGAGCAACAGGATGATACAACCCGTCATAATGGCCGGTGGAACCGGCTCGCGCCTGTGGCCGTTATCAAGGCAACTGAACCCGAAACAGTTTCTGAAACTGACGGACGACCGTTTGTCCATGCTGCAACTGACGGTCGCACGACTGAGCGGTATGAAATCAGCCGACCCCTTATTGATCTGCAATGAAGAGCACCGTTTCCTGGCTGCCGAGCAAATGCGCCAGTCAGGCTATACCGATGCCCGCATTATTCTGGAGCCCTGCGGCCGCAACACGGCACCGGCCATTGCCCTGGCGGCACTGCAGTTGACAAAAGAAGCTGACAAAGAAGAAGATCCATTGATGCTGGTTCTCGCCGCTGACCACCTGATTCAGGACGTTGAGGCGTTCCAGAACGGCATCACCAATGCTGTGCCTCTGGCCCGACAAGGCAAACTGGTTACTTTTGGCATTGTGCCCGGCCATGCGGAGACCGGTTACGGCTATATTCAGCAAGGCCCGGCACTGGCGGACAACTGTTTCAACGTGAACCGTTTTGTTGAAAAACCCGACCTGCAAACCGCCGAAAGTTATCTCGCCTCCGGAGACTACCTCTGGAACAGCGGCATGTTCATGTTTGGTGCCCAAACCTACCTCCAGGAACTGCAAAAACATCGCCCTGACATTCTGGCGATCTGCCAGGCAGCGCTCGACGATGCCGCCGAAGACATGCACTTCACGCGCATTAATGAAAATGTGTTCGCCGAATGCCCGGAAGACTCCATTGATTACGCCGTAATGGAGAAAACCGACAACGCTGCTGTGGTCTCGCTGGACGCTGGCTGGAGCGACATCGGTTCCTGGTCTGCACTGTGGGAAGTCTCTGAAAAAGACGAAAACGGCAACAGCTTTGGCGGTGACGTAATCGCTTACGACACCGAGACCACTCTCGTGCGCGCTGACAGCCGGTTAGTGGCAACAGTTGGCGTAGAAGACCTGATCATTATCGAAACCAAAGATGCCCTGCTGGTTGCCCACAAAGACAGAGTTCAGGACGTCAAAAAGGTCGTGGCGCAGATAAAGAGCGATGGCCGCCACGAACATATGAACCACCGTGAGGTCTATCGCCCCTGGGGTGTTTACGATTCCATTGATAACGGCAAGCGTTATCAGGTGAAGCGTATCACCGTGAAGCCCGGCGCCAAGCTATCCGTGCAGATGCATCACCACCGGGCGGAGCACTGGATTGTGGTAAGCGGCACAGCCAAAGTCACCAATGGCGAAAAAACCTACCTGGTGACTGAAAACCAATCCACCTATATTCCGATTGGTCAGGTTCACTCCCTGGAGAATCCCGGCGTGATTGACTTGGAATTAATTGAAGTCCAGTCAGGTTCCTACCTCGGTGAAGACGACATCGTGCGCTTTGAAGACAAATATGGAAGATCATGAGTAGACTGAAATACTACATGATTGCCGGGTTTCTGCGGATTGCCGGCTCTCTACCACTGAAAGCTGCCCAGGCAATCGGCAAATGGGGCGGTCTGCTGGCCTGGAAAATGCGCGGTCGCTCCCGGAAGGTAACCGATACGAATATCAAGCTGTGCCTGCCCGAGTTGTCCGAAGAACAGCAAAGAGAGCTGTCGAAAAACTCCATGATGCATACAGGCATGACGGCACTGGAAATTCCGCTGATGTGGGAATGGCCGGTTGAGAAGTGCCTGGGTCTCGTTAAAGAAACTCAGGGGCTGGAGCTGATCGATGAAGCATTAAAGTCCGGGAAAGGGCTGATCCTGCTTGCGCCACACCTTGGTAACTGGGAATTGGTGGGGTTGTATTTTTCCTCACGCTACAAAATGGCAGCGTTATACAGCCCCCCGCACATCAAAGAATTCGAAGAGTACATGATCCGGGTGCGAGGCCGCCTGGGCTCCGAGCTTGTGAGAGGAGACAGAAAAGGGCTCCTCCGGTTGATGAACCTTCTTAAAGAGGGCGGAATAGCGGGCATCCTGCCAGATCAATCTCCCGGAAAGAAAAAGGCCAATGTGTTTGCACCATTTTTCAACATCGAGGTTCGAACTATGACCTTGGTAAACAAGCTGATCCAGAAAACCGACGCTAAAGTTGTGACCACCTACGCTGAACGTCTACCCGATGGTAGAGGTTTTCGCATTGTCGTCACGGAAGCCATGCCTGAAAATGGAGACCCTGACCCTGTTATTGGCGCCACCGCCATGAATAAGTCTGTGGAAAAAGTGGTTCGCATGTCGCCAGAGCAGTATCAATGGGAGTACAAAAGGTTTAGACATAGAAGTGATGGGATGCCCAGCCCATATAAGTCTTAAAAGCCAAATTTGCCGAATTGCAACCAGTACTCTCCATAATTAAAGCAAAGGATAACTCAGCTCTAATTGGAGTTAGTCTACGAGAAAATTTGGTCGGGAAAGCAGGAGGAGCAAGACGCTCTTTTCCAAACATAAAATCAAGTCAAAACTCTCTTCAGAGCCTCGACATTTTTGTTATTCGAAAAGATCTGCTTCACTCTTTCCAGGCCAGCCGCCCCCATTCTCTCGCCTAGGTCTTTATCACTTAACAATCGTGACGTTTTTTCAGCAAAGTCCTCAGGATCGTCATACTTGGCAAGGAATCCGGTTTCACCATCTAGGACCATCTCAGGCATGCTGCTCACATCATAGGCAACGACAGGAAGCTGCATTGCCATTGCCTCGACAATGGCATTTGCCGAGCCTTCGTAGTGGGAAGGAAAGACAAAAACATCAATGCACGACAATAACTCTCTGGAATCCTCCAGGAATCCGAGTAAAGTAACGTCACTCTCCAATCCTTCCCCCGATATACGAGCCTCCATCTGCCCTTTAAGCGGGCCATCCCCGGCAATAAGCAATCTCACAGAATGCCCCTGGCGTTTGAGCCGAGAGATCACCTCCAGAAGCTGAAGCTGATTTTTCTGTTCAACCATTCGCCCCACCGTCCCGATGGTCAGCATACCGGCCTGCTTTTGGCAGGCGCCTGCGCCATTGAAGTTCACATAGTTCGAGGGATCCACCCCGTTGTAAATAAGATGCACCTTGTCGGGACTGACAAGAGCTTCATTATTTTTAGTCAGGGATCGACCAATTTCCTCTGAATTAACGATGACATCAGTCACAACATTCTGGAATAAATAACGATTCATCCAAGTATTCTTGATGGCTTTCGGCATGCCTCTTCGATAGACAATCTTCTTCACACCAGCAAGCCTTGCTGCCACGCCCGCAAGCTTAACATCGGAAGGCAGGTTAAGAATGACCGTGGGCTCATGCGCCGCCTTGAACAACCGGTAGAGCCGAAACAGCTTCAGGGGGTTGAGGAAGCTGAGATTGGAAATCCCAATGCTACAGACCTGCATTCCGACATTGGAAGCCCGTTGCACCAACGCACTGTCTGGAGCCCCAACAACCGAAACACGAAAGTCTTCTGACAAAGCACGGGCCGCGCTGAAGTGCCACTTTTCTCCGCCCCCCCAGCTTTTCGAGCTATTCACAAAAAAAAGATCTTTCATCGAGACTTCAGCCACAGGGCAGCGTATTTGTTAAAAACGTAATAACTCGAAACAACAGCCAGCAAAAAACCATGCCGGCCATCAAGAAAGCCTCGCTTCAGAATAAGCTTGCGCAAAAACGCCCCCAAACCATGCAGGCAGGCGCTGCCCAGAGAGGCGGTGTTTGCCGGCTCTGGATCGTTGCTCCGCCCAGTCATTGGCATATCGCAGCGACTTTGCCATGTAGTCAGCGAAATCCGTGGCGGTGTAATGAAGAAGATCTCCTTCAAGGGTTTCTATCCTCGCCCCCGAGCAACGCACTTTTTCGTGAACAAGCGCGTCATCATAGGAAAACTCGCCACGACGATAGAGCCGCACCACCTTATCCGGGTACCAGCCGGAATGGCGTATAAACCGCCCGAAAAACCACGACAACCGCTTTACCTGAAACACTGTGTTTTCCGGCCCTCGGACAGCCACGTCCTGAATGGAACGGGCAAGTTCATCGGTAACAACTTCGTCCGTGTCCACCCAGAACAACCACTCGCCCCGTGCACGCTCCTGGGCTCGCTGGCGCTGAGGACCAAACCCCGGCCAGCCCTCCGAAACAAACACCCTGGCGCCGGCCTTTTCGGCAATCGCGACCGTGTCATCCGTCGACCCGGAGTCCAGAACCACAATCTCGTCCGCAAACCCCAAACTGTCCAGGCATTGCTGAAAATAAGGGCCACCGTTCCTGGTGATCAATACTGCACTGATTTTTACAGGCACGCTTGTAGCACCTCATCCACGGAAATTTGAGTCAGGCATTTGTAGTGCCCAAACCGGCAGGTCCGATCAAAGCAGGGACTGCACTCAATGGGATAGCGCAGGATAGTCGCCTTGTCGGTCAATGGCGGCGTGAAATCCGGGCTGGAAGAGCCATAAATGGCAACCACCCGCGCCCCGGCTGCAGCAGCCACATGCATCAGCCCCGAATCATGACTGACCACCGAATGGCAACGACTGAACAGGTCAACCGTGTCTTCAAGCCGTGTTTTGCCACAGAGGTTAAACACGCCGGTTTGTCCACCCGCGATGGTCTCTCCAGCTTCGTCATCTTTCGGGCCGCCAATCACCCAGACCTGACAACCACGCTCGACAAGCTTTGCCGCCAGTTCACGATGATATTCCAGAGGCCACTGCTTTGCCGGCCCGTATTCAGCCCCGGGACAAATCGCGACAGCCGGCTTCCCGGGGTCAAGCCCGAGATCTGCCATAACGTTGTCGGCGTTCTTTTCATCCAGTGCCAGCGAAGGCGAGGGGACGTCAAATTCATAGCGGTCGTATTCCGCTCTGGAGACACCCAGCCCCAGATAACGCCAGACCGTTTTATCGGTAATCACGGCGCCTTCGCGGGTCGGGCGGCGTTTGCGAGCATCGGTCAGCAGCACAAAGCGCCCTTCACCACTGAAACCAACCCGCTCCGGAACCCGGGCGAGGAAAGGAATTAATGCCGATTTGAAAGACCGCGGAAGAATAATCGCTTTGTCATAGCCCTTCAGCGTGCGGGCCAGTTGCCACTGCTCCTTCAGAGCCAGCTTGCCACTCTTCCAGGGGGCGGCAATTCCACGACTGACTTCGGGCATACGGGCAATGATCGGCAATGACCAACCGGGAGCCAGCACATCGATTTCCGCGTCCGGATCGCGCTGAGCCAGCAACTTGAACAGGCTCTGGGCCATCACCATGTCTCCGACCCAGGATGGCCCCACAACCAGATATTTCATTGGTCCAGCCAGGCCAGATAGCGGGCGACACCACCAGCTACATCGGTAAATTCTTCGGTGTAACCCGCATCACGTAACTCGGTCATATCCGCCTGTGTAAAGCTCTGATAACGGCCCTTGAGTTCGTCCGGGAAGGAATAAATTCCACGCTCCCCTTCTGGTGATAATCGATCACAGCGTTTGCCACTTCCAGAAACGACTGGGCACGCCCCGTACCCAGGTTAAAGATGCCGGACTTCTCCGGGTTGTCAAAGAACCAGAGATTTACGTTGCACACGTCATCCACATACACAAAGTCGCGCTGCTGGCCGCCATCGGCATAACCATCCCAGCCTTCGAACAGTTTCGGATTCTGGCCCACTTTGATCTGCTCATGCAGGTGATAGGCAACCGAAGCCATTTTCCCTTTGTGTTGCTCACGGGGACCGTACACATTGAAGTAACGGAAGCCGACAATCTGACTGTCAGCGGTCGGCAGAATCTTTCGAACGTACTGGTCAAACTGCCACTTTGAATAGCCGTAAACGTTGAGCGGTTTTTCGCAGCTCCGCTCTTCACGGAATTCATCGCTGGCACCGTAAACGGCCGCACTGGATGCATAAAGAAACGGTACCTTGCGGCTCATGCACCAGTGCAGAAGCTCTTTGGAGTAAGTGTAGTTATTCTCCATCATGAACCGGCCATCCCACTCCGTGGTATCGGAACAGGCACCTTCGTGAAAAACAGCGCGAACACCTCCCGGCACTTCGTCCCGCTTCACTTTCTCCAGAAACTCGTGTTTATCCATGTAGTCGGTGATATCGAGCTCGGCCAGGTTCCGAAACCTGGTGCCGTCGGTCAGGTCATCAACCACCAGAATGTCTGTTTCACCGCGCTGATTCAGCGCATGAACTATGTTGGCTCCGATGAAACCGGCACCGCCAGTAACGACTATCATGGTAACGCTCCTGAAGACTCTCTAGGGGAAGGCCTGCTTGTCGGCCTGCATCATGCCGTAATACTAACCGCTTTTGCAGGCGCCTAAAACATCCCCTTCCCGGGTCCGTGGAAAAGCATATGGGAGGAGTTTTTCGGCCATGGTACACTTTGCCTTTTGGATCAGTGTCGCGCGCAGGCCGCTGCCACTGTCGTCATTTCACTCGGAGGCTCAGATGTCCCAGCAAAGCAGCTACCTCGCCACCCTGGAACGCCATCGTAAAACGTTTTCCATGCTCGAGGAGCATCAGGAATCCGCCGGGCAGTTGCTTGAGTATGCCAGACAGTGTCTCAGGAACGGTGGCAAGATCATCTTTATGGGTAACGGCGGCAGTGCAGCGGATTCGCAGCACCTGGCGGCTGAATTCATGGTTCGCTACAAGCAGGAGCGCGGCCCCCTGGCTTCTATCGCGCTGACCACCGACACCTCTATTCTCACCGCCCACCCGAACGATTACGAGTTCGAAACCGTTTTCGAGCGCCAGGTTCAGGG
>Ga0136597_1000506_pt1 | contig 16420 bp, 14 predicted proteins | sample AntRauTorcE11898_FD_101385 | JGI IMG/M metagenome (GOLD analysis project Ga0136597, IMG submission 101385) | Saline lake microbial communities from Rauer Islands, Antarctica - Metagenome Torckler E11 #898 | ecosystem: Environmental > Aquatic > Non-marine Saline and Alkaline > Saline | place... | reverse complement strand
GAACCCCGCCCCTGCCTGAAACACCCCGATAATGATCATGGCAAAGCCAAGGAACACTTGGTGATCACTGCAATCCATACCGAGATTCATCCGCGTGATGAATATATACCTTGCCCACCCCCGGAATCGAGTCGCTGAACACCAACAACGCTGTTTGTACGGAGAACGGAGTGCGGGAGAAGGGATTCGAACCCTCGGACTCCTAAGAGAGCGGATCTTAAGTCCGCCGCGTTTGGCCAGACTTTGCTACTCCCGCGCAACCACATCTATTTCACACTCACCTATAACGGCTTGGAACAACGATGACCAGAACCGAACTGTGCTGCCGTAACGGACCCGGGGCAGGAGATGACCTGCCCAGACGGAGTCAGGAACGTGAGGCGTCCTGTTGAGTGCCGAGGACTCAGCACCCAACGAACAGTCCAGAGTCGCTGGACAAAAACATGGCTCAGTCAAAAGAGAAGTGTTGTGAATCTTTATGTGGAAGGCAGAGAGACTCTACGGTAGAATGAGTTCGTCTTCAGAAAATATAGCCGAGTCAGAAGTCGTGTACGCAAACGGAAGTGAGGAACCCACAATCATCCTCCAGTTCACGGCCACCGATGACACGGACTACACTGAAAAAGTCCGGTTCGTTGTCGGAGGGGCGTCAAAACAAACGGACAAAGTCGTTGATTTGTTCGGGGATGAAGACGGGAAACGCACCGCGATGGTGCTGGGAACCCCTGAAGAAGCAACTGGGTACTACATCAGCCTGTGCGAGATTTACGGAATCGATGAACACACTGCGAAAGAACAGATTCGACGCGGGTTAGACGAAAACGGATACCCGAATTGGGTAACCGAATACGAACACTGGAAGATGGAACTCAATAACCCACAAGCACAGCTTCGCCTCCTCGACCAAGCAGAAGCTGATTCTGAATCGACTCCGTTCTACGATGACGTATTAGACCGGGGATCGTGGCGGGAAACCGGACTGTCGGGAGCGGCGAAACGTCGCGCTGAGAAACTCCGCAGTGACATCACAGTGAACCCGAGGAAATGCTACAAGAACGCGCAAAGCGCCTTCCATGCGTATACTGGTGAGTCATCCGAAATAACCTACGTGGAAGGCATTGCCCTCAGCGAACATGGTGTCCGAATCACAGGACATGGATGGGTGGAACTTGATGGGAAGGTTGTGGAAGTGACGTGGCCATGGCACAGCATCTCCCCGACCGGAGCGGTCTATTTCGGCGTGGAAGTCCCTGATGCGGAAGTCCCCGAACCCGGAACGGAACAGTTCTCGAACCCGGTTGTGCTTAACTGGGAACGCGATCAGGCAGTTGACACCGAGTAACGAATCCCAAAGAATCCCCGAAGGAGATCCGTGGAGTTGAGTTAGTATTGATTAATGTTGTAGAGCGACCCGACGTTGCATTTGGGGCAGGGAACGCCGTAAGTGAAAATGCCATCTGTTTTCCCGAAAGTGGAATTACAGTGAGTGCATTTCCAGTTCGGTTCCTCCTGAGACTGCGACTGACTCATGATGTGTAGGTGTGTGCTATGCATCGGTTTAGGGTTGTTCGTGGTCGACACTTCTCACAATTCTTCCTACGGTTTAAGTTGGTAGTCGAGAAGTATACGATAACAAATGTCCGTCAACCCCGCACAGAGTTCGGCGAAGCCGTTTCACATCGAGTCGTGGGAATGCCCGTTCTGCGATAAAGAGAACGAACAGCTTGTGCAGCATTCCACTGGAGGGAATACTGGCGCGGAGAAGAGCTTGCGGCTGCACCTCAAGAAGTCGAGTGGGAATGGGCACGGCACGGAGAACAAGTACCCGAGCGGATACAGTACACACACGAACCTCAGCAAATACGTCACGAAGCGGTGAGTGACTAACGCGAGACGCACCGAATAACGGGGTTGTTTTTGCGGTTAGCTGAATAAAGGCGGTAATCCCCTTTCCTCAAGGAGCGAACGGCGTCCGCCGTGAGCGAGTAGGGTGGGTAGTTCACTCCCAGTGCGATCCGTACTGCGTGTTGCAGTCCGGGCAGACCTTTCCACCGGGCGGCATGTTATTGATGAGGTTCTTGTTGATGCTCGATTGACAATTGGGGCAGGTAACAGTTGCCATATCTGGAGTCTGGATCCGTGTGGAAAGTACCTGTTGGTGACTGAGAACTGAAGAGTAGTCCCGGGCGGATTCGAACCGCCGTCAAGGGCTTACTTCCACCCACACACCACCACCTACCTGCTTGATTGGTACCAAGACAGTGTGTGGGCGTCCAAAGGCCCTTATGATTGGCCACTACACCACGGGACTTCACGGGCAACAAGCGCCGAGGCTGAGATTTGAACTCAGGAGGCAGTGACGCCACACGCTTTCCAGGCGTGCGCTGTGGGCCAGACTTAGCTACCTCGGCTTACTTCACTGTATAGCCCGCCCGTTAATGAATGCTCGGAAAAACACGGGAGCGAAACCGAGTCTCGAACACCGATTAACTCTCAGGTTTTTGTTCGAAGCGACCGAGCTTGCAGTCAGGGCACGTCATCACATCGGGGTGGACTTCTTTCTCAAACCCGCATTCGCCATTCAGGCAGTGCTTCAAGACATCCGACTCACTTCCATCGGCAGTGTTTCTCATAGAAGTCACTGGAAAGGGGTGACTGGAAAGAGTTTCTGTGGAAATTCGGTTAGAACCAGCCTTCGCCGTCTTCAAGCCCACCATTGCAGTCTGGGCATGTCTGTTGACCATTCGGGACGCGCTTCGAGTTCTCAGAGTCAGGGCACCGAGGGCACGTTTTGGGCGTGAGATGTTGTCCGTTCGTTTCGAGATCGCCAGCCTTCCCTTTCCGGGGCATACTGAGAGTTGCAGAAAATCAAGTAAAGGGATTTCTCCGGGAAACTGGGAGAAAGCGGTGTAATTCTTATTCAGCTCGCATTGGCACCGCCGAGTAACCCCGCGACTGATTGCGGGATCTCTATCATGCCTCAACCGAACCCGGCGGAATCCCCCCGCCCACGGAACGTTCCAGATGACATCGAAGGATTGGACACACTCAGTGGCCGCATCAGTGACGCTGAAACCGTTGAAGACTGGTCGCACATCATCAAGGACTACGTGAAGCCGGGGAATGGAATCTCGATTAACAGTGTCTTGATTTTCAACATCGGCTCCGCGCATGACTGTGCGAATCTCGGCACGGAACACTGTCAAGTAGACGCCAACGAGTGTTATGCAGTCGCTTGAGAAGACGTACAAAAACGCCTTAGAATATCGACGTCGACAAGAATTCCTGTGGGATTCGATGGACGCGGATTTGTTCGCAGATGCGCTGATTGAGATGATTAGTCGGAAGAAAGACGATGTGGATGTGCTTCGATTCGGAGAGTCTGGCGCTCTGCGGCATCAAGCGGATTTGGATCGTGTGGATCGGGTCGCGGAGCGCCTCCACGAACACGGTATCTTGACGTTCATCTACACGGCCAGTGAATGGCTGGATTTCAGTGACGTGGAACACATCACCGTCACTGCGAGTAACGACGGTGTTCCCGGGGATCAAGATTACAACGTTGTTGATGAGAAAGCAGATATTCCGGACGACGGGTTTTACTGCCCGATTTCTGATCCAGAGAGCGAGAAGATGTGTGGTGAATGCTTGGAATGCATGACGAAGGACGGTCCAGACGAGATATACGCAACGCTCCAAGATCGTTGAAACATCGGTGCTTCGTTTGCCGCGCCCACGCCCGTTCTTCGAGGGGAAGCACTTGTTGTACGTCCCTTTGAGCGCAGAGGTCTTGGCGTCGTTTCACCGTCGCCTCCGACTAATCTGCAAGGGCCGTACTTCAGTTTCCCATTCTGCCGTGAACCACTACTTCCCAGCAGGATTCTGTGCAGGCATGGTCACCCGGCCTTCAACCCGAGAAGCACCGAGAAGCGGGTCAAGCCAGCCCAGGGATTTGAACCCCGGAAGTCTCGATTACAAGTCGAGTGCATGAAGCCGCCCATGCTCGGCTGGCATAGGGACGGCGGCGGTCTGGGGCGGCCTTGCGTTAACAAGGCGAACCGCCGCCGCTGTTGCCCCATGAGCTGCGTCTCGCAATACCCGTGGGGATAGGGCCAGATCCGGATTTGAACCGGGCCGTGAACGCCACGGTAACCGCATGAACCCTTCATGCTCATCTGGCTGAACGGATGTGTCCGGCACCCATCAACACGGTGTTGACGGGGGCAGACGTGCGCCCTCTCAATTCACGCCTGCACGATCACCCAACCGTCATCGACACTGGATTTCGCCCAGTGACTCGGCAGGGGTGAGAAGCCCAAAGCAGGATTTGCACCTGCGGCTTCGCCCCATGTAGGGACGACGTGTTTACTGGCTACACCATTCGGGCACATGGGTACTACGTCGCCGACACATTTGGTCGGTGCATGGGTCCCCGGCTGCTATAGCAGCGCGCTTCCCGATGCGTTTTGCATCGAGCGTGAAGCCCGAGACAGGAGTTGAACCTGCGCCACCTCCCGAGTCTGCGGGAGTCAGTGGCGGCGAAACGCCCTCGGACACGGGGATGCGAATCCCCAGTGACTGCACGGGCTTTCACCCGTCATCGATGTTGCAGCCCTCAGCCCTATTTTACCCGTGTAGGGGGTGGTGTGACGGGTTGCAGCCCGTTCCAGATCACCACCGTTGGCCTCGCTGAACTCCATCCGGGTTGAGGGTTCGGCGTTACCGTCTACTACCGCCCGTTGGAGATGCCTGAAGCGAGAGTCGAACTCGAAGCTCCCCAGCCACATATGGGGTGATGGCCACGGTGCATCGTTCAGGCGAACCGGTTGGCGACGGGTGTGAATCACCTAACGCCCGTCCCGTGTAGGGGACGGACTTGGATCAGAGCCGTCTTGCCGCCCCGGAGAAGGGGCGACTGAAGCCTCGATGCAGAACTGAATCTGCGGTGACCCATGTTGGCCGTCGAGGCGGGTTGCAGTTACGGGTGCAAGCCGGATGCTCGCTGAGGGATTCGAACCCTCGTCCTCGGCTCGAAAGGCCAAGATGATTGGCCGGACTACACCAAGCGAGCAGGGGGATACCAGTGAAGAGACATCCCTTCATGGCACCGAGTTGATTGGCGTGTTGCCCAAGCACGCGGGTGGCTCCGCGCTCACAGAGCGCCTATTGTGACGCAACTAAACGTACATCCGGCACTCTAATAAACCCTATGAAGAATTCACTTTCCAGGTGGATTGAACAGGGATTTGTGGCGTTAACTTGTTCCCCGATCAGTCACGACTTCTTCGTATGGGAGAGATTATTGTCCTTAAATGCGATTCGTGCAGAGAAGCAACACAAAAACGAGACAAATCCGGGTTAGCTGGTGGGAGTCACGTTCACCATCTTGGCTGTGATAACTGTGGAAGAACAACGCCGCACACTCCGAACAAAGTATTGGACTGAAACTTCAAAAATCAGTGAACGATACCTGTGTATTCCCGATTCCACGGCCAAACACAGCGTCTTCCAACCGCGACTGCGAAACACGGTAGGCGTCCCGTCCGGCAACGGCCCCGCAGCATTCCCGCCCCATTTCTTTCGACGCGATGCACGCATCACCAGCGCCAGCGAACGGCACCCACACCAGATCATCGGACGTGGTGGTGAGTTTCAACAGTTTCCGCCATGTCTCGATCGTTGTTTGCGTGGGGAGTGTCGGGGAGTCTCCGAGATTGAGTTCATCGAGGCGGTTCTCTGGGGACGGAGACACATCTGTCCACAGTGTCGTGAGCGTTGCATCGGCCTCGAATACTGGGTGGATGCCATCCCATGTTTGTTCGGTCCACTCATCGATTTCCAGTGGAGTCCAGAAGTACGGAATGATGTTCTGTTTCCCGTATTCCGAGATGCAGTCTCGGAGTTCTATGAACACCGAGAACGGGAGTTTGAGTTCTGATTCGCCGGTTAGGTACTCGGCAATTGGGAATTCCGGGATGCGGTCTTCAATAAGACTGCGACTGACTTCACTGCGCTCCCATTCTGACTGAATCCACGATTGAATAGAACACGTTCGCGGGGTCGGTGGGTGATCTCGAACATGCTCGAATACAGGCGGGCGAACGTACCGGGCGCACGTGACAGTGACTTCATCGATGTCGTCTTGTGTGCAAGGCACATCTCCACGGTCTTTTCGCCATGTGAGTGTTGTTCGGTGATCCCATCCGGCAGATTCGGCTTCAGAATGGATACTGGGCCAGTCACCGGTTGGGGTGATGAGCCATAGTGTCGTTCCAGGTGCTGATGACTGCATCCATGTTTCGAAATGCGGCTGTAACACACGGCACGCATCTGAAACAGACTGTGTAGCTGCACTCACCCCAGTGACATCTGCAAGAATTGCGTCTGGGGACGGCCAATTCTCGTAGCACGTGTCTGGTGTGCCGTACTCCAGAGTTACTGGCCCGGATGCGTCCGGGAGCGTCATTTGCCCGGAGTCGGTGCCGAGGAATGGATCAAGATTTTCAGATGAATCGGCAGTCCGGGGGTTCTGAGACGAGCGAGTCATTCGTCGTACACTATTCTCTGACAGGGTTGCTGAAAAACATTCGCAGAAACTCAGCTGTCGAACACCGACGTGAGGATGACTATGGAACGAGAAGCACGGGGAGCGTCCGGTTATCAACAAGAGTTGACGCAACACTCCCGACCATTGCTTTTTGAACAGAGTCGTGGTGTTGATTCCCGATTATGAGGTACTCGAAATTCGTGTGGGCATCGTGCATATATTCTTCAAGGCGATGTGCGATGCTGACGCCCGGTCGACCGAGGTTATGCGGGTTATCCAGTTCAGTGAACTGAATTACAACGTCGTCGCCGTATTCGTGGTTCTCAATTGCTGTTTCAACGGACTCTGAAACCAAGTCTGTGACTTCGTCATCGTCGCCTGACGTGACGTACACGATGTGAAGCCCAGTATTCAGGTCATGCGCTTGCGTTAATCCGAAGCAGATAGCTCTCGTACTGGCTTCTCGTCCATCGACAGCAACGAGAATTGGATCTGTCATTCAACGGGTGTGAGAATACTCCCGGTAAAACACTCACGGGGATTCGGAGGGGCGTCTATCCAGTTCGGGGTTCGATGTCGTCTGCATCAAGCAGATACACTTCCATTTCGGACCCGCCACGGCATGGGAAGTCACTGTCAACACCGACTTCGTCAGTGAATTCAGTGACGGTGCCGCTCCACGCCGGGTCCATGTTGAGAACGTCCGCTTCTTCGTACAGAGCCTTCCACAGCATCGCCTGTTCGTAAGTGTCCGTGTTGTCCGGAACCATGTCGAACACGGATTCACTGCCAATGAGACACAGTTTCTCCTGCATCCGACTCATCGCGACGTTCAGCCGATTCGGATTCAATAGGAAGTCCTGTTCGGCCTTCACGAAGTCCGGATCGCTGGCAGTTGCGGATACCGTGATGAAACTTCGTTCACCGCCTTGGAATCGCTCCACGGTGTCAATCTCGACCGCGTCACTGGCTTCTTTCGTCAGGTACGCTTTCTGGGCGTTGTGCGGAACGACAACCCCGACATCTTCCTGTTGCTGCTCGGTCAAGCCTTCCATCAACGCCTTCGTGATTGCAGCTTCAGTCGCGTTCAGCTGCTGGCTGCTGGACTCGTTGTGTTTGATGAGTACCAGCGGTTTCTCCGGCGTCAACGCTGTTCCAACAGCCGTGCCCTGATTTACATCCGGGGCGTCCATGATGTTGTTCACCTTGGACTCGTAGGTGATGTTATCCTGCGAGTAGTGGTGCTTATTCAGGAACTCCGCGACTGTGGGATTACAGCGGTATGTCCACTGAAGCTGACTCATCGCAATCCCAGCCTCGGGGGATTCAACCACGATGTCATCATTCACCCCATCGACATCGTCCCCGCGAAGGAATCGCAGGTAATCCAGTAACGAGAGATGCGGAGCAAGCTCCGCGACACTCCACCGTGACTCCGAATTCCAGTCATGCTGAATGATCGGCGGCATCTGCCGCTGATCGCCGCACACGAACATCTGAGCATCCGGTTTGATGAATGACCCCGCGACAATTGACTCCGGGACGTTCATCATTGACGCTTCGTCAATTGCAACGTAATCGAAGTAGTGCTGGTCCGGTTTCTCAACAAGTTCATCGGGCTGGATGATGTTCCCGTCACTGTCACTGTACAGGCCTTTCGCGTAGTCTTTCATCATCCCGTGGAACTGCCCCGGTGTCGTGAACAAGATTAGGTTCTGTGACTCAATCGAAGTCTGCCCATCAGCCCGCGAATCCGTGATGGAAGCGTACAGACTGTGAAGCAATTCCTCATTTTCCGGGTCGGAACTGTACCGGTCGATGTACGTCACTTCAGCGGTGAGCGCCTCATACTCATCATGCGTATCATCGGGTTCCGTGCCCCCGAGACGAACCACCTGAAGGTCATCGAGATTGTCCGTGTCAGGGTCTTCGCGGTACTGGTGAATGACTTTGGCAGTGTCCGCCAGTACTTCGTCAATCGATGGGTGGGACTTCCCAGTGACTAACCCAGCAGACGGAATCTGATCGCGTTCAAGCGACACGGCGCGCGTCAACACGGCTTTCGAGAGCGCGCCACTGGTTTTCCCGGTCCCGGGCGGGCCTTGCAAGAGACTCATCTGATGGTCGGATTCCTCGATGAAATTCCGTTGGTGGGTGTTTGGCGGATGTCCGTCCGTGTCTTCGCGTCCGAGATACGAATCCATCCAGTCTAACGCATCACTGATGTGATCGTCACTGAATCGGTCTGTTCGGAGGTCTTCGCCATTGAGCAGACGGGTGAATAACTGGTACATCGGGTTATGCCGGGCAGCGCCATCGGACAGCATGTCCCGAGCTTTTTGGCTGTTGATGTCGTCCGTCTGCGGATCCAGAACAAAGTAGTCGCCGTACTGAACCAACTGGTTCCGCCAGCTTTCCTGTCCGGGGTCCGTGGTGACGGTGCGCCGGGTGTGATCGTAGTTGTTCCCGGCCTTCGAGAAGAAGTCCATGTGCCGGAACTGAATCCGGCCACGGTTCTCCTCGCCAGCATTCCAGTCAATTCGGTCGATGGTGACTGGGACGTTCTTCTCCATGTCTTCGGGCGACATGTATTCCGCACCAGACCCGGCGTTGTAATTCACCTGCTGTGCGTTTCCATCCGCATCGTACTCTATCTCATTCATCACCATCCAACTCCCCGTGGAGCTACTGTCACCGCCCTTCACGCGGGAGCGAGCAGCGATGCTGCTTGCATCATCGAAGAACGCATCATACGCAAGAACGCCCTCGAACACGTACTCGTTTTCATCTACCAGCGCCGGATCATCACAGATTGCAACCGGGATGGAACGCCCCGTCCGAACACGCTGAAGCACCGGGAGCGAGTACAGCGAGTGAATGTCGTCTCGCTGGGCGTTATGCTCCATGTCAAGGAATTCCACTAACGCATTCGCAAATTCCGCCCCACCGGTTCCAATTCCCGGTGGGTTCTCGATGTCGATTGGGGCTTTATTGATGAACGTATCTCGGTACGTGAGCGATCGCTCAACAGCCATCACGCCTTTCGCAAGGCTCTCACCGAGAGCTTTCACGTCCGTTTCGTTAATCTCGACTTCGCGGTCGGACATCGAATGGTACCGGAACCCGTTGATCTTCCGGCCCGCGCCATTCGGATCCAGATCCGCAACCCAGTCTGCATCGATGCGGCCAACAGCACACCACACATACTCTAACGGAATCTGAGCGTGCGGACGGATGCGACCAGGGTATCGACCAGCAGCGTTGTCGTGATCGCCGTGGGTGAGTGTGATGTCGGTCTGGTTCGTTGTGTACGGGACTTTGAAATCGAACATCTTCTGCCAGAACGCACTCCGAAGATCATGCGTCTCCCCGGTGTCGTCGCGGTCGTACTTCCAATCGTGCGCGGTGAAGTCCCGTGTCGGCAGCATGTTCATCACGGGAAGCAACCCGGTGTTCGGTGCAGGAAGCGACACATGAGTCGTGATTTCGCGTTGGACCGAGGACACCATCGCCTGATCATCTTCACTGTCGATGTCCCCGGACAGTAATAGGAGGTCCTGAAATTCGGACAGTTGTTCATCGTCTCGGTACTCGCCTAACGACTCATGAAGCGCCGAGAGATCGTGTTGCCCGTACACGTAGAAGTGAACGAACGCATTATCTCGCCCTAACGCATCCTGAATCGTGGAAACGCTGTCTTGGACATCCGCATACGCATCCCGAAGCAGTTTGCGTTCGTACTCGGTGTCGTCATCAGCAGCTCGCTCAGGGATGTCACTGATGAGGTGCGAGAACTGAATCGGCGTGTTGTTGTTCTCGTACTTGGATGCCGTGACGTACCCGCTCACCATGGCAACATTCTGATTCCGGAAGTCTTCCTGTACGTGCAGGTACACCCGAATCAGTTCCCCGCGTTGTGGGCGACCCATCTCGATTTCTTGGGCTTCCGCGCCGGGCGGCATGGTTTCAGACGGTTCAACTTCACCCGGCATATCGAATCCGGGTGCCGGGTCATCATCCGGGAGATCGCACGACCCAGTTCCGATGAGCCACGGCACACCGTCCGGCGAATACCCACGGGCACTCGGATCGATGAGTTGCACCATCGTCTGCGATCGCTGCACAAGTTCGGCGAGTTGCGGCCCTAATCCGAGATCACTGCGTAGTTTCTGAACGGTGTCCATCTTCGATGACCGGAACGTGAGCGTGTCATGCAGGTACGGACGGGCGTTTTCCTCATCCGGAATGTACGCCAGTTCTGCAATATCCGAGATGGTGTCGATAGCATCGAGATTCAGCAAGCGGCGCTGCTGACTACGGGTGATGCCAAGGAGTGCTGGGCTGCGGTCTTCAACCGCGTTCGTGTAACAGGCTTCTTCGTATGTACACTGTGTACACTTCGAATCCAGTTGGTACAGTACATCTTCTTCGTCTTTCGCATCGAACGAGTCGAATACACTTCCCGGAGACAGGAGGCGCGTCACGTCGTTCTCTCGGGGCCACAGCTCGAACTCCGGGAGTTCCGAAGGTGTTCCGGTAACGGCTTCGTCAGAGCCTTGGTGAGAGACGCCGCCTTCTAAGTGGAATCCGATGTTGGCGTCGTCCGGCCACACTGCATCAAGGAATTTCCGAACGAGAATGGTGTACATCGCCACCTGAATCTGGTGGTACGGCTTTTCGTCATGCCCAGCTTTCACGTCGACAATCCGGATCCGGAAATCGTTCGTCTCAGTGTCGAACCAGATGTACAGTAAGTCTGCGTCCCCGTGAACAGGCCACGTTCCGATGTATCCCGTTAGCGAGGTCTGCGTGAGAACAACCGGGAGATCCGCATCCGGTTCCTCAAGGACGTTGCACAACGCATCGATCAGAACGTCGTTATCCGGAGCAACCAGTTCAGACGGTTCCGTTCCAGAGTCACTGTCTTTGGTGGTCGCTGTCTCTGTTTCCAAGTCTGTGTCAATCGCCGTCGCGTCATCAGCCAGACTCACAACATCGGCTTCGCCTTGGCTGATTTCGTCCACGATTTCGGATTCGAACTGATTCCCTTCTTTTGCAAGAAGCCCGCTTAGTGGCTGGAATGCCTCGCGCCAGTCTTTCCGACTGGACTCTGCGTCACTGATGTCATCCTCGAATTCGTATTTGAAATACTGCGGGCACTGTTCGAGATTGAAGAACTGCGCCACACTGCTCGGGCCGAGATAGTCACTGGGCGGGAGGAAATGCGTGTCACTGTCTGGATGCGTTGCCGTGTCCAGAATAGACACGGGCAGATTCTGTTCCAGTGACTCCCGGAATGCAGACGGAGAGGGAAGCGAGTCAGTGACTTCCGAGGAATCGCTGGACGTCGACTCAGGAGAATCCTCAGTAGACTCGCCGAATTCGGTGAGGGAAGACGGCTTCGTGTCTGTGTTTTCGTCCGGTGAATCCATTATGTTATATCATCCGTTCACACCCATATGAAGGTTCGCCAAAACACAACTCACTGGCGCAGTTGAACAGACGAGATATGGATTAAGAGAGGAATTTGTGGACTTTGACTCGAAAGCCAGCACCGTCTCTGGAGTCGTCATTCACGGGAGTAGATTCAGTTGTGTCTTCGGATTCGCCGGACTCTGATTTCGTGGTTCCAGACTGTGTGTTTAATTCGGAAACTGCTTGTTCAACATCATCGGGGACTGTGTGGATTTGGACCTTGAACGATGTTTCATCGCCAGTTAATCGGTAGATTCCTTCAGACGGAATCACGTATTCTCCGTCCTCGCGTTGCAGATGGTATTTGCCGGTGAACGGCCCAATTTCAGCAGTTAAAACACGCTGACAGTCATGGAAAGTGATGTCGCCAACGGGTTTATTCGGAATCACCCCTCGGGCTAACTCCCGAGCGCCTTGCAGATCCCCGGCTTCAAGAAGTTCGTGTATCCGGTTTTTCAACATATCTACATCGTTACGGATAATCCAGTATAAAGATACTGACCGAGGAACACGGCAAAGAATACCGACGAGTGCCGTTAGTACGACCCGTGAACTGTGCGTTGCCCACCTAAGTCCACGGCCCGTTCATCACGAGCTATGGAGACAGCGTCTTCCGTGAACATCCGACCGGTGTGAGTATCCGCGCAGTCATCACACACGCGGAATGCTTTGTCATGCCCAGTTGCATTGTACTCAACATACAGAAACTGGTTCGGGGGCGCGACAGCGCCGCATAACCGGCAATAGTCCCAGTCCGGAACCCCAGCCACGGACAACGCAATCAAGTCAGAGTATTTCAGATTCGGCTCAGTGACCCCGAGTGACCGCGCACGAGCCGCAAAGAACGAATTGTAGTCAAACCCAGCGACTGACCTGAAATCAACCAGATGCGAATCCTCGCGGCTTAACGCCAACCCATACAAGGCATCACGGTCAGAGTCGTCCACCTCCGGATCCCACTCGGGAGGCAGATCGATGAGTTGGCCTTTCCCCGAACTCAGTTTCGTCGTTAACAGCTTCGATTCCTCAAGTGTCTGCTGTAACTCGGTGAGAACGGTGTGTCGGGACTCCGCAGTCCGAATAACGGCACCCAGTTCCTCGAACGCATCCAGATTCTGTTCCCGGATTGCGTGACGGAGTTCGTCTGGGTGTGGGATTGTGAATTCGATCACGTCATCCGGCATCGAATCACCGGAATAACGAATCGTCTCGTCACACCACTCCTGTTCCGCGCTCGTCAAGTCACGGGTGACGATATTCGCTTCAAAATAAATGGCATTCGCGCCGTGGATCTCGTATTCAGTTCCGTTCCCAATCTGTTCACCAGTCCCTATACGGATTGTGGATTGCCCCGTGATGTCCGTGAATAACTCGGGGTGGTTATACGTGAGAACGTCGGTTTTCAGGGAATCAGCGAATTCCGTCGCTGTACCCGACACAACACGAAGACTATCACCGAGATTATCCACACGACGAATACAATCGCCCATACCAGTGAGTAACACCGGTATGACTTCATTGACATCCTCCTCCGCCTTCAGGCGGAGGAATCCCGAGGTTGGGATATTAGGGTTTGCAGTCTACCACCTGTGTCTGCGGTTGGAATCCGCAGGACAGGTCATAGAGGTAGACTCCGGGCTGTGCCAACCAGCCGGTACTCCTATCTCCACCCGAATTGGGTACAGACTCGGAGTTACTTTCACCGTTGATGTCGAGACGGATGTTCTCCGCCCCGTTCATGTCGGCGTTGAACGCCGCGTCACACGTCTCGCACACGTACAGACCGCGTTCGACACGCTGACTGTCGCCCTCCCTACCACAGATACAACACGTCTTGCTCGTGTCGCGCTCTGACACTTCCACGACTTCTACACCTTCGACCTTGGCCTTGTATTCGAGGATGTCCGTGAAGCGGTCGAACGCCCATCCGTGCAGGTCGAGGTTCCCGTGCCGACCCCAGTTCTTCGACCCACCATCTTCGTTCTCTCGGACACCCTCCAAGTCACCGACGTTGATACGACCAACCTGTCTTTCAACACACCGTTGAACGATGTGTTTGGCGAGAGCGTGGAAGAAGTGGGTTCGACGCTCCGACCATTTATGATGGAGTCGCGTGGCTTCGTCTCCCCCCGAGTCGTCGCACTTGGCGATCTCCTTCGGGAAGTAGTACCCGTCTTGTTTCAACCGATTGCCGGGGTACAGGTCGGCGTCCTCGGTGCTGTACGCAACGGTGGCGAAGTTGCAGATGCCGAGGTCGATTCCAGCCGTTTCAGTACCGGGGGCGGTGGGCGTCTCGATTTTGTCTTTACAGACGAGATGCAGTTCCCATCGTTCCTTCGCTCGGTCGTAGACGGCGCGAACCTGTTGCAGGTTCTCGACCGTGACGCCGGGCACGGTTTCGTACTCGACGAGGATGTACTCTCTTGCTCGGGGGTACTCTTTGTGATTACGGCCTTTTGAGAGGCGAACCCGATTGTTTTCCGTGTCGTGTCGGATGCCTTTCTGCTTCCACGTTACCGTGCTACGAGGGTGTTCTTCGTGGACGAGACGACCCTGTTGGTCGTAGTAGTTTTCTTTGCGGTAGCCGGGTGGGTTGTCCCTGTCGTCATCGGAGCCGTACCACGAGTTGAAGGCTTCAGCGAGTTCCTCCAGAACGCGCTGACTGGACTGGCTGTGCAGTCCCTTGTACTTGTTGTGGGTCTTCAACTCGTCTTTGAGGTCCCCGTGGTTGGGAATTTCACCGGTTTCGTCCCACACTTCGCGGGAGTGGTAGTTGGCGACGTTCCAGAGCTTGCTGGCACTCCACCCGTGCCGGTCAAGCGACTCCGCTACCTGACCGTGGTTGAGGATTTTCGCTTGGTGGCTTCGGTGGACTTCCAGCATTTGGAACGCTCTATAACTGGTTATAGTTGCTTCGTAAGTAAAAGTTCGGGTTGGGAACGGTGGAATATCCAAGCCTACTATCGATGGTGGACTGTGGATGGGTTGTCGGATTCATCCCGCGCCTAAAGGCGCGGGTATTCTTCTTGTTCTCTATAACAGGAAGACAAACCCATTAAAATAATTAACTGAGCTTATAATTCTCTGAGTTTACTTCAAACACGATTCCATCAGTCTTCATCTTTTTGAATTCCTTTTCGACTTTCCCGGAAGCCATCCCCCGGTCAACAGCTTCATCCATGATTTCTTCAAGAGTAGCGCCGTCGCCTTCACTATCGCTATTCGCTTGTTTGATTGAAGCACGAAGGCTCTTTTTCCGCTCACGATGGCTTTTCGATTGCCCGGTTTCAACAATGTCAGCATCGAATTGCCCGCTTTCACTGTCAATTCCAACGTCAGACAGTGACTGCTGGATAATCGAAATCACATACTCTGCATCTTCCACAGTGATTTTATGACTAAGTCGGGAGCGGGCAACGGCTTCTGAAAACCGAACTAACGCTTCGAGCTTCCGAGCGGTCACTGGTACAGGCGCATCCTCATCCTCCCCTTTCAATCGCAGATCAACATAGAATCCCTGAATCTTTTCCTTTGCAGCGTCCGTCATTACAGGCGAGAAGGTTTCTTTTGCATGTGCCACGTACTTCTGGAACAATTCCGGAGGAAGGGGAGGTTCTACTTCGTCTTCATCTAAGTCTTCAAGGTCTTCTTCATCACCACCAAATTCAGGGTTTTCTACTTGGTTTTTGTGAGCATTCAACTGCCCCGCGCGATTCGAATCCAGAATGTGGCCTGATAGCCGAGTGTCTTCTTTTTTATTCGGTTGGTCCTGAATAATGAACAACAAGTCGAACCGGCTAATCAGCGCAGGCTGAAGATCAATCTGTTCACCCATCGGTTCGTAGTCATCGAACCGCCCGTACTTGGGGTTCGCAGCTGCAAGCATCGCGCACCGAGTGCGGAGTGTGGCGTTGATCCCGGCCTTATTCACGCTTACTTCCTGTTGTTCTAAGCCTTCGTGGAGGGCACTCCGGTCCGAATCGGACATTTTGTCCAGTTCGTCAACTCCCACTGTCCCTTGGTCCGCCATCACCATTGCCCCGCCTTCAAGCGTCCACTGTTTATCTCCGCCAAGACTCGATTCGACAGCTGCCGCCGTTAACCCGGCTGCCGTTGACCCCTTCCCGCTTGTAACAACAGAACGGGGGGAAAGATTCTCGACGTACTTAATTAGCATCGACTTGCCAGTTCCGGGGTCACCCATGAGAAGAATGTGCATGTCCCCGCGAATCCGAGAACCATCTGCTAAGTGTTTCGTGACGCCACTGAATTGCTGGAGGGCAATCGGGAGTTTGACGTGATTATACCCGAAAATCGACGGGGCGACAGACTGCGTTAAAACCCCGTCATACGCATCTTCATGGTCGTCATCATCTTCATCATCTTCATCATCTTCAT
>Ga0136597_1000504_pt1 | contig 16463 bp, 18 predicted proteins | sample AntRauTorcE11898_FD_101385 | JGI IMG/M metagenome (GOLD analysis project Ga0136597, IMG submission 101385) | Saline lake microbial communities from Rauer Islands, Antarctica - Metagenome Torckler E11 #898 | ecosystem: Environmental > Aquatic > Non-marine Saline and Alkaline > Saline | place... | reverse complement strand
GGATGTTTCCATGAGAAAATTGCTCATGGCGACAGTGCTGATCCCGCTGGGCCTTGGCCTGGCGGGTTCTGTTCAGGCACAGTCGTCTTCGCCCGCATTTCAGAATAACAGTTCGGAAGCCCAGAGAAAGTCTGGCAACAGCCAGGCGACCGCCGAGCTGTTCTACATGATCCAGCAACTTCAACAGACTGTCCGGGAGTTACAGGGGCAGGTTGAAGAGCAGGGCAATCAGATCCAACGCCTTCAACGCCAGGGGCGGGATCGCTACGTGGATCTGGACCAGCGAATTCTGGATCTTTCCAAAGCGGTAGAAGAAGGGGCTGAAAACAATGCCGGGAGCGCGGAAAATGCCGATTCTGGCGATGATGGCCGGTTGCAGCCAGCGAGGGTCTATCGGTCGCCAGACCAGGAAGAGCAGGAAGTCTACAATGACATTATCAGCCTGATTCGCGACGAGAAAGATTTCGATACCGCTATCGGGCGCCTGTATGAGTTTATCGATAAGTATCCCGAAGGGGATCTTACTGTGAATGCCTATTACTGGCTGGGTGAGGTGTATCTGGCCAAACCACAGCTGGAGCAGGCAAAGCAGGCTTTCACCATTGTGGCGACCCGTTATGCAGACCATCGCAAGGCCCCCGATGCGATCTACAAGCTGGGGGTGACGCTGGATCGTCTGGATGAGAGCGAAGAGGCGCAGCGGCGCATGAAAAGTGTTGTGAATGATTATCCCGACTCGGAAGCGGCTGACCTGGCCCGAAAATTCCTTGAAGACAAGGATGGCTGAGCGTTTTTTCACCGTCTTGATCGCACTCTGATCAGTTGCAAAAAAAGTGACAGGAAACGTTAAAAAAGGGTTGAACAGCCCAGAAATATCAGTACTATATGCGCCTCGTTTGGGTCGTTAGCTCAGTTGGTAGAGCAGTTGGCTTTTAACCAATTGGTCGAAGGTTCGAATCCTTCACGACCCACCAGATTCAGAGCATCAGGCAGCAGCCTGCTGTTCGCCGGATGAGAAGCCGGCAGACAAGTTATGGGTCGTTAGCTCAGTTGGTAGAGCAGTTGGCTTTTAACCAATTGGTCGAAGGTTCGAATCCTTCACGACCCACCAATACGCGAAATCGCTTATTCAGTGGTTTTGCAGAAAAAGAGCCTGAGGGCTCTTTTTTTTTGGCCGGAAGAACCCATAGTTGCAGGCAAGACAAAGAATTGGCCTGTCCGGACTACGGGGATGTCGCAAGCCCGTGAAGTCGTAGTGGGAAGTGGTATACTCCGCCGGTAAATGTTATTCAGAGATCCAGTGATGACACGACCGCAAGACCTTATCCTTGTTCAGGAACATCTGGCCCACGAGGCGGAACCCCAGCCTCTGAGTGCTCATGAAAAAGCCGAACTTGAGGCGCGTATCAAGGACGCCTTGAAGGAAAAGGATGCCGTTCTGGTTGCGCACTATTATACCGACCCGGACATTCAGCGCCTGGCGGAAGAAACCGGCGGCTGTGTAGCCGATTCCCTGGAAATGGCCCGGTTTGGTAATCAGCACCCTGCGTCCACCATCGTGGTGGCAGGTGTTCGTTTTATGGGTGAGACTGCAAAAATTCTTAACCCTGAAAAGCGCGTTCTGATGCCCACACTGGAGGCTACCTGTTCACTGGATGTCGGGTGCCCTGCGGATGAGTTTTCTGAGTTCTGCGACCAGCACCCGGATCGTACCGTGGTGGTGTATGCCAATACCTCGGCTGCCGTGAAAGCGAGAGCAGATTGGGTGGTGACATCCAGTTGTGCTCAGGCCATTGTTGAGCATCTGGATGCCAAAGGTGAAAAAATTCTCTGGGCCCCGGACAAACACCTGGGTAACTACGTCCAGAAGAAAACAGGGGCCGATATGTTGCTTTGGGATGGCTCCTGTATCGTCCATGAAGAGTTCAAATTCCGCGGGCTGGAAGATCTTCAGGCGTTGTATCCGGAGGCTGCTGTTCTGGTGCACCCCGAATCTCCCGACGCCGTTGTGGAAAGGGCCGATGTGGTCGGTTCGACGTCCCAGCTGATCCACGCTGTACAGACTCTGCCGAATGAAGAGTTTATCGTAGCCACGGATAATGGCATTTTCTACAAGATGCAGCAGCTGGCGCCGAACAAAACGCTGATCGAGGCACCCACCGCCGGCAATGGCGCAACGTGTCGCAGCTGCGCCCATTGCCCCTGGATGGCCATGAATGGTCTGGAAAACCTGCTGCAGGTGCTGGAACGGGGCGATCAGGAAGTGCTTGTGGATGCGGAGCTGCGAGAAGAGGCATTGCGTCCGCTTCGGCGCATGCTGGATTTCACCTCTGAAATGAACCTGCTGGTGGCCGGAAACGCCTGAAGACGGTTCAGCTGTTGTTACGAGCCTGCATGCGGCGGGTTATATCGCCGAGCCGTTCATTGACCACCTGCCGTTCTGCCGACCCTGTTGGCAAAATTTCCTGAGCCTGGCGCAGTTGTCGTTGCGCCGATTTCAGATCGCCCATCAGTACATAATATTCTGCCCGTGCCCGGTGCACACCGACAATATTCCTGGCAATGCCTTCAGCTTCCGCCAACCTAAGCCACAGATGTTCCTGGCCCGGATGGGACCGTGTCAGTTCCCTGAGCAGGCTCGCTGCTGCCGCACCGTTTCCGTCCGCGGTTTCGGTGCTTGCCAGGGCATAGGTTAACGGGTAGTTACCCGGGTTGCGGGAGAGTGCGGGTTCCAGAATGTTGCGCGCTTGAGCGTAGCGCTCCTCACTGATAAAAACTTCGGCTAACGTTACCTGAAACGTGATTCGCCCCGGGTTGTCGGCCAGAAGTTCCTCGAGAATGCTGCGGGCCTTATCGTATTGTCGGTTGTCCTGGTAAGCGACGGCCAGCCCGTATCGGATAGCGTCGTTTCTGACTGCGTCCTCTTGCTCCAGGTAGGATTCAAACGTTTCCACGGCAATTTCCGGTGACCGGGCATAATGTACCTGAAGGCGGCTACGAACCAGGTGGTATTCCTGTCCATCGCGGATACGCTCATCCGGATACTGCTCGGCCCGGCTGCGGGTGTCCGCCACACGGCTCTGGGTCAGTGGGTGTGTGGACAGGTATTCGGGTAAGCGATTCCCCTGTAGGCGGTTACGGCGCATCATGATTTCAAACATTTCCGGCATGCCCCGGGGATCCATTCCGGAGCTGGCCAGGATATCGAGGCCGATGCGGTCGGCTTCTTTCTCGTGGGCCCGGCTGTAGGCCAGCATGTTCTGCATGGCCAGTGCCTGGGTGCCGGCAATGGCGGCAATGCCGATGTCTGACTGGGTCACCGCAGAAAGGATGATCCCGGCCACCATGCCAGCCACCGTCAAAGGTGTGGAGGTTTCCTGTTGTTGCATGCGTCGGGCAAAGTGTCGCTGGCTGAGGTGGGCCAGCTCGTGGGCCAAGACCGAGGCAAACTGTTGTTCGGTCGCTGCATTCAGGAACAGTCCGCCATTAACACCGACAATGCCGCCGGGCACGGCGAAGGCGTTAAGGCCGGCGTCGTCGATGATCACCAGTTGCAGGTCGCGGTTATCCAGGGGCGCTGACGGTACCAGCCGGTAAATAACGTTGCTCAGGTAGTCATAAACCAGAGGATCCTGAATTCGGGGTGCTGACCGTCGCAGTGATGTCATCACCTGCTGGCCTATGTCAGCTTCCTGCTGGTCAGCCATGAGTCCGCCACTGCCGCCAATGCTGGGCAGGTCAGAACTTTGAGTATGAGCCGGAACCGGAGTCAGCAGCAGGGTGGCAGCGACTGCCAGTGCGGCTGAGCGGTAAAATCTGGCGCAGAACTTGAGTAAGTGCTTCATGGAATCCGATAATGCCCTGGTGGTCGGGTGTTCATCCGGCTAACGTTAACAGGTTTCAGGATGCAATAGAGTAGCACCCCCGGCATAATACCTGCCCGAATGCTGTCTGAATCTTAATGGTAACTTCCGATTATGGCTGACCGAACACTGGATGCCAGTGGCCTGCGCTGTCCCATGCCACTGCTCAAAACCAAACTGGAGCTTAACGCCATGGCGCCGGGAGAACAGCTTGAAGTAGTGGCCACCGATTCCGGTTCCTCCCGGGATATTCCCGCGTGGCTGAACCTGTCTTCTCATACGCTCATCAGTCAAACGCAGAGTCATGGAACCTGGTGTTTCGTGATAGAGTGCGGCGGTTAATATCCGGAGTCGTTCATGGTCAGAATTTTAAGAGGTCTTGCCCACAAGTATTTCTCGGATGAAGAAGCCGTTATTCTGTCCCTGCTTCTGGTCACCGGGACCATTTTTGTTATCTGGTTCGGAGCCATGTTGGCGCCGGCTATTGCATCCCTGATTATCGCCTTCATTCTTCAAGGCCTGGTAACCAAGCTCAAAAGTCTCGGAGTGCCCGAGTTTGTCGCCATTCTGGGCGTTTTCCTGGTATTTATGGGGATTCTGGTTGGTTTTATTTTCGGCTTGTTGCCGTTGATCTGGACACAGCTGAGTGCTCTGGCAGGAGAGGCTCCACGCATCTTCCGCGAGCTGCAGAGCTATCTTGAGCTGCTGCCCCAGCAGTATCCCCATCTGGTATCCGCCGAAGCTCTGAATGCCGTCTATCAGCAGATCTCGGCGGAAGTGGGGCAGATAACCCAGTGGTTGGTGTCTTTCTCTCTTTCCAGTATTCCTGATGTGGTGGCGCTACTCATATACGTTGTGCTGGTGCCGATTCTGGTCTTCTTCTTTTTGAAAGACCGGGACGAACTGGTCCACTCCCTCGGCAGGATGTTGCCTCCCCAGCGCCCGATGATGTTGCAAATCTGGCACGAAGTGAATCTGCAGTGTGCCAACTATGTGCGCGGCAAGGCGGTGGAAATACTGATTGTCGGCGGTATTACTTACGTTGCCTTCAAGCTGTTGGGCATGCCATATGCGGCTTTGCTGTCGTTGCTGGTGGGGCTGAGCGTTGTTATTCCTTACATCGGGGCTGCTGTGGTGACCATTCCGGTCGCTGTGATCGGTTTATTCGCCTTCGGCTGGAGCACCCAGTTTATCTGGGTGATGGTGGCTTACGGCATTATTCAGGCACTGGATGGTAACGTGCTGGTTCCGGTTCTGTTCTCGGAAGTGAACAACCTGCATCCGGTGGCGATTATCGTGGCGGTGCTGTTCTTTGGCGGTATCTGGGGCTTGTGGGGCGTATTTTTTGCTATTCCGCTGGCAACCATGCTTAAAGCCGTATTCGCTGCCTGGCCGGTGAAGGAACTCGTTCCGTCACCGGCCGAGGAAGAATAGCTTACAGCGCGCGTACGCTTTCCAGGACTTCGTCTACGTGGCCGGGCACCTTAACGCCGCGCCACTCCTTGCGCAGCACTCCATCCTTGTCGAAAAGAAAGGTGCTGCGTTCGATGCCCATGTGCTCTTTGCCGTACAGTTTTTTCAGTTTGATAACATCAAACAGCTTGCAAAGCTTCTCATCTTTATCCGAGATCAGGTGAAACGGAAATTCGTATTTGGCCCGGAAGTTCTCGTGGGCGCGCAGTCCATCTCTGGACACACCGAAGATGACGGTGTCGAGATTATCAAACTCAGCCATGCGATCCCTGAAATCCTGGCCTTCAGTTGTACAGCCAGGCGTATTGTCTTTCGGGTAGAAATAAATGACGATGTTTTTGCCCCGCAAGTCAGCGGGCCGGACGGTCTGTTCACCGGTGGCCAGGGCCTCGAAATCGGGAATTGGCTGGTTCAAAGCTACAGATGGCATGACATCTCCTTTAATTCTCTTGTGTCAGTTCAAACCCAACATTACCATATCGGTTTTATTCGGACGGAGCTTTTATGATTACGGGTAGCCTTGTCGCACTGGTCACGCCCATGCATCCCAATGGTGACATTCACTGGGAACAGTTGGACAAACTGGTCGATTTTCATATTGAAAACGGCACCAATGGCATTGTTGCTGTTGGCACTACGGGTGAATCCGCAACACTGGACCCGAAAGAGCATATCCAGACCATCGGTCATATCATAAAGCGTGTTGATGGCCGTATTCCTGTCATCGCTGGCACCGGCGGCAACAGCACCCGGGAAGCCATCGAGCTGACCAGTGAAGCGGAAAAGCTCGGTGCCGACGCCTGCCTGCTGGTGGTTCCGTACTATAACAAGCCCACGCAGGAAGGCCTGTACCAGCATTTCAAGGCCATTGCCGAGGCGGTTCCGGGCATGAAGCAGATGCTCTACAACGTACCGGGCCGTACCGCTTGCGACATGCTGAATGAAACAGTGCTTCGTCTGGCCGATATTCCGAACATTGTTGCGATCAAAGACGCCACCGGCAATATTCCCCGTGGCGCCGAATTGATTGAAGCACTCGATGGCCGCCTCGCTGTTTATTCGGGTGACGATGCGACCGCAGCTGGTCTGATGCTGGCCGGCGGCAAGGGCAATGTGTCTGTAACCGCGAACGTGGCGCCGAAAGCGATGTCCGAGCTTTGTGCGGCTGCGATTGCCGGCAACGAAGAAGAAACCGAGCGGCTGAACGAGCTGCTGAGCCCGCTGAATCGCAAGCTCTTCCTGGAAGCGAACCCGATCCCGGTTAAGTGGGCATTGCAGCGCATGGGCATGATCGGTGAGGGCATTCGACTGCCTCTGACACCGCTTAGCGAGAAATTCCACAGCGAGGTGGAAGAAGCACTCAAGGCCTCAGGCGTACTCTGAGGCCATCGCAACCACCCGTTAACCGGAGTAACCCGATGCAGGTTCTTGCTGGAGCCCGTACCAATACCTTTTTTCTGTCCCGGCCTGTTGCCGGGATTCTGCTTCTGACTGTCCTGAGTGGCTGCAGTCTGGTTGAAGACCGCTCTGAACGTTATGTGAATGCCCCGGAAGGGCAGGCACTTGAGTTCCCACAGGGTGCTGACGCTTCAGACGTGAATGAAGCCATGCCGATCCGGAGTATCAATACCGATGATACCCGCCGGATGTACGCCTCGAACATTCCTCAGCCACCTGACATGACGTCCGACATTCTTGATCAGAACTACGTGATCGAAGAGCTCGATGGTCGGGTGTGGCTGCTGGTGAACGAAGTGCCGGGACGTTTGTGGCCAGCGGTCTATGCCTGGATGAACGAAACCGGCCTTGGTGTGGCTTACGACAGCCCACAGCTCGGCCTGCAACAGAGTGAACTGGCGAATTTCAGTAAGCGCAGCCGGGAATTGCTGGGGCTGGGCGATGAACCAGCAGCGGAGGAACCTCGTGTACTGGTCCAGACCAGACTGGCACCGGGCATTCGCCGGAAGACCACTGAAATCCGCGTTCGAAAACTGGAGCTGGACGAAGCTCCCGGTGGGCTGGTTGCCTGGAATGACCAGTCCAATAAAGGTGATTCCGCGTTGGAACAGCAAAAAGAGCTGCTTTCCGATCTGGGAACCGTCCTGAAGTCGCGCGAGGACACCAAATCGTTCTCCCGTGCCGCCTCCGGCATGGTTTCCGAGCCGCTGGTACGCCTGATCTCGTCGGATGACGACGTGGCTCAGTCGATCCGCGTAGAGCTGGACTACGGCCGCACATGGGCCGAAATCAATCGCTCGCTGGAAGAGATCGGGGCCAACGTAATAGACCTGAATCGCAGCGAAGGCTGGTTCGAGGTTGATTTCCGCACTGAAGACGAGCGCACTCCGGGCTGGTTCTCCTGGTTCAGTAACAAAGGCGAGCCGACACATACGCACACTGTGCGCCTGGAGCAGGGTGAAAACACCCAGCAGGTAACGGTTCAGCAACTGGATGATTACTCCGGTGAAAACAGTTCAGCTGACCTGCTCACCCAATTGTTCGACCACTTGTATTGATGAAGGCGGTGGCCGAACAGGCCACCGTTACTCTGGAGATTGTAATGGAAAAGCGTGAAGAGCTTTATGCCGGCAAGGCCAAGTCGGTTTACTACACGGATAATCCGGAACGCTTCGTTCTGGTTTTTCGCGATGACACCTCTGCGTTTGATGGCGAGAAGAAAGAGCAGCTGAACCGTAAGGGCATGGTGAACAACAAGTTCAACGCCTTCATCATGGAAAAGCTGGAAGAAGCGGGCGTGCCCACCCACTTCGACAAACTGCTGTCTGATACCGAGTGTCTGGTGAAAAAACTGGACATGATTCCGGTCGAGTGTGTGGTTCGCAACGTGTCTGCCGGCAGCCTGTGTCGCCGCATCGGTGTCGAAGAGGGGCAGGATCTGAATCCGCCGACTTTCGAGCTGTTCCTGAAAAATGATGAACTGCATGACCCGATGATTAACGAGTCACTGGCAGTTACTTTTGGTTGGGCCGGCGAGCAGGAACTGGCTCGCATGAAAGAATTGACCTACAAGGTTAATAATGTGCTGAAGAACCTGTTTGCCGATGCCGGTATGTTGTTGGTGGACTACAAGCTTGAATTCGGCCGGAGCGGTGGCGAAATTGTGCTGGGCGACGAATTCAGCCCGGACGGTTGCCGCATCTGGGACAAGGAAACCCGCAAGAAAATGGACAAGGACCGGTTCCGTCAGGGGCTGGGTGATGTTATTGAGACCTACGAAGAAGTGGGGCGCCGTTTGGGCATCACGTTCGACTGAGGAACCGGGTAAAGAGCCGCTCCGGTATGCGTAAACTGATACGTACCTGAATCCGGACATTGGTGGACCGTTCGTCGTCGCTTGGGTTGTAGTTTAAGGAGTTGGAATCTTGAAAATCCTGGTTACGGGCACTGCCGGTTTTATCGGCTCACACCTGGCTCATCGCCTGCTGGATCGCGGCGATGAAGTGATTGGCGTCGACAACGTCAATGACTATTACGACGTCAACCTTAAAGAAGCACGGCTGGCCCGGTTGCTGGAAAAGCCGGGTTTTACCGAAATTCGCGAGGATGTCGCTGACCGTGAAACCATGGCCGCGCTGTTTCAGGAGCACAAGCCGGAGCGGGTGGTGCATCTGGCGGCCCAGGCCGGGGTGCGCTACTCCCTGGAAAACCCCAATGCCTATGTGGATGCCAATCTTGTTGGTTTCATGAATATTCTGGAGGGCTGCCGTCACAATGATGTGAAACATCTGGTGTACGCTTCCAGCAGTTCGGTGTATGGCGCCAACGAAACCATGCCGTTCTCCGTGGACGACAACGTGGATCACCCGCTGAGCCTGTACGCGGCCTCCAAAAAGGCCAACGAGCTGATGGCGCACACCTACAGTCATCTGTATAACCTGCCCACTACAGGCCTGCGTTTCTTTACCGTGTATGGCCCCTGGGGCCGCCCGGACATGGCGTTGTTTATCTTCACCAAGAAGATTCTGGCCGGCGAGCCGATCGACGTTTTCAACCACGGCCATCACAAGCGCGATTTCACGTATATCGACGATATTGTTGAGGGCGTGGTGCGTACGCTGGACAACGTTGCCGAACCGAACCCGGAATGGAGCGGCGCGCAACCCGATCCCGGCACCAGCAAGGCTCCGTACCGCATCTATAACATTGGCAGCAACAACCCCGTGGAGCTGTCACGTTTTATTGAAATCATCGAAGAACGCGTGGGTAAAAAAGCGCAGAAAAACCTGCTGCCCATGCAGCCTGGCGATGTTCCAGCCACCTACGCCAATGTGGATGGTCTGATCAACGACGTGGGTTACAAGCCTTCTACTCCGGTGGAAGAGGGTATTGCCAACTTCGTAGACTGGTACCGCGATTTCTACCAGCTCTGAGCGCTCCGGGGTCAGGTACTGCGCCTGACGCCGAAAGTGCGTTCCTGGCTGGTGAGGGGGCATTTGAAGGCCAGGTATACTGCTTCCAGCTGCAACCCCTTCGAATCTGCCTTGCCGTAAAGCCTGTCGCCAACAATCGGGTAGCCAAGGCCGGCAAGGTGCCTGCGTATCTGATGCTTGCGACCGGTTTCTATAGCCACTTCCAGTGTGGTTGTGCCGGCTGCCAGTTTTTTCTCCAGCGTGGTCACCCGGCTGACAGATGGTTTGCCATCCACAGCTGTATCGATCACCAGATTCTCCGCTTCCAGTTCGCCAACCACTTCAGTCCGATAGACTTTGGTCAGGCTTCGCCCGGAAAACAGTTGTGAAAGCGCGCCGGCGGCTTTGCTGTCGTGGGCCACCAGCATCAGCCCCGCGGCGTCGGCATCCAGACGATGAACCAGAAAGCATGGGCGGTTAAGCTCGATTTCGGCCAGTCGCAGTAAACTGCAATGATCACCCCATTGAGAGCCCTGTGAAAGCAGCCCATGAGGCTTGCGCCACACGCTGTACCGGTTTTCATCCTCAATAAGTTCGGGTTGCTCTGGCTTGCGTGCAAGCACCTGGTCATCATAGAAAAGCTGAATGCGCGCACCTGGCCTGAGTTCCCGTTTGGCTTTGCGCAGCCGAACCTGCCTGCCTTTCCGGGTCCACCAGCAGGCCCCCTTCGCCATGGCATCTTTGATACGCTGTTTGGAAAGGCCGGAGGCTTCCGCAAGAACGTCCACAGCCAGTTGGCTGGTTTCAACCGTTAAATCCAGGGTTTGCTTCATGATCGGGTAAGCGCTCTTGCAACAGGAGACAGACACCGGCGATTATAGCGGAAACCGCGAGTTCGTCAGGGGTTGTTCAGCATCAGGGTGAATCAGTAATGCATAAATCGTGGATGATTGGTGTGGATCTTGGCGGAACCAAGATTGAAGTCATACTGATGGACGAGAACAGTCACACATTTTTCCGGGAGCGGCTGCCCACGCCGACCGACGATTACTCTGCCATATTGGCAGTCATCAAAACCCTGGTAAACCGGGCTGAACAAAAAGCCGGCGTTCAGGGAATCCCGGTGGGCGTGGGCATCCCCGGCAGCGTGTCCGGTGTGACCGGCCGGGTAAAGAATTCCAATACCCGCTGCATGAACGGCCAGTTTATCACCCGTGATTTCTTTGAGCTGCTCAACCGGCCGGTAACGGTGACCAATGATGCCAACTGCCTGGCTTTGTCTGAAGCCACCGACGGGGCCGGGCAGGGGGCCGGCGTGGTATTCGCGGCGATTCTTGGCACAGGCTGTGGATCCGGCATCAGCGTTAATGGCCGGTTACTCACCGGTCCCAACGGTGTGGCCGGTGAATGGGGGCACAACCCCTTGCTCTGGACTGCCCAGACCGAGCTGGACCAACGGCTTTGTTTTTGTGGGCGCCGAGGCTGCAACGAAATGTTTCTTTCCGGTACCGGTATGGCGCTGACCCATCAACTATTATGGAAAGAGCGGGTGGCGGCGCCAGACATTGTTCTGGCGGCAAATAATGGGCAGGCTAAAGCACTGGAAACCATGAATCACTATCTCGATCATCTTGCCCGTGGGTTGGCGGGCGTGATCAACCTGCTGGACCCGGATGTGATTGTGCTCGGTGGTGGGGTAAGCAATGTGCCGGCGCTATACCGGCAACTGCCACAACGCCTCCCGGATTATGTCTTTGGTGGCGAATTTAGCACTCCCATTCGCCAGACCATTCACGGAGACTCCAGCGGCGTGCGAGGTGCTGCCTGGCTGGCGGTTCAGCCCGGCATAACAGATAACGGAGGCAGGCAATGCCCTTGATTGGTTGGCTATTTATCCTTGGAGCTTTCGCGATGGTGATCGGCAGCCTCTTGCTGCTCCGGGACAGTGCGAATATGAAGATTCCCAAAGAGAAGCTGGACAGGATTCGTGAGCGCAAGGAAGAAGCAGAAAAAGAAGATCAGAAAGAGAAAGATAACTGGTGAGCCGTGTGGCGTATTTCCTGAAAACCAACGCAACCGCTTTTACTGATGCTCTGGACTGTGAAGCTGAAGGCCTTCGCCTGCTGAGAACTGCATTGGCGGAGACAGACTGCCCGGCAGTGGCTGTGCCAGACGTGATGTCCGTCAGCCCCCGGGAACTGGTTATGGAGCAGATCCACGCCCGGCCGGCAAAACCGGAACTCATGGCGGCGCTGGGCGAAGGTCTTGCCCGACTACACCGGCAACCTCATGAATGTTATGGCCTTGGCCACAACAACTATATCGGCCTGATGCCCCAGAAAAACCGCTGGACTGACAACTGGGGTGCTTTTTTCCGCGATGACCGCCTGGGCTACCAGATCAGCCGTATTGGTGATGCCGGGATAAGGAAGGAATTTGAACGCACCCTGGCAAAGAACAGTCAGCGCCTGGAGGCGTTTCTCAATGAACATTGCGATCAGCCCAGCCTGCTGCACGGGGATTTATGGTCCGGCAATGCTCTGTTCGACCAGGACCGGGCCTGGCTGATTGATCCGGCCGTTTATTACGGCGACCGCGAAGCCGACCTGGCCATGACCGAATTCTTCGGCGGGTTCTCCCGTGAATTTTATCGAGCATACGACAAGATCTGGCCACGCACAGATCTATACTCTGCCAAACGCGACATCTATAACCTTTACCATGCCCTCAACCACTACAATCTGTTTGGCAGCGGTTATCTTGGCCAATGTCGCAAACTGCTGCTAAATTTGGATGCCAATGTTAATCCGTAGCTGAATCAAACATATCAGGCCATTACTATCAGGAGCCGCCATGATCAAGGATCTGACTCTTCATAACCGCCGGCATCAGGTTTTACGTGCTATCGACACCAATAACCGGGATCTGGATGCCAGTGCCAGGGACTGTAAGTTCCGGGTCATGGCCGAATCGCCGTACAGTTTCTTCCGGGGCACAAGCCACCTGTTCTGGCAGGACATGTTCAACGACTGGCGGTTCTCCCTGTTTGGCGGGGTGTCTGGTAGTCAGACCTGGATTCAGGGTGATGCCCACCTATATAACTTTGGCGCTTTCGCCAATCACGATGGTGATGTGGTTTATGGCCTGGATGATTTTGATGACGCAGTGGTGAGTGATTACCAATACGACTTGTGGCGTCTGGCGGTGAGCCTGGCACTGGACATCCGTGGTCATGGGCGCTTTGGCGCTTCGGTATGCCGTGAGGCGGTCACTGAACTGGCGGAAGCGTATCTGGCGGTCGTGACCGATTACAACGACAACGATCTTGACGAAGCAGTGCACTTCACGCGAAGCAATGCCGACAAGCCCCTGAAAAAATTTCTGAAAAAAGTGGGGAGCAAGAAGAACCGGAACAAGATGTTGGGAAAGTGGACCCGTGTGCAGAAAAACGGCAAGCGGGTGTTTGATACCACGCTTCCAGAACTGCGCCGGCTCTCGCCCCAGGGACGCAAACGCTTCATGGAGGCATTTGAAAGTTACCGCGCACCTCATGAAGAAAATGATGGCCAGCTTTTCCAGCTCAAGGATGTTGCCCGTTGTGTCAGCACTGGAACCGGGTCACTGGGCATCGATCGGTTTTACGTGCTGATAGCGGATGAAAACGAAGACCCGGGCAATGACATCATTCTGGATATCAAAGAGCAAAGCGGCCCAGCTGTGCTGCTAGCCATGTCTGAAGAAGAACGCGAAGCCTATCGGAGTGCCTATCCGAACGAAGGCGAGCGTCATGCCCAGGCCTACCGTGCGCTGGCTGAACACCCGGATCGCTATCTGGGCTGGCTGGAGTTTGATGGCAAAGTATTCTCCGTCCGCGAACGCTCACCTTTCAAAGACGACTTCAATACCGAAAAGCTTACGAAAAAAAGCCACCTGAAGAAAATGGCTGCCACCTGGGGCGAAGTCCTGGCCACCGAACACAAACGCGCCAGCCGTACCCTGAACCCGGAAGAGCCTTTCCTGTTTGAGCTGACTCTGCAAAGACTGACATTCGAGCGCGAAGATGAATTCGTTGCGCTCGTTTGCGCCATCGCCAGCCACTACAGCGAGTGTGTGGAGATGGATTATCAGAGCTTTATGGATTCTGATCTTCCAGGTCTCGCAAAGGACTCATCTCCATGAAGGGTTCCACGTTTGAATCTTGATAGTGAGCAGATGCTGGCGGTGCTTAATGCGCTGCCAGACCCCGTATTCGTGCTGACGGAAAGTGGTCTCTATGCGGGCCTCTATGGCCTTTCAGACCCCGAGTATTACCATGATGGTCATGGCCTGGTGGGCAGGCTGATTGATGATGTTTTGCCGGCTGAGGTCGCCAGTTGGGTTATGGATCATTTGCGTCAATCATTGGCAAAAAATGGTCTGATCAAGGTGGAATATCCGCTTTCAGCTGATCAGGTAAAGGGGCTGGAAAATCAGGCCGGGCCAGATCACATGCTGTGGTTTGAGGGGCACATTCAACCTTTTCCTGAACTGATAAACGGAGAGCGTGCGGTTATCTGGGTTGCCCGGAATATCACACGCCGAAAAGCTCTGGAAGAAGAGCTGCTGGAAGCCAGCTGTACCGATCCTCTGACCCATGCGGCCAACCGACGGCGTCTTCTGGATGAGCTGCATAATCATTTCGGTGAATTCAAACGCTATGGTCACCCGACCGCGCTGATCATGTTCGATCTTGATCACTTTAAAAAGATCAACGATCAATACGGCCATCTGGCAGGAGACGAAGTCTTACGAAGAGTTTGCGCGATATGTCGGGAGAGCCTGCGGGAGAATGACTTGTTGGCCCGTTTTGGTGGAGAGGAATTCGTCATTGTTTTGCCGAGCACCCACGCCGGGGAAGCTTTGCATACGGCAGAACGAATCCGCGAGCTTTCGGCCTTGTCAATTGGCCGGGATTTCGGTTTTGACCAGAACGTCACTATCAGTCTGGGCGTCAGCGAGTTCCTGGTGTCGGATCCCGAGTATGCAAAAGTGTTGCAGCGGATCGATGAGGCGGTTTATCAAGCCAAAAGTATGGGGCGAAACCGGGTGGTTGTGTACGGTTCCGCTGAGCGCTGAAATCACGACCGCTCTCAAGTCGGCCACCGTTGAACGCCACGATATCCTGAATTCTGGCCATTGAGCAGCTTGCAGGACACGGCAGCCTCTTGATGCATATAATTAATATGCTATTTTCCTTGGAGTCGCTTTATGATCCGTAAGAAGACCTCAGCCAAGGTAACGGTTTCCCGTGCCAGCATCCTGAGAGCTGTAGCCAGCTCAAGCGCGATCGAAACCGGTGAACGTACCGAGGCCATTGAGAAGCGCCTCAAGTCACGCACTAGCAGGCTCAACAAGCTGACGCTGGCCTCCTGAGTCTCTACAAACACGTTCATTGTTGCCCCTCCAGGACGTCCCGGATCAGACGTTCAACATGTTGGCAATCGCCGTCCCGTCCGGCCTGAATGGATTTCAAATAAAAAACTTTGTGTTTGTCCCACAATCTGTAGTCCAGTGGTTGCGCACCAGCTTTGGTGGCCATCACATCCAGCAGCAACCGCGATATCCGTCCGTTGCCCTCCCGGAACGGATGAATCAGAATGAATTCGACATGCATTTCTGCGAGAAAGGCGACCAATTCTTCGTCGTTTATCTCGGGTAGTGCTGTATAACGCGATAGATACCGCGCTTATCCCTGTGCAAGTAGTCCTGGTAATTGAGTGGCCCACACGGAAGGCTGCTTTATGACCAGGCATAAAAAAAGCCACAAGGCTTTCGCTCTAAGTGGCTTTTTTTAAAGAAATTCTGGTAGGACCAGGCAGATTTGAACTGCCGACCTCTGCCATGTCAAAGTTGAGCGATATGCCCTGTAAGTAGCTGATAATAAAGGGTAAATAGCCTAGAGAGTGCCGACATGAGCGAACGCTGCGACACTAACGAAATCAAGGTCTTATATACTGTATTTTTCCAATCGTTCGGGCAGGATCGCGTTGATATCTAGCTCGGCGTTGACATGCACCCAATCTCGTTCGTGGCCTCTCTGATATTCTTGGGTCATTTTTTCATCGGCGTGGGCCATCAGTGGCTGGATATAGTTCTCGTTGTCGAAACCTTGTTTTTTATACAGCCAACTTCCGAGTGACCGAATCTCGTGAAATGTTGGTCGGTTCTTTCGTGGGATGTCGTCAAACACGTCGGTCTTGTCGCGGTACTCCCTGAATAACTCGGTAAAGTTATTAGGCATTATCTGCGTCCAGTGGTGGCGTCCTTTGGCAGGTTTTCGTCGAACAGGCGCCCGGTGAACCAAGAATGGGCTGACTACTCCAGATTGGCGAGCTCTAGAAACGATTTTAGCCAAGTGTGGGCTTCTAATTAACAGATACGCGTGTTCGTGTTTTTCGACTTTCTGGCGCACTACACGTAGTTCTCCGGTGTCTTCATCGTAGTCTGAGAATCGCATGCTAATGACCTCCAGCCTGCTTTGAAGCGTGACCAGCGCCAGCTCCATCGCAATTTGCATCCAGTCTGGGGCTATAGCGTGTATCGCTTTGAACTGTTCGAGTGTCATGCGCTGACGATCCTTGTCGTGATCACCCTTGGCGTAGGTGATGGTGACGGGATTAGGTTGATCGGATGGGTACAGCCCCTTGGTCTGCGCGAATCGAAACAGGTCGGTCAAAGTTTGTCGATGTTTTACGTAGCTGTCCCGTGTGAAATTTTT
>Ga0136597_1000487_pt1 | contig 16726 bp, 19 predicted proteins | sample AntRauTorcE11898_FD_101385 | JGI IMG/M metagenome (GOLD analysis project Ga0136597, IMG submission 101385) | Saline lake microbial communities from Rauer Islands, Antarctica - Metagenome Torckler E11 #898 | ecosystem: Environmental > Aquatic > Non-marine Saline and Alkaline > Saline | place... | reverse complement strand
TGGGCATGAAGAACAATATTGGTGTGACAGACAGACGAACCCGGATTGCTATCGGGATGGTCCTGGCGGTCGTCGGATTGACCTCACTCGGGGGTCTGCTTGAACTCGGAACGGTGGTCGCCACAGTCCTGACGCTGCTGGGTCTCGTTCTCGTCGGGACTGGACTCGTCCGGGTCTGTCTCCTGTACCGCCTGCTGGGAGTGGACACGTCGGGATCCCGATAGGATGGAGCGGTTCCAGAACACCGGCCAGCCCGACTGGGGCTGGTGGAGCAAACTCTGGCCGACACCCGGTGCGACGCTCCGGCAACTCGGCGTCGAGTCCGGCGAGTCGGTCGCCGAGGTCGGCTGTGGGAGCGGCTACTTCGCGCTTCCAGCCGCCCGCATCGTCGCACCCGGGCCGGTTTATGCGATTGACCTGGACGAAGCACTGCTCGAGGAACTCGATCATCTCGCCCGACAGCAGGGGATCGAGAACGTCGTTCCGATTCACGGTGACGCCCGGAACCTGACTGAAGTTCTCCCGGAACCAGTCAGCACGCTCGTCGTGGCAAACACGTTCCACGGCGTCGACGACCAGACGGGGTTGGTCGAACAGGCGTTCCAGGTGATCGAACCTGGCGGAAGCCTGATCGTCGTCAACTGGCACGAGCGCCCGCGTGAGACGACGACTGTCGGCACTGAACCTCGGGGACCTCCGACGGAACGTCGGATGACGCCGGAGGAAACTGAAGATGCCGTGCTGCCGGCCGCAGCGTTTGAGCTCGACCGGCGGGTCGATCTGCCGCCGTACCACTACGCGCTCGTCTTCGAGCGGTGAACGCCCTCGATCTGGGATTCCGTGATTCCTCCCTACTGGCCAATTCGGGCCGGCGGATTTTCATAATCTTGGAACAGCCCCACAATACTAATACGAGGAAGTTCCAACTGCCGCCTGTGAGCGCTCTATGACTGACATCGAGTCTGACGATACCGTCGACGCCAGAGGCGCAGCCTGTCCCGGTCCGCTGATGGACCTCATCGGAAAAATTCGGAGCGCCGAGTCGGGGGACGTGATCCGACTGCTGAGCGACAACGACCAGTCGCTCACCGACGTCCCCAAGTGGGCCGAGGAGGCCGGTAACGAGCTACTCGCGGTCGAAGAGTTCGACGACCACAACGCGTTCTACGTGGAGAAAGCATGACCGAGCACGTCGTTATTGTCGGCGGCGGGACCGGCGGGACCGTCCTCGCGAACGACCTCGCGGACCGACTCGAACCCGAACTTGACGCCGGCGACGTGCGTATCACGCTGATCAACGACGACCCCGACCACGTCTACAAGCCGGTCTGGCTGTACGTGCCGTTCGGACAGCGCGAACTCGACGACGGCCGTCGCTCGCTCGAGGACCTCGTCGACGACGCCGTCGACCTCCGGATCGACCGCATCTCCGAGATCGACACCGAGTCCCAGCAACTGGAGAGCATGGAGGGCAGCGACGTCATAGAGTACGATTACCTCGTGCTGGCGACCGGATCGACGCTGGAGCCCGACCAGATCCCCGGCCTCACGGAGGGTGGTCACGACCGGCGCCGTGGCGGGCGAGCGCGAGCGCGTAGAACCGACCAGATCCCCGGCCTCACGGAGGGTGGTCACGACTACTACAGCGAGTCCGGTGCGACCGACCTGCGCGAGGAACTACTGGAGTTCACCGAGGGCGACCTCGTGTTGAGTGTCATCGGGACCCCCCACATGTGTCCGGCGGCACCCCTGGAGTTCGTCTTCATGGCCGACGACTGGTTTCGCGAGCGCGGGCTCCGGGACGACGTCGATATCACCTACACCTACCCGATCCAGCGCGTCCACGGCAACCCCCACATCGCCGAGTGGGCCCGCCCCATCATGGAGGAACGGGACATCGGCGTCGAGACGTTCTTCAACGCCGAAGAGATCGACGCGGAGGCAGAGACCATCACGTCAATGGAGGGGACCGAACTGGACTACGACCTCCTCGTGACGATCCCACCCCACGGCGGCGTCGATCTGATCGAGGAGGCGGGGCTCGGCGACGACGGCTGGGTCGACGTCGACAAGCACACGCTCGAGGCCAGGGGCGCCGAGAACGTCTACGCGCTGGGCGACACCGCCGACACCGGCGTGCCCAACGCCGGCAGCGTCGCCCACTACCAGGCCGGCGTCGTCGGCCAGCGTCTCGCCAGCGAGATTCGCGACCGCCCGGCGACGGCGACCTACGACGGGAAGACGCTGTGTTTCATCGAGACGGGGATGGACGCGGCGTCGTTTGTCGAGTTCGACTACGAGAATCCGCCGTCGCCGGCGTCGCCCTCCGAGAAACTCCACTGGTCGAAGCTGGCGTACAACGAGTCGTACTGGCTGACTGCCCGAGGACTGCTCTGATCATGTCTGAACAGCAGAATCCCGAGCCGACCGACCTCGAGTCGGCGATCGAACAGAACCCCGAGGCCGTCGCCGAGTTCGTGGCGCACCTCGACGCCGTCAACGAGCTACTGGACGTGCTTTCGCTTGGCGAGAGTGCGCTCGACGACGAGATGGTCCGCGAGCTCTCGTCTACGGGGTCGACACTCGCCGAGTCCGCCGACGGGCTGGCGACCGACGAGACCGTGGCGCTGGCCGAGACGGTCGGCGAGAACGGCGACGAATTGCGGGAGGCGCTCGACACGGTGCTTGCGCTCCAGCGGAGCGGAACGCTCGACGAACTGGCCGAACTCGCGGAGGTAGGCTCGCTGGCGACCGCGGCACTCGACGACGAGATGGTCACGTCACTGGCCGGGACCGGTGCCGCGCTCGGCGAGGTCGCGCAGACGGCCGCGGACGACGACACCCGTGACGGCATCGAGACGCTGCTGGAGAGTGTCGGTGAAGCGGAGCGCGAACCGCCCGAGCAGGTCGGTGCTGTCGGCCTGCTTCGCGGATTACGTGATCAGGACGTTCAGTACGGGCTGGGCTACCTGCTGGCGCTTGCCGGCGCGATCGGTCGTGCGCGTACCGACGAGGAGTCACCTTAGCGGGCGACCTCCGATTGGCGTCACTCCCCACTCGATACCGACAGTGGCGTGACTGTCCAGGGTTGTATTGTGCAGTTAACCCAAGACTATTAACCATACGGTGCGTAACGTCTGGTAATGGCAACACAGATAGCGGAGACGGACGGCGTGGTCTCGCTGGGCGATGAGGACATCGAGACGGTCGTCGAAGACAGCAGCGTCGCGCTCGTGGAATTCTACACGGAGTGGTGTGGCACCTGCAAACGAATGGAGCCGGTTCTCCAGACGATCGCAGGAGACACCGATGCGACGGTCCTGACGATCGACATCGAATCGCACCTCGAGACCGCGATCGAGTTCGGTGCCCAGAGCACGCCCACGTTCGTCCTGTTCGCCGACGGACAGCCGGTGAAACAGCTCCGTGGCGGGCAGAACGAACAGTCGCTCCGAGATCTGATCGCCCGGTACAGTGACTGATTCACGGAGGACGAGATGAACCCGAGAGAACTTCGCGCCGACACGCCCGCTCTGTACGAGGACGTCTACCTGAACTTCGGCGCTCACGGGCCGAGCCCGCGGTACGTCGTCGAGGCCGCCGATGAGTTCGTCCGGTCACACGAGTACGAAACGAGCGCGCGAAACGATCCTTACGACGTGGCGTTCGACGCGTACGACCGGACGCGGGAGCGCGTCGCCGACTTCGTCGGAGCCGACGCCGACGACATCGCCCTCACGGAGAGCACGACCGCGGGCATCAACGCTATCGCGAACGCGATCGACTGGCAGCCCGGCGACACTGTCGTACGGACGGACCTCGAACACCCCGCCGGCACACTCCCGTGGCAACGCCTGGAACGGGAGGGCGTCGAGGTCCGCGTCGTAGAGACCGAGGCGGGCCGCGTCGACCGCGACGCGTTCGCCGAGGCTGTCGACGGTGCGCGGCTGGCCTGTTTCAGTGCGGTGACGTGGACACACGGTACCCGGTTACCCGTCGCCGAGCTCGTCGACATCGCCCACGAGGCCGGCGCGTTCACGCTCGTCGACGCTGTACAGGTGCCGGGACAGCTCCCGATGGACGTTACCGAATGGGGCGCAGACGCTGTCGCGGCAGCGGGCCACAAATGGCTGCTGGGACTGTGGGGCGGCGGCTTCCTCTACGTCGACCGTGACGTCGCCGAAACCCTCGCGCCCAGAGCGGTCGGCTACCGAAGCGTCGAGACGCCGACTGCGGACCCCTGCGAGTTCGCAGCGGGTGCTCGGCGATTCGAGATCGGCTCGTCGAATCCTGCTCCACATGTCGCTCTGGCCGAGGCGATCGACGTGATCGACGAGATAGGGGTCGATCGTATCGCGACACGGGTCCAGGACTTGGCTGGCCGGCTGGCCGACGGCGTCCCGGCCGCCCAGCTCCACAGCCCCTCGACGCCCGAGTCGGGCCTCGTGACGATCGACGTCCACGACCCTGAAGCGACCGTGGAACGGCTCGCGTCGGCCGGGATCGTCGTTCGCGCGCTGCCGACACCGAACGCCGTCCGCGCGTCGGTCCACGCGGTCAACACGCGAACCGAGATCGATCGGCTACTCGACGCGCTCGAATCCGAGTGGACCTGACCCGGATCTCTCGCCCTCGTATCGGCTCACTGATGGCTTCCCGCTCACGGCCAGAGGCCTCTGGCATCGTGGGCCGCTGCGATCCGTGACAGTGCGACCACGTACGCCGCCTCACGCCACGTGACGTTCCGTCTCTCGTACTCGTCGCGAACCGACTGCCACGCGGCCCGCATCTCCGACTCGAGTTCCTCGTTGACACGCTCGAGCGACCACGAGCGCCGGTTGATGTCCTGGAGCCACTCGAAGTAGCTCACCGTGACGCCCCCGGCGTTCGCGAGAATGTCGGGGATGACGTGGACGCCCCGTTCCGCCAGGATCGCGTCGGCTGTCGACGTCGTCGGGCCGTTTGCCCCCTCGACGACGATGTCCGCCTCGATCCTGTCGGCGTTCACCTCTGTGATGACGTTACCCAGCGCAGCTGGAATCAGTACGTCGACATCCAGGGTCAGCAACTCGTCGTTGTCGATGACGCTCTCGGCGTACTCGGTGACGGCTTCCGGTTCCTCGTCGTGGGTTGGGACCGCCCCGGTATCGATGCCGGCGGGATCGTACATCGCGCCATTCACGTCGCTGACTGCGACGACCGTCGCGCCCCACTCGTCGAGGCGGCGGGCAGCGTTGGCGCCGACGCTGCCGTACCCCTGGACTGCGACCGTCGTGTCCTCGAGGGGACGGTCGAAATAGTCACAGACGCGTTCGGTGACGATCGCGACACTCCGGCCGGGAGCCTCCTGTCGGCCCTCGCTGCCGCCGATCACCGGCGGCTTGCCCGTTACGACGCCCGGAACCGTCTCGCCCTGCTGCATCGAGTAGGCGTCCATCAACCACGCCATCGTCTGGGGGTCGGTTCCCATGTCCGGTGCCGGAATGTCGGCTGTCGGGCCAATGACGTCCCGGATCTCCTCGGCGAACCGGCGAGTGAGCCGCTCTTTCTCGTCGGCGCTGAGCGACTTCGGATCGACCGCGATGCCGCCCTTCGCGCCGCCGAAGGGCAGATCCATCACGGCGCACTTCCAGGTCATCCACATCCCGAGCCCGACGCACTCGTCGCGGGTGACGTCGGGATGGTACCGGATCCCTCCTTTGTACGGGCCGCGGACGCTGTCGTGCTGGGCCCGGTACCCGGTGAACACCTCGACGGTCCCGTCGTCGCGTTCGATCGGTACCGTGACCTCGTGGACCTTCGTCGGATGTTTCAGCCGCTCGATGACGTTCGGATCGATGTCGAGCTGGTCAGCGGCCCGTCGAAGCTGACGGCGCGCCGTCTCGACAGCCGACTCCGGTTCGACCGACGGCGACGACTCCAGTGGCTCGTCGTGACTCTGCCTCGAATTCGTGCCCATCGTCACTCGATCGGTGTGAGACGGTTGCGCATCTGGCCGCCGCAGTCCGGACAGTGATCGGGGCTGTCGACCGACTCGACGATGTTTCCGCACGCGAAGCATTCGTAGGGGCTCTTCTCGTCGGGGTTTACTTCGACATCTTTCATTGGTATCCACGAGCGCCGGTGATTGTCCCGGTCACTCTACACGAGTATAATAAGTGTATAAGGGAGTATCAGGTGGTTAACAGCCAAACCGTGCTCTGATTGTAGCGTTCGTTATTCAACCCCATCTCGAGCGGCGGTGACAGGGTGGTGACCTGCCTCGAACAGCGTCTCGAACAGCTTCCGCTGGACGGTCCGGACGTGTTGATAGAACGCCGGCGGCGAGATGTCGAGGGTCGCGGCGACGTCCTCGCCGGTACTGTCACGGGGTGACTCGAAGTAGCCGCTGTAGTAGGCCGTCTGGAGGACCTCGAGCTGGCGGTCGGTCAGTTCGGCGAGGTACCTGCCGTAGAGGGTCTGCTCCGACGACTGGTCGATCGACTGCTTCGCGCGCAGCTCCACGTCCGAGAACGCCCCGGTGACGATCTGGGTGACGGTACGGACGTCGATGCTCTCCGGTACGTCGACGATCAGCGTCGTCGAGGAGGGTTCGGCCGTCGCCTCGCGGAAGATGGCCCCGTGGTCGGCCAGATCCAGTGCGAGGAACGGCTCGGCGAGTTGCAGACGCAGGACACCGCCCGTCCGGTCGGCACTGATCGTCCGAACTTCGTCGACGGCCACCAGTTCGGCTGCTGCCGTCGCGACGACGTCTGCTGGTCCTCCGTCGACGGTGACGAACACGAAGCTTCCCTCCGCTGTTTGCTGGACGCCGCCGTGATAGGAGAGCGTGCACCCGGTGTCGCGCGCGAGACGCGACAGGACGAACGACGGATCGTCGACCGTGAACTCGACGCGGGTCATCGACGTCGTCAGGAGGGCGTTCTTGCGCTCGATAGCGCTGAGCGCGGAAGCGATCGTCTCGCCGAGTTCGATCAGGACCGCCCGTGACGTGTCGTCGAACGCGTCCCGGTTCCCGGCATAGACGGTCAGGACGCCGTGCGTGATCTCGTTGTAGCGCAACGGAATGGCCAGTACCGACAGGAAATCGCGGACGAGCGCTGCCTTGCGCCACGGCTCCTCGCGGAGGTCCGCTGCGACGTTCGAGACCATCGTTGCGTCACCGGTCGCCGCGGTTCGGGCCGCCGGCTCGGTCGCCGACGACGTCACGTCGAACGACTGGGCGTCCAGGTAGCCCTGTCCCTCACCGGCCCACGCGCGCGGTTCGACCGTCTCGGTCGCCTGATCGACGGTTCCGATCCAGGCGAAGCTGAACCGGTCGCCGTCTGCCAGTAGCTCGCACACCGTGTGGTCGATCTCCTCGCGCGTCTCGGCCTGTACGAGCGCGTGGTCGATCTCGCGGATGGTCTCGTTGGTCCGATTGAGTGCGGCGAGTTGCTCGTTTTGTTCCTGCAGTGTCCGCTCCTGCTCGCGGAGCCGGGATTCCCGCGTCACTCGATCGAGCGCCGCCTCGGCGGTCGCGGCGAGCAGATCGGCGAGTTCCCGGGTCACCTGGCTGAACGCCCCGACCGATTCCGACCCCACGACGAAGACGCCGTGCTCACCCAGGGGGATGTAGGCGGTACTCCGGAGGTCCGTCGCCCGGTTTTCGAGCCGGTCGGACTCGTGGACGTCCTCGAAGAACAGCGGTTCGTCCTCGACGAAGCTGTAGCTCGGCAGGGCGTTCCCGTCGACGTGGACCGTCGGGAGCGGTCCGTCCAGTTCTGTCATCGCCGACGAGTACGCGGCGGGGCGGAGGTCGTTCGCGCCGGCGTCGAACAGGTAAACCGCGCTCGCGTCGACATCGAGAACGCCCGGTGTACTGTCGACGACGTGCTGGGCGATTTCCTGATGGGTTCCCGCGTACAGGAACTCGCGGGCGGTCTCCTGGAGGGTTGCCAGCGCGTCCTCGCGCTGCTTGCGCGTCGTGATGTCCCGACAGCTGTAGAGGAGTCGGCCGCTCTGGATCGACACCTCCCGGACGTTGACCAGCAGCGTGTGCTCGCGCCCCGCCCTGTCCGTCGCGGTACACTCGATGTTCTTGAGCACGCCCTCCGCTGCGAGCTCCTCGCGGTCGAACAGATCCTCGCCGAGCAACTCGTCGATCGTCCCGTGCTCGCGGATCTCGTCGGCCGTGTAACCGAAGATGAAGTGCACGTTCGGACAGACGTACGTGTACTCGCCGTCCTCGTCGGTGATGAGGACGGTGTCGGTCATGTTGTTGAGCGTGACACGGTGGAGCTCCTCGGAGCGCCGGAGCTCGCGTTCGAGCCCCACGCGGTCACTGATGTCGGCGGCCTCGACGACGATCGATACGAGTTCGCCCCGCTCGTTCTCGACCGGACGGGCGGACAGGTCGATCACCCGCGGTTCGGCGTTGGTGCGCGGTTGCGAAATAACCGCGTGGCCGAACTCCGCTTCGATGGCCGTTTCGACGATCTGTCGGACGTCCCGCTGAATCCTGTCGTCCGCGTCCCACCACGGCAACGCCCAGAACGGCGTTCCGGTGGCGCTCGTGATATCGACGTCGGCCATCTCGCGCGCCCGCTGGTTCGCGCGAGCGAGTCCCCCGTCACTGTCGAGCACCCACGTCGCCGTCCCGGTGTCCTGGAACATCGCTTCGAACTGTCGGGCCCGGTCGCGGCGGGTCGTCGTTCGGCGGACGGACCTGATGGCGCGCCTGGTTCGGCGGATCAGCTCGTCGATCGACTCGTCGCCCGCGCCGTCGATTGCGAGGTAATCGGTAGCGCCGGCACCCATCGCCTCACTGGCGATCGCGTCACTGCCCGACTCCGTGGCGAGGATAACTGGCAGCGAGTTCGTTTCCGCTCGAACCGCTCCGAGTAGTTCGATCCCGGTCGTCTCTTCGAGCGCGTACGCCGTGACGAGGCAATCGACCGTTCCGCGACGAACGGACTCGAGCGCCTTCGACGTCGTTCGAACTGTTTCGACGGTCGCGCCGATCCTCGACGACGCACAGTCGGCGAACCGATCGAGCCACTCGGTCTGTCCGACGAGGAGGACGTGTGGCGAGCCCAGCGTGGACTCAGGCCCGGTCATCGTCGGGATCCGTTTCGCAGGATAACGTAACCGTGCTCTGTACCGCCTCGCCGACTTCGTCGCTGGCCCCCGCGCCTCGGAGCAACGCCCCGAGAGGGCGGTCGGCGATCTACCGTGTGCATCGGTGGTTCACTATCAAACCCCGGTGTGGTAAATCTACTCGTCACGGACTGGCGGGATTCGACGACCGGCACGGGCGACGGACGTCGTGTGGCCGGGTCGGCATCGTCCTCGCTGGTGACAGCTTCGAGACTCGGTCCGCCGGATCGGAGTAACGGTGTTCGTCGGGGATCAGACCAGCAGCTGGATGTCGGCGTCGGCCATGTCCTCGAGGGCCGTCGCCGCGCCGACGCCGGTCGTGACGCCGTCGTAGAAGTCGTCCTCGTCGTAGTCCATCAGGTCGATCGTCATCTGGCAGGCCTGGAACTCCACGCCCATGTCGAGGCTCGTCTCGATGAGCTCCTCGATGGTCGCGGTGTCGTTGTCGTCGATCTTCTTCTCCATCATCTTCGTCGTCACGCGGTCCATACCGGGGAGCGCCGCGACGGCGTTCGGCACCGGCATGTTAGGGTTACCGACGGAGCTGAGCTTGAGGTTCTTCGAGCGTTTCTCGTGGAGGATGTCCAGTCCCCAGAACGTGTGGAAGACGGTCACCTCGTAGCCGAAGGCGGCCGCGGTGCTGGCGAGGATGAGCGGCGGGTACGCCATGTCCAGCGTCCCCTTCGTCGCGATGATGCTCATCTTCTTGCCGTCGTCCTCGGCCGTGGCTTCGGTGAGTGCGTCCTCCAGTTCGTCGACGCGCGCGGCCAGCTCCGCACGCGAGGGCGCGTCGTCGGACGGCGCGTCGGGTGTGTCCGTACTCATCGTCACTCGGTCCTGCGGACGTAGTGTTTGTACACGTCGTCGCCTTCCTCCTGTGAGAGGAGTTCGACGCCGTCGGTCCCACCGGCCCACCCGTCGATGTCGCTCATGCTACCGGAGTCGGTCGCGAGCACTTCCAGTACGCCACCGACCTCGATGTCGTCGATCGCTTGCTTCGTCTTCACGACTGGCATGGGACACGATGCACCTTTCACGTCGAGCGTCTCCGAGATATCGTATTCTGCACTCATTGTTGATCTGCTCCGTGCGTTTGTATTGGAGCTACTGCACAATATCGTCGGCAGCGGTATAAGAATGTTGGTTCTTGGGCGTACTGCAAAATACTGCATAATATGACCTACTAAATATGGACCATTCAGCCCTACAGAGTCACCGATGAAGCATCCCGGGTGGAAACCGACCCAGTAGTATTGTGTGTCTGGTGTAAAACTATCCAAACCCTTTTGTACGTCAGCCCAGTACGATGGACCGTACGAAATGAACCCGGAAGACTTCCCGACTCCCGACGCCGAGGTAGAGTCGATCGAACCGGCACAGCTCAAGGACCGTATCGACAGTGGCGAGGAGCTTACGCTCCTCGACGCGCGTATGCAATCTGACTACGAAGAGTGGCGCATCGACGACGAGAACGTCACGTCGATCAACGTTCCGTACTTCCACTTCCTCGAGGACGACATCGACGCGGACGTCCTCGACCAGATCCCCGACGACCGCGAGGTGACTGTCCTGTGTGCGAAGGGTGGTGCGAGCGAGTTCGTTGCGGGCACGCTCGTGGAGCGAGGCTACGACGTGAACCACCTCGAGGACGGGATGAACGGCTGGGCGAGCATCTACGAGACCGTCGAAGTCACCGACTACGACGGCGCCGGCACGCTCCTCCAGTACCAGCGCCCCTCCTCGGGCTGTCTGGGCTACCTCCTCTACGACGACGGCGACGCCGCCATCATCGACCCGCTGCGGGCGTTCACCGACCGTTACCTCGCGGACGCCGCGGAACTCGGTGTCGATCTCCAGTACGCGCTGGACACCCACGTCCACGCCGACCACATCTCGGGCATCCGTGCCCTCGACGACGAGGGTGTCGAGGGCGTCATCCCCGAGGCGGCCGTCGACCGCGGCGTCACCTACGCGGACGAGCTGACCACGGCCGAGGACGGCGACACCTTCGAAGTCGGTGACGCCACCATCGAGACCGTCGCCACGCCCGGCCACACGACCGGGATGACGTCCTATCTCGTCGACGGCAGCCTGCTCGCGACCGGCGACGGACTGTTCATCGAAAGTGTCGCCCGCCCCGACCTCGAGGAGGGTGACGAGGGCGCGCCCGAGGCCGCTCGCATGCTCTACGAGTCCCTGCAAGAGCGCGTGCTGACCCTGCCCGACGACACGCTGATCGGTGGGGCCCACTTCAGCGACGCCGCCGAGCCCGCCGCCGACGGCACCTACACCGCTCCCATCGGCGAACTCGTCGCGGAGATGGACGCGCTCACGATGGACGAACAGGCGTTCGTCGACCTGATCCTCTCGGACATGCCACCGCGGCCCGCCAACTACGAGGACATCATCGCGACGAACCTCGGGCAGAACGCAGTCGACGACGAGGAAGCATTCACCCTGGAGCTCGGCCCGAACAACTGCGCCGCCAGCCAGGAATCCCTCGCGGGTGACTAACGACGCCGATGGTCACTGATCCAGTACTGCTCCAGGCGGCCGCCGAGCTGTTTCCCAACGGGATCAGCCGGTACGCCGTCGGCGGACTGCTCGTCGGTCTCGGGACCGTCGTGATCTACGCCGGGACGGGGATTCCCGCCGGAGCGAGTACGTTCCTGGAGTCGACGCTATCGTACGTCTCCGACCAGTCGCGGTTCCAGCAGTACGTCGGCTCGCGGGACTGGCGACTCGTGTTCACGGCCGGCATCATCCTTGGCGGACTGGCGTTCGCTGCGACCGTCCAGTCCGGCCTGGTCACGACCTCGCTGTACGAGCCCGGAACGACCGGCCAGCTGTACGAGGTCGCCGGCGTGACACTGTGGTCGACCGACGTCCAGCCGTGGCGGCTGTTCTTCGGTGGGATTCTGGTCGGCATCGGCACCCGGATCGGCAAGGGCTGTACGTCAGGCCACGGCGTCTGTGGCGTCGGCTCGGCGTCGAAGACGTCCCTCGTCGGCGTGCTGACGTTCCTGACCGTGGCGATCGGGACCGCGCAGGTCGTCGCTGCGCTGGGGGTGAGCCCGTGATGCGCGAGACGCGAGCGGCGCGAGGATCTCGAAATGCGCGAACGGGAGTGGCTGGAGGGTGCGACACGTGAGCGACGACCGTCACCCACTGTTCAAGCCGCTGATCTTCGTCGGTGGCCTGATCTTCGGGTTCGGGCTCGGATTCAGTCAGATGGCCCGGCCGGAGGTCGTGTTGAACTTCCTCCAGTTCGACGACCTCGGCCTCCTGTTCGTGATGTTCGGGGCTGCAATCGTCTCCGGGATCGCGTTCGCAGTGCTCCCCCGGATCCGTGACACCGCACCGCTCACGGGCGACACCTACGAACGCCGACTGAAACCGTTCGACCGGAACGTGCTCGTGGGCGGCGCGGTCTTCGGCGTCGGCTGGGGGATCTCGGGTATCTGCCCCGGCGCGGCGTACGCGAGCCTCGGCGTCGGCAACGTCACCATCCTCTGGGCGCTGGCCGGAATGTTCCTCGGCGCGTACGCCCAGGGCTACTGGCGGAGTCGAAGCCAGGCCCACGACACCGCTGCAACGGGCGCAGACTAACTGCCACTCTCTATGGATCCCGCCCTCATTGTCCTCTTCGTCGGTGCAGCACTCGCCAGCCTGTTCATGGCGTGGGTCATCGGTGCCGGATCGAGCGGTGCGGCGCCCTTCGCCCCCGCCGTCGGGGCGAACGCCATTCCGACGATGCGGGCCGCCTTCCTGGTCGGCATCTTCGGGTTCGCCGGTGCCGTCACTCAGGGTGCGAACGTCTCGGAAGCCGTCGGCAGCGGCCTCGTCGGCGGTATTAGCCTGCCCGTTGCTGGCGTTATCCTCGTGCTCGTGCTCGGTGCTGGGCTGATGGCGATCGGCATCACGACGGGGTATCCGATCGCGACCGCGTTCACCGTGACCGGCGCGGTCATCGGCGTCGGCCTCGCACTCGGCGGAACGCCGGTCTGGTCGAAGTACCAGCAGATCGCCGCCGTCTGGGTGTTGACGCCGTTCGTCGGCGGCGGCATCGCGTTCGTCATCGCGAGCCTCCTCCCGCGTCCCGACGTGCCCGAACGGTTCAGTGTTCCCGCCCTCGCCGGTCTCGTCGGGGCCGTCCTCGTGAACGTGCAGTTCAGCTTCCTCGGTCAGGGGTCCACCGCGGGAACCGCTCGCGGTCTCGGACAGCGAGCGCTGGCAGTCGACGGGCCCGCGTCGGCGGTCGGTATGACGGGCCTCGCGGCACTGGCCGTCGCAGCCGTCGTCTGGTGGGACGTCAGTCGTGACGAACGTGGCGGCCTCCGTCGGGTCCTTCTGGCGCTCGGGTCGCTGGTTGCGTTCTCCGCGGGCGGGAGTCAGGTCGGGCTCGCCGTCGGGCCGCTACTCCCGTTGCTCGATGAGGTGGATATGGTCTCGACGTTTGCCGTGCTCGTCGGCGGTAGTCTCGGAATGCTCGTCGGTTCGTGGACGGGTGCACCCCGGATGATCAAATCGCTGGCCCAGGACTACTCGTCACTCGGGCCGCGGCGGTCCATCTCGGCGCTCGTGCCGTCGTTCCTGATCGCGCAGCTGGCGGTCTTGCTGGGCGTTCCCGTCTCGTTCAACGAGATCGTCGTCAGTGCCATCATCGGGAGCGGCGCGGCGGTCGGCGGGTGGGATGCAGTAGACGGGCGGAAAATCGGTGGGACGGTGGGGGCGTGGGCGGGGTCATTCGTCCTCTCGTTCGCCCTCGCATATGTGACAGGCCTCCTGTTCCTGTAGGAGACGCCGAATCAGGGGTTCTACTCCACGAATAGGCGACGATTCGAGCAGAGCGAGATAGCTCATGGATACGTTACGAGACATTCCCAGAAATAGTATTGTGTAGTAGTCCCAAAAGCGTTAATACACGCTACCGGCTACGGGTGTGTATGCAGAAAAGTATGATACGCACAACTCCATTTCGCGCGGGTGGTCAGCGGCGATGATCGACACGCTGTCACTCCCGCCGACCGCAAAAGCAATCGGACTGATCGGTGCCGTCTTGCTCGAAGCGATCGTCCTCCACGTCAGCTACGGCGCTATCACGAGCGCACTCGGCCCGAACGTGAAGCGAGCGCTCGGAGGTGAGTAAGCCGTGGAACTGCTCGGACTGAGCCTGTTGCTCGTCAGTTTCTTCGTCGGATTCGGATTGCTGATCGGCATCCTCTTCGGATTCTTCGGGATGGGCGGGTCGTTCCTCGTCACCCCCGCACTGCTGGTGATGGGATACCCGTCGCGCGTCGCCGTCGGCAGCGGGCTCGCGTTCGTGTTCGGCACGAGCGTCATCGGCGCGCTCCGTCACCGCGACCACGGCCACGTCGACTACAAACTCGCGGTCATTATGACCGTCGCGATGACCCTCGGTATCGAAGTCGGCAAGCGTGTCGTCGACGCACTCCACGCGACAGGGAACGCCGATTTCGTCATCAGCGTCGCGTACGTCGGTCTGCTCGCAACAGTCGGCCTGTTCACGCTGCGCGACGCCCGCGCTACGGGGGCGTCCTCGACGAGCGTCGACCTCTCAGAGCGCGTGCAGGCACTGGAAATCCCGCCGATGGTGACGCTCCGAGGCGACGTTCGAGTGTCGGCGAGTCTCATCTTCGGCATCGGACTGGTCGTCGGCGTCCTCTCCGGGCTTCTCGGCGTCGGCGGTGGCTTCCTGCTGATGCCCGCGATGATGTACGGGCTCGGGGTGCCGGCAGCCATCGCCGTCGGGACGGACATCCTCCAGATCACGATCTCGGGCGCCTTCGGCGCGTTCGTCTACGCGCGTGACGGGTTCGTCGCGATTCCCGTCGTGGCGACGCTGCTCACCGGAAGCGCGCTCGGCGCACGCATCGGTGCGGGCGCCTCGAATCTCGTCGACGAGGACGACATCAAGGGGTACTTCGCGACGATGCTGCTCGCGGGGAGTGTCGCGGTCGCCGCCAAGCGCGTCGGCGCCGTCTACGATATTGCAGCCCTCAACACCGTGAGCATCGCGCTGATTTTCGGAGCGACCGTCGTCGTGAGCGGAGCGATTGTTCTGGCTGCCGTCTGCCAGCTTCGCGACGACAGCACCGGCTTCTGGTGTCGGCTGGCGGCGACCTGAATCGGGGGCAGTAACGACCTGCCCTCGTTTCTCAGCCCGTTATAGCACGCAATTGTGTGATCTATACACAAATCTTATAACAGCACAGGCCGTACGATTGAGTGATACTAATGCCAGATTCGATGTCCGAACAACTTCGTCAGGATATGGAGTGCGAGGGGCTGCTGGAGTGTTTCCACGGCCTCAAAGAACTCGACAAAGAGTGCTTCCGGGCGCTCGTCGAGGCCGAAGAGCCGCTAACCATCGACGAAATCGCCGACGCAGTCGACCGCGAACGCTCGACGGCCTACCGTGCGGTTCAGCGGCTGTTGCAGACCGGTTTCATCGAGAAGAACCAGATCAACTACGACCAGGGCGGCTACTACCACGTGTACTCGCCGACGGACCCCTCCAAGATCGCCGACGACATGCAGCGGATGCTCAACGACTGGTACGCGAAGATGGGCCAGCTCATCCAGGAGTTCGAGACCAAGTACGAACAGTCCGAGACTGCGGCCCCTGCCGAAAGCTAACTATCCCTCTCCTCTCTGCGTCGCCCCATGTATTCTCGACGGTGAGCTGAATGTTGCGTGCAACTGAAGCAGCAACTGCATTTCTCGGCGCCAGACTATTGTGTAGTATTGTATATTCCACCCAAAACTCTTAATTAGCCCTGGTGCATACGTACTGGTGATGGCAACTGATATCGCATCCGACGCTGACACCGCGACCACGACCGAACCGCTCCACGTCGACGGGCAGTCCCAGTTCGACGACATCGTCGCAGAACACGAGGTCGTCCTCACGGACTTCTACGCCGACTGGTGTGGCCCCTGCCAGATGCTCGAACCGGTCGTCGAGACGCTGGCCGCAGAGACCGACGCCACTGTCGCGAAGGTCGATGTCGACGCCAACCAGCAACTCGCAGGGGCCTACGGTGTTCGGGGCGTCCCGACCCTGATTCTGTTCGCCAACGGCGAGCAGGTCGAAGAAATCGTCGGGCTGCAGGGCGAAGAGCAACTGCGCTCTCTGATCGAGAGGTATACCGAGTAAATGGCCAACGAGAAACAAAACCTCGTCATCGCCGGCTCGGGGATCGCTGGTCTCTCGGCAGCGGTCTACGCCGCACGAGCCGATCTCGATCCGCTCGTTCTCGAGGGCGACCAGCCGGGCGGTCAGCTCACGCTGACGACCGACGTCGAGAACTACCTCGGGTTCCCCGACGGCGTCGGTGGCATGGAACTGGTCCAACGCGGGAAGGAGCAAGCCGAACAGTTCGGCGCGACGTTCCAACACGGCCGCATCGAGGACGCGGTCCTGGACGGCCACCCCCTCGAACTCTCGCTGTCGACCGGCGATACGATCTCCACACGGTCACTGATCGTCGCGACCGGCGCGAGCGCCCGCTGGGTCGGCGCCGAGAACGAAGACGAACTGATGGGCCACGGGCTGTCGACGTGT
>Ga0136597_1000486_pt1 | contig 16771 bp, 10 predicted proteins | sample AntRauTorcE11898_FD_101385 | JGI IMG/M metagenome (GOLD analysis project Ga0136597, IMG submission 101385) | Saline lake microbial communities from Rauer Islands, Antarctica - Metagenome Torckler E11 #898 | ecosystem: Environmental > Aquatic > Non-marine Saline and Alkaline > Saline | place... | reverse complement strand
TTCAGTTCCTGATAGCTAACGGGGTCACGGTCACTACATCGGCGACGCCGCTGCCGAATCGACGAGCGAGTACTCTCGGTCCCGGCTCGTCCCTTCCGCCTCGAGGAGGTTGTACTGCTCCATCTTCGAGAGGTACGTCCGAACAGTCCGTTTCGTCCGTGGGTCATCGACGTCCTCGGAGTAGCGCTCGTGAATCTCGCTCGGCCCGACCGGGGCGTGTTCGCGAACGATGTCGTAGACGACGCGCTGGTGCGGCGTAAGTGAATCGAGGCTCTTCTGCTTTATCTGGGCTCGGGCATCCTCCGCGGCGTCCAGGAGAATATCGTCGGTGATGCGCTCGTGGTTCTCGCGATCTGCTTTGCCGGCGGCCGTTCGGAGGATGCCGATTGCGAGGCGGGCGTCGCCGGCGGCCGCATCCGCGATTCGATAGAGCTGGTCGTCGGTGATGACGTCCTCGTCGAGCCCCCACTTCGTCCGAGCACTCAAAATATCGTACAGCTGCTCGTCGTGGTACTTGTCCATCCGGACGTGCTCGCTGGAGCGCAGTCGGCTCACGAGACGATCGTCGACGCGACCGAACAGCTCCTCTTCCTTGTTCGCGATGCAAATGATTGCGAACTGCGGGAGGCTGTGGAGGTCGTAGATGACGCTGGGGTCTTCGAGTTGGTCGACCTCGTCGAGGATGACGACCGTTCGCGGGCCATCGTGCTGCTGGAGGCGGTCGACGAGTTCGTCGTGGGGCGTCGACTGCCGGTGGATGTCGATAGTCGCGCCGAGGTCGTCGAGGATCTGATAGAGCGTCCGGAATCGGGTGTAGTTGCGCCAGCAGTTGACGTAAGTGGCCTCGACGTCGAGAACCTCCTCGCGGAGACGTTCAGTGACGAATTGCGAGATGCAGGTCTTGCCGGCGCCGCTGGGTCCGGTGACGATAGCCGTGTCGGCGGGTTCACCGTTCGTGATGGGCTCGAGGACCATCTGTGTTCGGTTAAGGCCAGACCTCCGTCTTGAAGGCTTGAGCCACTCGTTTGTTCAAGGTGAGGCGTGATCTCTCTGGTTGGCGAGCCTCACGACGCACCAGTTCAGGAAGATTCGGTGGTGGATGGCCCAGAGCAAGTCCGAGATCTGCAAGCACTGGCTGGGCGACCGACCGAAAGGTCGTCGCCCAGCGTTCTTCTGGATACTCTACGTCCGGTTCAATCTCCTGAAACACCGCTAACAAGGCTCTGCTGACCACAAGCGTCAGCAGAGCCGCCGTCACGAGCAACTCTGCAATCGCTTCATCACCTGTCTCGAACTTCTCCAGTCCGTACCGCGACTTCAACTCCCGGAACAACAACTCAACCTTCCATCGCAGGCTGTACAAGACTGCTACTTGTTCTGGGGTGAACTCGTCCGGGAGGTTCGTCACGTAGAGGTGGTAGTCGTCGGTGTCCTCGTTGCGGACACCGACGACGCGAAACTCAACGATAGCCTGTGACTGCCTCTCACCATACTTCCGGCGCTTAAACTCGAACTCACCGGTCACATCGATGTGCTCGCGTGTGAGCTTCGAGAGTCGGTCTTGGAGACGAGTTCCAGTCAAGGAAATGGCGCGCCCGCGCCATTTCCGTCGCTCGCCTACGATTCGCGGATTCGCGTTTGTCTTCAACCGGCTCACGAAGAACCCATCGTTCTCGTCGATCAACGCGAAGCGGCGGTAGCTGTAAAAGCCGAGATCGAACAGAAAGAGCCGTCCACGCAGCCAGTTCCCCGTGCGGAACTGGCTGCTCTCATGTGTTCGTTCGTCAGTGAGTTTGAACTGTGCGAGGGTCTGTCTCGTGACGTTGTAGACGAGATACAGCTGCGCTCCAGATTGATCTTCGTGAGTTGCTGGAAATGTCGTAAGGAGCCGATGCAACCTGAACACGGTTGCATCGGCGATCATCGTATCGCGGAACTGGGTGAGTTGCGGAGCGATGGTGTGCGGAACCGCGACCTCCTCGAGCGCGTGCGCGAGGAGGTCGCTCAGGAGGTCACGGAGTTCTGGCGTGAATCGGTCATAGAAGCTGGAACGAGCCACGGTTTGGTTAGTCGCAGTCTGGTAGGCCCGCTGAAACGCGGCGATAGAGCGGGTTTCGCCGTCTACGGCGAAGCCCAAGATGAGCGACCAAACGAGCATCGTGATGTCGATCGTTCGATGGCGTTGGACGGCATCGCGCTCGCGCGCGATGCCTTCGACGAGGTCTACGGGAAAGAGGGAAGTCAGCCGGCGGCGTATGAGTGTTGGAGAGAGTTCAGGTAGCACAACCTCTCTCTACGCGGTTTCTGAAGATAAGCTCATCAAGACGCTGGCGTCTGTTGGTTTTGCTCCTTAACCGAACACGGATGGCTCGAGGACGCTAGAGAGATGGTTGACTTCGGCGTCGCGATGCTCAACTTCCCGAGGGACGAACCCGGCGCGGAGAACGCGAGCATCGCGGATCATCTTTGCTTGATAGACTGATTTTCTGGCTAGTACTAAAAACGTGACCGGGTTGCTTCCGGAAACGATTCAATTATTCCTCTCTGACCTGCGGCAATTCCCACGCAGTATCGCGGTTTGGTTTTGTGGAAGACCCCTATTTCGGGGAATTTCCGGAATTCGTTCATCAACAGGAGCGTGTGAAGTTCGAACTTTCCAGTCATCGACATTCACTCCAGCTAAACTACCCGATATTAGAGGGCGAGATTGGACCCCTCGTGATCGGGTTATCCATATCAACTAAGTGGTGTGGATGGTTCGAGTATATATATGACTCTCCGCACCGACGGGAGGGGAACTTCCCTTCCGTCGCTTGACTCGATATTTTCTCACGACGAGGTGTCGATGGCGCTCACTAGATGCGGACTTCTCGTGGATAGGGCGGAGACGCTCGCTCGGCTATACGCTCGACATCGGGACTGGACGGTCGTCGAAGAGAAATGGATCGAAGAACGATTCGACGAGCGCAGTACGCGTGGAAGTTCGAAGGGAATCTACCGCGCACTGAGTTCCCGGTTCAAAACCGTTGGTAGCGAACTTCCGTCCATTGTCCAGCTACCCTCCGTCCTCGACCAGTGTGAGACGGTGCGCGACAAAGCCCAGGTGCTGTACTTCTACTTGTTGGAGGACGACCCCCTCGTGAAGTACACCGTTCACCGGTACGTCGACCGGTTTCAGGAGTCCGGTGTCGAAGGACTGGATTTCGAGCAGGAGACAGTCGAGCGCCTCCTGAACGAGTTTCACTTCGACGACGGGAGCGAGTTCGACTATGCGGAATCGACGACGCGCCGGTGGGGCGAGGGATTCCGATCGGTGATGCGAGAGATCGGTGTTCTCGACACACAGCAGGCCCTTTATGGACAAATCCCAAATCTCGGGACGACGCCTCTGCTCGTCGCGTCCGGATACTCGTGGGAAACCCACGGCGATGACTGGCTCTCCCAACCGACCGGCTGGCTCTATCACTTCCAGCCAGAACAGTACTGGGACTCTTTGGCCGAACGTGTGAGCGACGATCCAAACTGGGAAGCGAGCGGGATTCACGGTGAGCTAAGACTCCAACCGGTCGACGGGACATACGACTGGGCCGAGTCGTGGGAGGGCGAAGTATGACTGACGAGAGCTGGTTCGCCGCCGATGTCGGGAGCGATTTCGAGGAGTCCGTCCGCATCGACCGCGAGGATGACGGTCGCGATCACCGGCTGGACTCGATCGATACCTACCATGTGACGGAGGAGTCCGAGGACTTCATGTCCGACTTCTTCTCGCGCCTGCTTGGCCGTTCCGAGGATATGCGGTCGGGTGCGAACTACTGGCTCTACGGGTACTACGGGAGCGGGAAGAGCCACCTCCTCAGCGTGCTTCGCGGCCTGCTGGACAGCGAATGGCTTCGACAGCGAGATGATGTCTGGGAGCAGCTAACCGACGGTCGTGAGCTGGACACGCTTGAGTCCACATGGTCGTCGATCCACGATGAGTACGAGGTCATCCCGATCTCGGTGAACCTCCTGAAGCACCAGGGCCAGAAGCAACTGAGCTTCAGCGAGATCGTTCTCCGTAGTGCTCACACGTCGGAACGGCTCACCGGTGCCGAGGGAGGGCTCTCGTCGCAGCTCGGCGTCGCCTTTTTCGAGGACTGGTACCGGACGACCGACGCGTGGGACGACCGGACTGCCAACACCCAAACGGCACTCCGGAGTACGGTTGAAAGCCCCGAGAAGTACGACTGGGAGGACGTTCAGCAGTACAACGCTCTCGCGGACGCCGTTCTACCCACTCTCTTCGAACAGGAGACCGGCACGGTGGATGGTTTGGACGACCTAATGCCGTCTGATCTCGACCCGCAGGCGATGGTCGAGCGCCTCGAACAGTTGCGGAGCGACCGCGAAGAGGAACTCGGCCACCCAGTCAAACTCGTACTACTGCTCGACGAGGTCAGTCTCTTCATCGGGACGGACTTCGATCGCCTCACCGAGCTGCAGACTCTCGCGGAGAGCGTCGACGAGACCGGCGACGGCGACATCCAACTGGTGGCAACGGCACAGGCCAAAATCGAGGACGTCCAGCCGCAGTTCGCGGCTCGTGGGGCCGACTTCAGTATCGTCAAGGATCGATTCCCACACCGGTTTGGCCTTCCGAGCCGGCACGTCGGCGAAATATCGACCCAGCGGTTGCTCAAAAAGTCGGAAACCGGTAAGGGGGATACAGAACGCGTCCTCAACCAAACTAGTAACGAGCCCGAGACGTTACTTGTGTACTCGGGCATCGAACAGAACACCGACCCGCCGCTCGACGACATCAACCGCGAGCGCCTCATCGAGTTCTATCCGTTCCTCCCGTATCAGCCACCGCTGTTCCTCGAAATCCTCTCGAACCTCCGGCAGGAAGCACACGACCCGGCGAAGTCGATCTTCTCGGGAACCGCACGGGCGATTCTGGCGCTCGTTCACGGACTCCTCCAAGAGTGGATAGAGGTCGGCAACGAGACCAACGTCATTTCGCTGGTCGACTTCTACGACCTCATCGAACCGGAACTCGACGACATCACCCCACAGGACGTGGGGGTCATCGAAGAGATCGAGGAACAGTACGAGGCAGGCGAACTGGAGGAGATCGACGTGGACGTCGCCAAGGCCGTGCTGCTCCTCCAGCACATCCCGGACACCATTCCGATGTCCGAACGGAATCTCGCAGTCGCCGTGTTGAGCGACCTCGACGGCCCGACCCAGTTCCAGATGGAGAACCGCGTCGAGGACTCCCTCCAACGGCTTCGAAAATTCATCCGTCCTACGCACGACGAGGCCGGGCCGAAGTACGCGTTCACGCATCCGGAAGAGCGCGAGATCATCGAGGCCTCTGAGCAAAACCTCGACAACCCGGACTGGCAGTCCATCATCGAATCCGTGGACGGGTATCTCTGGGAGGACATCGTTCGTGATCTCTCGCTGCCGACATCGGCCGAGTACCCAGATACCGGCGAGCAGTATCCGGTTCGCTACGAATTCAGTATCGACGGAATCGAACTCGATACAACGGTCGACGCGGAGGACGCGCTCGATGTCGAGGTCGCCGTCGAAGGAATTTCTCCCGCTGCAGCAGATGTCGACTACAACGGCGACCCGCTCGAATGGACGATCGGACAGGACGGACTCGACGATCTTCGAGATAGCCTCATCGAGTGGTGGTCACTCAGAGATGCCGTCGGAGACCACACACTCCCACAGTCTGTCGAGCGTGACCTCTCCGACCGCGCAGCTCGCGTCCAAAGCAAACTCGTCGAGGCGCTCAAGACCGGGACGTTCGACGTCAAGGATCGCGGCGATCAGATCGGTGGTATGATCTCGGGCGTCGAGGAGTATCTCGACGTCAACTACCCCGACGACTTCCACCCCGTAATGCTACAGGTCGGCGACGAGCACTTACAGGAACTCCGAGGGCTCTCCGCACAAGACCCGCTCCCGACGTGGGCCCAGCAGATCGATGTCGCAACAGAAGACCCGGAAACACACGGTGGTTCGATCCAGAATAACGTGCGCGCCTTCACCGGCCGACAGTTGAAGCAACGGGGAGGGAACCTCGCGATGGCGACGATTCTCGACGGCATCGTGAAGAAGAAGCCGATCTACGAGGACGCTCGCCCCGCGCTGTGTTCGATTATCTGGGGCCTCTGCCGGAAGGGGGACTTCCTGCCTATTGACGAAACGGGTGACTCCCTCGAACTCGACGCCGTCATCGACCTGAACAAATTGACGACGACCCGTCTCAAAATCGCAGGAGGTGGCGGTGTACGAGGAATCCTTCGCGATGGAGGATTCATCGACTCGACAGACACAATCCCGGACGGAATCGTCAGGCTCCAGTCCGCGAACGACACGCTTGCGGGTCGAATCGGTAGTCTCGTAGAAGACGTCAGGCTGGTCGCGGAGAGTGACGCCCAAACGAGACAAGTTCGAAACCTCCTCGAATCGTTCGTCGAGGAGCTCGAAGCCGAGCAGCAGAGCGCGGTCGACCGAAGAGAGGCGGTCAAATCACGGGACACAGACTGGGAAGACGTCGTCGAAGCAACCAACGATGCGCAGGAGTGGTACGACGACGCCGAGGAAGTGTGGAGTTTGCGCCTCCCCGCGCTCACACGCATCGACTCGCAGTTGACTCTCGCCCAGCAGTCGTACGACTGGCTGACCGAGGAGTGCGAAACGGCCAGCCAGACGCTTCGCGAGAGCATCGACGACTATGAGGGAGACTGGTGGACACACGATGGCTGGGATCGGTTCAACGACGCCCAAACGACCTCACCGGCGCTCGACGACGCGATCGAGACTGCGTGGGACTCGTTCCAAGCGGAAACTGAGTTCGACGCGTTCGTCGACGAGTTACAGGAGCATCCGTGGATCCAGCCCGCGAGCGAGTTTGGATCGAACGTTCGCCCGGCCTTCGAGAGCAAGTACATCACACCTCTCCGCCGGGCTGCATCGTGGCACGAGGACATCTCGGACGCGGTGTCGACGGTAATCGGCGGAACGACCCACACCGAAGCTGACGGGTTCATTCGCGCGACAAACACACTCCTCGACAGCGAACCCCTCGCTGTGGTTGCAGACAGCGACATCGACGGATTACGGGATACATTCGAGGAGCTACAGACACTCGTAGGGGATCAGTCCCCCACAGACATCACGGCGATTGGGGTTCTCCCGTCGGATCGCGAATCGCTGGACTCGGAACTGGAACGACTCGTCGAACGCCACGACCTCAGTATCGAGCGGACTGAAACGGGGGTAATCATCCGATGACAACCAAACGTCCCTTCCACGACTTCACGGAGCGGCTCGCACAGTTCGCCGACGGACGACGCGGCATTCGAAACCCCTTCGTGATTGTCCCCGTCCAGCCGAAGTACGAGCGACGCGTCGCCGAGCGGCTCACCGAGTGGGCGACGAACCCGCATCGTACCGAGGAGTTCCCGGATGATGGAACCGTCCAAGTCCTCCGACTTGACGAGCTGTTCGTCGAAACCGACGTCTTCGAACTGGCGGTCGATCTCGGTGAGAACAGCCAACCAGCGACCATCACCGAAACGATGCAAGACCGATTAGCGGAGGAACTCGTCGCGATTATGGTCGAAAAAATCGACGCACCAGCCCAGCAGCGACACGTCGTTCTCCTCACGCATCTCGGGAGTCTCTACCCGTTCACGCGTGCGTCAGAACTGCTCGACGAACTCGACCGCCGCAACGTCCAGTCTACGATCGGCATTCCGTTCCCCGGAAATATCTACGGTGGGAAACTGAACTTCTTCGGCGAGGAATCGCGCAACTACTACCCGGCCCACCAGATCGAAGGCCGGGTTGAGGGGGTGCATCTCCAATGAGCGACACACACATTTACGACATCTTCCAGCAGTCACCGACCCGCGAACTCGAGGAAGTCCAGAAGGTCAACGCCCGAGCGCGGGCCGAAAACGACGTCCGCGAGTTCTACGAGACCGACAGCGCCCGCGACGTGCTCACCACGCTCGGGAACCTCGTCGACAAGTATCCACACGAGGAACCGCGCTTCCTCTACATCTCTGCGACGTTCGGGTCGGGGAAGACGCACCTCCTGAAGCTCATCGGGTTCGCTGCCGACACCGAATCGGAGTTCGCCGACCTCGGCGAGGAGTTGGCGAGCAGATGGCCGGGTTTCCAGTCGTTCCGACAGAGCGTTGCCGACTCTCACGTCGACCGTCTGAAGCCCGTCTTCCTGAACCTCCTCAACCGGGACGCGTCACAGGAACCGCCGCTCCCCTACCTCATTTACGAGGCAATCGGCCGCGAACTCGGGTATCCCACAGACCCGAATTGGCTGCTCGAGTGGGCGTGGCAGCTCGACATGAACCACGGTGACTGCTGGGAGCGACTACAGGAAGTCGAACACGACGGGCAGACGTTCGAGGACGTGTACGACGAGCGGGCGTCACTACGGAGCTGGCTCTACGACGCCGTTCCGACACTCGATGACTCACCATTCGCGTCTCGGGAAGAAGTCAAGCAGTCGATCGACGACGCCATCGAGGAGGTCGATCCCGACGAGTTCGACCCCGACGAACTCGTCGACCGCGTCGAAGCAGCGCAGGAGTCACTGAGCACGCCGGAAACCGAGACGGAGTTGCTGATCGGGCTCGATGAGGTGGCGCTGTTCATTGGCGATGGCCGCCACCGCTACAGAGAGTTCCAAGAAACGATGGAGGCCCTGACTGAGCTGGGCGTCGGGCCCAACCCGCCAGTCATCGGGACTGGACAGTATCCGATCGAGCGTATCCACGGCGAGTTCGATGATACCGAAGTCACGGAGCAGCCGTGGTATGGTGCTCAAGAACCGCTCGAGGGTGCCGACACCGAGATTATCGTCCGAAAGCGGTGGCTGCAGAAGGACGCTGAGGGTGGACAGGCCGTCGAGTCCGCGCTCCGGGAGATTCCCGACCTGACGCTCGACGCGTACTCTGATATTGCCGGCGCCGACCCGGACGCAGTCGAGTCGTACCCGTTCCGCGAGTACGATCTCGGGCTGCTCCGGACGGTGATTCAGCAACTGATGCCACGGGGACGCGTAACCGAAGAAGAGTACGTTCAGGGTCGGGCATTGCTCATCCTCGTTCGCTCGCTGTTCACGCGGTTCGAGTGGGGAGACAAACAGGTCGGGGCGCTCGTCACGTGGGACGAGTTGTACGACTTGTTGGTCGAAGAGACGACCTACATCCCGCTATGGGTGCAGGAGATGGTCGAGAACAAACTCATCCCTTCGGCTGGCGGCGACGAAGGTGCGTTCTCTGTCCGCGTTGCGAAGGCGCTGTATCTGCTGAATCAGGTGCGTTCAGAGGTGCCGTCGACGCCGGCGAACCTCGCCCGGCTGATGGTCAAGTCGACGGACGAGTCGTTCGAATCTGTCCGGGGAGATGTCGAATCGGCACTCTCCGATCTCCTCGAGGATCGGAAGGTACTGACGGAAACGAACGACCGCGGCGACCAGGAGTACCTCCTGGTCTCCGAAGAGCAGGAGGACATCCTGACGCGAGCGAAGACTCGCGCACAGCAGATCCCGTCACATCGACTTTCGGCCAAGTTGGAGAACTCCATTCGGGAGGGAAGCAACCTCCTGCTATCAGAGGGCAGTCGACACGAGGTGGATCTCGACGGTGAGCGCAAAGTCCCGCTCCGTTTCGGCTACTCTGTTCTCGACCCTATCGAGCAAGCACCGACGCCGGAGTTCGACGCCGTTCGCGTGCGTCTGGTCGCAGGCCGAGACGAGGAGGTTAGTGATCAGGTTGATGCATGGCAGTCGACGAACGAGGGGCGGGATGGGGGCGAGCACGTCCTCGTCGCCGTCGAGCTACAGGGATCGACGATCGACCGCCTGCGGGACGTGATGGGCATGCAGGAGGTGCTGTCAGAGGAGACGGAGACGTATCCTGACTTGGAGTCCGACCACCGCGACGAGCAGCGGGCCCTCGAGTCGATGATTCGCGAGCAACTCGAGGAAGCGGATGTCTACGTCCGAACGGGTGGGACGAGGGGACGGTACGGAGACGTGTTCGACCAAGTCGTTGGAACGCAAGTACAGTCTGTGTTCAGCGGGACGCGCTTCGTCCTGACCAACGGAATCACGGAAGTCGAGGACGCCAAACAGATGGCGCGATTCTTCCGCGGCGTCGAGGACTGGCCGCTTTCGAGTGAGGACGCCGTCACGCTCGGTGTGGACACCGACCGCGCCGAACTCGCCGACGGCTGGTGTCAGGAATTCCTCGACGAGTACGAGGACACCCAGTCGCTTCGTGCCGAGGACTTGCTTACCCAGACTGTTCAGCGCGGAGGCACGTATCGCGGGACACCGCAGGAATCGATCTCAGCACTGTTGATCACACTCGCAACGGCCAACAAAATCGCGCTGCGCCGTGACGACGAGTATATTACCGAACCGGACGAGATCGGGCGAGCGGTCAGAAACAAGACGAACCTGACCGACGTACTGGTTCGATTCGAGTCACTGGACGGGATCGATCCCGATCAGATTCGGGAGACCGTCGAGACGCTAATCGGTGAGGAGCCGGACGGAACCGAACCCGACGCGTGGCTCTCGGAGTTGGCTACATGGGTTGACGAGAACAGCGTGCTGGTGAAACGCGTCTTGCGAGGCGTCAGCAGAGAGTTCGGCGAAGGCGCTTCGCTGGACGAACTCGAAACCGCTCTCCAGCCCGCACTCGGGGGCGAATCTCTCGAAACAGACGACTTTGCGTCCGACGAAATCGCACGTCAGTCCGAGCGTTTCGCTCGGGCAAGAGGACTCTTCCGGTCGATGGAAGATGGCGATCCCCTCTGGGAGCAGTTCAGCCAGCGAACGACGGAGATGCAGCGGCTCTATCCCGGTGCGGACATCACCGGGAAGATGCAAGACATCGTCGGCGGGGACGAAGTGCCTGATGCTGACCGGCTTCGGGCAACAATCGACGAAGCTGACACTCACAGACGAACTGTCGTCCGTGAGCAGTACGAACGGATTACGGGAGAATCGCCAGCAAAGGAGGAGCCCGAGAGCGTGGTCTCCAGTCTCGCAACGTGGCTCTACGCTCACGATGGGAGCAGCAAGGAAACTGCCGACCGCGTCGCCGTCGAATTCGACGGTGTAACCATCGACGATCTCTACGAGCTTTTCGAGACGGCCTGGAACGGTGATTCGTTCTCGGAGGAAGACCTCGTGGACCCGACGGTCGTTCAGCAAGCCAAGCGGTACAAACGGGCACGGGGACTCCTCGAAGCATCCGGTAGCGAGGCCTCGCTCTGGTCGCAGCTTCGGGAAGCATCGGAACGACTCGAGGAAGAACACCCGAACCACCCAGTCACGACTGATGTAAACGAGATGCTCAGTCGGTCGCAGCCGCCGAGCGTCGACGAGGTGGAACAGCTCCTCGACGATGCGGAGAACCCCTTCGAAGTCGACGAACGACTCGAAGAACTCGCCAACGAACTGCAGTCTGAGTATCCCGACCACGATCTCACCCAAGAGGTGGTCGATGCAGTAGAGGGAACCAGCCCGCCGAGTGAGGAACGCGTGGGTGAATTGATCGAAGACGCCGAACAGTTGCTCGATGGTGTTGACGAGCAGCTACGGCGGATTCGAGAGACTATAGATGAACTACCGGATGGCTCTGTGATGATGATAGAACCGCTCGACTGACGTCCTACTGTTGCGAAATAGCGAACTCGTTTATGTTCCTTTCGTAAATATGCAACAGACTGCACCGGCGGGACATATCGGTTAGAATCCGCTGTTGTCGGCCAGCTCAAGCGCCTTCATTCCCACAATAACGACCAGCGCGATGATTGAGAAGAATCCTGCAAGCTCAAACAGCACCATCGGATTCTCTACGAACCACCACATGACTGGTTCGAGAAATGCGATCCCGTAGAAGTCGGCGAGTATCGTCGAAATCACGGCTCCGAAGACCACAAACAACAGTAGATACAGGAAGTATCGAATCTTCCGAGGGCCGGCAAACTCATCAACCATACAGCAGCTTACACATATAGAGATAAATGTTTCGTGGGGACTACCCGTCGACCCACTTGCAAGTCCCGACCCGGCCGCCGTCCGAGAGTATATGGACAATCTTCAAGGCATCTTGATGACTCTGCTTGTAACATCACTGAGTTTCGCATGGACGGACAATCTACCCAACCCCGCAAGGCCCAGCTCGACAAGGAAGAGCGCGAGCATCTCGAGGACGTCGTCACCGAGATGCGCGACCGCGTCGAGGCGAACGTTCGCTACCAGCTCGAGGACGAGTACAATCTCGACGAGAAGCCGGACGACGACGCGTCCCTGGGCGAGGAGGAGGAAGACCTCGTCGAAGCCATCGAACTCGAAGCGGTCGACGGGAACGATTGGGATGACGGCTACGAACAGTACATCACGGGCGTCGGCTACACCATCGTTAATCGGCTCGCAGCCCTCCGCTGCATGGAGGTGCGGGACTTCATCGACGACGAGGTCACAACCTTCCGTGATGACGGGCTCACACCGGCCGCCGACCGGCTGGTCACGGAGGAGTTCATGCTGGAGGAGGAAGCAGTCCTCGAAGCCTACCGGAACGCGTGCGACGACCTCGCTGAGGAGATCGATATTCTCTTCGACCGCTCGACGGCTTACAGCCAGATCGATCCCGACGACGACACGCTCGAAGACCTCTGTGGGATGCTCGACGAAGTCGCCGACGAGGTCTGGCGGGCTGACGACGTGCTGGGCTGGGTGTACGAGTACTACAACGTCAAGCTCCTCGACGATCTTCGACATAAGGGCGATCGCGAAGGGCTGGAGCCCGAAGACGTACCGGCGGCGAACCAGTTCTACACCCCGCACTGGGTCGTGCGGATGCTCACAGACAATTCGCTGGGGAAGCTCTATCTCGAACACACCGGCGAACTGCAGGATGTGGTCGACGCACAGGAAGAGTTCTCCCCCAGCGAGCGCAAGAATCGCCCCCTCTCGCCCGACGAGTCCCCGGACATCGCGGATTTCTGCACCTACCTTGTTCCCTCAGAGGAGGAGGGCGAGCCAACCGACTTCGACCACCCGAAGGAGCTCCGGGTGATCGACCCGGCCTGTGGCAGCGGGCATTTCTTGCTCTATGCCTTCGACGTGCTGGAGCGCATCTGGCGGGCCGAGACCAACCTTGACGCCGAGAAGATCCCTCGGAAGATCCTGCGGCACAACCTCTACGGTGTCGACCTTGACATGCGGGCCTGCCAGCTTGCGGCGTTCAATCTCTACCTGAAGGGGCGCACCCGCGCTGCGACGGAGGGCGCCGGTGGTTTCGACATGCCAGAGGTGGGAATCGTCTGTGCTGACGCCAAAGTGGCCGATGTTGAGGGCGTTGAGAAGGTGTTCGACGAGGTGGCCGGCGATGACCGGGAGGTGCAGCAGGCGCTCGACCGTATTCTCGACGCCTTCGAGGAAGTTCACGGCCTCGGCAGCCTGCTCGACGTGCGCGGCACACTCGGCGACCTGTTCGAAGACGACGCCGATGTCGGCGGTACGCAGTTAACCCTCGGCGACGACCCTCGAGAGAGCCATACGCTTGGGCAGGTGCTACACAACCTGCGCGAGGCTGTGGAGGAACATCGAGAGGCTGATTCGTTCCTCGCACAAGACTTGCGGAGCTTCGTTCGGTTGTTGGATATTCTGGCTCAGAACTACGACGTTGCGCTGATGAATCCGCCGTATGGGTCACGGAACCGGATGCCGGAAAGCGTGAAAGAGTACATTCGGGAACACTATGACTATCCTGCAGAGTTCTATGTTAATTTCTTCGAGGTTTGTGAAAACATTACATCTTCTGGAGGACGTGTCGGGATGCTTGTCCCACAGTCATTCATGCTCAAAGACAAGTTCCGGCAGTTCAGAAGGGACTTCATAAACGGAAATAATAATTTTGACTTCTTAGCGGAGTTCGGGCTGGGTATTCTGGACAATGCAACGGTAAGGACTGCTGCGACGGTCACGCGTTCCGGTGTTGAACAGTCCAACCCGATAGGATATTTCCTACGGTTGCATGATCTCCCCTCGAAAGAGAAGGAAGGGGTCTTCAAAGAGCTTATTTCTGGAGTTGAGACTGATGTTACCCGGAAATTTGAGGTTCCCCTCAATGAGTTCGCAGAAATCCCCGGACACACCATCTGCTACTCTACTCCTGCTGAGGTGAGAGAATTACATAACTCAGGGCTGAAGCTTGATGCAGAGCAAGCTGGTATCGAGGGTGATTCTGTTGGTGTCGCCCGCCAAGGCGTTGCGACTGCTAATAATTCTCGATTTATGCGATTCCATTGGGAGTCATCTAGACTCAACGATTACGCACCTATTGCGAGTGGTGGCAAGGACGCTTGGGTTGCGCCGCTCATCTCCGAGACGGTAGAATGGGGAGAAAATGGTGAACGCATAAAGCGATCCAGTCCGACAATTCGGACGCCCAATGAATCGTTGTATGGAAAAGAAGGTTTGACATGGACTAGAGTAAAGAAGACCGGACGAAGATTTGGGTTCTACCCCGGTGGACTATTTAGTGACACAGGATACCTCTTTGTTCCCCGAGAGGAATACTCTCCATGGACGCTTATGTCAGTCGTTAATTCGACTCTATACCATTCGCTATTCTTATCTTTGAGCACAGAACGAAACTGGAACTCTGGGGATATTGGGAGAATGCCTTGGTTCGAAAAATTTGAGAACAATTCTGATCTCAGAAACATAGCGAAAAGACAGTATAAAACGATGATAGAAAGCTATCATTCTACTCCGACTAGCCCATACTACGTTGGCCCAGAAATCCTACCGAAGGATGCACTTGGGGACTTCTTCTATACACATCCTCATACCTCAGAGATAATTGACGGCGTATCAGCAGATTATGGCTCTTCTGATCCGAGTATGTCTATTACTTCCCTTTCGAGAGAGTCAAAAAGGCAAGCGCTATCCCGTGAGAGAGAATTGCTCAAATCGTTCAAGCAGATAAATAAAACTGTCTATAATGAAGTCGATATTTCTGAAGAGACGAGGAGTAAAGTCTTGGAAGAAGTCTACTTGAGAACCTTAGAAGACCCCGAAGATCGCGAAGTTCCCGATCCTGACTCCGTCCCCGAAGTCCCCGAAAACATCGACGAGCAGGTCAAAGATCTCGTCCACCACTTCGCGATCGAGGCAGTCCGCAAGGAATCGGACGGTATCATCCCACTCGAAGGCTCAGACGAGCAGTCCGACATGCTTGACCGAATCGTTGAACGATTCGAGGAAGCGTACGGTGAGTACGCCGAGGATCGACTCGTTGAGGTCGACGACATCCTCGGAGCAGAATCGGCCGCCAACGAGGCGTACCCTAATCTCCGAGCATTCGTCGAGGACGACCTCTTCGATTACCATGTCGATAAGATGGAGAACACACCTATCCTTTGGAAGATTAGCACGGAGCGGCTCCTCGCTGACGCGAAAGGCGAGGGCTTCGCGTGCTTCGTTGACTATCACCAACTCGACACCAGCCTGTTCGACCGCTTGAGCAACCAGTACCTCGAACCCCGGAAGGCCGAACTCCGCGAGCGCCGGTCGGCAGCGAACCAGCGCCGGAATGACGAATCCCTCTCCACGAGCGAACGTGCTGATGCGACCGATGAGTTCGAGTTCTGTTCGAGCGCGCTCGAACAGATCGCCGAACTCGAAGAGGTGATGCAAGAACTCGGTTCTACCAGCGAGCGCGAGTTCGACGACGACGATAGAGAACGCCTCAGCGAGCTGGCCCCCAAAGTCGCCGCGTTCCGCGAGGATACTGCGGAGCGCATCGAAACGCTCGAACGACTCCGCGAGATGAACGGCGAGGAGTGGTTCCAAGACACCTTCTCCGATAATTTCTGGAACGCCGTCGACGAGTGGCGTGATGAGTGGGTGGACGCTCTTGAGGAATTGGAACACGCCTGCGAGGAGTACGCCAAACCCAGCGACGAGCCCGTCGAAGCCCATCTTGCCGACCTCTTCGACTACTTCAACTGGCGGCTCAAAGGATCGGATCACTACTCTAGCACGGGTATTCTCTTCATGACCTACTACTTCGAGCGCGAGGGGAGCGACCTCCTCAATGACGATGGTGAGCCATTTGATAATCTCACTGAGGACGAGAAACTGCTCGCCTCGCTCGCGACAGGTGTCAACGATGCGTCCGTCCTTGACGAAGAGTACCTCCAACAGATTGCGGATGATGAAGGCGTCGACGACGTGGACGAGTTACCACCGCTAGCGGAGTTCAAGGCACTCGCTGAGGAGATCGATGACCGCTGTCAGACGGTAGACAAGCAGATTCCCTCGGACTGGTCGGATCGTGCGCTATCGGAGATCACGACCGCTGGCTACCAGCCCAACCAGAAGCATGGCGTTGCTATGAACATCACACCGCTCGCGGAGAAGGACATCGTTCCAGAAGTTGTTGAGGACAAAGTACTGTAAGTAGGAACGATGAGTAACGAAGTCGAATTCCCGGTCGGGAAAGCGATTCTTTCGATGCTCTTCGGAGCATCGCTATTCCCCATTTCCTATCCCGTCTCGTACTTTTTCGGTTACCTCGGCATACTGAGGTGGGACTCCATCGTGATGTGGGGATTCCTTGGCCCGATGTTCTTCATCGGCGTTCCAGTCGTGCTGTTTGATTTCCCCGAGCGGTTAGCGGAGCGGCTGACCGCTTACTGGCTAATCGTAGCCAGC
>Ga0136597_1000473_pt1 | contig 17173 bp, 18 predicted proteins | sample AntRauTorcE11898_FD_101385 | JGI IMG/M metagenome (GOLD analysis project Ga0136597, IMG submission 101385) | Saline lake microbial communities from Rauer Islands, Antarctica - Metagenome Torckler E11 #898 | ecosystem: Environmental > Aquatic > Non-marine Saline and Alkaline > Saline | place... | reverse complement strand
GCACGGCGCCACGGTCTGGCTGGTGAATACCGGCTGGATCGGCGGACCGTACGGCGTCGGCCACCGCATGAAACTCGGCCACACGCGCGCCATCATCGACGCCATCCATGACGGCTCACTGGCGCAGGCCGAGACCGTTACCGAGCCGGTCTTCGGCCTGGCCGTGCCGACGAGCTGTCCCGGCGTACCCGATGAACTGCTGATACCGGAGTCGACCTGGTCCGATCCGGCCGCGTATCGCGAAGCGGCCGCCGACCTGGCGGCCCGCTTCGAGGCCAACTTCGAGGCCTACCGCAGCGGCGTCGAACCCGAGGTCGTCGCAGCGGGACCGCGGGCGGCATAGGCGCGGGGGGTTTCCGGGCGTCGATGAATCAATCCGACCTCGTCGCGTTGGGTTTCCTTCGTCAACCCAACCTACGCCACCGTGATCGCAGACCGTAGGTTGGGTTGAGCGAAGCGATACCCAACGGGACAAGGCTCAGCGTTGCAGCACGCCCGCCATCGCCTCGCCGAGATCGGAGGGGCGTTCGCAAACGGTGACACCACAGCCGCGAAGGATTTCGGCCTTCTCGGCGGCGCTCTCGCCGACACCGGAGACGATCGCGCCGGCGTGGCCCATGGTGCGGCCCTTCGGTGCAGTCAGGCCGGCGATGAAGGCGACGACCGGCTTGCTCATGTGATCGCGCGCGTACGCGCCCGCCTCGGCCTCCTGCGGGCCGCCGATCTCGCCGATCAGCATCACGGCGTCGGTCTCCGGGTCGTTCTCGAAGCGTTCGAGAATGCGCTGGAACGAGCAGCCGTTGATCGGATCGCCGCCGATACCCACCGACGTCGAGATGCCAATGCCGCGTTCCTTGAGCTGGCTCGCGGCCTCGTAGCCGAGTGTGCCCGAACGGGCCACGACACCGACCCGGCCGGGCAGGTAGATGTGACCGGGCATGATGCCGAGCATCGATTTGCCGGGGCTGATGGTGCCGGCGCAGTTCGGGCCGGTCAGGATCATGCGCCGCTCCTCGGGGAACTGCTTGAGGTAGCGTTTGACGCGCATCATGTCCTGCGCCGGGATGCCGTCGGTGATGGCCACGCAGTAGTGGATACCGGCATCGGCGGCCTCGCAGATGGAGTCCGCGGCGTAACCGGGCGGCACGAACACGATGCTCGCGGTCGCGCCGGTCTCACGGACGGCATCTTTCATGGTGTCGAACACCGGCCGGTCGAGCGCCGTCTGCCCACCCTTTCCGGGGGTGACGCCGCCCACCACATTGGTGCCGTACTCCATCATTTCCTGCGCGTGAAAGCTGCCGATGCGGCCGGTGAAGCCCTGCACCAGCACCTTGGTATTTTCGTCGATCAGGATCGCCATGGTCTTCTCGGTTTCCCTCGTCAGTCGGTTCAGGCGGCTTCGTTGCGGGCGGCCACGACGCGCTCTGCCGCCTCGGCCAGCGTGTCGGCGGTGATGATCGGGTAGCCGCTGTCTTTCAGGATCTGCTTGCCCTGTTCGACATTGGTCCCGGACAGGCGCACCACCAGCGGCACATTGAGCTCGATCTCGCCCAGCGCCTGGACGATGCCCTCGGCCACCCAGTCGCAGCGGTTGATGCCCGCATAGATGTTCACGAGCATCGCCTTGACGTTGTCATCCGACAGCACGAGCCGGAAGGCGTTGGCCACACGCTCGGGCGAGGCGCCGCCACCGATGTCGAGGAAGTTGGCGGGCTCGCCGCCGCAGTGCTTGATCATGTCCATGGTCGCCATGGCGAGGCCGGCGCCGTTGATCATGCAGCCGATGTCGCCCTGCAGGCCGACGTAGGAGAGCCCCTGGTCGGCCGCCTCGGTCTCGCGCGGATCCTCCTGGCCGCGGTCGCGCAGTTCGGAGATCGCCGGTTGGCGGAACAGGGCGTTGTCATCGAAGCCGATCTTGGCGTCGAGGGCCCGCAGGCGGCCGGTATGGGTGATGACCAGCGGGTTGATCTCGACCAGCGTCGCGTCGTGATCGCGCATGATCCGGTAGGCGCCGCGGAAGGTCTTCACCGCGTCGGCGAGCTGCGGCGCCGGGATCCCGAGCTTGAAGGCGAGTTCGCGCGCCTGGAAGTCGAGCAGACCGATGGCCGGATCGACCAGCTCACGCAGGATGGCTTCGGGCTTGTCGCGCGCGACGTCCTCGATCTCCATGCCACCCTCCGTGGAAGCGACGACGACGATCTGCTCGGAGGCGCGATCGAGCACCATCGCCACGTAGAGTTCCCGATCGATCTGGGTCGCGGACTCGACGTAGACCGCAGTGCAGATCTTGCCCTTCGGACCGGTCTGGTTGGTGATCAGCCGCTTGCCGAGCAGCTCACTGGCCGCGTCGCGGACCTCCTGGTCACTCGTGCAGATTTTCACGCCGCCGGCCTTGCCGCGGGCGCCGGAATGGATCTGCGCCTTCACGACCCAGCGCTCACCACTGATCTCGTGCTGCAGGTAGGCGGCTTCCTCCGCCGAATGCGCCACACCGCCATTGGGGATGGGAACGCCGGCCTTCGCCAGCAGCTGTTTCGCCTGGTACTCGTGGATATCCACAGTTTCAGCCTCGTATCTTCAGATGGGGAATTCGGGGATCACTTGTTCGCGATGGCGTCGGCCGAGCGCACCACGTTCTCGGCCATGCGCGCGGACGCGGCGTCGATCATCTTGCCGTCGAGCTGCGCGGCGCCGCGGCCCTCGCGCTGCGCCTCGGCGAGTGCATCGAGGATGGCGCGGGCGCGGCTGACCTCGGTGTCCGGCGGCGAGAAGACATCGTTCGCGAGTTCGATCTGCGAGGGATGGATCGCCCATTTGCCCTCGATGCCGAGCGCGGCGCCGCGCTTCGCCGAGGCGACGAAACCGTCGGTATCATTGAAATCGCCGTAGGGGCCATCGATCGGCCGCAGCCCGTAGGCACGGCACGCGACCGTCATGCGCGACAGCGCCATATGCCACTGATCACCCGGGTAATCGGGCGTCAGGCCGCCGATGGAAACGGTGCGGGCACGGCAGCTGGCGGCATAGTCGGCGACGCCGAAGTGCATCGCCTCGAGGCGCGGGCTCGCCTGGGCGATCGCCTCGACGTTGGCCATGCCGAGCGCGGTCTCGATCAGCACTTCAAGGCCGATGCGGTGCTCGATACCCATGGCCTGCTCGATCTGGGTCACCAGGGCGTCGATCAGGTAGACATCGGATGGCGTACCGACCTTCGGGATCAGGATGGTGTCGAGCCGGTGACCGGCCTGTTCCACCACTTCGACGACGTCACGATACATATAGTGCGTGTCGATGCCGTTGATCCGGATCGAGGTGGTCTTGCCGTGGCCGGCCCAGTCGAGATCGTTCAGGGCCTGGATGATGTTCGCGCGGGCCGCGACCTTGTCGTCCGGCGCGACCGCGTCCTCGAGATCGAGGAACACATAGTCGGCGGCGCCGGTCAGCGCCTTCTCGAACAGTTTGATGTTGGAACCCGGAACGGCGAGTTCGCTGCGCTGCAGACGCGGCCGCGCCGGCGCATACTGGGTATGACTCATGGCTGGAAGGATCCCTCCTGCTGCTTGTTGACCTGCAAACAACGAACGACCGGCCGCAACGAAACCATACGCGGCGCCTCGGCGCCGCCATGGCGACCGCCGATATCGATTGCGCACCAGATAAAAAACCGGCGGAACCGGGCCGAACGAGAAAGATTATCAACCTAGCACGCGCTCATGGGCGCGTAAACTTCGCCACGTCCCGGTGACGCGGGAGGAGAAGATTCGGGCGCGAGAACGACACCGACCGCTATCACGGGCAGCCACAAGGCCCGGGTCGGCCCACGGCGGGGAGCGTGCGCCGGGCCATTCGCCCGGCGCACCGGAGGCTTACTTGAGGCGCGCCAGATCTTCCTCGACCGCGGCGAGCGAGGTCTCGAACTCACCACGTTCGCGCTCGTTCAGGTCCAGTTCGACGATCTTATCGAGTCCGTTACGGTTCAGGATCGACGGAACGCCCATCGCGCAGTTCGAGTGACCGTACTCGCCGTCGAGGATCGCCACGCAGGGCAGCACCCGGCCACGGTTGTTCACCACGGACTCGACCATCTCGACGGTCGATGCGCCGGGAGCGAGATAGGCGCTGGAGTTTTCGCGCAACTGCAGGACCTCGGCGCCGCCCTTGCGGGTGCGGTCGATGATCTCGTCGATTTTCGCCTGGTCGAGAAAATTCTCGACCGGGATGCCGTTGACCGTGGTGTAGCGCATCATCGGGACCATCTGATCGCCGTGACCGCCCAGGACCATGGCGTCGATATCGGCCATCGAACGCCCGGTCGCCTCGGCCAGGAACCAGGCCATGCGCGAGGAGTCGAGCACACCCGCCTGACCGAACACGCGGTTGCGCGGCCAGCCGGTGCGCTGCCACGCACGATAGGTCATGACATCGACCGGGTTCGCGACCACGATCATCATCGCGTTCGGCGCGTGCTCGGCCGCGGCATCGGCGATCTGATCCATGATGGCGATGTTCTTGTCGAGCAGATCCGAGCGGCTCATGCCCGGTTTGCGCGGCAGGCCGGCGGTCACGATGATCAGGTCGCTGTCCTTGAGGTCGGCGTAGTCGGACGAACCCCACACGCGCGTGTCGGAACCGAACACCGGGGCCGACTCGGCGATATCGAGCGCCGCACCTTTCGCCGGGCCTTCGGCGATATCGATGACCGCCACCTCGCGGCAGAGGTTCTGCTGCATCAGGTACAGCGCCGCCGATTCACCGACGCGCCCTGCACCGCCCACGACCGCAATCTTGTCCATCCTGTATCTCCACTTGGTGGGCGCGGGCGGCACAACCGGGCCTTGCCGCGCCCTGCGTCTGAAATGGTCGGGCGCTATTGTACGCCTTCGACCGGATGGTCCAAGGCGACAGGTGACAGGAATACCGCGGGTTGGGTTGAGCGCCAGCGATACCCACCGGGTCGAGGCATGCACCCTGGACACGGTTCGACGTGGTGACCGCCCGATTGCTCGACCCGTTGGTACGGGCCGACTCGACGCCCCTCGCCGCCCAGGGTGAGCCCGCGTCCGAAGGGCTGCTAGGATGTGTGGTCCCGCAATCGCGCACCTGCCCGGAACCGGAGACCGACATGACGCAACTGCCGAGCGAGCCATTCCGCGCCTACCGCCTCCGCGAGGACGGTAACGGCGGTGAGTTGACCACGCTGTCGCTGGACGACCTCAACGCCGGCGATGTGACCATCCGGGCCGAGTATTCCTCCGTGAACTACAAGGACGCGCTCGCGGGAACCGGCCGCGGGAAGATCGCACGGCACCTGCCGCTGGTCGGCGGCATCGACGTCGCCGGCACGGTCGTGGAGAGCAGCGCCGGCGCTTTCAGTGCGGGCGATCCGGTGCTGGTGACCGGCTGCGGTCTGTCGGAAGACCACGACGGCGGTTATGCGGAATACGTGCGCGTACCCGCCGATTTCGTCATCCCCCTGCCCGCTGACCTCGATGCCTTCACGGCGATGACGCTCGGTACCGCCGGTTTTACCGCGGCGCTGGCCCTGCAGCGGCTGGAGGAGAATGGGCTGACGCCGGACGCCGGACCGATCGTCGTCACCGGCGCGACCGGCGGGGTGGGCAGCATCGCGGTCGATCTCCTGGCGGGCCAGGGCTATGAGGTCGTGGCCGTGAGCGGGAAACCCGATGCCGAGGCCTGGCTCAAGGAGCTGGGCGCCGCGCGCGTGATTGACCGCGACGCCCTTACGACGAAAGGCCGACCGCTGGAAAAAGCGGCCTGGGGCGGCGCGGTGGACAACGTCGGCGGCGCCATGCTCGGGGAACTGCTGCGCACGACGGCCCCCTGGGGCAGCATCGCAAGCATCGGCCTGGCCGGCGGGCACGAACTCGACACCACCGTGATGCCGTTCATCCTGCGTGGGGTCAGCCTGCTCGGCATCACCTCCGCGAACTGCCCGCGCGATCGGCGCGAGCGCGGCTGGGCCCGGCTCGGTTCGGACTGGAAACCACACCATCTGGATGCGATCCGTGCGGGGACCGTCGGTCTCGACGGTATCGGTGACGTGTTCGAACGGATGCTGGCCGGCGAGACCCGTGGCCGCACGGTGGTGCGGATCACCGACTGAGCCGCAACCCCGACCGCCCCGTCAGATCGGGCCGGCGACAGGGAACGGCATCTGCAGGCCGAGCGCCACCAGCGCGGCCACGATCAGCGTCTGCAGGATCACCGCAACCACGGCGATACCCACCGCCGCCACGAACGAGGTGCCGAGCACCAGGGCGTACACGACGCACGCACCGACGAGCGCCAGTACGAGCCCGATCAACGCGTCACCGGTCAGGGCGAGCGCCAGCTGCGCCACGACCGTCGCCAGGATCACCGCCGCCAGCGCGTGCAGGAAACCGGACCGCCGCGCACGGGCCCATTTGGCGGCGATCATCACCGGCACGACGGTGATCGCGATCAGCAGGACGACAAAACCGATTACATAGAGCGTTTCCATCGGGAGACTCCGTGGCGGACCGGGCCGTGGTTCGCATCCGCGGCGTCCCGGTCAGGCGGTCGTGGGTGTGGATCGAGAAGCCGATTCTGCGGTCGGCTCGGCGACCACACAACAGTTGCGCCCGGCGCGCTTGGCGGCATACAGGGCCTTGTCGGCGCGCAGTACCCATTCCTCGCCATCCACCAGCCCGGCGTCCCAGGGGGCGACACCGATGCTCACGGTGAGACCGGCGAAGTCGCTGTCGGCACGACCGATCCGCGCGCGCAGACGCTCGGCGGCGGCGAACGCCCGTTCGGCATCGATCTCCGGCAGCAGGACGCCGAATTCCTCCCCACCGTAGCGCGCGATGCGATCCTCCCGGCGGCATTCGGCCCGCAGCACACGCGCGACATGGCGGATCGCCTCGTCGCCTTCAAGGTGTCCCCAAGTGTCGTTGTAATCCTTGAATCGATCGATATCGAGCAGCAGCAGCGCCGCCTGCCCCCCGTGGCGCTGCAACTGGGCGAACTCCGCCGCGACCCCTTCATCCCAGAGCAGGCGATTGTAGAGACCGGAGAGACTGTCCGTCCGGCTGAGGCGTTCAAACTCCCGCCGCTGGCGGGCGAGGCGGCGCGCCAAATCGTGTGTGACCAGTCCGACCATCAGCGGGTAGCCGACGAGGACCGGGAGGCTGGCCTGGAGCACGAACGTCGAGACCGCCGGATTCACGGTCACCCCCGCCACCAGCGCGGCAACACCGCCACCCACAAGCATCGCCGCCAGTCCCCGCACGAACAGGCGCCAGCCACCGACGCCGATGTTGTCCATCGACAGCATTGAGGCCAGAACCACGCACGGCAGCAGACTGAACTGCATCAGGACGATCCATAAACCGCCCAGCAACGAGTCCAGCATGAGATTGCGGACTTCCGCGCGGTACGGGTCCTGGCTGCGCATTGCATGAAGCAGGGCGAGATGGGGCCAGGCGATCACATAGACACCGAGCAGCGCCCAGGCCAGGGGGTCGGCCCCGCGCTCGTGGAATACGGCGGCGACGCAGATGGCACCCAGCGCCAGACCGACCACGCGGGGCACGTAATTGTGTCGCGCCTGGCCGGCGCTCGTACGGCGTGGACGCCGTGTCATGCGCAGACGGCCCATTGCGAAGGCGGTGGAGCATCCATGTCCTGCTATCCCCCGGCTGGTACGAAAGGAGCATCCCCGGGCGCGGCTGCCGCATCGATCGGCTGCGCGCAATGAAGCTCATAATGTAGTCGACACGCGCCGCGACGCAAGTCGGCGCCTGCTACCATGGGCCTGTCCGAGAACCGTGCCGAGCCCATGGAATTCCATTCGAATCCGCCGCTGACCCTTTATCTTCATTTGCCGTGGTGCGTGAAGAAGTGCCCGTACTGCGATTTCAACTCGCACGCGGCGCCGGACCGTATCCCCGTCGATGCCTATATCGACGCCCTGGCGGCGGATCTTGAACAGGAACTGCCGGAGATCTGGGGCCGGTCGCTGGAGGCGATCTTCATCGGCGGCGGCACCCCGAGCCTGTTCCCGCCAGAGGCGATCGAGCGCCTGCTGGCACGTGTGCGCATGTATCTGAACCCGGCCCCGGACATCGAGATCACGCTCGAGGCCAACCCGGGCACGGTCGAGACGGATCGCTTCCGGGGCTTTCGCGAAGCCGGCGTCAATCGGCTGTCGCTCGGTATCCAGAGCTTCGATGACGCGTCCCTCGCCGCGCTCGGGCGCATCCATGACGGGGCCGCCGCCCATGCCGCCGCGGAGACGGCGCTCGCGGCCGGCTTCGACAGGATCAATCTCGACCTGATGTATGCCCTGCCGGGGCAGACGGTCGCCGGCGCCATGCTCGATCTCGATACCGCGCTCGCGCTCGGCGTCGGCCACATCTCCTGGTACCAGCTCACGCTGGAACCGAATACGGTGTTCTGGAGCCGGCCACCAACGCTGCCGGATGAGGACGCCATCGCCGATATCGAAGAGGCCGGCCATGCACGCTTCGCCGCCGCCGGCTTCTCGCGCTACGAGATCTCGGCCTGGGCGCGCGACCGCGATCGGTATTGCGAACACAACCTGAACTACTGGCTGTTCGGCGACTACCTCGGCATCGGCGCCGGCGCCCATGGCAAGCGCACGGTCCCCGCGCGCGGCGCGATCGAGCGCACCCACAAGGTCCGCGCGCCGCAGGCGTATCTCGATCGCGCCCACGGCCCGGATCGCGTGGCGCACACGCGCCGCTTGTCGGCCGCGGATGCCGCACTCGAATTCATGCTCAACGCACTGCGCCTGCCGGAAGGCTTCGCCGCCGCCGATTTCGACGCGCGCACCGGGGTGCCGCTGCGCTGGCTGGAACACGCGCTCACCAGGGCGGAGGACGACGGCCTCATCGAGCGCGCCGCCGGGCGCGTGCGGCCGACCGCCCACGGCCTGGCCTTCCACAATGACCTTGTCGCCCGCATCGCGGCGGAGACCGAGACCTGGGGCGCCGGGCGAGAGGCCGCGCTGGATCTGCCGATCGTGGTGGAGTGAGGGCTTCCGTAGTCCGGAACGCGGTTTGTTGTTTCTCGCAGAGGCGCGGAGGTCGCCAAGGGCGCAAAGGAAACCACTGAAAGAAGGTTCCATGACCCGCGCTTCCAGAACTGATGGCGCGACTCGCCCCAGGTCCGTTGAATTCCTCTCCCCGGAATTCTCTGCGCCCTTGGCGACCTCCGCGCCTCTGCGAGAACCAAAAATCGAGGTCAGATCAGGCACCGTGAGCCGGAATCTGCTACACCGGTAACGATAGGCCGGACCACAAACCATGCTGGACGAACTCGACATCGACTGCCCCTACTGCGGCGCGCACTTTACGGCCCTGATCGAGCCCGATGACGCGGATTCCGACTATATTCAGGACTGTGAGATCTGCTGCCATCCGATCCACTTCCGCGTCCGGGACGATGGCGGCGGGGAGCTGCAGGTCGAGGTCGCGCGCGATGACGATTCCTGAATACCACCCGGTCCCCGGCGAGCTCTACGACACGTACGAACTGGCGATCCTGCGCCATCAGTGGCTCCGTCTCGGCTGGCGCGCACCGCGCGGCGAGCACCGTGTCGAAGCGGTCCGTCCGGTCGATCTGCGGACCCGCCAGCGGGCCGAATATCTCGTCATCGAGGACCTGCTCGGGCGACGGCGTTTCCTGCGCCTCGACCGGATCTTCGGCGCGAGCCCGTTTTTCATGCACAGACCGGGAACGGGCACGCACTGACATCGGACCCGGGATCACGCCCAGGCGGGTACCTCTACGCAGGCATAGAATCCTGCATAACCTGCTGAAATGTAGAGAAACAAACCCGGCGGAGGCGCACGGGCTTCCGCCGCGGCTCATCCCCGGCAGTCCCTGGCATGACGAGCCGCCCGATTTCATCCACAAAGTTATCCACAGGGCGCGGGTGTTGCCTGCAGGTCGCGAAGGCATTACAATCCGCTCCCTTTCGCCGAGCCACCTACCCGAGCGAGGACGGGCGCGATGAAGCAGGATATCCACCCCAATTACGAAGCAGTCAAAGTCACTTGCAGCTGTGGCAACAGCTTCGAGACCCGCTCGACGCTCGGCCACGACCTCCAGGTCGAGGTCTGCTCGAGCTGCCACCCGTTCTTCACGGGCAAGCAGAAGCTGATGGACACGGCCGGCCAGGTGGACAAATTCCGCCGCCGCTACCAGCGCTGAGACACACGCTGCGGCCGCGCGCCGTACGCCACCGGATCGGGGCGCTCCTTGCGGGCGCCCTTTTGTTTGCGTGGACCACCGCCGCCGTCGCCACGACATGCCCGCCGGCACGCATCGACACGCGGGCAACGGTTGAAGCCGTGTTCGATGGCGATACGGTGCGACTCGCCGATGGCCGCAGCGTTCGCCTCGTGGGCATCAACACCCCCGAATTCGGCCGCGACGGCGCCCCCGATGAACCGCTTGCCAGCAGCGCCCGCCAGGCACTGATCGATCTGCTGGGCGATAATCGCGCCGTCGGCCTCGAAATCGCCCCCGAAGGCACGGACCGCTACGACCGGCTCCTTGCCCACGTCCATACTGCCGATGGCCGTAATGTCACCGCCGCGCTCCTGGAACGGGGGCTTGGCTGGCATATCGCCGTCCCGCCCAACCTCGGCCACCTCGACTGCTATCGCCGCGCCGAGCGCATGGCCCGTCGCGACGACCGCGGTGTCCACGGCGAGGCGGCGCTCGCCCCCGTCGCTGCCGGGGACCTGGCCGCGAATAGCGGCGGCTTCGCCCTTGTCACCGGTACCATCGAACGGGTCGGTACCAGCCGGCGGGCCTACTGGCTCGATCTCGGTGGCCTTACCCTGCGGCTTACACGCGCCGATCTGCCATACTTCGAGGCAGCCGATCCGCGCCGCTGGCACGGGCGCAGCCTGCGCGCACGCGGCTGGATCTACCGGGTCGATGGCCAGGCCCGAATGAACCTGCGCCACCCGGCCGCGGTCGAATGGATGGATACCCGGCAATGAAAATCAATATCCCGAACCGATCCCCCTTGATCCGATTCGCCTGGCTGGCGCCGCTGACGCTCATCCTGCTGCTCGCGGGATGCGCGACCAACCCGGTAACCGGCGAGCGGGATTTCGTGCTGATGTCCGAGCAGCAGGAGCTCTCGCTCGGTCAGCAATACCACAAGCAGTTGATGGATCAGCAGTACGACGTCTACGACGATCCTAAGCTGCAGGAATACATGTCGCGCCTCGGCCAGCAACTCGCCCGCCAGAGCCATCGCCCGGACATCGACTACACCTTCACGCTGGTCGACAGCCCGCAGGTGAACGCCTTCGCGCTGCCCGGCGGCTACATCTACATCACCCGCGGCATCATGGCGTACTTCAATTCCGAGGCCGAGTTCGCCGGCGTGCTCGGCCACGAACTCGGGCACGTCACCGCGCGCCACTCCGTCCGCCAGCAGAGTGCGGCGACCGCGAGCAGTATCGTCGGCAACATCCTGCTGGCCACCACGGATGCCGGGGCCGGGGCCGGCAATCTGTTCCAGACGGTCCAGCTCGCCGCGATCCGCGGCTACGGCCGCGACCACGAACTGGAGGCCGACCGGCTGGGCGCGGAATACCTGGCGCGGACCGGCTACGACCCGGAAGAGATGCTGGGCGTGGTCCGCATCCTTGCCGACCAGGAAAGCTACGAGCGCAGACGGGCCGAGGCCGAAGGGCGCGAGCCGAACGTCTATCACGGCCTCTTCTCCACCCATCCGGACAACGATGCGCGACTGCAGGAAGTGATCCGCGCCGCCAACAAGTACGCCGCGGACGATCCGCGTCCGGCCGGACGCGAGGCGTATCTGAAGCGCATTGACGGCATGACGTATGGACCCGGCGCGAGCCAGGGTGCGGTCGTGGACCGCGAGTTCCTGCACCTTGAGCTCGACGCCGCGCTCGAGGCACCGCCGGAATGGAAGATCGACAACCAGCCACAGCGCGTCCTGTTCCTGGCCCCCGACGATGAGGCCGCCCTTCAGGTCACGCTGGGCGAGGCGGATTCAGGCACGGAACCCCGCCGCCTGCTGGAAGGGCGGATCGGTCAGGCCGAACTCGAACGCGGCCGCCGCTTCGAGGCGAAGGGCCTGTCCGGCTATACGGGCGTGGTGCGCGGCCGCACACAGCAGGGGCTGCGGATCCTGCGCCATACCGTGCTGATCAAGGACGGGCGGCCCTGGTACTTTGTCGCCACCTCCCGCGACCCCGCCGAGTTCGACCGCTTCGACGAGCGCTTCCTCGATATCGCCGGCAGCCTCTCATCGCTCACGGAAGCGCAGAAGCGCGCCGCGCAGCCCCTGCGGATCAAGGTCGTGCGGGCGGACGCGAACACTACCTATAAGGAACTGGCACGAGGCGTGAACGGTGTAGAAGACGCCACCGCCCGCCTGCGCCTGCTCAACGGCGACTGGCCGGATGCGGAACCGCAACAAGGCCAACTGGTGAAGACGTTGGTGCGGTGAAGGCGGCAGGGCTGAGGGCTGAGGGCTGAGGGTCGCAAAGCGAGCAAAGAATTTTTTGTGGGAGCGAGCTTGCTCGCGATACTGTTCAAACAGCGTGGGCAGGATCACAGCCGCCAATGCGAAGCCGCGGGATTTCGGCCGGGCGTTGCCGAGGGTCGATGCGCTCTGCGGGTACATTCGTGAGCAAGCTCGCTCCTACATGGGGTCGCCACGCCTCCACGCCGTCTTTGCGTCCGTTGGCGCCCTTTACGCCGTTGCGAGAACCGTTTTTTGCAGACGTGAGCATGCGCCCCGCAGGTGACACCCCGGGAGATCGATGGTGAGTGAAGACCGCATCTTCCTGATCGATGCCAGCATCTACGTGTTCCGGTCGTGGCATGTGCTGCCGGATTCGATCGTCGATGCGGAGGGCGAGCCGGCCAACGCGGTCTATGGCTTCGCGGATTTCCTGCTCCAGTTCCTCGCCCGGAGCCGGCCCACGCATCTGGCGCTGGCGTTCGACGAGTCGCTGGCGTCGTCCGTGCGCAATGACCTGTTTCCGGACTACAAGGCGAATCGCGACCCGGCGCCCGACGAGCTGCGCCGTCAGTTCGGACTCTGCCGGGAACTCGCGGCCGCGGCGGGGTTCGCCGGGTTTTCCAGTCCACACTTCGAGGCCGACGACGTCATCGCGACGATCGCCGCCCGGATGCGCGCGCACGGTTTTCGCCACACGGTCGTCACCGGCGACAAGGATCTCGCGCAGCTCATTCACGACGGCGACGAGTGGTGGGATTTCCAGCGCGAGCGCCGGCTGGATCGTCACGGTGTCGAGAAGCACTTCGGCGTACGCCCGGACCAGATCGCGGACATGCTCGCCCTGGCCGGCGACAAGATCGACAACATCCCGGGCGTACCGGGCATCGGTCAGGCGACCGCGGTGCGCCTGCTGCGGCGCTGGGGCGATATCGACGGAATCTATGCCGCGCTCGAACAGGTCCCGACCATGCAGATCCGGGGCGCCAAACGCATCGCGGGCCTGCTGGCGGAACACGAACCCGCCGTGCGCCTCGCGCGCCAGTTGACCGGTACGCTGGACACCGACTGCGTCCCGTCCGCTCCGGATGCGTATGTGCCCGCGACGACGGATCTGGAGACCCTGGACGATTGCTTCGACCGGCTCGGCTTCGGGCCGGAACGCCGCCGGCGCTGGTACGACGCGGTGGCGGCCCCGATCGCGTCATGAGCCGGGTGATCCTCTTCAACAAACCGTTCGGGACCGTCTGCCGGTTCGGCCAGGAAGAGGGCCGGTACACGCTCGGTGACTGGCTCGATATCCCGCGCGTGTATCCCGCGGGGCGCCTCGACCGCGACAGCGAGGGCCTGGTCGTACTGAGCGACGATGGGCGCCTGGCACATCGCATCACGCACCCGAAGCGCAAGCTGAGCAAGACCTACTGGGTCCAGGTCGAGGGGACCCCGGATACGCAGGCGCTGGAGACGCTGGGCCAGGGCGTCGCGCTGCGTGAAACGACGACGCGGCCGGCGCGCGTGCGCTCCATAAGCGCGCCCGAAAGCCTCTGGGAGCGCGATCCGCCGATCCGCTACCGCGCGCAAATCCCCACGGCCTGGCTGGAGCTCGAACTGCGCGAGGGCCGCAACCGCCAGGTCCGGCGCATGACCGCCGCCGTCGGCCACCCGACGTTGCGCCTCGTCCGGGTCGCGGTCGGTGACTGGGTGCTCGGTACACTGCAGCCGGGCGAATGGCGCGAGGCCACGATCCCACCCGCGCTGGCCGAGCGCGGCAAACACCGACGGCGAGCCTGACGCGACCGGATGCCCAGGGTGCCTCGACAAGGCCAACGAATACAGCGACGGAAGAGAACAATGTTGCGAACCGTCACGAGTACCCTGGGGGGCGTCCTTGTCCTTGCCCTTGCCCTTGCCCTTGCCCTTGCCACACCACCTGCCGCAGCGACCGAAATCAGCAGTGTCCGTGGGCGCATTGGCACGCTGTACGACTTCGACGGTATCGATACGCGCTCGCTCGCCGTCACCCTCGAACCCGACACCTGGCCGGCGATTTTCCGGCGTGAGGGCGACATGCACTATGAGGTCGGTGTCCTGCGGCTCCCGCGCGTGGACCGTGGAGATGACCTCTACGGCGTCCACTTCGCGCCGGCCTGGCATTTCGCCCCGGAACTGCTCGCACCGTATGCGTTCGTCGAACTCGGGATCGGCGCGACGTGGCTGAGCGGGCGGCATATCCGTGCGCGCGACCTCGGCAGCCGCGTGCATTTCGTGGCCCACGCACTGCTCGGATTGCGACCCGGGCGCACCAGCCCATGGCATGCCGGCCTGCGGATACGTCACACCTCGAACGCGGGCCTCGCCAGCGCCAATCCGGGATTCGACCTGATCCAGCTCGAAATCGGCTACCGTTTCGGCGCCGATTGACCGGCGCCGCTGCTACCATACGCGCATGGCCACCGATTCCCCCTGCGAGCCCCTCGAAGTCGGGCTCATCATCATCGGCGACGAGATCCTCTCGGGACGCCGCGCGGACCGCCACCTGTCCGCAATCATCGAGCGGCTGAACGCGCGGGGTATGGCGCTGTCGTGGGCACGTTACGTCGGCGATGATCGCGCACAACTCGCGGCACTGCTGCGCCAGACGATGGCCACCGAGGCGCTCGTCTTCAGCTGCGGCGGCATCGGCGCCACGCCGGACGATGTCACGCGGCAGGCAGCCGCGCAGGCGGCCGATCGCGCACTGGTGCGCCACGCCGAGGGCGAGACCATCCTGCGCGCGCGCTTTGGCGAGGACGCCACCGATTCGCGCCTGCGCATGGTCGACTTCCCGGCCGACGCTGAACTGATTCCCAACCCGGTCAACCGCGTACCCGGCTTCCGGCTTCAGCGTCACTGTTTCGTGCCAGGCTTCCCGAAAATGGCCTGGCCGATGATCGAGTGGGTGCTGGACACCCACTTCGCGGAACACGCGCGGGACCCGGCAGTGAGCCATGCGGTCCGGGTCGATGCGAAGGAGAGCGATCTGATCCCGCTGCTCGAGGCACTGGGCAACGCCCACCCGGCCGTGCGCTTCTCCAGTCTGCCGGAGATGCGCGACGGCGGTGGCTACGTGGTCGAACTCGGGGTGTCGGGTCCCGCAGCCGAGGTCGAGAGCGCGTTCGCCGCGCTCGAACAGCGCCTCGACGCGGACGGCGTCCACCGCAGTAACGCCTGAACTCACCGACCCGGACCGGATCGCCTTGCGGGGACCCGGGTTCAGCGCTTCACTATCCTCAGTGATGGCTTCCCTGGAGTGCCAGTCGGCCATGTCGAAATCCGGAGTGACCCCGCACGGGGAATCATTGCGCCGTGCCGTGCGCTGGCTCGGTGAGCAGCCGGTCCGCGACGTGCACACGCTGGAGGAGGCCGGTCAGCGCTTCGATCTGACGCCACTCGAGGCCGATTTCCTGCGCCGCGAGTTCGGGCCATGGCCCAAACGGGCGGGCGAGCCGGATTGATCGAACGTCACGCGCCGTCGGGCGCGTCGAAGCGGTGTCCCAGCATGTCGATGAGTTTGTCCGGGGGGACTGCGCCGCTCACGAGGAAGCCCTGCCCCACGCGGCAACCGAGTTCCACCAGCAAGCGGCGCTGGTGATCGGTCTCGATCCCCTCCGCGAGACAGCGCACGCCCAGGCCGTCGGCGAGGTGTTGCACCGAGCGCGCGATTACGGCCCCGCGCCGGTCCTGACCAAGGTCATCGACGAAGCTCTTGTCGATCTTGAGCGTCGTGATCGGCATCTCCTGCAGGCGACTCAACGAGGAATAACCGGTCCCGAAGTCGTCGACGGCGATGCGGAATCCCCGGTCATGCAGTGCGGCCAGCGTGTCGCTGATCTGCCGGGTCTCGTCCATGAGCCCGCTCTCGGTGATCTCCAGTTCGATCCGTTTGGGATCGACCGCGTGACCGATGGCCGCGAGCAGTCCCTCGACCGCCTCGGTGTTCTTCAGCTGCTGCACCGAGACATTCACCGCCATCAGCAGATCGTGGCCCGCGCGCAGCCAGTCCGCGCGCTGCGTGACGGCCGTGCGCAGGACCCACTCGCCCAGCGGCTCGATCAGCCCGGTCTCCTCGGCGACCGGCATGAACTCGCCGGGCGAAATGAAACCGCCATCCGCCTGCGGCCAGCGCAGCAGCGCCTCGACGCCCTCGATGTCTCCAGTAACGAGATCGAATACGGGCTGGTAATGGAGACGGAATTCCTCCCGCTCGAGGGCTGCATGCAGCCGACCCTCCAGCGTGAGCCGACGCTGTCGCCGCGCGGAGATACCCTCCGAGTAGATGCGGACGTGCGTATCGTCGCCCTTGGCGCTGTACATTGCGGTATCGGCGGCGTCGATGAGACCGCTGGCGTCGGGCGCGTGTGCCGGGTAGAGACTGATCCCAACGCTCGCGCCGATCCGGCGCTCATGACCCTCGACGATCAGCGGCTCGCTCAGGCGCTCCACGAGGCGCTCGCCCATGGCGACCGCGGCCTCGGCGAATCCGTTGGGCGCCGCCGTCGCCTCGCGCCACTCGCGCGACCGCGGTGGCTCGGCCATGACGACGATGAACTCGTCGCCGCCCTGGCGCGCCACGAAGTCCTCGGGGCGCACGATCTGCTGCAGCCG